>Ga0307373_10008421_pt1 | contig 15690 bp, 12 predicted proteins | sample OX2MG_FD_202534 | JGI IMG/M metagenome (GOLD analysis project Ga0307373, IMG submission 202534) | Soil microbial communities from Risofladan, Vaasa, Finland - OX-2 | ecosystem: Environmental > Terrestrial > Soil > Coastal area > Acid sulfate soil | place: Finland: Risofladan, Vaasa | collected... | reverse complement strand
TGGAGGTCTTCTATTCGGACGAGCAGCGCGGCCCCCGTTCCCGTCGCCTGCGCATCCTGGCCGCCATAACCCTGGTTGCACTCCTAGCCGCCGCCGGCCTGGGCTTCACCTTCGCCGGTCACAGCGTCACCCCGTCGGTGGGCCGAAGCGCCTCCGCAACCCCCTCGCCTTACGCGCTCAACCACGATCCGGCCCCTTCCCTAGCCGGCGCCTACAGCGACAACCTCATAACCGCCTTCCGAGCCCTATACGCGTATCACAACTGGCTCTACGAGCACCCAAGTGTTGCATTGGTCTCGAACTACACCGTACCGGGTAGCCCGGCTTACAAGATCGAGCTTGCCAATGTTGAGTACCTGGTAGCCCATGACGCACATGGCGCGGATGACCCCCGAGGCCTAGATGGAGACATCACCTTCATCAGGGTGGCGTCCCCTCCCAAGCCAACTTTAGGCCCGAACGGCCAGCAGATCGTGCGTAACGGCCATCCCGGCTTCGGCGGAGGAATCGTCATCATCGTGGCGAACTACATCGAGGACGACCTCTACGGGCCTGGTGGCCAGTTCATCCAGCTGGGCCAGCGCCCCGGCACTGCGACTATTGATTACTCCCTGGTCCAAGCGCCGAGTGGACAGTGGCTTCAGTACCAGGCCGCAGTGCTGAATACGCCAGGTGGCCCGCAGTCGGTGGGGCAATGAACTCACTGAGAGGCCTGATCGGTCTGGCCACGGTCCTGCTTCTGATTGTCCTGACGCCCGGTCGGGCGCAGGGATTTCTAGACGCTGGCGGTGGATTCACCAACGGTGGGCTCGGGGTTGGAGTGACCGCTGGCGGAGCGCCCACCGAGTCCGCTCTTCCGGTGCAGACAGAGTCCTCGGACTCGGGGTACGGCGGAGCGACAGTGCTCTCGGACAGTTTCGGGGGTGCCGTTTGGCTGGGCACGGGAAGCGACTACGGGACCCAGGTGTGCGGCCCGACCGGCGGCGCAGCGTCGCCGAGCTCCTTGGCCCCGTTGGGAAGCACGGTCTATGTCGCTGTCTCATCGCAGGGGATCCCGATCGGTTCGATCGTCGTGGCCTGCACGCCCGGGTTGGATGGGGCGGTGGCTCCGGCCCCACCGCCTCCGCCCCCAAGCGCAAGCCAGGTGTGGGGCGCATCGGGGGCCTGGGAGCCTCTGGTGTCATCGAACATCGAGGTGAACCCCCAAACCCTGGGCCTCACGGGTCTGGCATCCTGGTTCTGGCTGTCGAATCCGACCACTTCATTGCCGCCGCTCACGGTTTCAGTTGCCGGCTATTCGGTCACCGCCTCGGCCACCATCGCCTCCTATACGTGGACGTTCGGCGACGGAGACACTGCGCCCGCTTATGCCCCCGGCTCCCCGTCCGCACCGGCGGCCATCTACACATACCAACAGAAGGGCAGCTACCAGGTCAGTGTGATCGCTCACTATGTGGGGAGCTACACATTCTCTGGGAACGGGTTGGCCCCGCAGACGGCCGCTCTGAACATTGACGTAACGATGGGAAGCCTCGACTACGGAGTGCAGGAGGCCCGGTCGGTCCTGGTGGACCCGGGGAGTCAGAACCAGTGAGCAGCCGGGTCGGCGGGTCACATCGGGGGAATCAGTGGCGCTGATCCGCTTACGCGCCGCTTCCGGCCGCAGGCGTCCTGGCTGCCTGGGCCTTTCCGGTCTGGCCGTCCAGGCGTTTGCCGAGCAGCCGCAGTCCAAGATGCAGTGGCCCTTGGCGCGTCGGTTCTGCCTCCGGTCCCTGGTCGTGTTGTCGATTCTGACTTCTGACGTCCGGGTTGATAGTGAGGAACTGGCCTTCTGCCTCTTGTCCCGGCCGTCGATCCGGAGAGACCTGTTGGCCGGTGGCCTGGTGGCCGCCGCATTGGCCGCCCTGGCCGGGATGGTGGTGGCGGTGCCGATCCTGTTCTGGATCGTGGTGACGATGATCCTTGTCCTCGTCCTGCCTTCGCTCCGCCTGAGCCTGATGGCCAACCGGGCCCACACTGTTCTGGCGCAGTCGTCTCCGGTCAAGCCTTATGTGGGCGTTCATACCGTAACCAGCACCCGCAAGGGAGCCGGCCGACAACTGATGACCGATCTGGGTCGGGAGGCGGACCAGAAGGGTTGGACACTGGTCCTCGATGCCGCCAATGAGGCGCTGGCCGACTATTACGCCGATCTCGGGTTTTCTCGGCTCTGCGAGCCCGTCCTCATGCCCTGGGGCGAGCGAGCGGTGCGGATGTCCCGTATTCCGATGATGGATGGGGAGGGCTGATTGATGGCCGGACACGTCTCGCGAGGCCGATACTGGTTCCGGTTGATAGGCCTGGTATTGATCGAGGTGGCCGTCTTTCTGGTCCTGCTGAGAGCAGCGCCTGTGACCGGATCGGTCGATCTGAGCCATCTCCGCTCCTGGTTATCGGACACGGCTCCATCTACGGCGCTGACGGGGTTGATCCGTTCGGGCGGCCTGGTGCTGTCGGGATGGTTGGTGGCCAGCACGATCGTCTACGGCATAGCCGCCGGCTCGGGCAGCGCCAACTCGCGCCGGCGGGTGGCTCGACTGACCCTCGCTCCCCTGCGGCGCCTGATCGACAGCGCCGCCGCTCTTTCCATTCTGGTATCGGCGGCCACCACTTCCGCCGCCGTCGCTGGAGGGGCGCTGCCGGCCTCGGCCGCCCCGGCCAGCACGAGTAACGCCGGCGCCTACAGTCCGGGTGCCGGTTCGGGCTCGGGTACCGGGGCCCTCCGGCCTTCGTCGAACGCTCGACCTGGGGCGGCCCCAGCGGCTCCGGCCCTGAGTGTCACCGTGATCGGCCGGCATCTGCCCCACCCCGGCCTGGCCGACCACAACGAAGCCTCTTTGGAGCCGAGCCGGTCTGTCGGTCCTCTGGATGTGAGCGCGGCCGCAGGAGCTCTTGGACTGGCCGCCGGGACCAAGGTCTATGTGGTCCAGCCTGGTGACTGTCTCTCGGTCATAGCCGAGCGGCATCTGGGCGACTGGCGCCGTGATCAGGAGATCGACGCTCTGAACCGGGGCCGGACCCAACCCGACGGCCGGACCCTGATCGATGACCACTGGATATATCCGGGCTGGATCCTCGTAATGCCGACGGACGCCGTGGACACCGAGACGGTGGGAGCGACCGCCGCCCCCTCCGGGACCGCGGCAGCCGCCGCCCCCTCCGGCGGGGAGCCAAGCTCGGTGACGTCAGGGCCACCCCCGGCATCCGCCCGCGAGAGCGCGCCGCCGGTCGCGGCTGCTCGGCCGGCGCCGTCCCAGCCCGCTCCGTCGGCGCCAAAGCCGGGGCTCCGCTCCGAACATGACCACGGCGCCTTGAGGGATGCCGAAGACGCCATGACGGCGCTGGCGGCGGGCGCCTTCGTCTGGGGTCTCCGTCGGCGACGCCGGGAGGCGATGCACGACCGGCCGTCCGGCCGTGCCATCCGGCGGAACCGCCCTGCGGTCGAACAGGCCGACGCCCGGGCCCGGGCCGGGGCGCGGGAGGAAACTGTCCGCTGGGTGGACGCCGGCCTGCGCTATCTGGGCCGGGCGCTGCTGGAGCGGGAAGAGAGCACCGTTCCATCCGTCGCCATGGTCCGGGCGGCGCCCGACGGGATGGAGGTCATGATCTCCCCGCCCGACCTCAGTCCTCCCCGGCACTTCGAGGCCATCGAGGGCGGAGCCATCTGGGTGCTCGATCCGACCATGGGTCTGGATGAGATCGAGAACCTGGCCGGGCCTTGCTGGCCGTTCCTTCCCGCCCTGGTGAGTCTCGGAGAGGCTCCGGGGGGGACCGTCCTGGTCAACCTCGAACACGCCGGAACCCTCTCCCTAGAGGGCGATTCGGCCCGGGTGGCGGGACTGCTGGCGCAGATGACCCTCGAGTTGCGCAGCCAGCCCTGGGCGGAGGAGATGCTGGCTTCGCTGGACCTGGTCGGTCTCCCGTTTGTCGCACCGGAGGGTCAGTCGGACGTAGCGACAGTCATCGAGTCAGCCACCCGGACGGCCGGCCGCTATCAGGCCGAGTTGGCCGCGGCGCCTTCCGTTGCCATCCGCCGGGCTGCGGCCTGCCAGTGGCTGCCGGCCGTGACTCTGCTCGGCGAAGCCATCCCTCCGCCGGACCGCGCCACCCTGGTCGGGCTCGCCCGCCCCGACCGCTCGGGAGTGGCGGTGGTCGGCTGGGGCCCCATCCCGGAGGCGCCGTGGCGGATGAGCATAAGCCCGACCGGTGAGGCGACCCTGTCCGGCCTCCTCCACGGTCACTTCTTTGAGATGCGATTGAGAGTGTCGGCCGACGCCGACCAGATCGCCCTCCTGGAGGAAGCCCTGGCGACGCCGCTTGGGGGGAACTGGACCGAAGGGCCCGACGAGGTTGGCGCCGAGCCTCGGGGTGACGGGGGCTTGGACGTCACGGGTGACGGGGGCTTGGAGCCTTCGGGCAACGGCGGCTTGGAGCAGTCGGAGGACGAGGGCTTGGACCCCGACCTGGTGGTCGATGCCGATCAGCTGGCGGAGCTGGAGGACTGGATGGCCGGGGCGGCGGAGTGGGAGTCGGAAGACTGGGGAGAGGTCGCTATGGACGTGGGACCGGCCGGCAGTGACGAGCTCGGCGGCGGGGTCGGCAGCGAGACAGCCGACCGGGAAGGGGAAGATGCCGTTCACCGATCCCTCGGGTTCCGTTCGGACGCCGCTGAGGTGATCGACCTCCGGGTCGACGTCGAGGAACCGGGGGTCTCAATGGTCGAGCGATCGGTCGAACTCAAGGTCCTCGGTCCGGTCGAGCTGGTCGGAGGAGGGGGCGCCGACTCGGTCCCGGCCAGCCGCCGGGCATCGGCGCTGGCGGTCGTCTGTTACCTGGCCACCCGGACCCGGCCGGCCAGCGCCGACCAGATAGCCACCGCCCTGTGGCCGGCCGACACGTCCAAGGACAACTTCGGGGAGCCGAGGCGCAAGACGGTCATGAACGTCATCTCCCGGGCCCGGCTGCTTCTGGGGGAATCGACCGTGTCCTCCTCCCGGCTGCTGTTGACCGACCGGGGCTACACCCTCTCCGAGGAGGTCGCTTGTGACTGGACCCGGTTCCAGACTCTTGTCGGCGAGCGGGGTGGGTCTCCTTCGGAGGTGGCAGCCCGGTTGAAGGAAGCGCTGGAGCTGGTGGGGGGAGAGCCCTTTGTCGGGAGCCTGAGTCGTCCCTTCTACGAGTGGGTCAGCGCCGAACACCTCGACCTGGCCATGACGGCCCAGGTGGTCGATGCGGCCGAATCCCTGGGCCGGCTGGGGCTCGAGTCGGAAGATCACGAGACGGCGGAGTGGGCGGTTCAGAAGGGCCTCCAGCTCGATCCGGCTCGGGAGGAGCTGTTCCAGGTCTGGATGCACATAGCCGGTCGAGGCGGGCGGCCTGACCGGGTGGACGAGATCTACCGCCGGCTCTGCCGGGCCCTGCAGCGCCACATCGACGCCGGCCTGTCCCCCAGCGACACCAGCGAGGCGGTTCGCTCCGCCTACTGCGCGCGCCCGGCCCGGGTCTGAGATGCCCCCGGGTCAATTTTTGACCCAACCCGGGCGTGGGGAACGGGGTGGGGAAGGGGGTGGGGAACGCCGGGCGCAGGGTGGAGCAAACGCCCGTCGAGCAAGGAGCCAACGGTGTCCGATCTGTTGCCCGGAGTCCAGCCAGGAAGCTTGTCCACAGTCGAGGTCTGGTCGCCCAACGATCAAGTCCAGGCCGCCCTGGAGGGTTACCGGGACTTGGCCAATCCGGCCGTGGTCTCGCTGGCCCTGGGGCTGAGTCTGAGTCGCGACCCGGTATCCGCCTTCATCCCGGCCGCCTGGTTGGCCGGTGCCCGGCTGCTGGTACCTACCAGCGGCGGGGTGCCCGCTCGGTCCGGCCGGTTCAAGGTGATGCCCGTCTTCACCGATGCCGAGGCGCTCCGGGCCTGGCTTCCTCCCGGCACCGGATTGGACCATCCCTGTTTCGGACCGCCCGCCGACGGGGTCTCTGAAGTGGACGTAGCGGCCGGTCTGGATGAGGTCCGGGAGGCGGCCGGGGCCGCCATGGTCTTCCTCAACCCGGCGGGACCGGGCGGGTACCAGATCGATCCGGAAGGGGATGGGCCGGACCCGACCGGGTGGGCTGTCCCGGCTCCGGCAGCCGAACTGGTCGACTCCGCCAGGCGGGGGTCGGTCAGGGCCAGGATCGCCAGTGCCGCCGCTCGGGCGGCCGAGCTGGCCGAAGCGGATCGGCACCCGGAGGCGGTGAGCATGCTGGCCGCCGCCGACCGGTTGGGCGAGTTGATGGGCGATTACATCCACAGGGCGGAGATGATGATGTCGGCGGCCCGCTCACTGCGAGCTACCGGTCACGACTATGCCGCCGGCCGGCTGGCCCGTTACGCCGAGTTGGCGGCCGGGCTGTGCGCCCGGGGCCGGCTGGAGATGGAGACGTCCCGCCTCCGGGCCGAGCTCTCCTGAGGACCGGTCCGTCCGGCGGTTGACCTCCGGCGCTGGGGATCGGAGGTCGGCGCCGGGCGGTCCCGGTTCATAGGATCAGGCGGTGGACGGGGAGGGGATACCGGAGGAGGGGCTCAGCGCCGAGGAGGTGTTGGCCGCCATCCGGACCAGGCGGGACCGGGACGCCGACTGGCGAGGCGGGCGGACCTTCAGCCTGGTCTACAACCCCGACCGCCCGGACCTGGAGAAGCTCCAGGAGCAGGTCGCCCTGGAGTTCCTCCACGAGAACGCCCTCAACCCCTTCGCTTTTCCCAGCCTGACCGAGATGGACGCCGAGGTGGTGGCCTGGGGCGCCGGCCTCGTCCATGGTCCTGGCCACGGCCGGATGACCAGCGGCGGGACCGAGTCCATCTTTCTGGCCGTGCAGACGGCCCGGGACGATGCTTTGGAGGGCCGGGGCCTGACGGCGCCGGTCCTGCTCACCGCCGACACCGTGCATCCGGCCTTCGCCAAGGCGGCCAAGTACCTGGGGATGGAACACGTGAAGGTCCCGGTGGGCCCCGACGGCCGGGCCGACCCGATCGCCATGACCGAGCGGATGGACGCTTTGACCGAACGGATCGCCCTGGTGGTCGGCTCGGCGCCCTGTTACCCGTACGGGGTGATCGACCCGATACCGGAATTGGCCGGGGCGGCCGCCCAACGCGGTCTCCTCTTCCATACTGACGCCTGCCTGGGCGGGTGGCTCCTGCCCTTCTGGGAGGAGCTGGGCCGGCCCGTGCCGCCGTGGGACTTCCGGGTCGAAGGCGTGACCTCTCTATCCGCCGATGTGCACAAGTACGGCTGGACCATCAAGGGCGCGTCGTTGGTCCTCTACCGGGACAAGGCTCTGCTGGGCCGGCAGTTCTTCCTCTACGACGGCTGGCCCGGCGGCCTCTACGGCTCGGCCACTACGGCCGGTACCCGACCGGCGGCTCCGATAGCCGTGGCCTGGGCGACCATCCGGCACCTGGGGCGGACCGGCTATCTCGAGCTGGCCACCAAGGTGGCCGAGGCCACCGACCGGTTCAGGGAGGGCATCGTCGACATCGGCGGACTGGCCCTCACCCATCAGCCGGACATGTCGGTGATGGAGATCGGCGCGGCCAGGGCCGCCTCCGGCGCCGGCGCAGTCGACATTGGCGCCTCCGGCGCCGTCGACATTGGCGCCTCCGGCGCCGTCGACATCGGAGCGGTGGGCGACTTCATGGACGACCGGGGCTGGCACCTGGACCGCCAGCAGGGCGGCCTGCACCTGATGCTGTGGCCCTATCACCTCAAGGTGGCCGATCAGTTCCTGGCCGACCTGGCCGAGGCGGCCCGGACCACGACTGCCGGTCGGGGCAAGGCGGCCAGTTACGGGGGCATCGCTTGAGCGTGTTCCTTCCTCTGGTGGACCCGCCCGGCCCCCCGGACGGTCCGGCCCTGGTCCTTTCCGTGCGCGACCGGGATGTGAGCGTGGGGGAGGGCGAGGCTCCGGAGGCGGGACTGTTTGTCGGTACGCTCGACGGGCGGCATTGCTGGGCGGTGGAGGTGGGCCCGGACGACCCCGGGGACCCGGATGCCTTCTTCGTCGACCTGCGCCGGCTGTGGGGGATGGTCGAGGACGACGTCTGGACCCTGGCCGGCCGATCCGTGCAGCTGGTGGACTGGGCCCGGACCCACCGCTACTGCGGGCGTTGCGGGACGCCGACGGAGGTGGCGCCGGGCGAGCGGGCCAAGCGCTGTCCCGACTGCGGGCTACTGGCCTTCCCCCGGTTGGCGCCGGCGGTGATCGTGCTCATCGAACGGGAGGACGGCTGCGCCCTCCTGGCCCGCAACGTCCGCTTCCCCGGGAACATGTACTCATGCCTGGCCGGTTTCGTGGAGCCCGGGGAGACGCTGGATGAGGCGGTCCGGCGCGAGGTCAAGGAGGAGGTGGGAGTGGAGCTGGGGGAAGTCTCCTACTGGGGCAGCCAGCCCTGGCCCTTCCCCCATTCGCTCATGCTCGGCTTCCTGGCCCGATACTCCTCGGGGGAAATTGTCTGCGCCCCGGCTGAGATAGCCGACGCCCGCTGGTTCTCCCGGGAGGAGCTGCCCGCCATCCCTCCCGGCATCAGCATTGCCCGGCGGCTGATCGATGACTGGATGGGCCGGGGTCCGCTCTAAGCGTCGACCCGGGCCTGGCCGTTCACGGCGTCGTCGGAGGCCGATGTCAGCCCCGGCGTGTCCAGGATCCACCGGGCGACCAGTTCGGGCCGCTCCAGGGTCAGCATGTGCCCGGCGTCGGGCACAACGTCCAGGTGGGCGCCGTTGATCAGTGACGCAATGCGTCGGCTGGCGGCCACCGGGGTCAGCTGATCCCGGGATCCGACCAGGATCGTCACCGGAACCTTGATTCCGCCCAGACCCCCGGTCAGATCCAGGCGGCCCATGGCGGTGAGGAACCCGGTCCGGGTGGCCACACTGGTGTTGGCCAGCATGTCGGCCGTGGCCCGCAGGTGGGACAGGTACGGACGGCGCCCGGCTGCCCCCCGGGTCAGGAGTGGACCCACGGTGGGATGGCTGATGGCCCGCTGGAAGCCGGCGTTGGCGAAGAGCCAGGCCGCCTGTCGCTCCCGGCGGGCGCCGACGCCGAGATCGGAGGCGGCGGTGGAGACCAGGACCAGGCCGGCCACCCGCTCGGAGACGGTCTCCGGATGCCGCACGGCCAGGGCCTGGGCCGCCATGCCGCCCATGGAATGGCCGGCCACGGTCACCTCGTGCAGATCGAGGCCCTCCAGTACGGCCCGGAGGTCATCGGCCAGGGCGTCGATGGTGTAGCCGTCCCGGCCGACCCCGGATGCGCCGTGGCCCCTCTGGTCATAGGCGATGACCCGCCGGCCGGCTTGGGCCAGCCGACGGGCGACCGGGGACCACACCCGGCGGTCCTCGGTCCAGCCGTGGACCAGGACCACCGGCGGACCGCCAGGTTCACCGGCCTCGGTGTAGGCGATGGTCGTTCCGTCGGCGGTCTCGACGGTTCCGTCCGTCCCCTCCAGGACGCCAACGGCGCCGCCTTCCGGCTCGGGCTGAGCAGCCCAGCGTCGGTAGGTCAGGGCAGAGGCGGCGACGGCCCCGGCGGCCCCGAGGCCCAGGGCGGCTATGAGTCGGTTGGACATGGTCCCATTCTCCAAGTAAATGAAAGGTTACGCCAATTCGTAGATTCAGACTGGACCCGTGAACTGACACCGGACGGCGCCGGAGGCCCGGTATGTTGCCCCCGATGCGGGCATGGTGGCGACGTCCGATCGTGCTCGTCGTACTCGGAGTGCTGATCCTGGCCGTAGCGGGGGCGGTCATCGGCGTGACCATGAACGGGTCCAAGTCTCCGGCCGGCGGCTCTTCTCCTCAGGCTTTGCGCGCTCCCCACGCCACTCTGGCCGCCCCCTCCTGCCCGCTGACCGGGACGCCGTCGCCCTCCGGCTCCGTTCCGGCCCGCCCGGCGTTGGCCATCAAGGTCGACAACTACCCGACGGCCCGGCCCCAGAGTGGGCTGGAGAAGGCCGATGTCGTCTTCGAGGAGCCGGTGGAAGGCGGGGTCACCCGCTACGTGGCCGTCTTCCAGTGCCAGGACGCCTCCCTGGTCGGGCCCATCCGCTCGGCCCGGTATCCCGATGTGGGCATCCTCGATCTGCTCAACCACCCGATCTTCGTCCATGTCGGGGGCATCGATCCCATCCAGCAGATGGTGAGGAACGCCGACGACGATGACTACGACCTCTACTACGAGGGTTCGATCATCCAGCACCCGTCCGGACGGGTGGCGCCCTTCGACACCTACGTCTCCACGGCGGCGGCGTGGGGGGCGAACCGGAGCGACACGTCGGTACCTTCGCCGTTGTTCAGTTACTCGCCGGCGGCGCCGAAGGGCACGCCGGTGGCCAGCGTGCACATCCCCTTCTCGGGTACGAGCAACGAGACCTGGGCCTGGAGCCCGACGGCCAAGGCCTGGATGCTCTCCTATTCCGGGGTGGCCTCCATCACCAACTCCGGGGTGCCCGTCAGCGCCGCCAACGTGGTCATCGAGCACGTCGTCACCACCACCGGCCCCTGGCTGGAGAATGACGTGGGCGGCTACGAGGTGGAGGTCACCTCGGCCGGCAGCGGCCAGCTTCAGGTCCTTCGGAACGGGGAGATGGTGACCGGGACGTGGCAGCGTTCCGGGCTCCGCTCACCCCTCCAGCTGCTGTCCTCGGCGGGAACCCCGTTGACCCTGCAGCCCGGGAACACCTGGGTCGAGCTGGTGCCGGACTCCATCAATGTCGGGTCGTCCTAGGCGCGGGATGAGCGACGGCCGCCTTCCGATCGAATTCCGGGAGGCCGACCCCTTGGCGGCTCCGGCCGCCGATCTGATCCGGGACATGGTGGGCGAGATAGCCGCCCTCTACGGCATCACGGGCCGGGTCGGTGTCCCCTTCGAGCCGGCCGAGCTGGTGCGGCCCGACGGCGTGTACCTGGTGGGTTGGGTCGACACCCAGGCGGTGGCGGGGGGCGGCGTACGCCGGATCGGTCCGGGCGTAGGCGAGATCAAGCGGATGTACATCCGGCCCGACTCCCGGGGCCGCGGGCTGTCAGCTTTTCTGCTGGCTGCTCTGGAGGAGGCCGCCGTCGACCTCGGCCTGGGGACGGTCCGACTCGACACCGGTCCGTCCCAGCCGGCCGCTGTGCACCTGTACGAGTCCAGGGGGTACCGCTCCATCGGCAACTACAACGCCAACCCGCACGCCTCCTTCTGGGGAGAGAAGCAGCTGATCTGACCTCGGAACTCGGCCCGGCCGGCGAAGTACCCTGGCGTCGGGTCAACCCCATTCCAGGGGGCGTAGCTCAGTTGGCTAGAGCACCTGCTTTGCAAGGACTCCATCGCTGAGTCGACAAGGCCTCTGAGCAGGGAGAACGTCGATTTTCCCCCGCCCAGGCAGGTGTTTTCCCCCACCGCCCCGACCCGGGCCTCATCTTCGGCACACGTCGATGGGACCCAGAGAGCAACTTCCGAGGAGACAGCAGGTCTTCCAGTTCGACTTCGGCGTCACCGCCCACGAGCCAGACAGCCCGGAGGGCTACTGGCGGGTGAGATGGACCGAGGAGGACGGCACCAGGCGAGACACCACGGCCCGGGACCGGGACCGGGCCATCGCCAAGGCCCAGGAGGTGGTCGACCGGCTGGCCTCCGGTCGTCCCGAGGCCATGGAGCGGGCCTTGGGCTCAGCAATCGTCGGCCACTACCTGGATCCGGCCCGGGCGAACTGGTCCGAGCGTCACGCCGAGGCCCAGGAGTACTACTGCCGGCGCTTCGTCCTGCCGGTGATCGCCAACCTGCCGGCCCGGACCCTGACCCGGTCCCACTTCGGGCGCATCCTGGACCAGGCCGCCACCGCCCACGTGGCCGACCACTTGCGCCGGACGCTGTCGGCCATGGCCAACGCCGCCTTGGACGAGGGCCTCCTCCTGGCCCGCCAGGACGTCATGCGAGGCCTGCGCTGGCACCCCCCGGCCGGCACCGCCCGTGACCCGGTGGCCCTGGAGGAGACGTCTTTCGTGGAGGAGGCCGACATCCCCACCACCTCCGCCGTGCATGACCTGGCCAAAGCCGCCGCCGGGCTGCAGGGGGTGTGGTGGAGGGAGCTCGAGTTCCTGCTGGTGGCCTACACCGGCATGCGCTGGGGCGAACACGCCGGGCTGACCGCGGATCGGATCGACCCGGCACGGCGGCGCATCGTCATCGACCGCCAGCTGTTAGAGACCCGCTCCGGGCTGCGCCTGTCGGCCCCCAAGAATCGCCGCCGGCGCATCACCATGTACCCGGCCCGCACCCCGGCCGGGGTCGACCTGGCCGGGATGGTCGAACGGCGCCTGGGCGAGCTCGGGCCCACCGACATCGTCTTCCCCTCCCCCAAAGGCCAGTGGGCCCGGCGGTCCAACTTCCACCGCAACCACTTCGCCGCCGCGGCCAAGGCAGCAGGCTGGCCGGTCCGGCCCAACGGACGTTTCGTGTGGACCTTCCACTCCCTGCGCCACGTCTTTGCCACCTGGGCCCTGCACCAGCCCGGGGCCCGCCTGGAGGACGTGTCGCGTCTCCTCGGTCACTCCTCCATCCGGGTAACCCAGGACATCTACATCGGGGTCGACTCGGAGATCTACGACCGGTTCTTCGAGGCGACAGCGTGAGGGAGGGGCGACCCGCCCAAGTGAGCCGCCCTACGATTGGCTCATGCTTACGAGATGGGCAGCCGGCCGGCGGCTCCTTTCACCGCTGTTGTTGGGCGCCGTCCTAATCGGGCTGGCCACACGCAGTGCTTCCAGCAAGCGATCCGGCCGGGCGGCCAGCAATGCCCGGCTCCGGAAGCTGGCCGAGGAGGTAGCCAAGGACCCCGCCACGGCTGAGTGGGTCGAGTCGGCCCGTCAAGCGGTGGCGGAAGGCACACTCGGACCGCCATTGGACGCCGACGAGCTGCGGGCCCGGATAGCAGGACTCCGAGCTGGCGACCGGTAGTTGGAGCGTCCACGCCGACGACGCGCTCGACCGTTGGAACTCTGAGGCCTCACCGGACGCTCGGCAGCAGCTGGCCGTCTACAGCTGGCTGCTGCGATTCGTTGAGTCCGGCCCACCTGATGATGCCATTCCGGTCCCCGACCAAGAGGACCTCTACCTCTGTCGGGTCGGAGACGGGGCGATAGTGGTCGAGTACCTGGTTCTGGCCTACGAACGACGGGCCCTGATCCGGCGCATCACACCAGTGCAGCGCTGAGCCAGGCGCGCCAGAACATCCGATGCTGAGTCTCGGTGAGTCATCGGTGGCCGTTGACCGTACGCCTACCCTTACGGTCGTGGCGGGCTCCCGACTCGAAGAAGGTCAGTTTCGTCGATGCGGACGACCAAGCGGGGATGCTCGACGAACTGGTCGACCCATGGAGCGCTGCTCGGAGGCACCGGCAGAACCCGCCGACGACAACACTTCGGCAGGCGGCTCCAACGGGTTTCCCCCAAAATCCCCTGGAAAAGCGCCAACTCGGCAGATTTTCCCCCGATTCTCCCCCAAAATGGGTGACACGTGACGACACGTACCGGCACACGAAAGGAGGCGGCCGGAGGATGAAGGTCCAGGTCAGGGGCAGTTTTTGACCGAATCACCTACTCGGGGGCGTAGCTCAGTTGGCTAGAGCACCTGCTTTGCAAGCAGGAAGTCGTGGGTTCGAGTCCCATCGCCTCCACGCCGAAATAGTGCCGTTGACCTGGACTTTCAGGAAACGGCGGAGGCCTCGCTCGACCCGCTGGCCGCGGCCAGGCCGCGGATAGGCCGTGGGAGTTCCGGCTCAGGCCGCGAGGCTGCGGCCTCTACGAGCTCGTCGAGCGCTGCTGCGATCGCCGCGTCGCGCCCCGGCATCGCGTGTTGGACTGCAGGGCGGCCGCCGGCGGCAGACAAGCCGGATCCGGTGGTGGTCCCCCGGCTGGCTGATACCGGCGGAATCAGTGGCCGTGGTGGGCCAGGATGTTGCCGGTGAACCCGGCGCACGAACCGACGATTAGTGCGAGCAGCGCCGTCACCTGACGCCTTCTCCTCTTGCCGAGGTCCACGGCGTTGTCCGTGGGAAATTCGTAGTTCTGCCGGTCGAGCCGATCGACGTCGTATCCGGCAAGGTCTGGCCCCTTGGGAATCAGGGTCGGAGGCGCGGGCGCCTGGCCCCCAGACGCTCGTGTCGACGCAGTTCTTCTCCGGCGCTGAAGTAGTCGAGCAGGAGCAGCACCACGGCGACCAGGTCTCCGACGAGGCCGAGGACGTAGAGGGTGTAGACCAGTAAGGGGTCAGAGCCCGAAGCTCTTGAGGACCCGCCGGGTAAGCCCGTTGGTCTTGGCGTACACCTTCCGGCGGGCCACCCGCTTGGCGTAGGGGCCCGGGCTCTTCTCGGCCGCCTGGACGTTGCCCAGGTCCCGGGCCGCTCGGTACAGCTGACTCCTGAGGCTCTTACGCCGTGGCATGGGCTCCAGTGTCCGCCACGGCGGCCGCCCCGTCCAGAGGCTCTCGGGCGTGCTCGGCGATGCGCTCGATCATCTTCAGCGCCGTCCGGAGCCACCGGTTCTACCGCTCCAGCTGGTCGATGCGCACGGAGCGGAGCTCGCTGCGCTCGGCAGCTATTCATGCACGCGTCGCCATAGACCTGGCATGGATGCAGGCTCAGGACCTGACAGCAGAGCTGGTCGGCGACGTAAATGCTCATGCGGCCCGACCGGCGGGCCCGGTGGACCGCCTGGCTGCACACGGTTGTGTGCTGCTGAGGACCATACGCCTGCACTCGACAGTGTGCAAGCATCCGCGGCTGAGTCCGGCCGGGTTCGTACCGTTCCGGTGTGGGGCGGACCGTCGACGTCGACCAGCTGGTCGGAGCCGCTGAGATCGTCGAGCGCCTCGGGCAGAAGCACCGGACGCTCGTCAACGACTGGCGGCGCCGTCACCCGGGCTTCCCGCCCCCGGTGGCTCGCCTCAAGATGGGTCAGGTCTGGCACTGGCCCGACGTGAAGGCCTGGGCCCGGCGCACGGGGCGGGTGTTGCTTCTTGCTGGCGTCGCCGTGAGCACGTCCGGCGCCGTACTGGGGCTCTGAACCCGGGGCGGCAGACCAGGCCTGGGCCCGGCGGACGGGCGGCTGCGGTAGGCGCCGGGGGCGACGCCTAGAGGCCAGTCCAGCCCTTCTCAATCACTCGGGCGAGCAAAGCCTGAGGGAATAGGACGAGGGTGCCCGGCTTGTCTGGATTGATCATGAGGAAGACGTTGTGTCCGACGGTCACGCCCACGGACCGCAGGAGTTCTTCCGGTATGGAGATCTGGTTCTTCGACGTGACCTTCCGAGGTCCGTGCGGGACCGGGGAAGTATCCACCCCGTCAGTGTAGGAAATTTCCTACCATGTGACCATGCGCGCAAAGGGCCTCCTCGGCCGGCTCAAGGGGTATCGTCGACCCATGCCCTTAGGGCCGCGACCCGGTAAGCGCGTTCGGACCCTGCCAGCTCCAGCGGATCTTCAGGAGTACGAAGGGGAATGGGTTGCCGTGATCGGGACTCAGGTGATTGACCACGCAACGTCGGCCCGAGAGTTGGCTGTCAAGCTCCGAGACCGAGGTCCGGAGGGCCGCCGGGCCACGGCTCAATTCGTGCCTCCGCCGGCCCAGGGCTACC
>Ga0307373_10008420_pt1 | contig 15691 bp, 13 predicted proteins | sample OX2MG_FD_202534 | JGI IMG/M metagenome (GOLD analysis project Ga0307373, IMG submission 202534) | Soil microbial communities from Risofladan, Vaasa, Finland - OX-2 | ecosystem: Environmental > Terrestrial > Soil > Coastal area > Acid sulfate soil | place: Finland: Risofladan, Vaasa | collected... | reverse complement strand
TTGCCCCTCAGGACGCTCTCGGCAGCGCCGCAGCCATGCTCTCAGCGGCGCGCAACGCGGGTGTGATCACCGGTCTCGGCATCACAGGTGCCGTATACACTGCGGCTGGTGCGTCGAGAGCCGACGTTGCGACGGCGAGTATCTTCGGCGGAGGTGCTGTGATCTGTGTTGTGGTGGCCGCGATCGCTGCGGTCACCTACCGCCCCCTGCGAGCCGTGACCGATCCGCACCCCGATGCCAACGCCTCGGTCGAGGAACCGGCTTTGACGGCAACTGAGCGAGGCCGGAGGTCGACCGCTGGCAAGGGCGTGGCGGCCGATAACTGAGCGGGCTGCCCGTGTGCACCGATTCGTCTAGAGCCGCCGAGCCCCCAGGGCGATGCCGGGGTCACGGCTGAGCCCAAGATGGCGCATACGTCAAGTCAGCCGATGAGATCCTCGACCACGCTAAACCGAAAACTCCTTCGGCTTCTCTGCACTAGCCCACTCCAAATCACCCGCTCATGAACATCGTCTGATCTGGTTGCCTGATGCCCATTGGTGACGGACGCCATCTACTGAGCCTCGAGCGAGTGGTCGACATCGACAAATACAAAATCAGTCGATGATACGCACGGGGCAGAACGTCGCAACTCCATGAGCTCGGCTGCTTGTCGCGGCAGTTAAAGCCCGTCTTGTCGTGAACATGTGGGCTCGGCAGGGTTGACCGTATGACCGAGCGCGGAGAATGGCGCGGGCGCTGGTGATCCCGCTACCACGACAACTGAAAGGCTGGACATGAGCTGCGTCGAGGGCTCAGATGATCGGGCTTGGACCTGCGTCTTCAGAACCGGCGTGCAGATGTGCGCGATCGCGAATCAACCGATCCATTCATGAAACGCGGCTGAGCCGCTTGCGGTTCCCGTCGCGTAGACGCAGACCGGAGACTCAGCCTGTCGGGGCGTCCCTGAAGTCCTCCACCGCGTGGCGCGTCGAAGCTGCACCGTAAGAGCTATGGGCACACGCCGTTGACCGCTGCGGAGGATATCCCTTGGAATTGCCGCCGGCTCGTGATCGGCACCGCGGCCCTACTGGTGCTGGCATTCTTACCCGGATGCACGCGGGCCGCCCAGCCAATCCTGAAGACTGCGGCGACGGGCGCTCGATCCTAGGCGCGTCATGCGGCGAGTTGGACGGCGTTCCAACCGGGGCTTACCCTGCTCGAGGCCGGCGTGTCCGCGTCAGCGAATCCCGAAGCGGCGGAGCACGGACAACTCGAGCCAGGGTCACTCATCGAGGTGATGCGAGCGAATTTGCTCCCCATTAGTCTCGCCAACGAGCCTATGCTGGAGGCCGAGGGCCGGGCAACAGGCAAAAACATCCCTCTTAGCCCCGGAGCGACGACCTTGCAGGTGCGTCCGCAGGGCTTTGGCCCGGCTCTCTCATTCAACCCGACCCCAGTGTGTGCTGGCGGGTACCGATGCAGACGCCGCCGACCAACCAAATGACGGCTTCACCGCGATCGCTCAGGAAAAGTTGACCGCATGCGCCGTCTCCGCCAAGCCGACCTCCGATCATCCGATCGATCTCTGCCGCTACAAGCGCTCAACTGCTACTCGGGACGCCTCGGCGTGCGACCGCGGGTGGGTCGGAGGTCTAGCTTGACATCCCCCATCCTGCCGCCTACTCTTGCGCTCAACCAACTTTCTGCATGATTGCTTGCAGACACCTCTGGTACCCGAACTGACTGAGGAGATGGACGTAATGGCCGCAGATGCATCTTCGCTGGCCGCGGCAGGCGATCTGAGCGGGCGACACCTAGCCGAGCTCACGTGGCCGGAGGTCAAGTCCGCAGTGGAGTCGAATCTCGGGGTCATTCTCCCCGTGGGTGCGACCGAGCAGCATGGTCCTCATCTCCCGCTCGGCACGGACTATCTGTGCGCGACGGCGGTCGGTCGGGCGGTCGCAAAGGAGACGAGGATGCTGGTGGCGCCGCCGTTGACATACGGCTGCCCGTCGCGCCCACTGTCCGGCGGTGGCCAAGGGTTCGTGGGAACTACCTCGCTCAGGCCACAGACCTTCATGGGGGTCGTGCACGACGTCCTCAAGGAGCTGCTGCGTCACGGCTTCAGGCGCTTCGCAATCGTCAATTGGCACTATGAGAATGGCAACTTTCTGTACGAAGCGGCGTATGAGGCTATCACCGGCTCCAATGCGAGATTGCTCGTGTTTGAGACCTGCCTGAGAGAACTTTCGCAGGAGACGATCGACGTCGTCTTCGACGGCGGATACCTTGGTCGAGCGATCGAACATGCGGCAACCTACGAGACGTCGGTGATGATGCATCTGCATCCTGAGCTCGTGCACTTTGACCGCCTGGCCGACGACGCGGCAGAGCGGCGTCCCTGGTACGACATCATCCCGGCTCCCCCAGAGATTGTGCCCAGAAGCGGCGTCCTTTGGAAGGTAATGGGTGCCACCCCGGAGAAAGGCGCTCGTCTGTGGGGTGAAGTGATACCGCCGGTGAGGGAAGCAATTCTGACCGAGCTGGGTTGATCGCTCAACCCCTGGATCGCGGCAACAAGCAACCATTCGGTTCATGAACGTAGCTGAGGAGGAGCAAGCTCATGGCAGGTCCTAGCCTGGGAACCCCGAGCCCGGAGACCGGCCCCGCGATTGTTGCGGTGACGTCCCAATCGTCGAGCGACGCAGCCGAAGCTGCTGTTGTCGAGACCTTTGGTTACAAACAAGAATTCGCGCGAGTTGTGGGCGGATTCGCATCCTTCGCGCTCTCATTCTCAAACGCCTCGGTTACGACGGGAACGTTTCTGGCGATAGCTGGCATCTTCGCCATAGCAGGTGGCGCAGGCGTTTGGGTCTTCCTCGTGAACGCGGTCTTGATGCTCTTCGTCGGCCTCGTGTACGCCACCTTGTCCGCTCGGATTCCTCTCGCGGGACTGGAGTACCAATGGGGCACCCGCTTGACGAACGCGTGGGTTGGGTCGTTACTTGGGTGGCTGGCGTTTGGTGTCGTCACAGTCAGCACTGTAGCTGTGGACTACGTGCTGGCCGCAACGGTCTTGCCGGCGCTGTTCGCCTATGAAAGCTCAAGCGCGCTCACTGTCATTGTGACCGCCATCGTCCTCGTCCTCCAAGCCGCCCTTCTAGCGTTGTCCACTCGCCTGACAACGGCGCTCAACAGCTGGGTCGTTGTGAGTGAGGTCGTCCTGGTAGTCGGACTGGTAGTACTGCTGGTGGTCGTCGGCGCCATTCGCGGAATGTGGGTGCCACACAACCTGGTCAGCGAGGGTGCAGCAGCAGGGCCTAGCTACTTCTCACTCGGTGGCCTTTCGACGGTTGGCGCATTCTGGCTGCTTATATCGATATCCTTCTTCTCAATCTCCGACGGATTTCAAGGCTGTGCGAATGTCGCCGAGGAGACAAAGGACGCGCAAAGGGTGGTGCCCCGCGCGATGATGCAGACGCTCATCTACACGGCGGGCATCCAGATGCTGCTGATGATCGCCTTGATTCTTGTGAGCCATAATACGGTCGCGCTCTCAACCTCGCCCACTGCCATGGCAGACATCGTGACGGCGGTCCTCGGAGTTGTTGTGACCAAGCTGTTTCTTGTGGTTGCGGTGTTCAATGTCTTTGCGTGCGGCCTCGTCGTCTTTCTGCAGATGACCAGATACACCTGGGCGATGGCGCGCGACAATCGGTTCCCAGCGGCCCGCTACTTTCGCGACGTCCATCCACGGTTCGACACTCCGTTGCGGGTAACTTTGCTGTGCTTCGTTCTGCTGATTGTCGTACTGCTCTTCTTTGGCTTCAACGGATCCGCATTCAACAACCTCATTGCTGCCGGCGGGCTGTGCGCCATCGTTGTGTATCTGTTCGTCATGGTCATCTACGCCTTTGCCGGGCGGCGCATCCCGCTCCCCGCAGGTCGCTTCGGATTGGGACGTTGGGAATGGCCGGTAGTTACGATTGCCATCCTCTGGCTACTCTTCGCTCTCGCCATCTTCCGCGCGGGCTTCACCAGTGCGTGGGAGTATTTCGGTGGGATGGTGGTGCTCGGGATCGTATACGTCGTGTATGCAGTCGGTATTCGCAAGAGCAGCGCGGAGCCCGGGGTGGTCGAGGCAGTCTCGCCGACAGCGAGCCGCTGACGTGACTCCGGCTGTTCGCCGTTCGACACCGCGCTCCGTGGCGTTATCCGTCGAGATGCATTGAACAGATGCGAGGCAGTAAATGAGCAGTGAACCGGTAACCGAGACGGCACCATTTGTGGGCGAGTGGGATCGCTTCGGAGTCAGAGACCTGAACGCGCCATGGTACGCTGGGTCGCCGTCATTCGCGCGTGCACCTTTGGTGCTTCCGACCGAGGTACCCGAGGGCGATGTCGCCGTCGTTGGACTGCCAATTGATGAGTACGCCACCTCGTCCCAACGCAGTGGCATGCGTTGGGGACCAAGGCGAATACGCGAAGCGTCACTGCGAAATGTCCGGTACTACGCTAGCTCACCGGATGTGGGTCTCCTGGATATCAGAAGCGGCCGGATAACCACTTGGCCAGAGGATCGGATGCCGATTGTCGACGCCGGCGATGCACCCGTCGTGCATCACAACGTGGAAGGGCAGATGAAGGCTGCTTCTGACTACATCCGCCTAGCGTCGTTGACTAGTGGTGTTACCCTCACTCTGGGTGGCGACCATATGGTTGCGTACCCAGCCGCGGACGGGGTCATTCGCGCTTGGCGTGAGCGCAAGCCAGATCTGAAAGTTGGATTCCTCCACATTGATTCGCATACGGACTTCGTTGACGACCGGATCGGGCAAGGCAGGTACAACCACGGCACCTGCGCCCGCCGTATCAGTGAGATCCCCGAAGTAAAGCGTGTGGCGTGGTTCGGGCTCAACAGCACCAGCGAGCCGAATCAATACGCCGTCATGAAAGAACGCGGCTTTCAGGCATTTACCTCCTTCTACACCCACCGCGTCGGGCCCGTGGAGTCTGTCAGAAGGGCTCTCGACTACGTTACCGACGGCGTGGATATTCTCTACATCAGCATTGATATCGACGTTGTCAACAACGGAGATGCCCCGGCCACGGGCTCATCCGTGTATGAAGGCCTGACTGGGAATGAGTATCTCGCCTCTATCCGCGAGCTGGCTCTAGCTCCGCAAATCGCCGGGGTCGACATGTGTGAAGTCGATCCGGACATTGACGGGAGCTGGCGTACTGAACTGCTCGCGGCGACCTCACTGATGTCCCTGCTCGGCCGAAAGCTGTACCGCGAGGTTGAGGTGATCCCGCAGGACGATCTGCGAGCGGTTTTTGTCGTCTAACAGAAGGCCATGACGAATTTGCGGCGGTGCGAACACCGGTGAAGGCGGCAGTGATGAACGCCTTCGGCCAGCCGCTCCGGCTACAGGAAGTGCCGCGCCCTACACGTCGGCGCGCCGACGATGTCGTTGTTCGGGTTGCAGGCGCCGGCGTATGCCACACGGATGTCCATATGTGGAAGGGCGAGTGGCGTGACGCATTTGGTCGGCCCGTCGCGCTGCCCCATATTCTCGGTCACGAGAATGTGGGGTGGATCGAGGAGGCTGGGGAGGGCGCCCAGGCGATCGGAGTCGAGGTGGGTGAAAAGGTGATCCTTTACCCCATGAGGGCGTGCGGGTGGTGTAGAGCGTGCCGGGAAGGCAACGAGATGCTCTGTGCCCACGGTCGCGAACCGGGCATCCATTCCCTGGACGGTGGGTACGCCGAGTTGTTCGTCACGGCCGCCCGGTGTGCTATTCCGATCCCGTGGGTGGAGGAGATGCCATCGGTGGCGCCGTTCGCGGACGCCGGGCTGACCGCCTACCACGCAGTGAAAGCCGTAGTGAACAGGCTGTCTCCGGCTACCGCCGTGGGTGTCGTGGGTATCGGCGGCCTCGGCGAATTCGCGGTTCAGCTGCTCAAGTTACTGACCCAGGCGCTAGTGATCGCGATCGACGTGGATGAGGAGCGGTTGACCAAAGCTCGCGCATTGGGCGCAGATCTGTCTGTCTTGTCCGTTGACAGCCGGTTCGCCGGGGCGCTGCGCGAGGTCACAGGTAGCGCAAGCCTGAATGTCATGATGGACTTCGTGGGTGCTGCCGACACGATCCAGGAGTCGATGTCCGCTCTCGACCGCGGTGGGATGTGCTGTGTGGTTGGCTACGGCGGCCTGGCCGCGATCTCGAGCCGCCAATTGGTGCAGGGTCAGTTACTGATCCAGGGGAGTCTCGCCGGAAGCTACCAGGACCTCAGGGATCTCATCGAGCTGCAGCGCCTCGGCAAGATTCAATCCTCCTACAAAACGTATCCCCTCGAGAGCGCCGGCGATGTTCTCCAAATGCTTGACGCCGGTGATCTCGCAGAACGTGCGGTGCTGGTGCCGTCGTGAGTACACACGTCTCTCGAGTAGATGTGGCGGACACCAGATCTCATCGATATCCCGACGATCTGCCGAACTCTGCGGCGCTATACGAGGAAGCACTGGCGGTCATGCCCGGCGGCAATACGCGGACGACCGTGTTTCGCCGCCCCTATCCGGTGTATGCGCGGAGTGGGTCAGGGAGCCGCGTCACCGACGTTGATGGCGTCGTACGCGTGGACTTCCTCAACAATTACACGGCATTGATCCACGGGCACGCCCATCCAGTGATCCTCGAGAAGGTTATGGCAGCGCTCTACGAGGGTAGTTCGTTCGGCCTCCCCACTGAATCAGAGATACGACTTGCGGAGATCATGTGTAATCGGGTTCCTTCGTGCCACACGATCCGATTCACGAATTCCGGCTCGGAGGCAGTGATGATGGCCGTCAAGGCGGCTCGCGCCTACACCGGGCGGTCCAAGATTGCCAAATGCGAGGGCGTCTACCACGGCAGTTACGACTTTGTGGAAGTGAGCCTGGATCCCTCAGAAGCGGAATGGGGTGACGCTTCACGCCCGAACTCGGTGCCGTACTCAGCGGGTACCCCGCCGGGAGTGCTTGCCGACGTTGTGGTGCTGCCCTTCAATGATCCAGAGAACGCCTCAGCAATCCTGACCGGGCACGACGGTGAACTTGCGGCGGTCGTGATCGATCCGCTGCCCAACCGTGTCGGGCTAATCCCGGCATCACGGGAGTTCATAGGCGTGTTGCGTGCCTACTGCAGCAGGACCGGCACGGTCCTTATCTCTGACGAGGTAATTTCGTTTCGCATTGGGTTTCACGGAGCCCAACGGGTCTTTGATTTCGAAGCGGATCTGACAACATTTGGCAAGGTAATCGGCGGCGGATTCGCCGTTGGTGCTGTAGGGGGCCGCCGAGACGTCATGTCCGTTTTCGATCCGACCGGCGGGAGGCCTCGTGCTCCCCATGGTGGAACGTTCAACGCAAACCCGATATCGATGAGTGCCGGTATTGCCTCGATGGAGCTGCTGACGCCCGCTGCGATCGACGAGCTGAATCGCATGGGCGACTCGGCTCGTGGCCGCATAAGGGCTCGTCTCGATGCCGCTGGCGTCCCTTGGCAGGTCTCCGGACTTGGTTCCCTGTTCCGGATCGTGCCGACTCCCCTCCCATTAACGGGATACAGGTCCAGTCGTGAATTTGGTCCGGCAGCCGGTTATCTGACGGCATTCACCGCTGAACTACTCAACAATGGCGTGCTCCTCGATCCCGGCGGGCTGGGTTGCGTCTCCACAGTCATGACTGACGACGATCTAGACCTTCTCGAGAGCGCCGTGTCATCTGCCATCCAACAAGCACATGTGCCCGGTATCTGACGGGGTCCGTCGCGAGGTTCGGCAGGGCGGATGTCGCTCCTGATGAAGCGCCGCTGATGCCCCGGACAGCAACTCGTAAGCCACCGGATCCACCGGGCCCGGGTGCGGCGTCGTCTTCGTCGAGAAGTAGGAAGCCCAAGTCGGAACCGTTTGATCCGCCTGCTGCGCGCCCGCCTACTACGTTTCGGGAGCTTGCAGACAGGCTTCAATTGACACTCGCGTCTCTTTCCCCGGGGCATCGCTCGGTGGCGAACGAGATCCTGACCGACCCGGAGGGGTGTGCCTTCATGTCGATATCCGATCTCGCAACCGTCGCGGGGGTGGATCAGTCCACGGTAACGAGATTCGCATCCAAGATCGGTCTTCCCGGTTACCCGGCATTGGCAAGGCTCTGCAGGGAACATCTGAGAGAGCAGGCACAGACGGTGAGCCGGTTGGACAGGCTCCAAGAGCTCGCGAGCGCCGATCCGACGCCGCCGCCGCCCGATACCGCGGGATCGTTCATGCCGCTCGAGTCCATCGCGGGCACTGATAGGGCGAATATTGTGCGAACGTTCGCTCGAATCAGCAAGGCTGACTGGGCCTCCGCAGTCGACGCATGCGCGACTGGGCGGTCCGTCTACGTCATCGGTCTACGGAAGTGCTACGCCATTGCCTACCTGCTCCGATACCTCCTCGGACTGATTCGCGAGGACGTGCACCAGGTCAGCCCGGAGGCGGGGCTCTTTCCGGACTCGTTGCGCCGAATCTCGTCCGAAGACACCTGCGTCGCGGTGTCAATCCATCGATACACACGTTTAACTGTGCAGGGACTGCGATTTGCGAAGCAGCGGGGCGCCACAACGATCGCATTGACGGACAATCGCGCCTCGCCGCTGGCGTCATACGCCGATATCGTCTTCTATGTCGACAGCTCGAGTGTATCCGTCCTGCGTTCGCTGACCGCATTCACGAGCTTGGCGCAGGCGCTCGTGGCGGCGGTTGCATTGCGCCGCGGGACACAAGCTCGGTCTGCGTTGCTCCTTGAGGAAGACGTGTTGAGCCAGTTCGACGTTTTCGCCGCTGAACCCAATGACGCGCAACTCCAATAGGGTCAGCCGTGAGTGAAACGAGGCGTCGTATAGAGCTCACAGCACTCCAAGACGACCCGCGGGGTGTCAATCCCACATTTGACGAAATACGTCGAACACGTGGTGACGTCAGCAACCTCTTTCGCCTGATTGCCGTCTGTCCTCCCGCCCTCGAGCCCTTCTTCGCTCTTTCGAAGTTCGTTCGCGATGACTCGGAGCTTCCCGCGCGTTTGAGGGAAATCGCAATCTTGGTAACGGCGACAACGTTCGACGTGAGATACGAGATCGCGGCGCACACTGTCGCAGGCAGGCAGGCGGGCTTAACGGACGATGAGATCCAAGCGCTTAAGGCAGCCAATTGGACAGACTTCAGTGTCATCGAGCAGGCTGTGATCAGGTACGCGTCTGAAGTCGCACTTCGACGAGATGCTGCAGACGAAACGATTGCCGCGCTCCTGACACAATTTTCCGAGAGACAGGTGGTGGAACTCGCGGTCATTGTTGCCTGGTATCACCTCGTCGCTGCAATCGTGCAGCCCTTACGCCTCGAGCTCGACCCTGAACTCGATACCGAATCTACCCGGAACAGAGGTGCACACGCACGTGGCTGAGTTGACAGAGTGGGAGCGTTCTTTTCGCGGTCATGTCGTGGCCATTACTGGAGCGAGCGGTGGTATCGGGCGTGCCGTCTCCGCGCTGTTCGCGCGGGCCGGCGCTCTAGTGGTTGCCGGTGACCGCGACGGCGAAGGCTTGGCGAGGCTCGAGAGTGAGATCACCGCCGAAGCCAAGTCGTGCGCTGTTCGCGAGATCCGTGTGGACAGCGAAGAGTCTGTGAATGAGTTCGCAGATTGGGTGATGCGCACACACGAGCGAGTCGACCATCTCGTCAATGCGGCTGGAGTTGCAGTCCGCGGTCCCTCTCACCTCTTTCGAAGCGCGGAATGGGACCGTGTCATAGCGATCAACCTGACAGGCACATTCCTCATGTGCCGTGCGCTCGCGCCCGCAATGATGGGCGATGGCAGAGAAAGCACGATCGTCAACATTGCCTCAGAACTGGCACTCTCTGCCGAGCCTGCGAAGGCAGCGTATATCGCGAGCAAGGCAGGCGTGCTGGGATTGACACGAGTGCTCGGGCTCGAATGGGCTGAGCGCGGGATCCGCGTGAACGCGGTGGCGCCAGGGGCCACTCGGACTCCGATGATTGCGCATATCGAACATGACGCGCCCGTTCGCGAAGCGTATCTGCGGCGAGTTCCGACGGGTCGCTTCGGTGAGCCGACCGACATCGCAGACGGCATCGCCTTTCTGTCATCAGGCCTCTCGAGGCATGTGGTGGGCCAGGTCCTGGTCATCGATGGTGGCTACACGGTCAGCTAACGCCGCTACTAACACGAATCAAAACTCGGTTTCGGCCGAGAGACAACCATCTAGAGGAGGCCGTTGTGGATAGCGCGGAATATGCGTTCTTACGGCGCCAGTGGTTTCCGATCGCCAGATCTGAGGATCTGACCCCAGCGAACCCTCGCCGAGCACGAATACTGGACGTGGATCTGGTCGTTTTCCGGAGCAACGGAGGGGTGATCGTTGCAGGTGCTTACTGCCCTCACCGTGGCATGAACCTTGGCTTAGGTTGTGTTGTCAACGGAGAGCTGGAGTGCGGATACCATGGGTGGCGATTCGGAAGCGACGGACGGTGCGTGGCGATACCTTCTCTCCCAGCTGCCTCATCACCAGGATCGAGTCGCCTGACCCTGCATCCTGTGGTGGAGCGCTATGGGCACATCTGGTCGTCAGTAGACGAGCCCGAGGTCGCACCTCCTGTCATCCCAGAGTTGGAGGAGGCTGATGAATGGCGGATCAAGTGTGGCCAGCCGCACGATCTTCCCTGTGGCATACGGCAGCTAACCGAGAACTTTCGAGATGTCGCACATTTTCCGTTTGTCCACTGGCCGACCATGGGCCCGAATGTCATGCGGGTGATCCCCAGTTACAGCGTGCGTCGCGACGGGCGAGACCTGATATGGGCCGTTCCGGTGGAGCTTGGCGGGACCGCCTTTGATGCCAATGAAGCAGTCGCCGGGCGGCAGGACTTCACGTATCACCTAACCTTGCCTGCATTCTCACGCATTCGCACAAGCTTCCCCGACGGCGGCCGGCGCTACACGATTCAAGCGGCGACGCCGCTCGACGGCGAGGGTACATTGGCGCGCCAGTTCTGGCTCGTGGCGATCGACCGAACGGTGGCTGACAAGCACGGAGTCTCGCTTGACGAGATGTGGGACTACGAGCGACGAATCTTCGAAGAGGACTGGCCCATCGTCTCGAACCAGTTCCCTCCCGAGCCTCCACTGGATCTGAAGCGTCAGGCCCACACGCGCGCCGACGCGTTTAGCATCAAATATCGCCGCACTTATCAAGAGTTGATGATGGCTTCCTCCCAGGTGGCCCCAACTCCACGGACGGACGAGAGATTCGAGATCGACGGAGTCGAGCCCCTGGTGGAGGAGGACGTCGATGCGACAACCGCGGATCGTTGACCTTCGCGTTCACCTTGTCTCCGCCGTCATCCCGCAACCTGAGCAAGTGATGTCCGGCGCCGGTCACAAACTCTCGCGCCAGGCGGCTCTCATCGAAGTCATTCTGGACAATGGATTGACCGGCATTGGGCCATGCTCCTTTGGTTCGGTGTCGTTCGAGCTGACCTTCGTAAGAACGCTTGTCGACAATGTATTCAAGCCGGCGGTGCTGGGCCGAGATCCGTTCGCCACGGAGGCAATCTGGATGGAGCTCTACTATGGGCTGGTTATCCGGACGTATGGGAGTCGCGGAGTAGGAGTCGCGATACTTTCGGCCATCGACATAGCACTGTGGGACGTCAAAGGCAAGGCGCTCGACGTTCCGGTCTATGCCCTTTTGGGCGGCCCCGTACGGGGCGCCGTGCCGGCATATGCGTCATCGGTCTACTGGTCGACCATTGACGAATCGGTGGCGAGCGCGCGTACCTTCGTCGACCGTGGTTACGGAGCGTTGAAGGTGAAGGTCGGCGGTGGCTTCCGCGAGGACATTGAACGCATTGAAGCGATCGTCGCTGCGGTCGGCCCGGATGTTCAGGTGATGGTGGATGCGAACCTTGCCTACTCGCGCGACACTGCGCTCCGAGTTGGGCGAGAACTTGATCGACTCCATGTTCTATTCTTCGAGGAACCCATCAGTCTCGACGATGTGGAAGGTCATGGGCTCCTCGCGGCGCAACTCGACACCATGATAGCGACCGGTGAAAACCTATATACACGCTGGGGGTTTCTCCCGTATATCGACGCAGGGGTCGACGTCGTTCAACCAGACAGTAGTCGCGCTGGTGGCATTTCCGAAGCCCGCCGTGTGGCGGAGCTTGCTGCTGCGCGGAACCGGCTCGTCGCGCCCCATACCTTTTCGGATGCCTTCTCGTTGGTGGCAAATCTACACCTGGCTTTGGCTGTTGACGCCGTGTTCATCCTCGAGGTGGACGAGACGTATAACCCGCTGATGCGGGAACTCGTACACAATCCAACGCACGTCGTTGACGGGGAGATCGCACCCCCAACCGCCGCGGGATTAGGACTGGAGTTGGACCGCGATTGGGTCAGCGCGCATCAGTACACGGGAGGACAAGGTATCGGTCCCGGAGTAAGACCCGGAACTCGCTCTCAAGCGTCGGGCGGCCGGGAATGATCACCCGGCCGAGGAGAAGCCCATGACAGCGGCCATCGAGCGGCGGAGTACACGCGAATTGAGTGGGCAGGTTGCGGTGGTCACCGGCAGCGCCCAGGGGATTGGATTGCAGATCGCCACCACACTCGCCGCCGAGGGCGCCACGGTTATACTCGGAGATGTCCAGACCGAGAAGGTCAAGAGAGCCGCCGCGTCAATCACGGAGGGAGGAGGCGAGGCGTGGGGTGGGTTCCTCGACATCTCGCGACCGAGGCAAATCAATAGCTTCGTTGCGAGCACCATCGCTCGTTTCGGCCACATCGACGTGCTCGTCAACAACGCGGGTATCGATGCGCCGGCGGGGCGGGCTTGGACCGAACCAGACGAGCACTGGCGGCACATCATCGATGTCGATCTCTCAGGGTCTTGGTGGTGCACCAAGGCAGTGCTGGATCACATGATCACCGCTGGCCGAGGCCGGATAGTTTTCATTAGCTCCGTGGCTGCCCGACGCGGATCGGCCGAGATCTCGGTTGCCTATAACGCCGCCAAAGCCGGCCTGCTGGGTCTGACCATTGCGCTCGCCACGCAAGTCGAGCAGCTCGGCGTGCTAGTGAACGCAATTGCAGCTGGACCAACTGGAACAAGCGGGCAGCCCACCCTTGAAGAACTCGGGGACACCCGGCACCTCTTTCCTCTCGGCATGGGTGGCACCGATCCCGTCGCACAGGCGTGCCTGTATCTCGTGAGTCGGAGCGGAGACTGGGTGAGCGGCTCGGTGATGAATGTCAGTGGGGGCGCCTGGAAAGGCTGACCGGCTTTGAGTGTCTGCTCTCGATTGCCACGAGCTTTGGTCGACGCACACTTCGGAGGCGTGTGTCTCACGTGACGGGTGGAGGCGGGTATGGATACCGAATGGCGGCGGTCATTGTTTGCGCCTTCAACCTTCGCCTTGCGACGTCCGCCGTGGCACCCCTCTTGCCCATCATTCGCGAGGACACCGGCATCTCAGCGAGTGCTGGCGGACTCCTCCTCACGCTCCCATTTCTGTGCTTCGGCATAGTTGCACCAGTAGTCACGCGAGTGGCGCGGAGGCTGGGAACCGAGCGCACGCTGGTTGTCGCGCTGGCAATCCTCGTCGCGTCGATCGTGCTCCGTTCAGCCCCCGGAGGCCTGGGGCCACTCTTCTGCGGGACGCTGCTGATGGGCGCAGCCATCACCTTCGGTAATATTTTGCTGCCTGGCATCATCAAGCGTGACTTCCCCAAGCGCGCGGGAGTGATGATGGGTATCTACACTACCGCCATCACGGCTGGCGCGGGACTTGCGGCTGCCGTCACGGTGCCGCTCATGCTCGCCGCGGGGTGGGGCTGGCAGCAGGCGCTTGCATTCTGGGCAGCAAGCGCAGCGGTCGCCTTTGTCTTGTGGGTGCCGTTGGGCGGCAACCCGCATTCGAGTGGCCAGTCGTACACACAACATGTCGGACCGAGCGCCCGGCTCTTGTACCGAGACAGCGTCGCATGGCAGGTGACACTGTTCTTCGGCCTGCAATCGCTGGTGTACACCGCGGCCGTATCGTGGATACCGTCGGTCCTGACGGCGCACGGCATCTCGGTCTCAAACGCCGGCTTCCTTCTCGCAATCGTGAGCGTCACAGGAATGGTCACGACCTTCACTGTCCCAGTGGCGGCGATGCAGCGCCGGTCTCAGGGTACCTTGGTAATTGCGGCGGTAGCCCTGCTGGCAATCAGCCTTACCGGCTTGCTTGTCGCACCTGCGGCTGGGGCCTTCTTGTGGATGTTGCTTTTTGGCTTGGGCCAAGGCGCAACCTATGGATTGGGGTTCAGCCTGATCCTGCTACGTTCCATTGATTCCGGTCACGCCGTTGCGCTGTCCGGGATGACGCAGACATTTGGCTATTTGCTCAGCGCAGTCGGCCCGATCGGACTCGGTGTCCTGCACGACGCTACGGGCGGCTGGTCATGGCCCTTGATCGTCCTGCTTGTGCTCCTCGCGCCTCTCGCCATTGCTGGTTTCGGCGGAGCTCGCAGGGGCTATGTGCTAGGAATGCTGCCCACTGATCCGGCGCCCATTTCAACTCACACCGAGCTTGTCCCCGACATCCTCGCCGAGGATCCTCGTGTGTCGGGTACCTGATTGCCGACACGTAATCCAGCTTGACTTATCAGCCAGTGGGTACTGTCGCCTCGTCCACTGTCGATGCTCGTCGAGCTCACTGACGAGAGCCTGGTTCCAGGTGCCTCTCAGCGAAGCTAGTGTCGCGTTCCTAAAATAGCTTGCATATTGTTCGGGGTGGCAGGATGATGCCTGCATGGCGAATCATCCTGCCCCACCGCTCGACATCACCGAGGACGATCGCAGCACCCTGACGACCTGGTCGCGAAGCCGCGCACTGCCGCAGCGATTGGTGCTGCGCGCACGCATCGTGCTGTTGGCTGCCGAGGGCATGCCCAACCGACAGATCGCTGCCAAGACCGCGACCTCGCAGCCCACCGTCCAGTTATGGCGATCGCGCTATGCGAACGGCGGCATTGCGGCCCTGGAACTCGACCAGCCGGGGCGGGGCCGGCCGAAAGTCCACAGCGAGGCGGTCGCCACCAAAATCATCAGCGTCACCCTGGGCAAGCCGCCACGCGGCATGACCCATTGGAGCACGCGCCTGGTGGCGGAGCAGGTCGGCGTCGGCTCGACCACGGTGCATCGCGTGTGGCGTGAACATGGCCTCCAACCGCACCGCACGCGCGGCTTCAAATACAGCACCGACCCCGACCTTGAAGCCAAGGTCACCGACGTCATCGGCCTCTACCTGCATCCGCCCGAAAAGGCGCTGGTGCTGTGTGTTGACGAGAAGAGCCAGATCCAGGCACTCGACCGGACCCAACCCTTGCTACCCATGCGTCCCGGGCAGCCGGAGCGACGCACCCATGACTACGTTCGGCACGGCACGGCCACGCTGTTCGCAGCCTTCGACATTGCCAGTGGGAGCGTGACCGGGCGCACCTACGCACGCCATCGCCATCAGGAGTTTCTCAAGTTTCTGCAGGTGATCGACACGCGCTACCCAGGTGTCGACATCCATCTGGTCCTCGACAACTACCGCACCCACAAACACCCGGTCGTCAAGG
>Ga0307373_10008418_pt1 | contig 15694 bp, 13 predicted proteins | sample OX2MG_FD_202534 | JGI IMG/M metagenome (GOLD analysis project Ga0307373, IMG submission 202534) | Soil microbial communities from Risofladan, Vaasa, Finland - OX-2 | ecosystem: Environmental > Terrestrial > Soil > Coastal area > Acid sulfate soil | place: Finland: Risofladan, Vaasa | collected... | reverse complement strand
CGCCGAGACGGAAGGCCTGCATCAGCTCCTGCTGCACCCCAAACGGCCGCTGCGAGCCCGTCCAGGCCGTGACCGCGCCGTTCTCCCAGGTGGCCAGCGCCGCCCGCGGCTCCAGCGGACAGTGCGCGATGTACTCGACCGTGTAGGTCGCCTCCACCCGATGCGCCGCCGCAGCCAGCGCCGCCGCCACCGCGCCCTGTTCCGACGCGGCCTGCGCCTGCTCGCGCGCGCTCGTCTCCGCGTGGGTCTTCAGGTAATCAAAAAGCTCGGCGTTCGAGATCTGCGGCGTCGTCTTCCACTCCGCCTTCACCGCCGCCGCCGCCCGCTCCGCGGTCAACTCGTCCAGCGCGGCCACTCCGATGAAATCGCCGTCGCGCATCGCATGCACGCCCGGCATGGCCTGCGCCGCGCTCAAATCAACGCTGGTCAAGGTGGCGCCAAAGGCGCTCGGCCGTACCACCTTGCCGTACAGCATCCCTGGCAGCTTCAAGTCCGGCGTGTAGCGGTGCTTGCCGGTGACGAAATCGCGCCCGTTGACTTTGCGCGCCGCCTTGCCCGCAAGCGTCCAATCCACCGCCGGCGTCATCGCCTCGGCGGCGGGGATCATCTCCGCCAGCAACTGGCCATGCGCCAGCTCGGCGTAGCGGAGGGAGCGGTTGCCGGCGCGGTCTTCCACTTTCCCGTCAACCGCCTCCAGCCCGCCGGCGTCCATCTTCCACTGCTTGGCCGCCAGCCCGATCAGCACCCCCCGCGCCGCCGCCGCCGCCCGCCGCAGTTCGGTGCCCATCTGCGGCGTGGTGCGGCTGCCAAACGTCCCCAGGTCGAACGGCGTCAGCTTGGTGTCGCCCATCACCAGCGTCACCGTCTCCAGCCCGACATGCAGCTCGTCGGCGACGGTTTGGGTGAGCGAGGTGCGGATGTTCTGCCCCACCTCGGCCTTGCCGGTGAACACCTTGATCGTTCCATCGGGCGCGATGTGCAGCCACGCCGAGATGGCGTGCGGCACGTTCTCCCGCCGAAAGGTCGCGCCCGATTCCTGCGCCGCGAGCGACGCCGCCTTTGCCGCCGTCTGGGCCGCCAGCATCACCGCGATCCCGCCGCCGATGGAGCGCATGAAGCCGCGCCGATCCAAGTCAAATAGATGGAGCGGCCGCGCCCGCGCCTCGTAGCGCTCGACCTCGAGCTCGACCTCGGGGCGCCGGTTCACGCCTTCTCCCCCCGCATCCGCGCCCCCGCCAGGTGGATCGCCCGCAGAATGCGCTTGTAGGTGCCGCAGCGGCAGAGATGGCCATCCATCGCCGCCACCGTCTCCGCCTCGGTCGGGTTCGGATTGCGCTTGAGAAACGCCACCGCCCCCAGGATCATCCCCGAGGTGCAGTAGGCGCACTGCATCGCCTCTTCCTCGAGAAACGCCTGCTGCACCGGATGCAGCTTGCCGTCTTTCTCCAGGCCCTCAATGGTGGTGATCTGCCGCTCCCCCACCTCGCCCACCCGGGTCAGGCAGGAGTGCCGCGGCGTGCCATCCACCAGCACCGTGCAGGCGGCGCACTGCCCCTCGCCGCAGCCGAATTTCGTGCCGGTGAGATCGAGCTGGTCGCGCAACACGCTCAGCAGCGTCGCGTCGGCGTCCACGTCAAGGGCGCGCCGCGTTCCATTGACGTTCAGGTGTGCAACTCTCGCCGCAACTCTTGCCATGGCCGGCTCCGGAATAACCTCTCGCGGGGGTCGCGCCGCTTTGCCTGCTGGAAAAATCGGCGCGAACGGCTGCGAAATGCCGCAAGGGCAGAAGCGCCACTGGCGCTTCTGCGCCCCCGGGAAGCGAATTCGGCGCGGCCACTGCGAGGCGCAGCGCCGGCTCGGGGCCTCGGGCCCCCAAGCCGGCGTGAGCACAAGCGGGACGCGCGGCGCACCGGCCGGGCGCAGCTACAGCCCGGCCGGGCAGCCGCGCAGGGGCCCGCGCCAACCATAGTCTAGTCCCAGCGCGGAAATCCGACAACATGAGCTTTTCGTCCACGTGTCTTATAATTTCGGGGTGTTGCCTCCCGCTATGGCCGAGGACGAGCCCGCCGGCGGGACCCTCACCCGCCGCCGCTTCCTCGCCGCCAGCGCCGCCTTGGCCCTGGCCCTGCCACGCCGCTCGCCGGCCGCGGAGCCGCTCGAGGTCGCCTACGCCGGCTCCATGACCTCGGTCATGGAAGGGGCGATCCAGGGCGCCGTCGCCGCCGCGCTCGGGCTCGACCTGCGCGGTCGCGCCCAGGGCGCCAGCGCCCTGGCCGAAGAGATCGTCGGCGGCACCGTGCGCCCCGACGTCTTCCTCGCCATCACCGCCGAGCCCATGCACATCGTCCTGGGCGCCGCCAAGGCCGCGAGCGCCATCCCCTTCGCCCGCACCGAAATGGTGATCGCCTACGCTCCCCAAGGCCGCTTCGCCCCGCAGTTCCGCCGCGTGGGTCAGCCCGGCGCGCCCCCTTGGCACGAGATCCTTTCCCAGCCCGGTCTGCGCTTCGGTCGCACCGATCCCCGCACCGATCCCCAGGGCCGCAACATCATCTTTGTCTGCGAGCTGGCCGAGCGCTACTACCATCAGCCCGGCCTCGCCGTCCGCCTGCTCGGCCCTACCTTCAACCCCCGCCAGATCTTCTCCGAGGCCCTCGTCGAGGGGCGGCTGCAGAGCGGCCAGCTCGATGCCGCCTCCGCCTACCGCACCCAACCCGGGCCGTTCCATGTCCCGGCGGTCATGCTGCCGCCCGCTATCAACCTCGGCGGCGACCTCCCGCCCGCCGCTGCGGGCCTCGCGCTCCAGCTCAACGGCCGCACCTACCGCCCCCAGCCACTCCTCTTCTACGCCGCCGCGCTCAACGCCGCGCCCCACCCCCGCGCCGCCCAGCGCTTCCTCGCTTGGCTGCAAGGCGCCCAAGCCCAAGCCATCCTGGGCGGCTTCGGCTATGATCCTCCCGGCGAGGCGCCGCCGCTCGCGGCCTGAGCGCATGGGCACCGCCACCACCGCCCCGCCCGCCCGTTCGCGCCGTCCCTGGGCGCACCTCGGCGCCGGCGTTTTCGCGCTGCTGCTGCTCTACCCGCTGACCGGGATGCTCGCCCGCGTGGGCCCTTGGCAATGGAGCGGTCCGGTGGGTGCGGCCTCGCTCGCCTCCATCCGCGTCTCGCTGCTGCTCACCGGCTTGGCGATGCTGATCGTGGTGGCGGTGGGCACCCCCGCCGCGCTCTATATCCGCCGCGCCGGACGGCGGGCGCGGGCCTGGTGGCAGGCGGCGCTGCTGCTCTCGATCCTGCTGCCGGCGCTGGCGCTCGGCATCCTGCTCACCCTGGCGCTGCGGCCCGAGGGCGTGGTCGGCGGCCTGCTGCTCCGCCTAGGCATGGCCACCAGCAATAGCCCCGCCGCCTTTGTCCTCACCCAGGTTTACGTCAGCCTGGGCTACTACGTGCTGGGAGCGCTGGTTGCCTTCGATGCCATCCCCGCCGGCCTCGAGCAGCAGGCGGCGCTGCTCGGCCTGCGGGCCGGGCAGGTCTTCGCCCGCGTCACCCTCCCGCTCGCCCGCCTCGGCCTCGCCGCCGCCCTCAGCCTGGCCTGGGTGCGCGCCATCGGCGAGTTTGGTGCCGTCGTGATCACCGCCTACTATCCCGCCGGCATGCCGGTGCAGCTCTGGATCCATCTCCAGAGTTTCGGCTTGCCGGCGGTGATGCCCTTGTTGCTCGCCTTCCTACTGGCCGCACTGCCACTGCCGCTGCTGCTGCATCTGCTAGCCCAAGGGAGGCGCCATGTTTGAGGTGGCGATCCAAAAGCGCCGCCGCGGCCTCACCGTAGATGTCGCCTTCTGTCTAGAAGAGGGCGCGGCCCTCGGCCTTTTTGGCCCCTCCGGCGCCGGCAAGAGCACCGTGCTCGCCTGCCTGGCCGGGGTGCAAATCCCCGACTCGGGTCGCATCCGCCTGGGCGACTCTCTGCTCTTCCCGCCGCCGCTGCCGCTGCATCGTCGCTCGGTCGGCTACCTCACCCAGGAGCCCAACCTATTTCCGCATTTAACGGTAGAGGGCAACGTCGCCTTCGGCCTGCCCCGCGTCCGCGCCCGCACCGTTGAACAGCGCGCTTGGCTGGAGCGCCTGCGCCGCCAGTTGCATCTCGACGATTGCTGGAGCGCCTCCGTCACCCGCATCTCCGCCGGACAAGCCCGGCGGGTGGCGCTGGCGCGCATGCTCGCCCATCGTCCGGCCCTGGTGCTGCTCGACGAGCCCTTCACCGGCCTCGACCGCGCCCTCGTCCGCGGCCTGGTCGCCGACTTGCTGGAGTGGCGCCAGGCGCTCGGCTTCACCCTCGTCGCCGTGGACCACCAGGCCGAGGTGCTCAGCCGCCTCTGTCCGCAGGTGCTGGCCATGGAAGCCGGCCGCATCGTCGAGCGCGGCTCTTGGGCCGAGTTGCGCCGGGCATCGAGCGAATCGCTGCGCGCCCTGCTGAACCCGCTCTAACGGCCTGTCGCGAAACCCGCGGCCCCTAACCCCCGATCTGCACCATGCCGCGCGCCGGCTTGACGAAGGCCGCCTCGCCGATGTGGTGCCGCTCTTCCTTGAGCGCCACCGCATGCAGAATGCGCTCGATGAGGGCCTCGTCGCTCTCCTCGAGCCCCGGCCGCAGGTCCCACTCGCGCAGCGAGAACAGGCAGGTGCGCAGCTTGCCGTCCGCCGTCAGTCGAATGCGGCTGCACTGGTTGCAAAACGGCGAGGTCACCGGCGCCACGATGCCAATCTCGCCGGGGCCGCCGTCGGCAAAGCCATAGCGGCAGGCGGTCTCGCCGGGCCGGCGCGGCAGCGGCGCCAGCGGGTACACGCGCTGAACGCGCTCCACGATCTCGCGCATCGGCACCACCATCGCCGGCGTCCAGAGGTGCCCCTGCTCCAGCGGCATGAACTCGATGAAGCGCACCGTCGCCGCCCGTTCGCGCGCAAACCCGGCCAGCGCCTCGACCTCGTCGTCGTTCACGCCGCGCAGCAGCACCACATTCACCTTGACCGGCGCCAACCCGGCCGCCGCCGCCGCGTCCAGCGCCGCCAGCACCCGCGGCAGCCCGTCGGGCACACGCGTGATGCGCGCGAACTTCTCCGGCTGCAAACTGTCCAAGCTGATCGTCACCCGGCTCAGCCCGGCGCGCCGCAGCTCCGCCGCCATCGGCCCGAGCAAATGCCCGTTGGTGGTGAGCGCGATATCGCCCACGCCCAGCTCCCGCAGAAAGCTGATGTAGGCGGCCAGGCCGCGCCGCAGCAGTGGCTCGCCTCCGGTCAGCCGCACCTTGCGAATCCCCAGGCCAACCAAGACGCGCGCCAGCCGCTCCAGCGCCGTCCAACTCAGCGCGTCGTTTCCCGCCGCCGCGCCCATTTCTTCGCCGCGCCCAACGCGGCAGTACACGCAGCGGTAGTTACAGCGATCGGTGACCGAGATGCGCAGGTCGGAGATCACCCGCCCAAAACTGTCGCGCATCCGGGGCGACTCCATGCCTGTCATTTTAGGACCATCTGCACCGCGCTGCCAGCGGCCACCTCGGTGACGCCCTCGGGCACGATCCAAAAGCAATCGGCTGCCGCCGCCGCCGCCAAGTCCGCCGAGCCGTGGTACGGGATTGCCTCCACCACCGTCTCCAGCCCCTGCGCCCTCAGCCGTGCCGGGCGAAATGCGGTCAGGCTCAGCGCCGGACCGCGGTAGTCATACCCCAGGCGCGCGCCGACGAACGGCGGCGCCACCTCGGCCACCCCGCCCAGCAGTTCCAGCGCCGGCCGCACCAGCAACGCGAAAGCCAGCATCGTCCCCAGCGGGTTGCCCGGCAGCCCAAAGAACAGCCGCCCCGCGACCGTGCCAAACAACACCGGGCGCCCCGGGCGCATCCGTACCGCGTCGAAATGGAACTCCGCCCCCCGCGCCGCCAACCCCGGCGCCACCAAGTCGAATGCCCCCACCGAGGCGCCCCCGCTGCAGACCAAAAGGTCGCAGGCGGCCAGCGCCCGGTCGAGGCTGGCGTCGAGCGCGGCGGCATCATCGCGAACGCAACCCTGCCACACCACCTCCGCCCCGGCGCGCCCCGCCTGGGCCGCGAGCCCGGGGCCGTTGGCATCACGGATCTGGGTCCCGCCCGGCGTCTCGTTCGCCTCGACCAGCTCGTCGCCGGTGGAGAGCAACGCCACCCGCGGCGACAGGTAAACCTCGGGCCGCACGCACCCCACGCTGGCCAGCGCCGCCAGCGCCGCCGGGTCCAGCCGCCGTCCGGCGGCGGCGATCACCCCGCCCCGGCGTAGGTCGCTTCCGACAGCCGCGACGTTCTCGCCCGCCCGCGCCACAGCGCCGATCACCACCCGATCCGCCTGCCGCTCGCAGCGCTCCACCATCACCACCGCATCGGCGCCGGCAGGCACCGCCGCCCCCGTCATCATCGCGGCGCAAGTCCCGGGCTCGATCACCAGCGCGCTCGCCGCCCCGGCTTGGATCGTGCCCAGCAAGCGCAACTCCGCGCCCGCCGCCGCGCAATCGGCGGCGCGCACCGCGTAGCCATCCCGCAGCGAGCGTCGAAACGGAGGATAATCGCGGTCGGCCACGACCGCCTCAGCCAGCACCCGCCCCAGCGCTTGCCCCTCGCAAATCTCGACCGTGCCACGCCGCAGCGGAGCCCCGCCCGCCGCCAAGTGTTCCGCCACCCGCGCCAGCACGCAAGCCCGCGCCGCCTCCAATCCCAGCTCACGCTGCGGCGCATGGTCATTAAATGACGTTTTTCGCGAGGCCACAGCCCATTGTGCACCCGGCGCGGGCTGCGGTCCCTTGGTTGTGCACACCCCGCGCCATCCCCACTTCCTCGTCTACCCCTCCCAAGCTGCCGGCTGCAAGGTGCAAACTGCCAGGCCTCTTCGAGTGCATGCGATAATCGCCTCAGTTTCATGCCCCGAACCAAGGCTGCACCGCGCTCCGGCTTGACCCACCTCCGCCCCGATGGCGGGGTGCGCATGGTGGACGTCAGCGCCAAGCCCCCCACCGTGCGCAGCGCTGGCGCCAGCGCCCTGGTGCGGATGAAGCCCGCCGTGCTCGCCGCCCTCCGCCGCGGCGCCGGCCCCAAGGGCGACCCTTTGGAGATCGCCCGCATCGCCGGCATCGCTGCCGCCAAGCGCACCGCCGAGCTCATCCCGCTCTGCCATCCGTTGGCGCTTACCGGCATCGAGGTCGAGGCCCGCTACCGCCGCCACGGCGTCGGGCTCGCCAGCCGCGTCCACACCACCGCCCCCACCGGGGTCGAGATGGAAGCGCTCACCGCCGTCAGCGTCGCCGCCCTCACCGTCTACGACATGGGCAAGGCGCTCGACCACAACATGACCATCGAGATCGCGCTCGAGCACAAGAGCGGCGGCCAGAGCGGCGACTACCGCCGCCGTGGCCGCAGTCGTTGATAGCTCCCATGCGCCCCGCGCCACGCTTCCCCACAAGCCCCTCCCGCCGCAGCGCCATTGTCGTCACCGTCAGTGACCGCAGCGCCCGCGGCCAGCGCCCCGACGCCAGCGGCCCCCGCGTCGCCGCCCTGCTCTCCAGCCGCGGCTTCGAGGTGGTGGCCACCGCCATCGTCCCCGACCGCCTCCGCCTCCTGGTGGAAACCCTGCGCGCCGCCTCTTCCGCCGCCGCGCTGGTGGTCACCACCGGAGGCACCGGCTTCTCCCCGCGCGACCTCACCCCCGAGGCCACCCGCAAGGTGGTGGACCGCCTCGCCCCCGGCTTGGGCGAAGCCATGCGCGCCGCCGGCGCGGCCCAAAACCCCCGCGCCTGGCTCTCGCGCGGCATCGCCGGCCTGCGCGGCCGCAGCCTGGTACTCAACCTCCCCGGCAGCCCCGCCGCCGCCGAAGAGAGCCTGGCCAGCATCCTCGATCTCTTGCCCCACGCCCTCGATGTGCTCGGCGGCGCCGACCGGCATTCCGAGGGGAGCTAGTGTAGTGCCCCAGTGGCGATGCATTCACACTCGTCACTTATGCGACTTTTCGTCAAGAAAAGTCGCAATTCGCTTGCTACGATACCAATGATTTCGTCTGGGGCGCTACACTAGCCGCCATGCGCATCCGAGCCGTGCTGTTCGCGGGGCTGGCGCAGCGCCTGGGCGTGCGCGAGGAGTGGCTCGAGCTGCCCGGTTCGCCCACCGCCGCCGACGTCTTCCGCCACTACCGCGCCCGCGAGCCGCAGTTGGGCGAGCTCGGCCGCAGCCTGCTGCTCGCCGTCAACGCCGAGTTCTCCGCCCCCGAGACCCCGCTCCACGAAGGCGACGAGGTGGCGCTGCTGCCCCCCATGAGCGGAGGCGCTCCGGAAGCGAAGCCCGGAGGAGCTCCCCAGCCGGGCAGCGACTCGACCGTCATCGAGACCGCCCTGGTGCGCGAGCCCCTGCCGCCGCCGCCCGCCCCCGACACCCATGGCGGCCACGGCGCCGTGGTCTCGTTCGAGGGCGTGACCCGCAACCACAGCCGGGGACGCGAAGTCGTCGCCCTCGAGTACGAGGCCTACGAACCCATGGCGCGCGCCCGCCTCGCCGCCATCGCCACCGAGGCCGCAGCCCGCTGGCCGCTGCTCTCGATCCGCATCCTCCACCGCCTCGGCACCCTCCGCGTGGGCGAGAGCAGCGTCCAAATCGTTGTCGCCGCCGCCCACCGCGGCCCCGCCTTCGAAGCCTGCCGCTTCCTCATTGACACCCTCAAGCAATCGGTCCCCATCTGGAAAAAGGAGCACTTCCGCGACGGCTGCGCCTGGGCCGACGGCGAATTCCCCCAGGATCAGCCCCAGCCTTGACCGGCCTCTAATGCGGACAGCGTGGCAGCACACCCCGCTTTTGCTCTGGTTTAAATGATTGATATATAATAGATTACTGTGGATTCTGTACCGGACATCAATGCGGACATCATCGCCCCCGACCGGGGCGAGCCCCTCGGCCTCATGGAGCCGCTGCTCCTCGAGGCGGGCTCCCGCCATCGGGTCGGCCTCGCCGACCTCGCCGTAGAGCTGGCGCGCAAATCCGCCGGCTTCCGCGGCAGTTTGCCGGCGCCGCTGCTGGCTTCACTTGCCGCCTTGGTGCGTTCGATGAACTGCTACTACTCCAACCTCATCGAGGGGCACAACACCCACCCGGTGGACATCGAACGGGCGCTCAAGGCGCACTACAGCCCGGATGCGCGCGAGCGCGACCTCCAGCTCGAAGCCGAGGCCCACATCGCCGTGCAGGCATGGCTGGACGGCGGCGCCCTGCGCGGCGGCCGCGCCGCGACCGCCGCGGGAATATGCGAGATGCACCGGCGTTTTTACGAGTTGCTGCCCGACGACCTTCTCTGGGTTTCCGACCCGGGAACCGGCGGCAAGGTACGCGTCATCCCCGGCAAACTGCGCCAGCGCGACGTCCAGGTGGGCACGCTGGTGCCGATCAGCGCCGGCGCGCTGCCCCGCTTCCTGCACCGCTTCGAGCTGGCCTACAGCGGCCTCGGCAAGGCGGAGGCAATCCTGGCCGCCGCGGCCGCCCACCATCGCCTTTTGTGGATGCATCCGTTCCTCGACGGCAACGGCCGGGTGGCGCGGCTGATGTCCCACGCGATGTTGCTTGACCTGCTCGATACCGGAGCCATCTGGTCCGTCGCGCGCGGCCTCGCCCGCAACGTCAACGAATACCGGACGCTGCTGGCCAACTGCGACCGCCCGCGCCGCAACGACCTCGACGGCCGCGGCCACCTGAGCGGGGAGGCCCTGGCCGAGTTCACGCGTTTTTTCCTGAAGGTTTGTGCCGACCAGGTGGGCTTCATGGAGAGCCTGCTCCAGCCCGACCGCCTGCGCGCCCGCATCGGGCTTTGGGCGGAGGAAGAAGTTCGCCTCGGCAGCTTGCCCCCGCGCTCCGGCAAAATCCTGGAGGCCCTGCTCTACCGCGGCGCGCTGCCCCGCGGCGAAGCCGCCGCCGCTAGCGGGGTGGGCGAGCGCCAGGCCCGCCGCATCGTCTCCTCCCTGCTGGCCAAAGAGGTGCTGACCTCCGCCAGCCCGCGTGCGCCGCTCCGCCTCGCCTTTCCGGCGGCGCTCGCCGCACGCTGGCTGCCCGGGCTGTTTCCCGAGCCCTGACGGCGCCGCCACCAAGCCCCCCGGCCGCGCATTTTCCTGAAACCATTTCCCCCGGCGCCGGTATTGCAGGCAGGAGACCACCCGCATGCCGCCGGCGCCATCCACCAGCAGCTCGCCCCTTGCCACCCTGGCAACCTTCGCCCAGGACCTGCGCCACGCGTTGCGGCAGTTGCGCCAAGCGCCGGTGTTCACCCTGGCGGCGGTGCTGACTCTGGCGCTGGGCATCGGGGCCAATACCGCCATCTTCACCCTCATCCAGGGGATCCTGCTGCGCTCGCTGCCGGTGGCCAACCCGGCCCAGCTCTACCGAATCGGCGACACCAACGACTGCTGCGTCAACGGCGGCTTTGTCGGCGACCACGGCGACTTCGACATTTTTTCCTATCCGCTCTACCAGGCGCTGCGGGCGGCGGCGCCGGAGTTCGAGCATTTGGCGGCGGTGCAGGCCGGCAACTCCGCCTGGGCGGTGCGCCGCGGTGGCGCCCTGGCGCGCCAGATGAGCGGCGAGCTGGTGAGCGGCAACTACTTCACCACCCTGGGATTGCACCCCTTCGCCGGCCGCTTCTTCAGCGCCGCCGACGACCGCGCCGGCGCCGCGCCGGTGGCGGTGATCAGCTACACCGCCTGGCAAAGCGAGTTTGCCGGCGACCGCTCCCTCCTGGGCGCCACCGTGAACATCCAGGCCCATCCCTTCACCGTCATCGGCATCGCCCCGCGCGGCTTTTTCGGCGACCGCGTCAGCGACCGCCCGCCCTTGGCATGGCTGCCGCTGATCGCCGCGCCCACGGTGCGCGGCGAAAATCCGGCGACCTCCTTATTGGTCCAGCCGGACGAGCACTGGCTCTACCCCATCGGCCGCGTCCGCCCCGGCACCAGCATCCCCGCCCTGCAGGCCCAGCTCTCGGCCACGCTGCGCCACTGGCTCTCCTCCCGCTCCACCTACACCGCCAACGGCGGCGCCGCCATCATCCCCAAACAGCACGTGGTCCTGGTGCCCGCCGGCGGCGGCATCCAGAGTTTGCAGCAGCAGACCGGCGACGGTCTGCGCCTGCTCATGATTCTGGCGGCGGTGGTGCTGCTGATCGCCTGCGCCAACATCGCCAACCTGTTGTTGGCGCGGGGCACCGCCCGGCAAACGGAAATCGCGGTGCGCATGGCGCTGGGCGAGTCGCGGCCGCGCCTGGTCCGCCGCCTGCTCACCGAGAGCGCCCTGCTGGGCTGCCTCGGCGGCCTGGCCGGACTGGCCGTGGCCTATGCCGGCTCCCGCACCCTGCTGGCGCTGGCCTTCCCCACCGCCCAGCACTCCGCCATCGCCGCCACCCCCAACACCGCCGTCCTGCTGTTCGCCCTGGCGGTGTCGCTGGCCACCGGCATCCTATTCGGGCTGGCCCCGGCCTGGCTCGCCGCCCGCGCCCATCCCGCCGAAGCCCTGCGCGGCGCCGGCCGCTCCACCCGCGACCGCGCCTCGTTTTCCCAGTATGCGCTGGTGGTCTTCCAGGCCGCGCTGTCGCTGGTGCTGCTCGCCGGGGCCCTGCTGATGACCCGCTCGCTGGCCAACCTGCAAAACCAGAATTTCGGGGTCGCCACCGCCAACCGCTACGTGCTCCACTTCGACCCCTCCGGCGCCGGCTACACCCTGGCCCGCCTGCCCGCGCTCGATCGCCAGCTCCAGGACCGCCTCGCCGGTCTCCCGGGCATGGCCAGCGTCGGCCTCGCCATGTACAGTCCGCTCGAGGGCGACAACTGGGGCGAGTGCGTCATCCTCCAAGGCGGCCCCGCCCCCGGCCCCAACAGCCACTGCAACTCGACCTGGGAGCGGGTCAGCCCCGGCTTCCTGGACGCCATCGGCGTCCCCATCGTCCGCGGACGCGGCTTCACCAACCAGGACACCGCCACCTCGCCTCAGGTGGCGCTGGTCAACCAAGCCTTCGTCAAGCATTTCTTCCCCGCCCAGGACCCCATCGGCCAGCACTTCGGCATCAACTATCCCCAGTATTCCGCCGCCTTCGAGATCGTGGGCGTGTTCCGCGACTTCAAGATGAACGACCCCCGCGGCCTGGTGCGTCCAGTCTTCCTCCGCCCCTTCGGCCAGCGCTACGGCGCCTACACCCAAACCAGCATGAACCAGGTGGAGGACGAATCCCAGTTCGTCAACGCCATCGTGCTCCACTTCCGCCACGCCCCCGGCGGCGAGGCCGACTCCCTCGTCCGCCGCACCCTGGCCGGCATTGACCCCAACCTCACCGTCGCGGACTTCCGCAGCTTCGGCGAGCAGGTGGCCGGCAACTTCATCGAGGACCGCCTGGTGGCCGACCTCTGCGGCCTGTTCGGCTTGCTGGCGCTGCTTCTGGCCTCGGTGGGATTGTACGGCGTGACCGCCTATCTGGTGGCGCGGCGGCAGAGCGAGATCGGCATCCGCATGGCTCTGGGCGCGTCGCGGGGCAGCGTGGTGGGACTGGTGCTGCGGCGCGTCGGCGCCCAAGTCGGCGTCGGGCTCGCCCTCGGCCTGCCCGCCGCCTACTACCTCGCCCGCCTGATGCAGAGCCAGCTCTACGGCGTCGGCAGCTCGGACCCGCGCGCCTACCTCGGCGCCACCGCTGCGCTCGCCCTCTGCGCTCTCCTCGCCGGCCTCATCCCCGCCCGCCGCGCCGCCGCCACCGACCCGGCCCAAACCCTGCGGGCCGAGTGAACCCCACGCCGCGAGCGCGGGCCCCGGCCACCGCGCCCCCGAACGCCAAGGCCCGCGGTGCTATGATGGCCGCCTGGCGAGATGCATTGCCCACGCCTCATCCGCGCCGCCCGCCTCCGCCGTGCGGGTCTGGCAGCCGCGCTGTGTCTAATGCCCGCGACGGGGATGGCGCAGTCGCATAACCCCAAGGATTTGGCGGTGGGCAGGCTGCTCGTGGCCCGCGCCCAAGTGCCGGATGGGCGATTCCGGCACGCGGTGGTGCTGCTGCTAGGCCGTTCGACCCACGGCACCGCCGGGCTGGTGCTGAACCACCCCGGCGACACGCCGGTGTCGCGCCTGTTCCCCAACATGGCCTCGGCGCAGGGGCGCAGCGAGGCGGCCTACGCCGGCGGGCCCGTGGAGACCTCCCGCATCCTGGTCCTGCTCCACCTCGCGGGGCCGCTGCACGAGGCCCAGCCCGTCTTGCCCGGCGTCTACGTCAGCACCAGCCTGGATCTGATCCGCCTGGCCCTCAACGCCCAGCAACCCGCGGCGTCGTTTCGCGTCTTCCAAGGCTACGCGGGTTGGACGCCGGGCCAGTTGGCGCGCGAGCTCGCCGCCGGCTACTGGACCATCCTCCCCGGCTCGGCGCGGACCATCTTCGACCCCGACCCGGCGACGCTCTGGACGCGGCTCAGCCGGCAGCCGGGAAGCCACGCCGCCGCCCCGGCGCCGTCCGCCGCAGGTCGCCGACGGCCTCTCCGCGAGCCCAAGCCGGCGCCGCGGCGGGTCGCGGCCAGGCCCGAGCCGGGCTAGTTGTTGGAGTAGGGCACCCAGATGGCGGGAAAGGCCTTGGCGAGAACCGCGGGATCGGCCCGGCCGCCGGCGAGTCGGACGGCTTGCGCCAGGACGGGGTCGCGGCCGGCGGCGAGGTCGGCGGCCGAGGGCTGCGCCAACACGGCGGGGGTGACGCCGACTTTCTCCAGGCTGTGGCCATCGGGCATGAGCAGCTCGCTGCTGGTGATGCTGGCGCCATAGAACGCGGCCGAACCCGCCTCCCTGTCGCCGTATTGCATCGAGTGCAGTTTGGATTCCATGACCGCGCCGGCGCTGGTGTCGCGCCGCCCGAATTGCCGCGCAGGTCCAGCACCAGGCCGGGGTATTGTTTCGCGCGATGCAGAATGCCGTCGGCTTCGCCCGGGTCAAATTCGAAATTCGGCAGCTTCCAGACAAACGCCTTGCCGGCGGTGGTCCAACGCAGCTTGTAGAGCTTGGCGTTCAGCTCCTCCTGGTTGATGGAGTAATTGATCAGTTGGTCGAGGCCGCAGCCGCGCAGGGGCCGGCGCCAAACGATAGGCCGCGCGCAGCGTGGGCGCGGGCTCGAGCTCGGCCTGATACTCCCCGTAGCGCGCCTTCAGGTTGATGCCATGTAGGGTGGGGTCGTAGTGGTTCCGCTTGAGGCTATCGCGCACGCTCTGGAGCATCGCGCCCACCATCATCTGTTGGGGCTTGGTGATGGCGCCGGAATTCTTCTTGACCTGGGCGGCGGCGGGACCGGGGCACCCCAGGAGGGCACCGCAGGGTTCCGCGCCACAGGTATAATGCGCCTGAGCCGAGAGGAACCATGCGACCCAACCTTGCCGCGCGCGCGGCCGGCGCCACCGTCCTGCTGTTGCTGTTCGCCGCCGCTGCCGCCGCCCAGATCATCCGTTTCAGCGTCACGCCCGAGCCGCAACGGCGCGCCTACGCGGTCGAGATGCGCGTCACCGGACCCACCGGCGAGCTCCACCGACTTCGAGATGCCGGAGTGGATGCCGGGCTATTACGGACTGCTGCATTATTCCCGCTACGTCAGCCATTTCGCCGCCCGCGACGGCGCCGGCCACGCGCTGCCCTGGGAGAAGACCACGGCGAGCGCTTGGCGCGTGGTCACCGCACATGCGCCGGCGGTGGTGGTGAGCTATGCTGTCGCCGCCCCGCGCGCCTTTGTGGCCAGCAACTCGCTCGACGCGCAGGGCGGCTTCATCGCCCCCCCGGGCCTGTTCCTCTACCTTGCCGGCAAGCTGCGCCTGCCGGCCACCGTGGCCATGCACCCGCCCGCCGGCTGGACCACCGTCGCCACCGGCCTCGACGCCGTGCCGGGCGCGCCGCACGAATTCCGCGCCCCCGATTTCGACACCCTCTACGACTCGCCCTGGCTGCTGGGCACGGAAGACACCACCACCTTCACCGTGCGCGGCGTCCCCCACGAGATCGTGCTCGACCAGGTGCCGGCGGCGGTGGACCGGACCCAAATGGCCTCCGATCTGAAGCGCATCGTCACCGTGGCGACCGACATGATGGGCACCGTGCCCTACCGCAAATATGTCTTTCTGCTGATCGGCCGCGGCAACGGCGGCATCGAGCACCTCAACTCCGCCGCCATCGCCTTCCACGGCAACGGCCTGCTCACCCCCGCCGGCTACCAGTCGTGGCTGAGTTATGTTGCCCACGAGTACTTCCACAATTTCAACGTCAAGCGCATCCGGCCGCTGGCGCTGGGGCCGTTCGACTACCAGGCCGCCAACCTCACCGACATGCTGTGGGTGGCGGAGGGGTTGACGGTCTACTATGAGGACCTGCTGGTCGAGCGCGCCGGCTTAATGACTGAGGAGCAGTACCTGGCGAAATTGCAGGCGGCGCTCGACAAATTCGAGAACGCGCCCGGGCACCGCTACCAGTCGGCGACCGAGTCCAGCCTCGAGGCCTGGAGCACGGGCTCCGGCGAGGGCGCCAACCGCGACACCTCCATCTCCTATTACGACAACGGCGCGCTGCTGGGCGCCATGCTCGATCTGGCCATCCGCGAGCACAGCCACAACCGCAACTCGCTCGACAGCGCCATGCGCGATCTCTACCAGACCTACGCCGTCCGC
>Ga0307373_10008417_pt1 | contig 15695 bp, 16 predicted proteins | sample OX2MG_FD_202534 | JGI IMG/M metagenome (GOLD analysis project Ga0307373, IMG submission 202534) | Soil microbial communities from Risofladan, Vaasa, Finland - OX-2 | ecosystem: Environmental > Terrestrial > Soil > Coastal area > Acid sulfate soil | place: Finland: Risofladan, Vaasa | collected... | reverse complement strand
GGTTCGCACCGCCAGTATCGGCATGCTGACGGGCGTTGCACCACGCTGCCATTTCATGCCGGCCGCGATATTTCCCCGATCCTCATGCGCCAGATCGCCCGTTCCATCAGTAAACAGCTTTTGCCTATTTACGACAAACCCATGATCTGTTATCCCCTGTCCACGCTCATGTTGGCGGGCATACGAGACGTGTTGATCATTTCAACACCGCAGGATTTGCCCCGGTACCAGGAATTGCTGGGGGACAACAGCTTTTACGGCCGGGAAATGTCTGGGCAGCTGCGGAACGCCGTTGTTCGCAAACAGGGGAGCGCGATGTTCGCTTACTATGTCAGGGACCCGGAAAGATACGGCGTGGTACATTTTGATGCGCACGGCAATGCGCTGATACCAAGTGCTCAAAAATTACTGGGGTAGCCGAAGGCATATACCGTTTTTACCAGAATACAATCATGTGTTGCTTCGAGACCTCCGGTACCAACAGCCATACCTGCCTGCAATATAAATGTGGAGAAATGCATTGAACGAGAATAATGAATCCAACTTCGATGTCGGTATCATCGGGCTGGGTTATGTCGGTCTTACCCTCGCTTCTGCATTTGCGGATGTTGGACTAAAAGTCGTTGGCATTGAGCGGCGCTCCGAAGTTGTCGACCTGATAAACCGCGGTAAGCCGCATTTCATGGAGATTGGTCTAGCAGAGGTTCTTTCTCGGGTGGTATCCAATGACAAATTAATCGCGCGACACGCACTTACGAACGCCGATAATTGCAGCAGCTTTGTTATCACCGTCGGAACTCCGCTTTCAGCGGACGGTAAAGCGCGCCTTGACATGATTGAGAATGCAACGCATCAAGTCGCAAACGCTATGCCGGATAATGCGCTGGTGATCCTTAGATCAACAGTCATGATTGGAACAGCGCGAAATTGTGTAAAGCCGATATTGGAAAGGACCGGCAAGAGATTTTGTCTTGCTATGTGCCCGGAGCGCACTCTCGAAGGACGTGCCATGACGGAACTCCGGCAATTACCTCAGATTATAGGAGCTGATGACGATTACACACGCAATCGTGCGAGCAGTCTTTTCTCCCGTTTAACGCCAACTGTACTGCCGGTATCTTCACTTGAAACCGCTGAGATTGTTAAGCTCGCGGATAATACCTACCGAGATGTAAATTTTGGGTTTTCCAATGAGATTGCACGTCTCTGCGATGCAGTTGGCGTTAGCGCGTATGAAGTAATCAGTGCCGGCAAACTTGGGTATCCGCGCACAAATTTGGCAAGCCCCGGGCTCGTTGGGGGCCCTTGTCTCGAAAAGGATCCACATATACTCCGCCAGAGTGCTTCCAAATACGGAATTGACCTGGAAATTACCGCGGCAGCGCGACTCGTCAACGAACGCCAACCCCGGGAGACAGTGGACTTTATCGTGAGCGAGTTGAAACGCAGAAAACTGGCGGCGCAGCCAATAGTGGCAATCCTTGGATTGGCATTCAAGGGTCAGCCGGAAACTGATGATCTACGGGGTGCCATGTCCCTACACGTCTTTCGGGAGTTGAGAAGCCGCATGCCAGAAGCTCAATATCGCGCATATGATCCGGTTGTCTCATCAGACGAGCTTCAGAGAAGCTCCACCAATCTGAGGGTTTTTCCCAATTTTAAAGAAGCCATAACTGGCGCACATATTGCGGTTATAACCAATAATCATCCTGAGTTTGGCACCATCTCATTCAACACAATTGCGAGTCTGCTTGCGCCGGGCGGATTTGTTTACGATTATTGGAATCACTATGCCGATATAAAGGGCTTTGATTTTAGTGGGCGTTATTTTGCAGTGGGCAATAGCAAGAGGGGCGGACTGTGAAGGCGGTGGTGACCGGCGGAAGCGGATTTATAGGAGCCTATCTAGTGCGCCGCCTAGTGACGGATGGATGGCGTGTAAGTGTTATTGACAATATGGTCCGCGGAATGCCTGTGCGTCTACAGGAGTTAGCAAATGATATCGAGGTGCTACAGGACGACGTACGCAATACTGCAACCGTGACAAAGGCATGCAAGAATGCTGAGGTGATTTTTCATTTGGCTGCCGTGAACGGGACCGACAACTTTTACAAGCATCCGGATTTGGTGCTTGATGTCGGGCTGCGAGGAGCGATCGCTGTCGTTGAAGGCGGGCTCGCTGCGGGTGTCCCTGATCTGGTTTTTGCCTCTTCTGCGGAAGTTTATCAGACACCGTCCAAGATACCCACTGATGAGTCCGTTCCCCTGATGCTTCCGGATTCGCTGAATCCACGCTATTCCTATGGAGGGTCAAAGATTATTTCTGAACTGATAGCTTTCAATTATGGCCGTGATCGTTTTCGCCGGGTTCAGGTATTTCGCCCCCATAATGTATATGGTCCGGACATGGGTTGGAAGCATGTGATTCCGCAATTCATTCTGAGATTTCAGGAGCTTGTGAAACAACATGCGTTCGGCCGGATACCTTTTCATATCCAGGGTGACGGCAGCCAAACACGGGCATTTTGTTATGTTGACGACATTGTTGAAGGCATCATGTTGATGTATGAGAAAGGCCAGACACGCAACGTTTATCATATCGGTAACCCAGAAATGGTTTCCATTGCGCAACTGGCAGATCGGGTTGCCAAGTATTTTGGGCGCGAATTGGCTCTTGTAACCGATTCGGCTGCCGACGGTTCTACTGCCGTACGGTGCCCGGACATAGGGAAAATGCATGCGCTTGGCTATGCGCCCAAAGTGCCCTTGAACGAGGGTCTCCGGATAACCGCAGACTGGTATGTTAGCCATGGACAGGCTATTCCAGAGAATGCCTTGCTGTAGGGTCATACTCCATCCAGGTGCTGGACATGCTGGGTCATCTCAAACCGAACTCTAATTGGGGGTTTAGGCGGCGTGCGGAACGCTGCTTTTTCGTGGTAGCGGCGCTTGCGGCATGCATATGCCGGTGCCTGGGAAGTATGACAGGGATGGCTACTTCAATAATTATTTGATTTTTCCCGTAAAATGGCGCACCTGCGCCAGGGACCCGATGAGCGGGAACACAACAGCATTTCGAGGATTCAGCTATGGCACGTGGAGTTAACAAGGTTATTCTAGTGGGAAATCTGGGCGCGGACCCGGAAACCCGTTACATGCCCAGCGGCAGCGCGGTCACCAATATCCGCATCGCCACCAGCGAGTCCTGGAAGGACAAAGAGAGCGGCGAGCAGAAGGAACGCACCGAGTGGCATCGCATCACCTTCTATAATCGCCTGGCAGAGGTTGCCGGCGAATATCTGAAGAAGGGTTCGCAGGTATACATAGAAGGGCGTCTGCGCACCCGCACCTACGAGAAGGAGGGCCAGACCCATTACTCGACCGAGATCATCGCCGACAACATGCAGATGCTGGGCTCGCGGGCCGGCGCCGGCAATCCGGATCGGATTCCGGCCGAGAGCACACGGGAACCCGCACCCAAAGCCTCAGCCCCGGAAACCAAGAGCTCAGAATTCAGCGACGACGACATCCCGTTCTGAGGTCCCTGATACGCGGAGATTGTCATGACCAAAGGGATGGCATTCGGTTTTGTGCTCATTACCATCGTGTTTACCGTGGTCGGCCAGGTACTTATCAAATGGCAGGCGATGCACGCGGGGCCTCTGCCTGCATCATGGCCTGATCGGGCCACGTTTTTCTTCCAGCTGGTGTTGCATCCGTGGATGATTGCCGGGTTATTGAGCGCGGTGGTCGCGGCATTTGCGTGGATATTGGCCATGACTCGGCTACCGATCAACGTAGCTTATCCAATAATGTCGTTGACTTATCCACTTGTCTTTTGCCTGGGCTGGTTGTTGTTTGGTGAATCGCTGTCGCTATGGCGTGCAATCGGAATTATTTTTATCCTTGTTGGCGTGGGCTTCATCGGGCTGAATTAGCAGGCGCTTTACTATGCCGTACCCACGAGAAGGTAGGTTGAACTCATTACTCGACAAAAATTATCATCTGCTCAATGATATCCATAATGGGAGCAGAGGTTTTGTTGTTGAGGAAACCATGTGATGTAAACATTTCCGAATACAAGAAGTCCACAATTAAAAGTTGGGGCTGGCGTGACCTGTCTGCATCACTCAGAACGATGTTTTCCTTCTTGAACAAAGCTCCAGCGGCACATTTTACTTGGCCTTTGTCGCCGTCAGGAATTCATTATAGTTGCGGATATAATCACTCGTATCGTAATGCTCAGAGGCGAATACCAGTAATACCGCATCGCGCGTGAACTTGTATTGTATGCCCCATACCATGGGCGGAAGGTGGACTCCGATGGTAGGACGGTCAAGTATGAATTCCTGTCTATTGGCACCATCATCAGCAATCACAGAACATGCTCCATGAGCACACGTCAGAAATTGATGACACTTCTTATGCGCGTGCTCACCGCGAATTTTCTCATTAACTACGTTGTAGACCAGGAAATACCGTTTAGGTAGAAACGGCAGGTCAGTTTCAAACTCGCCCACTGAAAGATCGCCACGTAGATCCGGGAATTGACGTATTCGATAATAGCGTACGCCGCGCACCCTGGATTCCTGTAAAAAATCTGCGGACGCTTGTTTGATAGTCGGTAGCACCCCAGGATCGGCATCCACATAACCAGTAATAGACGCCTCTGAACCCCCGACAATTGCATAGGGAGGAACAGACATCACTACTCTTGCATTCGGTAATACGCAGGAGCCAATCTGCAAGCTAATACCGTCACTTATCACCGCATTGGCTCCGACTGTCACTTTATCGCCAATGGTACAGCCTGTACCGATTCGTGCACCAGCACCGATTATTACATGATCTCCAACACGGGTATTTGCAGCGATAGTTACGCTGTCAGATATGTTTGTGCTCCGTCCAATGATTGCATTTTGCTCAATGACACAGTAAGCACCTATTTCTGTACCTTCTCCTACCTGTTCAGCAGAGCAAAGCGCTGTTGGATGTATGTTGACTACCATAAGTACTTACTCAATATTGATGAAATCCAGCCAAATGTTCGGATATCACTTCGTATCAATAGTCATAGGGATTTACGTAGTGTCTCCACTACATAACTTGTTTCATTATCTGTCATTTCTGGAAAGCAAGGCAAAGTAAAAACTTCTTGACAGGCCAGCTCGGCGATCGGCATTGATACGGAGGAGAATCGCTCGTTCCATAGAGGTTGACGATGATCTGGGATCGGGTAATGGATATCAGTGTCGATCCCATGCTCAGACAGTCGCTGACGCAGCGTATCACGGTAAGCTGAACGAACCACACAAAGATGAGCAACAAAATCTTCGCTGGTATGTCCTACAAAGCGCAGCCGATCACCTATTGAATCCCGGTAATACTGCCATATAGCTTTTCGGCGCGCATTCCGCTGGTCGAGTTTTGGCAATTTCGCCAGAAGAAAAGCGGCCTGTAATTCATCCATGCGGCTATTGCGGCCATGCGGTAGCTCAACCTGATACTTTCTCGACTTCCAGCCATACTGACGGATTGCTCTGGCGGTTTCTGCAAATGCGTGGTTATTGGTAACTATAGCTCCAGCATCGCCTAATGCACCAAGATTCTTGGTGGGATAGAAGCTGAAGCAGGCGATATCCCCGAGGGTGCCGGCAAAGCGCCCGGCCTTTCGTGCTCCGTGTGCTTGGGCACAGTCTTCAATGACCAGTAAATTATGTTGCGACGCGACCTTCAGGATTGACTCCATGTCCGCCATCTGGCCATAGAGGTGCGTAACAATCACAGCCTTGGCATTCGCGGTTGTTGCCACCAGGGCAAGCTTTTCTGCTGACATGCATAAACTGTCGCCATCCACGTCGGTATAGATTGGCTGAGCATTTGCTCGCAACACTGCGATAGAAGCGTACATACCTGCGTTGGGCGCGACGATTACTCTATCCTTCGCTTCAATACCGCTACAGTAAAGAGCGAATTCTAATGCATCAGTGCCGTTTGCTAGCCCTACGCAGTTACTTACTCCCAAGTATGTGGCGAAAGCCTGTTCAAAATCGGATAATTCCTTACCCATGAGAAACCAACCCCGCTTGAAAACGCGCGCCGTGACGTCGTTCAGACTGGGAAGAATATCTGCAGTTTCGCGACTCAGGTTGTTTAAGGGAATTTTCACGTTTCATTTCCAGTAAATGGATGCCACTATTCAATATCGGTGCCATTATTCTTCGATATGACGATCTCGCGCACGGTGCTTTGGGGTTTCTTGTTGAGCGTCAGGAATGCTCGTCCAACATATTCGCCTAAAAGCCCAAGCACCAAAAATTGGGTACCAGTGAAAACGAGAAGCATAGTCGCTAACGATGCCCAGCCACTGACTCTTGGACCCGCTACTAATGTTTGAATGACGATATCAATCGCACCGACCATACCTACCAAAAACATACCCAAGCCCATGATTATGCTTAGCCGTAACGGCTTTACAGAAAAATTCATCAAGATGGTTAACCAAAGATGGATAAGACGCCTGAGAGTATAATTTGTACGGCCGGTTCTATTAGGCAAGTGCTGGACTACGACGCTGTCTGCCTTGAGGGTAATCTGAAAAATCAGGCCATCAATGTAAACGAAAGGCCCATGATACTGGATCAAGTTATCTACCAGGAAACGGTTCATGCAACGAAATGTCGATAGATAGAGGCCGCGTGGCTTATCGCTGATCCAATCAGCTACTCGATTCGCAAATCTGCTGCCTAGATTACGCCACCAGGCGTGCTGTTTTTTGGCATATACACCATAGACCACATCAAGATTGCTGCTGCGCAAATGGTTATAGAGCTTTAGTATCTCGCCGGGAGGGTTCTGCAGATCGTCATCCATGGTGATGATGTAATCACCCTTGACATGACGCAGGCCATCCATGACGGTATTATGTTCACCGTAATTGCGAGAATGGTTAATAAGCGTCATCGGGATTAGGGATTTTGCCGCTAAGGTCTTCATTATTTGCCAACTATTGTCCTGGCCACAGTCATGTACCAGAATCATCTCGATCCCGCCGGCTACCTCTAAAGTACTGATTGCCGTGACCAGTTCTTCGATGGTATCAGCACCGTTGTAAACGGGGACGACAATGCTGAGAACCGGAGGAGTATTATTGGCCATGCTGACTTCCTCTGTGGTGACACTCATCCTGCATAATTCTTAATTTGGATGTAGAAAACAAAAAATGCATCTGTATATGCGGTAGTTGTGGTTACAGTCGAGCTGATACCTACGTTGGTAGCTCGGCTCTTGGTCAAGTGAATAACAGCAAGTTTTTAAGCATATACCAGCAGAGAAAGTATAAGGTAGAACAAACGTGCAATAAAGAAGCTGTAATGCTATATCCCGGTGCGGTTCCGTTTCTGGGGATCGGTAGGTGTGGAATTATGTTTGCTTCCCCGCGCGCCCGGACACTCTCCACTGGAGAGTACCAGCCAGCCCAGCCCGCCGAAAAACAATTCTTGCACGATCACCGTGACCTGGAAAACGAGAATCAGTGCGATGGCATGGGTCTGGTTCATGCCAAATGGTACCAGTACAGAAACAGCAACATACTGGTATATGCCAATATAACCTGGGGTGGAAGGGATAGCGCTTGATAGGCCTAAGCCGGCCACAAAAATCATCGCTTCAGGGATTGACAGCCGGTCGCCGAGGGAATTGGCGAGACTCATTATTGCTGCGGCATCCGCCACCCAGATCACCGTTGTGAGCCCCAGGTAAGCAGAAAACCGCTGGGGGTGTCCGATAAATGCTTGAGTCCCTACTGATATTTCCTTGGGTAAATCGGCAATCTTGTCCAATAGTCGCTTTGGAATCGGCAATTTCTGCAACCAAGGAGTTATGACCTTGTTGATGATGCCCAGGAATGAAATGTTCACAAGAACAACGATCCCAATTATGAAAAAGACTATGGCCGCTCCGATCAGCCAGTCCGGAGATTGTGGGACCAGTAGCGTCATCGTAAAGGCGATCAGTGAGAGAAATACAGCGTCACCGACGCGCTCGGTGATCGCAGTGCCTATAACAAAGGGAATCCCGATATTCAACCGGCGGGCCACCATAAGCGTGCGTGCGGCTTCACCCGCGCGGGCCGGAAGAAAGGTGTTGCCGAGATCGCCGATGATCTCACCGATAAAGGCGATAAACAGGCACCGTCCGGCTTGAGGCTGGAGCAATAAATTCCAACGGTAGGCTCGAGCCAACAACCCTACCAACTCGAATACCAGGCAAACTCCCACCCAACCCGTATTCATCGTGGCGATAGCCCTGACGAACGCGGACCAGTTCACCCCCGAGAGCGCCAGGTATAGCAGGATGAGCGCGAGGCAAAAGAACAAGAGTCTCGTTGTCAGAGTCACCAAGAATTGCCTTCTGTTTTTTAGCATGGCGAAAAATTAGGATTTTTTGAGCTTCATTTATAGTTGACTACTGACAAAACCATAATAGTTGATCTCGATAACAAATGTTCTATATAATCGTTTGTAAGGTAGACAATGTCAGCGCATTTAAAGAAAGCATGATATCCAGTCATGGTTTCAATCAGTTTTCTGATAAACAGCAAACACCGAACTGCCGAATGGTAAACGTATTCCGCGTCGTATTAGGCGGTTTTCAAAGGACGAAACCGCATAGAAAAGTCGATTAAGCCAAGGAGAAATATCCGTAACATCACTGCCCTCGTGTCTGGCTGGCAGCAGCTTGCGTTTAAACACCAGCGGCAGGAACAAGGCCGCATTCCAGTAAGTGCCATATAGCCGCTGGAAAGGATGTTTTGCCATGGCAGTCGCAAGAGAACCAAGGGTATAACGCCTGGCTGTTTGCACGTGCTCGTCGTGATAAGAACGCAGCCATTCATAGGCCGGTAAATTGAGTATCAGCAACCCGCCTGGCCGTAAGATGCGGGCACACTCTGCCAACATGCGCTGTGGATCTACCTGCTGGTGATACATAACATCCAGGCTGACGATCACATCGAAATAGCCAGACTCATAGGGCATACTTGTTACAGAGCCCTGTAATATCCTGGTCCGGGATGTGCTGCGTGCCATGCCAACAGCATATTCCGATGCATCTATTCCATGCAGCGACCAAACAGGAAAAACGATTTCCAGTTGCTTCAACAACCCCCCCGTTCCGCAGCCGGCATCAAGAAGCGCGATGCTGTCATGCCTATCGCGCAATTGCCCGAGGGAATTAAGGACCTTGTCATGCAGTGAGCGAAACCACCATAAAGTGGATTCAAGTCGGGCCATGGCCTTGTATTCTTGTATTTCCATCTCGTTGAGTTTGGACGGTGGTATTCTTTAGAATACCAGATTCACCGTACTCTCTTTACCACACAACGTAAGTACCATGTGCGATATTATTCGTGGCTTGGTCGAATAATCCAGAGGTTATGCCAATGAGCTTCTTACAGAAGCGCCCCAAAGAGCCGATTGGCCAGCAGCATATTGTATCGGCCAGGATTTCCAGTCGCTGGATATACGGCGTTACCGGCGCAGTACTCATTCTTAATTTCTTGATGCTTTTATATTACCAGCATTACCTCGCTGGGGACTTTCCATTTCAGGATGAATGGGGCTACGTGCATCGGTTACAGGAATTGCAAAATACCGGGTTTTTTCGTTACCTGTTTGACCGGTATCAGACCTATTACATGCCGGTCTTTTTGTTTGTCTGGTATCTATTCTATGCGCTGGCACACCTGGATTTCATGGTGATTCGCTATACGGGCGCCGTGATCAGTTTACTGGTCTCGCTGCTTCTGTGCGTGATGTTGTATCGCAAAAAACCGCAGCCAAGTCCCCTCACATGGCTGGTGATACTGTGTGGACCTTTCATAGTTTGTTCCTACGTTCACTGGGCGTCATATAACCAGTCCATCGAGTCGGTAACGGAATTTTTGTTGTTCGGCTTTGTGCTAGCCAGCTGTTGGGCAGCGGAGGGTACTCTGCGACCACAGACTGCAGATCTATGGGCTGTGCTTTGTGTTATTGGAGGGTTGCTAGCCAGTGGCACCTATGCTCCTGGTTTGTCTTTGCTCCCGGCTATTGTGGCCGCACGGTTTCTGATACGCCCACGGATTGATTGGCCTTTGATAGTGATGGCAGTGCCTGCTGTGCTAGTGCCAATCCTGTATGTAACCGCCGGTGCAGGTTTAGGCCATGGCCATGGAATTGCATTGCCAGCATTCTCGTTGGGTAACGTGCTGCAAATCCTCGAAGCATGGGTGGGGTTAACTGGTAACGCATTACTCATACCCGGCCTGGATTCCATGCGCAATATTACGCGCGCATTGGGTGTAGGGATTCTGGTTGTTCAGGGTGTAGGTATTATCCATGTTCTGCGCCTCCCCGTTGAGCGGCGGGCGGGCTTTATGGTGCCGATAATTCTTACCTTTTACAGCACGCTGGTCTTCATTGAGATTATCGCCGCACGCTTTCATTTTCCGGATGTTGCTTTTACCCCCCGATATTCGATTCATATGATAGGCGGACCCGTAAGCGTACTTTTCTGGATGGTGACATTATCTGATTCGATCCGCTGGCATCGAGGGTTGAAGGTATGCGCAACGGTAGTCGTTTTAGTGGGAATAGGGGTAGGCGTGTCGGTTGCGAACGCAGAAGGTTTTTGGCTTCTCCCGGGATTTCGTCATTCGTTCTTGGGAGTGCGCGCAGATTTAATGGCGTTGCACAGTGCGCCAAATGCCTCCCAACAGCGTGACATGTTCGTTAATCCGGCCCTGGTGTCTTTTGTCTATCCAGGGAGGATCTTTCTTGAGGCGCATGGTTTGGCCATGTATGGGCAGGCAAGCGAAGCAGAAAAAGCCGCCGCACAATTAAATGAAATCGAAGATGTCCAAATTGTAAAATACGGACCACAAAATATTAAAGCGAATATCGGATTTCATGTCCAACCCAATGGGTTATCGGCAGTGTGGATACGGATGAGTCAGGATCTGGAAGGCAAGGTATATGTTTCCATTAATGGAACCCGGCTGCCTGGTGTACATCGTGGGGACATTGTCTCCGCAGAGGTGCCATCGTACCTGTATAGCAAACCTGGAAGCTATCCGATGTACGTGTTGGAGGCACGAGGCAATCAGGAAATCAAAAGCAGCCCGGTGGATTTTGTCGTTCACTGAGCAGTCCAAGACAATAATTGCAGGAACAGGCGACGCGTTTATGCGCATGGCTTGGTGCGGCAAGCTTACCTAGCAAATTTAATATCCCTGCATTTATAATGGCTGATCAGATTTTTGCGTAAAATGCGGTAAACTTCCGCAGTACTTACCGCCTTCCATAAACCGAGCATAACGGCTGACGATACCCAGGTTGGGAAAGAGAATGAAATTTCCACGCTTATTCAGACGCACTGGGATAAATCACGTTCTGCTGCACTGTCACCTATTCAAAAATGCGGGCACTAGCATAGATTGGGCACTGAAGCGCTCTTTCGGCCGCGGATTCGTTGATCATCGCCGGGATCGGGCCATGGTCAAGGGCGGCATGCACTATGTGGAGAAATATCTTGCACTGAGAGGGCATGTCATGGCCTTGTCGAGTCATCACATGCCTTTTGATCCAAGCTTTGAGTCGCGGCGTTTCCGCTACTGGCATATCATCATGTTGCGCGACCCCATTATCCGGAGTGCGTCGGTCTATCAATATGAGAAAATCCAGCCGCCGGTGTCCCTGGGGGCAAGGATGGCAAAAAAGCACGATATGCGCGGGTATTTCGAGTGGCGTCTGCAGGATCAAACGCCTGTTACCCTCAAAAATTATTATACCCGCTATCTAAGCGGCAGAAAGAACCCGGCGCGCAGACTTCAGGCACCGGACTGTGAGGTGGCCTTGGCGCGTGCCGGTGCCGGGAATGTCCTGGTTGGGATCGTTGAACGATTTGATGAGTCCATGGTGCTATTCGAAAATATCCTTCAAGCTCACTTCGCGGATTTGGACATGGCGTATCTGAAGCAGAATCAGAATCCAGCGAGGGCAACGGATGCATTGACGTATTTGCACGAGCAGCTCGGCGAACCGCTGTTTTCAGAGTTGTTGGATAAGAACGCTTTTGATATTCGTCTTTACGAAAAACTGGCGGCAGATTTTGAGGTGCGTATCAAGAAAATCAATGACTTCCAGCAACGGCTGACTGCTTTTAGGCAGCGCTGCGCTCTGGTGCATTGAGAACGCAAGGCCAACACGTTACAGGGTGATATCCAATGGCACGCAAGGGAATCATATTGGCCGGTGGCTCGGGCACCCGCCTGTATCCGGTCACGCGCAGTGTCAGCAAGCAATTGCTGCCGGTCTATGACAAGCCCATGATTTATTATCCGCTGAGCACGCTCATGCTAACCGGCCTGCGGGATATATTGATTATTTCCACTCCGCAGGACCTGCCGCGTTTCCAGGAGCTTCTCGACGACGGCTCCCAGTGGGGTATAAACATCAGTTATGCGCCGCAGCCGAGACCGGAAGGCCTTGCTCAGGCTTTTGTTATCGGTGAACGCTTCATCGCCGGTGATCAAACCTGCCTCATACTTGGCGATAACATTTTCTACGCTCAGGGGCTGCAGATTCAGCTACGCAATGCCGCGGCTCGTCCCGACGGAGCGACAATATTCGCCTATTACGTGAAGGATCCGGAACGTTATGGCGTGGTGCATTTTGATCGGCATGGAAAGGTCCTCGGTGTGGAAGAGAAGCCAAAGCAGCCAAAATCAAATTATGCGATAACCGGTCTGTATTTCTACGACCACGACGTGGTTGAGATCGCCAAATCCATCCGCCCTTCCGGGCGCGGCGAGTTGGAAATCACCGACGTGAACAGCGCCTACCTGCGGCGCGGGGATTTGCAGGTGGAGTTGCTGGGACGCGGGGTGGCGTGGTTGGATACCGGCACCCATGAATCGCTGCTGGACGCTTCAAATTTCATCGCCACCATCGAGAACCGTCAGGGACTTAAGATTGCCTGCCCGGAGGAAATTGCATTCCGTCAGAAATTCATCGATGCCGAACAGCTGGAACGTCTGGCAAGGCCGCTGGCAAAGGCGGGTTATGGAGAATATCTCTTGAGGATCATCCAGAGTCAGGATACGTTCTGATGGAATTTATTCACCTGGAAATTCCGGACGTTGTCCTCATCAAGCCGAAGGTATTCGGCGATTCCCGCGGGTTTTTTTTCGAAAGCTGGGAAGCCAGAAAATTTTCCCAGGCTGGTCTGGCCGCCGATTTTGTTCAGGATAATTGCAGCAGTTCGGTTGAAAATACCCTGCGTGGCCTGCATTACCAGATTCAACAGCCACAAGGTAAGCTGGTGCGCGTGACCTCCGGTGAAGTATTTGACGTGGCGGTGGACATCCGCAGAAGCTCGCCAACCTTTGGCAAGTGGGTGGGGGCCGTCTTGTCAGCCGGGAACAAGCAGCAGATGTGGATACCCCAGGGATTTGCGCATGGGTTTTATGTGCTGAGCGCGGTTGCCGAATTCTTTTATAAATGCACGAATTTTTACGCGCCGCGGCATGAGAGAACCATCCGTTGGGATGATCCCCGGCTTGCCATAGACTGGCCGTTGCATGGCCGAACCCCCTTACTTTCACCCAAGGATCAAGCCGGCCTGTCTTTGAGCGCCGCGGAATTGTATCCATGAAAGTGATGATTACCGGTGGCGGCGGTCAGGTGGCGACTGCACTCGTCACGACCAAGCCGCCGCGAACCGATGTCTTGAGTGTCAGTCATTCGGAACTCGATGTATCTGATAGAGAGGCCGTGATGCGGTGGGTGGAGCAGGTACGCCCCGATATTCTAGTCAATGCCGCCGCTTACACGGCGGTTGACCGCGCTGAGAGCGAGGTGGGTTTGGCGTTCAGAGTCAACGCTGATGCCCCCGGTTATCTGGCTGCCTCCGCCGCGGAAATGCATGCCCGCTTCATTCATATCTCCACGGATTTTGTCTTTGACGGAACCAAGTCGCGGCCCTATCAACCCGCTGACGGCACCAATCCACTGAGTACCTATGGGGCAAGCAAACTTGCCGGCGAACGGCGAGTCGCTGAGATACTGGGTGAGCGCGCCATCATCGTGCGGACTTCCTGGGTGTATGCAGCCGGGGGCGCCAATTTTGTGAATACCATGTTGCGGCTGATGCGCGCTCGCCAGAGCCTGCGGGTCGTCTCGGATCAGGTAGGCAGCCCCACGTGGGCAACCTCCCTGGCTGGGGCGATCTGGGCCTTGATAGGCCATTCAGGACTGGCCGGGATTTTTCACTGGACGGATGCGGGCGTGGCAAGCTGGTACGATTTTGCCGTGGCAATTTCGGAAGAGGCCCAGGGGCTCGGTTTGCTGCGGCACCAGGCGGACTTGATTGCCATACCCACTGAGGACTATCCAACGCCTGCCAAGCGTCCCGCGTATAGCGTGCTCGATCGGGGTGCAATCGAGCGGACCTGCGGCATCCGGCCGCCTCATTGGCGGGTGAATTTGCGAAACATGCTTAGGGAACTGGATCATGGCTAGCAGACTGCTGGTAACGGGTGGTGCGGGTTTTATCGGCGCAAATTTCGTGCATTTCTGGGTCAAGCGGCACCCGCAGGATCGGATCGTGGTTCTGGATGCATTGACCTATGCAGGCAACCTGGCCAACCTGGATCCCGTCAAGGATCATCCGACGTTCCGCTTCGTGCAGGGGAATATCTGCGACGATTCCCTGGTGAATACGCTGATGGTCGAGGAGCGCATTGATACCATCGTGCACTTCGCCGCGGAGTCCCACGTGGACCGGTCCATCACCGGTCCGGATGCCTTCATCCAGACCAACGTCGTGGGCACCCACGTTCTGCTGAAAGCGGCAAAACGGGCATGGCTGGACAACAAGTCCTGGCAGGGCAACTGCCGTTTCCATCATGTGTCCACCGACGAGGTGTACGGATCCCTGGGACCGGATGATCCGCCTTTCACCGAGGAGACCCCCTATTCACCTAATTCACCTTACTCCGCCAGCAAGGCCGCTTCGGATCATCTGGTGCGCGCCTATCATCACACCTACGGCCTGAATACCACCATCAGCAACTGCTCCAACAACTACGGCCCCTATCAGTTTCCCGAGAAGCTCATACCCCTGTGCATCGTCAATCTGCTGAATGGCAAGCCCTTGCCCATCTATGGCGATGGCAAGAACATCCGCGACTGGTTGCATGTGGAAGATCACTGCTGCGGCATCGAACTCATCATAGAGAAGGGTAAAGGGGGCGAGACCTACAACATCGGCGGCAACAGCGAGCGTACCAACTTGCAGGTGGTGGAGACTCTGTGTTCGATCATGGACGAATTGCGCCCCGGTAGTGCACCTCACAAAAAGCAGATCCAGTTCGTCAAGGACAGGCCCGGACATGACTGGCGTTATGCCATCAATCCGGCAAAGATTAAACTGGAATTGGGATTCGACACAAAAACCGATTTTCGGCAGAAACTCGGTGAAACACTCGAATGGTTCCTGAATAATGACCCAGAGTAGTGACCAGCCCTGATCGCGGCGGCTATTGCCGTATAATGAAGTATTCTGTACAATCAGATACTGTTTGATGATATGTATTTAAGGTAAACAGATGAAAGTCATTACCGCCACCGAACTTGCCCGCAACCTCAGTCAAG
>Ga0307373_10008416_pt1 | contig 15697 bp, 19 predicted proteins | sample OX2MG_FD_202534 | JGI IMG/M metagenome (GOLD analysis project Ga0307373, IMG submission 202534) | Soil microbial communities from Risofladan, Vaasa, Finland - OX-2 | ecosystem: Environmental > Terrestrial > Soil > Coastal area > Acid sulfate soil | place: Finland: Risofladan, Vaasa | collected... | reverse complement strand
AACCGACGCTCGTGCCCTCTACTACCGTGGATTCAGCGACGAGCTTCATCAAGATCTCATTTCGCTTGGTGTGAATCCGACCCCAGACATCGCCGTGTTTCCCGTCGGCGACAGCGTAAAACCTGTCAAGATCGGGAATTGGGATCTGAACGAAGCCAAGGTCATCGAAGCGATCCACCGGGCGGTTCGGCCTGGGTCATCGGCACCTGGACCCACTCCCTGAAATGAAACATCGCATTCGCTGGTGGCTGTGGCTGATCATTGGGTGGGTGTCCTACTCCGTCCTCTGCGCCGAATTGCTCGGTTATCCCCACGTGTACGGCTGGCCTTTGTGGGTTGCCCGATCCGAGGAAGCACCTCCCCCGCCAGCTTGGGTGGTTCTTGCCAACCTGCTGTTTGCATTGATGGCGGTTGGTGCAACCATATTGGTCGCCAGATGGTGCAGTCGAATTCCTGCGGGTCGCATTCAGTTTCGGCTTTCGACGCTCATGGGACTCGTCGCTGTCATTGCTGTGCTCCTTGGTGCATGGCGAGCGAACATCCAAGGTGTACTTAATTTTCAACCGAGTATATCGTCTGGCCCAATTCCGGTTATAGTTGTCATTGTTGATTTGACATGCGAATACGGCTTTCGACCAATCTGGATGCGTGGCCCCTTGAGCCTATTCATTCGTCTTGGGGTTGTGCTCGGCCTGGCCTGCTCGATCTACTCGGCTGGTCGTTTCGCAGTTCGGATCGTGGAGCGCCTGATGAGGCGGAAGTCCAAATCGCCAGAATGAACTCCCCAACAGGCCGAACCCCGGATAGAATGGCCGGATGGCCCGCCGCTTCCAGTTTAGCTTGAAGTCGCTCATGGCGGCCGTGGCCGTCATCTGCCTGGGCCTCGGCGGCTGGAATTTCCTCTTCAGGCAATACGTTGAAGCCGATCCGGCCGTGGTCGGGCAGCCGATCAAGATTCGTGGGAGGTTTTTCCATTTCTTCGCTGGGAAGGACAGTGGGTTATATGTCCTCGATGCTGGGGACGACAGATGGGAATTTGGATACGCCAATCGCATTGGCTGGGGGCGACACGACGTAGAGACGGTGCTGCCCTCCCTCGACGGTCCTGGTGAATTCACGGTCACGTTGAGACCAATGAGCGGCTCCCCGATTCGAGGCAACATTGTGGTCCGGGCTGCCGACTGAAGGGCGACAGTTATGAGCGAATTCGACGGCCTTCATCCACTTGCCCGTCAAGCCATCGTGCTGTCGAGCAAGGCCGATTGCTCCGGGTGGGCATTCGGCCTGACGAAGTACCTCGCATTTCGTGATCCGCTTGGGTGCCTGCGTTGGACCCTGGACTTCGTGATGCCCCATGTTCAGGCCACTGGCAACGATGTCGCCCAGCGCACTGTCGGTCTTCTGGAGGGCGTGTTGGCCGAGCCGAACCAGGTGTCTTTACACGAGATGGACGAGTTTGTATGGATTCCGTGGGCACACCGATTGGCCGTCAAGGGGGCTGGACCACTTGCAAGGTTGGTCTGGGCGGCGATGGGTGCGGTGGTGTTAGCCCAACACGGCAATCCGCCTTCGAGCGAACTTCCCAGCCTTTTTCATGGGGAGGAAGGCCCAAAGACCAAGGCAGAAGGCGTTGTCTGGGACCAATGTGCGACAGCTATTCAAATGCTGGGATACGACAACCCGACAATTCCGATGGAGGTGGCCGCCTTCTTTACGAAGAGCGTCTGCCGCACGACCCCACCCGCCGAATTCACGGTCCTGCGAAATTTGAAGGGCGCTGGGGACCGGCTTGCCTTCGAGATCGCTATCTTGCAAGACAACGACGGTGCCTTCCACTTGAGGTACGATAACGCTCTCTTTTCCGGCCCCTTCGCCAGCATGACGGAAGTCGAGGAGCGGATTGAACTCCTCAAGCATAAGCCGACCTTTATCCGGCTTGCATCAACCAACGACCCGACGTTCATCTCGACGATCCAAGCGTGGATCGAGTTGAAGAAGGAGGTTTTTGCCTTGATCCAGTTCCACGCTTCGGCAGGGTCAAAGTCGTTTGAGTTTTTCCACTCGGTGGACGCCTTCAAGAGCAGGTTCCATGAGCTACCACCCCGGACCCGCATAACAGTGTTCCGTGATCCCCAGTTGCCCTTGCGAGGGTGCGTGAACGAGGACTTCATTCAGAAGGCATTGGCTGCGATCCCCGACGGTGCGGAATTTCTCCTCGTCGCCCTTGAGATGATCACAATGGGCAAGGGGTCGTGGTTTCACGATGCGGCTGGCGTAACCCACGACGAGTTGGTCGAGGCGCTTCGGCATGACTACTGCTACGGGAAACAGGTTGCCGTTGGGCATTACCCGCCTTGGTTGGACCAGAATGATTCGGTCATTTCTGCGGTCGTTCCGAACGAGGATGGATCGGTGACGACGGGCATGTATTGATCTGGGTTGCCTTGCATTCACTGGTTCTGGCAGTTCCCGCTGGCGATTTGACTCGGCTGCTCGCTGGTCATGTTCCCGGATTGAACGAGACGCCAAACCGAGATCAAGGGGCTGATTGATGTCCGTGGCCGGGTTCCCCTCGCAGCCAATGACCTGTTCGGCCGACCAAACCGACCGACTTCTATCGGTCCCGCAACCAATGAATAATGCCAATGCCGACAAGCAGTTCGCCAAGCGTGATCAATCGCAAGAGAACGTCGTCAAGAGCAAGAAAATACCCAACCACTATCGTCGCCACCAACCCCATCGTCATGACCGCCACATCGAGCGGGTGAGACCTGTATCGCCGCATTCCACTGGCCCAGTCGTGCAGTAGGCAGACGACAAAAAGGACCAAGATGAAAACCATCCCCGCAAAAACTGGTGGTTCACCTGTCCGCACAATTCTCTCGGCAACGAGCACCAAAAAGCCGAGACAGGTCGGTATCAATGTGTGCTGGTGCCGTACTTCTGCCGTTTTCGGTGGCACACCATCCATGCCTCTCGGCGATTGATAGGGGTTCTCTTCCATCGGAACTTGGTCCTCGATACCGATAGCGTACAATCCCGGCCAGCAAACCTCTAGCCACAAATCGCCCCGGACAGACAGGTCACGCCGGCCGGTCGTCCGGCTCGCCCGCACGGAACTCGCCTTCGTCAGCCTGATCCCGTCATGGGCCGACGATCTCGCCAACCACGGCCAGCCATCGGTATTCCCTCGCAACAGCCGTTCCCCGTAGAATGCCCGCAGACCCGAACCTGCTCAAGTGAAGGAGATCGCCATGCGATTGGGAATTTTGGCGTCGGTGCTTTCGTTTGGCATGGTGGCTGGATTGGCACCTGCGGCCGACCCAGATTCCGGCTACCAGCCTGGCCCACCTGCCAACGATCCCAAACCGCTCAGCCTCTTGCCGGTTCCCAAGATCAAGCGGGCTCAGCCGATGAAGGCGACCGAGGCCGATCCTCGAATTGCCTCCGAGGTGTTGAAGATCTTCGAGAAGAAACCGCATTCGATGACCGTCCTCGCTTGCCTTCCAGGGATGAACAACGACAACGATGATGCCGTCATTCAGCGTTTGGTCGAATTCTTGAATGGGCCGGGCGAAAATGACTTTCCGTACCTGGACTGCCTCGTGGCGATTGGTGAGCGCTTGCCTGATCGTGCGACGGAAGTGTTTCAGAATTACATCGACTCCAGGAATGTCGAGCGTTGCCGTTATTTGTGCGTTGCTCTAACGAAGACCTGCGGCAACCTGTCGATTGATCTCCTCGCTCCGTTACTCTCGACGAAAGCCAGAACGGGCTATCTTATCGTTCGAGACGGAAACGTTGAGCCGCAGCGACTCTGCGATATCGCTGCCTCAACGATTGCCGTGAACTTTCCCAACTTGCCGTTCGACTTGATGGACACCGGCGAGCGTAGGGATCAGCAGATCAAGGTCATGAAGCGAAAGATCGGCGAGATGAAAAAGGCGGAGAAGTAGGGGTGCCTTGGCTTGGTTTCCCTCTGTCGGCCCCCTCGTCAGCCTGGTCCCCCTCCTGGGCCGGCATGTAGAATCGCCTCTACAGCGACCAAGCCGAGCCTCCACAAGGTGCCGATGGTTCTTACAAGTGGCAGAAGATCGACGGCGGCAAAAACCAGCCTGACCTCATTCGGCTCAAGGACGACGGGCCGCCGGGCTGTGGGAGCATTTGGCGACGGGACTACCAGGAGATCGACGCCAATGAACTCATGGCCGGATGCCCAACTGGCGTTGGCTGAACCTTGGAAGTCCATTCGAAAACTGGCCTATTCACCGCCAGCCGACGAGTTTTCGTTCAGAAGTCGGCTCATGGCGTAAATCGTAAGCTGCTTATACCAAAGAACTTAGATGCCGCATCCCAGCGGAATCCACCGAAGCAGGCTAGATTGAATTTGACAAATCAATTACATAACTTCCATTTGCATATTGACTTTGTAAAATACCGGACGATAATAGCCGTGGGAAGAGAAGGCGAAATTCAAACGGACGATCAGTTATGGCCGAAAACGAATCGCTCGACCTCGGGGGAGCCTACGCTAAACGGTGCCGCAAGAGCGACAGGAGCAAGGAGTGACCTATGCCTCAGCCTGACAAAATCGATCCACGCATTTTGGGGCAACGTATCGCCGAGTGTCGCAAGTCCCGTGGCAAGACGCAGGAGGAAGTGGCCGACTTCCTCGGATACAGTCGCCCCACCTACATTGCCATCGAGAAAGGCGAACGGCAGGCCAAGTCCGACGAGATCATCAAACTCGCCGCCTTTTTTGGGCGGAAGGTTCACGATCTCGTGCGTCCCACTGAGCCGATTATCGATCTTCAGCCACACCTGCGGGCCGTCGCCGAGAAGATGAAAGGGGGCGACGAAGTGGCTTTGAACAATGCCATCGACGAGTTTCAGCGCTTGGCCGAAGACTACCGGGAGTTGGAGCGAATGATGAATGCTCCGCTCCGGTTCAACTACCCTCCTGAAATCACGTTGAACTCCCGCATTGATCCGGCGGAACTTGCCGAGGGAGAGGCGATGCGAGAACGGCGGCGACTCGGACTCGGCGACCAACCGGCCATCAATCTTCGGGCCATGCTGGAGTGGGACGTGGGGTTGCGAATTTTTTACTGGGATCTTCCCTCGTCCATCGCTGGGATGTACGCCTACACGACGGACCTCGGCTGCTGTATCCTTGTCAATCGCAAGCACCCCGCCGAGAGACGAAGGGTTTCGATGCTTCACGAATACGGCCACCTCCTCGTGGACCGCTTTAAGCCGGGAATCGACTACCTCACGGTGCCGGGCCGCAAGCCGATCAACGAACGTTTCGCCGAGGCGTTTGGCCTTTGTTTCCTGATGCCCGCCACGAGCGTCCGGCAGCATTTCCACGACATTGTAACTTCGACGAGCGACTTTCAGGTGGCCGACCTGCGGCGTCTGAGCCACTTCTACTTCGTATCCGTCGAAGCAATGGCATTACGATTGGAGCAACTCGGGCTAATCTCCAAGGGAAGCTGGCAGTTTCTCAAGGAGTCGAAGTTCGCCCCGAGACAGGCTTCCGAGGTACTCGGCCTGCGGCCTCAGCCAATCAACGATCACTCGTTCCCGGAGCGGTATCAGTTCCTTGCAGTGAGTGCCTACGAGCGGGGCGACCTTGGTGACAGCGACCTGGCCCACTACCTGCGGTGCGGCATCGTGTCCGCCAGAGAGATCGTCACCAATACTCTGTCCAGCCGGGAAGTGATCGATGGCACGGGCGAAGAACGTGATGTGCGTTTGGATTTTCGCAAGTCACTTCTCACGGAAGCCCCGTAATTTCGCAAGGACGTGAAATGCCTTCTGCAACCATTGATACGTGTTGCCTCATCGACCTTCTGGCGTCAGGACACGCCGAAGCTATCTTGCGAACCTATGGCCACGCTTGGCAATTGCCGGTCGCCGTGCAAGGCGAATTGCAATTCGTCCGTCAGCCTGACCCTGTTGATGCGAGCAAATTCGTTTCGGTCCCGGTCGATCTGACTAAACTGATTTCGGCGGGAGTGCTCACGGTTAGCCAGCCCGATGTTCAAATCGAACTCGACCTGTTCACTCAGTACGCCATGCTGTTCCGCTCGGATGGTGAGGCTATGTGCTTGGCTTTGGCTGAGTCCCGTGGCTGGCTGATTGCCACAGACGACCGGAAAGCGATCCGCATTGGGCAAAGTGCCGGGTTGACGGTGCTCTCAGCCCCACAACTCCTGAAAACGTGGGCTGACAACGCTCACCCGGATCAGCCCACAGTCGTGAAGGCACTCAAGGACATCGAACTTTTTGCCCAGTTCCGCCCGAATTCATCGATGCCCGAGTGTCAGTGGTGGCTCGATCAGACCGCTTCATAGTTACCGCCCCGAAACGGAAGCAGCCCTGACGCCAATGGCTATGTCACCGCTTGGCTGCCCGCACCCACTCGCTACCACGCTCGCTTGCAACGCGCGGCGCAATCCGGTAGGCTGACCATTCTCGGCGGCAATCCTCCGGGTGTTACCAACTCGCGGCCAATGTCATGATCCTCGACCGTCTTGCCAACGCTCGGCGTTACTTGTCGCTACACGCCGGCTTTGCCGCGGCGTTGGAATTTCTCGGGCGGCCACTCGATCATTTGCCCTCCGGCCGGCAGCCGATCGATGGCGAGCGGCTTTTCGTCGTGATGAACCGGGAACAAGGACGCGGCCGCGACGGCGCGAAGCTCGAATCGCACCGCAAATACATTGACATCCAACTCACGCTCTCGGGGGCCGAGGAAATCGGCTGGAAGCCGACAGGCGATTGCGGGCCGCCGGAAACTCCGTTTTCGGCCGAGAAAGACATTGCCTTCTACTCCGACCGGCCCGAAAGCTGGTTCGCCGTCCCGCCAGGGTCGTTTGCGGTGTTCTTTCCTCACGACGCCCACGCGCCGTTGGGCGGCACGGGGCCCTTGGTCAAGGCGGTCGTCAAGGTCGCCGTCGATTGGTGAGCCGCCGCGGCCGAATTTTGTTTCCTCCCACGGTCGAAACGCTCGGCCGCCGAGGCCTCGATGGCCGATCCCTTGCAACCGACGACGACGGCAGAAACCCGGCTGGGCAGCACGCCGGACGAGGCCCCGACCGGTGTCCGCTATCGCGTACTCTTCGTCACCACGCTTGCCGCCGTGCTGCTTTACCTCGACCGCAATTGCCTTGCCGAGGTCCTCAAGTACGACGACGTCAAACGATCGCTCGGCCTGGACACGGAGAAGAAGGTTGCCTGGAGTTTGGGATCGTTTTACGCGGCCTACGCCATCGCGCAAGTCCCGACGGGCTGGCTCAGCGACCGGTTTGGCGCGCGGTCGATGATGGTGGTTTATGTCGCCCTCTGGTCGGCGTGTACCGCCCTGATGGGTTGGGCGACCGGGTTCGTCATGTTGTGCGCGTTCCGCCTAAGCACCGGCGCCGCGCAGGCCGGAGCCTATCCCACCAGCGGCGCCCTGCTTAGCCGCTGGATGCCGCTGTCGGCGCGTGGCCTTGCCAGCAGTGTGGTCGCTTGGGGCGGGCGCGTGGGGGGAGCGATCGCGCCCTACTTGACGACCGGGTTGGTGCTGTCGTTTGGAAACTGGCAGCCGGTGATGCTCCTTTACGGGCTACTCGGGGTGGTCGTGTCGGGCCTGTTTTGGCTCGTGTTTCGTGAGACTCCTGACCAGCACCCGCGATCGAACGAGGCCGAGCGCCGCCTGATCGCCACGGGTCGTCCGGCCGCCGGCGCTGCGCCCCATGCTCGTACCGGGCTGCCTTTCAAACCATTGATTACCAGCGCGAGCATGTGGTTGATGTGCGTCTCACAGTTCACCACCAACGTCGGTTGGGTCTTTCTGGTCACCTGGTTGCCCAGCTACTTGAAGGAGGCCAAACACATGCCCGACGAGGCGGGCGGGCAAATGACGACGTTGGTGCTGTTCGTCGGAATGGCGGGAATGTTGTTGGGAGGTTACGTCACCGATACGGCGACCCGCGCGCTCGGGCTGCGCTGGGGGCGGAGTTTGCCACTGGTGTTGTCGCGCTTCACGGCGGCGGCGGGCTTTGTTCTTCTCCCTTGGCTCGATTCACCCCTGGCAACGGCGGCGGCACTTTCCGTCGTCGCCTTTTCGACCGATCTGGGCGTGGCCGGCACCTGGGCGTACGTGCAGGACGTCGGCGGCAAGCACGTAGGTTCGGTCCTTGGCTGGGGCAACATGTGGGGCAATTTTGGCGCCGCGGTCTCGCCGCCGCTCTTGGAATGGGTCAACCGCACTGAGGGCCAAGGACAGAATTGGAACGTCGGTTTCGCCGTCTGCGCCGTTTCGTTCGTGATCTCCGGCCTTGCATCGCTCGGCATCGACGCCACAAAGCCGATCCACCAATCCTGAAGCCAAGTCCAGGCTTCGGCGGACACCTGCACGGCGGGCTGACGCCCTTGTGCTGTCCGCCAACGCCTGGCCTTGATCACACGCGCTTTTATCGGGACCCTGCCTTCGGCAGCGGCAATGGTGGGCCGGCGCCTGCTGCGCAGTCGGAGACACCAGCGACCAAAGGACGTCGCGTTGAGGCGACTCGGTTCCTACGTCGAACCAACCGGTGGCGGCGGCCCCTGCCGGTCAACGTCGGTCCGCGCGGCAACGCGTACCCGCGCTCGGCATGCGCGGCCGCGCGGCCCAGATCTCGCGGCCTTCCACCAATCCTGAAGCGAAGTCCAGGCTTCGGCGGACACCTGCACGGCGGGCTGACGCCCTTGTGCTGTCCGCCAACGCCTGGCCTTTATCACACGCGCTTCTATCGGGCCCCTGCCTTCGGCAGCGGCGGCGACCACAAGACGTGGGGGCTTACTTCACCAGTGCCGTGACAAATGGCGCAAAGTGGGGCAATTGCGTTTCTCGGACATACTAGGTCAATGTTGGCGGTACTTCCGTTTTGATGAAATATCCAAGGTCTAACGCGTCGATTGGTCATGTAGTCCACACGGGAGCGCTCGCGCGTACCCTAAGGCTTTCCATCCTGACGGCGCACCGCGTGGTCCCGCCGGTCCGGAAAGTCCAGGGTACGCCGGACGCCTGCGACTAGGAGAAGCAGCATGAGGGCATTTCGCACCGTTTTGTGTATTGCCGTTGTTGGCTGTGGGTGTGCGGCGTTGGCCGGCGAGGGAGCCATCGTACGGTTTGCCACGGCGCGGACGCGCCAGCCAATCGTCGAGACGCCGTTGCCGGAGGAAACTGAGTTGGTCCCCCCGTCGAACGCCAAGGAAAACCGCGACGACGCCGACGATGTGCCCGACGAAAAGGTGAGGCCCGGCACTCCTTCCGGCGCGGCATCAAACCCGTTCGACTACGGGACGATGACTGGCACCGGCTTGCCGGCGGCACCGTACAAGGCGGGGCTATCGTACATGCAGACGCCACAGCCATTCCGAGTTCCGTACCCGAACCGGTTTTATTATCCCTGTCCGCACTTCGTGCGACGCTGCCCCTATTTTCCCAAAGGCGTCTATTGGGGCGCCAATTGGAACCGCGTCTACCTTCCGCCGAACAACCTGATCCACGGCGCTTTCCGCTTCAATCCCTACCTCTCGAATCGCATCGCGCAAAAGCAAGGCAATTGCCACCACCATAATCATTGTCCGCCGGTCGTGGACCAAGCGGTACCGTCGAACATGAAGCACGCCAGTGTCGAGCAGCCCGAGAAGCAGGCCGTCGAGCGGCCCGACAAGCAGCCCATTGCAGGGCCCGTCGAGCGGCCCTGACCAAGCCACGCACGGGCGCCGTCAGGATCATGTCGTGACGAACCCTGTCTGTCGCCTTTCACTTGAGCGAAATGGCGTACTTTCGCTCCAGCGAAGGGCGACGTTCCTCGAATGGCCCGGATTCTCAACATCCTGGGTCTGCTCTATGCCGGTTTCACACCACCCGCGATATCGATCAGGGGCCGTCGTAGACGTCGAAGAACCGGCCGCCGCTGACGTACCATCCTTCGCCGGCCGACTCGCACCAGACGATTTGCGTCCGTAGCGAGAGCGCGTCGCCGTTGACGTCGCGCAACGTGACGACCACCTGGCCGGGATCGAGCGGCATGATGTGCAATAGCCCGACTCCCAGCGGCGAAAGGTCGCGCGCGAAGGCCGAAAAGGACGGTAATTCCTCGCCCCCAAGGCTGATGGTGACCGGACCAAAAAACGGCGTCCGCCCGGTTCCTCGCCGGTCAAATCCCTTGGCCCCCCGTGAACGGTCGAGCAGTCGATTGACCGCTTCTCGCACGCGCCGCTCACCCCCGCTTCCGATCAACCAGGTGCCGACGTCCGACGATTGCGACATGATGCTGGCCCTCAGGTGAAAAGTGGAAATGAACCGCGAGGCGGTCTATCAGCCACCCGCGGTGCCGTGCCAACAGGAAGTATAGGTCATGTTTCGACGGTACGCCAAAAAGCGCGAAACATTCCCTCATTCCGACCTGCCGCCGTTCGTACCGGCCGTTTTCTGATCGCCCAGCCCGAACAGCAGCCGCTCGGCGTTCTTGTGGTAGACCTTCTCCAACACCTCGGCGGGCAGGAATATACCGTAGATGTTCCAAAAACCTTGCCGATGATGGCTGGCGGCGCAGTCGAAATACTCGTCGTCGGTCTCCAGGAAACGGTAGTAGATGCGGAACGCCTCGCGCGCCGGCGTCGTGTCGGTGCCGAACATGATCCGGTCCTGGTACTTGAGAAAGAACCTTCGCGCCGTGTAGGGCTGACGGCCGAGCTCCGAAATCCGGGCGTCGATGTCGACGTGCATGTTCGGGTAATCGTCAAGCCATCCGGCCAAGGTCGCCAGGTCCTCCACGTTGTTGCCGAAGTGCGCGCAGATGAACGTCGTCTTGTCGTGCTTGGCGATCACGCGAGTCATCTGGGCCATCAACTCCTCGCGCGAGGGAAACTGCTCGCCGTAGAAGAGCCAGTTCGAGTGTTCGTTGAGCTCGTGCCAGCGCTCGTTGAACCGGTCGAGCGGCGTGAAGAACGCGGCCGGATCGGCCGTGTGCAGCATCACCGGCCGGTGGTGCTTGGCACAGGTCGCCCAGATCGCGTCGAGCTTGGGGTCGTCGACGGGCACCAACCGGCCGTCGCGGTAACGGATCGTCAAACCGAGCGACTTGTGGAACTTGAGTCCCTTGGCCCCGAGGCGGAAGCTCTCGTCCAAACGTTCGGATTCGCGGCGGCCCCATTCGTCGTCGTCGATGCCTTCGAAGTTCACCAGGGCGAACGTCAGGAAACGGTCGGGGTGGGCCTCGTCGAGCGCGGTCAGGGTTTCTCTCAGCCGGTCGCCCCAACCGCCGTCGAGGTTGACGACGGTCCGCACGCCCGCCGCGTTCATTTCGGTCAGATAGCCGGCCACTCGGTCGGCCGTGAGCGTCTCCTTGCCGCCGCCCAGGTGATTGTGAACGTCGATCGCCGGAGCGGCCGGTTTTTCGAGGCGCGTGGCCTTGGTCACGAGCATCGACCGGGGCTCCCACTCGCGAAGTTTCAGATCGCGAACGTCTTCCGGCTCCTGGGCCGCGAGCGGTACGACGGTAAGGCAAAAAGCGCCGATCAAGAGACGGCAAAGTTTCATGGGTTTCCTCATGGCGGGAGAAACGGCAGCGCGAGATTCTCGATCCGTTCGACTTCGTCGGCGTCCAAGTGAAAACCGAAGACGTCGAGGTCAGCCCGCATGTGGCCGGCGTTGGCGGTGCCCGTCAACGGCACCATACCGACTTCGATGGCGAACCTGAACACGATCTGGCTCGCGGTTCGGCGGTGGCGTTCGGCGATCCGGGCCAGTTCAGGACTCGCCAGCGCCTCCTGGTTGGCGGTGAGCAGGGAGAAGCCCTGGTATACCAGCCCGTTGGAGGCGCAGAACTCGCGGACACGACGATCCCAGCTCCGAACCGCGTAGCACCGGTTTTGAACGACGCGGGGCCCGACTTTTGCTTGCTGGCAGAGGCGCTGGAGCTGTTCGACGGTTACGTTGCTGATTCCGAGAAGGCGAGTCCGGCCGCTGTCGTGGAGGGCTTCCATCGCCCGCCAGGCCGCCCAGTCGGCTGGCGCCAAGCCGTCCCTCTGACTCGGGCCGTGCAGCAAGAACGAGTCGATCGTCGTAGTACCCAAGTGCTCGAGTGAACTGGCGAACGATTGCTCGACCTGGGTCGCGATCGGGGCCTTGGGATCATAGGGCAGGCGATGATCCTGTCCGCGCTGGAAGGTAAACTTGGTTTGCAGGAACAGATCGTCCCGAACGACGAGTCCGCCGGCGATTGACGCCGCGATGGCCTTCCCGACCGCCGCCTCGTGGTAATGACGGCGCTGGTTGGCCGTATCGATGCCTCGAAATCCGTGCCCGATGGCAAGCTCGGTCAGACGCTGCGTCTCCCCCTCCTTCCAAGCAGTCCCGTACAGGAAACGGGGAACTCGAACACCATCGATCAACAAGGTCTGCTCGGGCATCGACGTTTCCGGCTCAGGCGGGCAATTCTTCCGAAAAGTAAGTTCGCTTCTTGGCCATCCCGCCATTGTAGCCGAGCTTGCCGCACGAACTCCACCGCTTTCGTGTGATCCGTGTTTTTCGTGGTTGTCATCGTCCTTGCAACCCGGCGGAGAGCAGGCGGACACCAACTACAAAAGATTGGGCCAGGGATCTTCGGCCGCAACCACAGGGTGGAAACTCGTCGTAACAGGCATCATTCAGAAGGGCGGATTTTTGGGTCGTCTGGCGAATTCGTGGGTCATTTGGCCCTTCCGCTGGACATTGGCAGGCCGTCGCCCGGATGAGACTTCGAGAGCCATTCGACGAAGTACCGTGGCCTCTTCTCCTGTTGTTTTTCCGAAGTTGCTCGCTGTTCCGAATTGTCAGTGCTGAATCCAAGGTGGCTCCCTGTGCAATCGGTTGCAAAGGTCGACGGCCGCATCGTAGAGCGGCTGCTTGCTCGCGGCCGCGCAGAGGTCGAGTTGATCGCCGAATCGGCCGCATTCCCGGCAGAAGAACCGACCTGACCTTAGGTTAACGGAAAAACGGCGATCACGTTGCTTTGCGGTCGTCGGCTTGAGCGGGCAAGGGCCGTAACGCTGATCTCCCGAGCCATTGGTCGCAATGAAGCCGAGTAATTCCAGCACTTCGGCCACGGAGATCTCGGCTCGTAGCTGCTGAAAGTCAATCCCCGGCATGGTCGGCTGCTCCAGAGGATGGTCCGGCTGCAGGTCAAGGACAGGAGAAGAGGCCACGGTACTGCGTAGCCGGCACCGGCCGGCGTGCAACCATTTTTGCGTGTAGTGTCACCGAAAGTCCAGCCCCGGCAAGCGGTTCGAAATCTGCGAACTTCGGCCTTGTCAGTTCGCCTTTTACGAACTAAAATGAACTCAGATGCCGACAAAAGGAGAAGCACCGGATGCGGGTCATCTCGAAGGCGAGACTCCGGGAGTTTTGGGAAATCCCCGGCAACGACGACTCGGAAGGTCCACTGCGAGCTTGGCACACCCACGTCAGCCACAAGAGCGTGGCCTGGCGATCATGGGCGGATGTGAAGACGGCATTCGGTTCAGCAAGCCTCGTTGGAAACTGCGTGGTCTTCAACATCGGCGGAAACAAGTTCCGGCTGGTCACTCGCATCCTTTATCCGAGCCAAAAGGTCTTCATTTTGACGGTGATGACGCACGCCGAGTACGACGAGGAAAAGTGGAAGGAAGACTGCGGTTGCTACGAGCCGCCCCCTCCGAAGCATGGCAAGAAACCCAAACCGGGAGCCGTACGATGACCACGAAAACGCAATTCCGCTTGAAGGGAAAGAGCCGCGACTCGTATCTGGAGCTCGTGCTGGATTTCCCTTTGGCGTCGATCAAGTCCGATGATCACCTTGCCGAGGCACAGAGGATGATGGACCAGCTTCTCGCCCGTGGCGCGCTCGACGAGGGCGAAGAGACCTATCTCGATGCTCTGAGCGACCTCGTGGGTGCCTACGAGGACGAGCATCACTCCATCGAACCGGCTTCCGATGCCGACATGCTCCGGCATCTGCTGGATGCGAAGGGCGTTTCCCAGATTCAACTGAGCCGTGACGCCGGGCTGCCGAAGTCGACGATCTCGGAAGTGCTCGCCGGAAAGAAGCCGTTCAGTCGGCAGATGATCCGTAAGCTGGCGGATTATTTCCACGTCGATGTCAGCGTGCTGGCTTCGAACATCTGACACTCGTTCGCCGGCTGCCAGTCATTCGGCCGGGCAGGCGTCGCCGACGCCTGCGCGCATCGGCCACATCGACCTCTGCCTCGAAGTTGCGTACCGCAAGGTCTGCCGGAAGGACACGACGCATGATAATTGACAGCTCCCTGCGACGCCGTCAAAATACCGCAAAGCTCTGCCGCACGCGCTCTTTCGGAGGTAGCTATGCCGATCCGCTACAAGCACGACGAAACCGTGGCAACCACCCCGGATCGCGCTTTTGCCGCGATTGACGATCTGCCGCTCACGGCCAAGTGGCTGCCCCCGTGCGTGAGCCTGGCAAAGGTTGGCACCGGGCCGAACGCCCCCGGCGACAAGCTCCGCTACGTCTATAAGCAGGGTGGGCGGCAAAACGAGATGGCCGGCGAGATCCTGGCGCGCACGCCCGGAGAGCGGCTGCACTGCAAGTACAGCGACGGCTCGTTTGACGTTTCGGTCGATCTGTCTGTCTCCGCCGCGCCCCGCGGAGCGCTGACCACGCACATCATCGAGATCACACCCAAGACGTTGTTTGGGAAGCTGATGTCGCCGCTGATCCGGTTCGGCGTCGGAAAGCAGACACGCGATGCTGCGGCCAATCTCAAGGAATTACTCGAATCGGCGAACTCCAAATAGTACAATCGCGACAACGAAACTTGTGCTTGGCAAACAGGCGTTTCCACGATGTACCGTTCTCGACTTCTCCTGGCAGTGGCTTTGGTCACGGCGCTATCATGCGGGCAGGCCGTGGCCGAATTGCGTTCGCGGCTCGACGAGTTCAAAGTCGGGGTCGGCAAGGCGATCATTACGCCCAATCCCCTCATCCCAATCTCCGGAGGCATCGGTCCGGGCAATCCCTCCACCGGCAAGCAGGGCGAGCTAAACGCCCGCGCCATGGTCTTCCAACAGGGTGAAACCAAAGTCGCCGTCGTCCAACTCGACCTCCTCGGGTTCCCTTCCGTCCTTTGCGCCCGCGTTCATAAACAAGTCCCCCGCATCCCCGCCGACAATATCCTCATCGGCTCGACCCACACGCACAGCGCTCCTGACTGCTACGGCTTCCCCGGCCTCAATGGCAAAGCCTCAGGCGATCTCAAGTACATGGACTTCGTCTGCAATCAGGCCGCCATCGCCGTCAACCAGGCCCTCGACGACCTTCAGACCGCTCACCTCAAGATCGCCACCGGTGAAGCCAAGGGGAAAATCGCCTACAACTATTACGCTCCGGAACTCTACGACCCCCGCATGAGCGTCATCCAGGCCATCACCCCGGCCGGCAAGACCATCGGCACGCTAGTCAACTACGCCGTCCATCCCGAAGTCCTTGGCAGCGGACTCGGCCTCGTCAGCCCCGACCTCGTCGGCCCTCTTTGCGATCAGCTCGAAGCGGACCTCGGCGGAATGGGAATGTTCATGAATGGCGCGCAAGGGGGCATGATCACCGCCGACAACCGCCTCCTCGACCGGCCCTCCGATTCCCTCAACGCCAAATGGCAC
>Ga0307373_10008415_pt1 | contig 15698 bp, 16 predicted proteins | sample OX2MG_FD_202534 | JGI IMG/M metagenome (GOLD analysis project Ga0307373, IMG submission 202534) | Soil microbial communities from Risofladan, Vaasa, Finland - OX-2 | ecosystem: Environmental > Terrestrial > Soil > Coastal area > Acid sulfate soil | place: Finland: Risofladan, Vaasa | collected... | reverse complement strand
ACGGACATTCATAAGGCGTTCTTGACGCTTGCCGCGTCCCTGATCTGTATGACGTTTGTATTACAGTAGTCACTATCAGTAGGTCTGCGGATGTTGTCATCGGACCGCGTTTTGTTACGGCCTCTAAAGGCCATGTAATGACCTTGCTTAGTTCTGTAAACCAGTAAGGAACAGCGCTAAGGAAGGCCCCGAGCGAGATGGCGAAAGCACCCCATGTCGTTTCTATCACCATCTAATACACACTCTCTGTCTGCATAATTAAGACGCGTGCCAAGCGTACAGATATCTGTGTAGCATCCTCTAGACTTCAGCGCGATACAAATAAGCGCAAGTGCGCTGCCCAAATATGTGCCATGAAGAGTACAGGTCGATCGACATATCACACACCTGGAACCCGCCTCGATAGTATGCACACCAAGGTTCGATGGTTTACACAGGTTGGCCTAGCCAAGGACAGCCGTAGCAGTGATGTTAAACATAGCGCGTAGACCACGCTTAATGCACTGTCAGATCTCTGAAAAGGCTCGCCAAACGGCCTGCGCCATTATTCTGTGAAGAAAGGACGCCATTATTGAGTGAAAGTTACAGTTCGACATATCACACACCTGAATCCCGCTTCGATGGTTTACACACCGAGTTTCGATAGTTTGCACACCAAAGTTCGATGGTTTACACACCGGCCGTTTCAAAAGGCGCAAAGAAAACAGAATGTTGCCGATGGTTATCCACAGCGTAACACTTTATTTAACACAGATAATTAACACACACGGCAGCCTGTGGATAACTCCGGCAACCTCACACCGATCAAAGCAAGAGGTCGCTACGCTCTCTAAACTGAGCAGCCCAAGAGGGCTGCAACTACATTGACAAGTGAGAAAGAGTAACCGCTTAGGAAACCTCACACCATCACACTACTCTCAGCGACGAGGGAAGAAAACTGAGCGCAGCTCACGCCGCTGCGCCCAATATATGGGCGTAGGCGCCGCTATCGCGGCGAGTAGCTTGGCAGGGGTAGAAAGGGGCTTTGCTTGAAATCCTGTCCCGGACATGACCCTAGTCGCACGCAAATAGGGTGAGGAGAAGCGAAGGAGCCTCTCCGGCTCACAAGCTACCAGACGGGAGGCTTTCAGCGTCTACAGCCTTTCGTATGCGCCATCCTGCACTCAAAGCTCCCAAGGCACCATGATTCGTTTCCATGAGGGGCCGCGTTTCACCTTTTCCATCCCCCCACAGGCCACGGCATCCAGGCCCCGAACGGCCCGAAGAAGCTCTGTCAGAAACCCGAGATGTCACGGAAAAGGAAAGGGGTAAGAGTGCTGGATTCCTGCGGCTTTGCACGCTTCATTGTGTGCGTCCGTGCCCCACGAGGCGCGAAAACCCTCACTTGTGTACATCAAAAAACGCTGTAACCCTTACTCAGCCTATTGCGCAGCCATATATAAATGTGTTAATATCTGAATAATGGTTAATGAGTGGCCATTATATCGACAAGGAGTATTATGATATGACATCACGTGAACGCACACCCGATAAAGAATCAACAGAAACCACCACCGCCGTCGCCGAGCCGCCGGCAGCCGAAGCCAGTCCAGACAGGCCGAGCTTCGCCGAAAGGGTTGGACAAAGGAAATGGGTTCCCCCCGCCGACCCGTTCGGCATCGCCAAAGACAACGTTGCCGGCGTCCGCCTCTTCGAGAGCAAGCAGGATCGTCAGATGGCAATCAAGTTTGGTGACGGCCGTCCCGAAGACAAACCGAGCCAGGCCGTCATCGACAAGGTGAAGGAGGCAGGGTACCGGTGGAACCCGACCGACCGGATATGGGCACACCCGGTCGAAGGTGATTCCGCCATCAGAACCCGCATCGAAGCTGGAAGGCTCTACGAGGAGGTCCGCCTGATGATCCGTCGGGAGAAGGGGATCGAGACGGGACAAGAAATTCCCTTCTGAGCGCATCCCATGACCGTACCACCAATCTATGATTTCCGCGACCTTGGCCCCCAGGCCCAGATGATGGCCAGGAATTGCAACAACGAGCGCACGGCGATGATTTTCCAGTACGTCGCCATCGGTTCCATGATTATCATGGCTGGTGCCGCCGCCAGCCAGGTCTTAAGGGATGCGTTTGGCCCGACCGATCATCCACGGGGCCACGGCCGGTCGAGGTGACGACCCATGCCGCGCCAGCCCCGCCAGGAACTTCGCCAACCACCGCGCCGCAACGCATACCGGGCAAGGGGAAACACAAAACGGGCGGAGGCATTCCCCTGACGTATGCCGAAGAAGCCGCCCTCATGGGACCAACCCACCTTATTCCCCTTCGACGCCGACGATTTACACGCCCCGACAAAAGTTGTAACCTTACCACCAAAAGGAGCCAACGATGCAGTACAAGACCATAGTCCACGAACTCCTGCAACAACAGACGGAGCTGCACGAGCACCTGCGGCTGACACGCCGGCTCCTGCCGACGATCGAAAGCTGCGCCAGGGAACTGAAGGCCAGCCACCAGACCTGGCAGGAAACCCTGTCCCAGGCGAAGCCGGGCAGCGACCCGAGCCAGATCAGCAGCGAAGCAATGGAAATGGCCATGCAGGAACTGGAGGGGCGTTTGTCGGCCGCGTCGCTGGCGGACGACCCGGAAGCACTCTCGCTCGACGCGGCGATGGCATTCGTCCGCAGTCCTACGTCGCGCGGTTAAGGTCGTCGCGGCAAGCGCCGAGCCTGTTTGACTCAATTTCCAATGACCGCCCGTCCGCCGCCCCGGTCCCGCCTGCGGCCACAAGCGACACTTCTCCAATCAGCCCGCCGCTCCGCGCCGCCAAGGGCACGCAGCTCGGCTTGCGGTTAGACGCAGCGCCGCCCGCCCCATCCACCGCCAGGCCGGAACCAACGGCAAGGCCAGAATTGACGCCGGACCGTCCGGCCGCCGGCGAGCCTGCCGCCATCGCCAGCGGCCAAAAAGCCAAGGCCCGCGACATCATAGCTGCCATCCGCACCCTCAAATCCATCGAGCAGGAGCGGCGGCCGGCCAGCCGGGATGAAAAGCAAACGCTCGCCCGCTTCGGCGGCTTCGGGGCCGTGGCCCTGTCGATCTTTCCCGATCCCGTCACCGGCCAGTATAAGGACGCCGGCTGGCAGGCTTTGGGCGAGGAGCTGAAGACGCTCCTGACTCTTACGGAATACGACAGCGCCAAACGCACCACCTTCAACGCCTTCTATACGTCGCCCACCGTCATCGCCGGCATCCACGAGGCCATTGGCCGCCTAGGCGTGCCCGACAATGCGACGATCCTGGAGCCAGGATGCGGCACCGGCAATTTCATGGGGCAGGGGAAACCGGGCAACCGCTTCATCGGCGTCGAACTCGATTCCATCTCCGGGCGCATCGCCCGTGCCCTGCACCCCGGCCAGGACATCCGCATCGAGAGCTTCCGCGATACCAGGCTGCCCGAAGATCGCATCGACGCGGTGATCGGCAACGTGCCCTTCGCCGACCTCAAGCTCGACCATCACGGGCAAAAGTTCTCCCTCCATGACTATTTCTTCGCCAAGTCCGTTGACGCCCTGAAACCCGGCGGCGTCCTGGCTCTGGTCACATCGCGTTTCACGCTCGACAAGCAGAACGCCGCCATCCGCGAGCGCCTCGGAGGCGCAGCCGATTTTTTGGGAGCCATCAGGCTACCGTCCGACGCCTTCAAGCGTGAAGGCACGGAAGTGGTGACGGATATTGTTTTCTTGCGTAAGCGGGCGGCGGGCCAGCCTGCCAACCACATCGACAATGACTGGCTGGGCACCGCGCCCCTTGCCATCGACGGCATGGAGGTTCCGGTCAACCGCTACTTCCTCAACCACCCTGAAATGGTTCTCGGTGCCTGGAGCCGCAAGGACACGCTCTACGGCGAGGGTTACAGCGTCACCGGCGACGGCGAACTCGCCGGCAAGCTGAAACACGCCATCGGCCGCCTGCCCAGCTTCGGGGCCGGCTCGGCGGCACCGCTCCAGGAACCGCCAGCACCCGTGTTTACACCACCGCCACAAGAGCGGCACATCGACGAGGGCAGCTTCTTCGTCGGCGACAACCGCGTTGTGTATCAATCTCAAGGCGGGCAGGGCGTCCCTGTCGTCTATGGCGGCACGACCCTCAAGGCCGATGGCACGCTGACCGGCAAACGCCTGGCCGCCCTGGTGGGCCTTCGCGATCGCGCCCGCCGCGTCCTGCAATCGCAGAACGAGGGCTGGCCCGATGCCAACCGCCGCGAGGCACGCCGCGAACTGAATTGGGCCTATGACCGCTTCGCCAGCACCTACGGCCCGATCAACAAGACCACCTTCGGCGAAACCACCGATGGCAACGTCATCCGCCGCATGCCCAACCTCGTGAAATTCAAGGAAGACCCCGACGCCATGCTGGTCATGTCGCTCGAAGACTACGACGAAGTGACCGGCAAGGCGAACAAGGCCGCCATCATGACCAGGGATGTGGTCGGCAAAACCCCGCCGGTGACACAGGTACGGAATGCCGAGGAAGGCTTGCTTGTCTCCCTCAACCAACGCGGCACGGTGGACCTGCCGTACATCGCCACGCTTTACGGCAAACCCGAACAACTGGTCATCGACGAATTGGGCGACCTGATCTTCCATGACCCGGAAGCGAAAAGCTGGCAGACCGCCGACGCTTATCTCTCTGGCAACGTCCGCGCCAAACTCGCCGCCGCCGAAGCCGCTGGCCCGCAATATCACCGCAATGCCAACGCCCTGCGAGCCGTGCAACCCGAGGACGTGCTGCCGGGCGACATCGACGCCAATCTCGGCGCACCGTGGATACCCGCGCCGGACATCCAAGCTTTTGCCGCCGATTTGTTCCATGTCGAGCCGTCTTCGGTCCCCATCGCCCACCTGGTAAAAGATGCCGTCTGGAGTCTCGACGCCGGCTACGCCGCCAGGGCATCGGTGGCCGCCACCTCCGAATACGGCACGTCGCGGGCCAACGGCACGTCGCTGCTCGAACTGGCCCTCAACATGAAGACGCCGACGATTTACGACACCATCGACCACGGCGACCGCGAGGAGCGCGTCGTCAACCAGGAAGCGACGATGGCCGCCCGCGAGAAGCAGAAGCTCATCAAGGAACAGTTCCGCTCCTGGGTGTTCGCCGACCCGCTTCGCACCGAGCGGCTGGTGCGGCTCTACAACGACACCTACAACAATTTGCGTCCCCGCCTGTTCGACGGCTCACATCTCGACTATCCCGGCATGAACCAGGCCCTGACGCTCCGGCCGCACCAGAACGACGCGGTGTGGCGGGGCATGAGTTCGGGCAACACCCTGCTCGCCCATGTCGTCGGCGCAGGCAAGACCTTCACGATGGCCGCTACCGGCATGAAGATGAAACAGGCCGGCCTCATCAAGAAGCCGATGTTCGTGGTGCCCAACCACCTGCTGGAGCAATTCTCCCGCGAATTCATGCAGCTTTACCCCAACGCAAAGCTGCTCGTTGCCGCCAAGGAAGACCTGACGCGGGACCGCCGCAAGTTCCTGACCGCCAAGATCGCCAGTGGCGAGTGGGACGGCATCATCGTCACCCACAGCAGCTTCGAGCGGATCGGCATGTCACGCGACTACCAGGAAAAGTTCCTCATGGAGCAGATCGCCGAATATGACGCCTTGCTGCGCGAGCACGCCGCCGACAAGGGCAGCAACCGCAACCTCATCAAGACCATCGAGAAACAAAAGGCGGCTCGGGCCGAACGCCTCAAGAACCTGCTGGCCGAGAAAAAGAAGGATGACGGGCTGGTGTTCGACGAACTCGGCGTCGATCACGTCTTCATCGACGAAGCCCATTATTTCAAGAACCTGGAGACGCCGACCAAAATGGAGCGGGTCGCCGGAATCCAGACCGGCGGCTCGGAGCGGGCCTTCGACGTGTATATGAAAGCCCGCTACCTCGACGAGCAACATGCCGGCCACGGGGTGACATTCGCTACCGGGACGCCGATTTCCAACACGATGGTCGAGATGTACACCATGCAACGCTTCCTCGACCCCGAGGGGCTCAGGAGCCGGGGGCTGGAGCATTTCGACGCCTGGGCGGCCACCTTCGGCGAGGTCATCGACACGATGGAAATCTCCCCGGACGGGGCGGGCTTACGTCCGCGAAGCCGGTTTGCCCGTTTCACCAACCTGCCCGAACTCCAGCAGATGTTCCGCGCCTTCTCCGACGTGCAGACGGCCGGGATGCTCAACCTGCCGCGCCCCGCCTTACAAGGCGGCAAGCCCATCGTCATCGCCTGCCCGATGTCCGATGAGCAATCCGCCCTGCAACAGGAACTGGTCCAGCGTTACGAGCGGCTGCGGTCATCGCGGGTGGACCCGCGCGTTGATAACGCCCTGGCCATCACCACCGACGGCCGAAAGCTGGCCACCGACGCAAGGATGCTGTCGGAAACCGCCCATGACTTCCCTGAATCGAAGATCAACCGCCTCGTCGAGAATGTTGCAACCACCTGGCGGCAGACCGCCGCGACGCGCGGCACCCAGATGATCTTCGCCGATATGGGCGTCAACCCGACCGCCTGGGGTTACTCGCCCTACAGCGAGATTATCGAAAAACTAATCGCCGCCGGCGTTCCGGCCGGGCAGATCGCCGCCATCGGCGACGCCGAATCCGACGCCAAGAAGCAAGCCCTGTTCGAGAAAGTTCGCCAAGGCTCGGTGCGCGTGCTCATCGGCAGCACCCAGAAGATGGGCACCGGCACCAACGTCCAGAAACGCCTGGTCGCCCTGCATCACCTCGACGCCCCCTGGAAACCGGCGGAAGTCGAGCAGCGCGATGGCCGCATCCTGCGCCAGGGCAACGAAAATAAGGACGTGGCAATCTACCGCTACGTCACGGCCGGCTCGTTCGACGCCTATATGTGGCAGGCCCTCGAAACCAAGGCCCGTTTCATCGGCCAGGTCATCACCGGCGACAATTCCGCCCGCCGGGCCGAGGATATCGGCAGCCAGGAACTCTCCTATGCCGAGGTCAAAGCCATCGCGTCGGGCAACCCGGCGGTGCTCACGCTCGCCGAGGCCGACGCCGAACTGCAACGGCTCAGCCTGCTCAAGAAAAGCCATCTCGACGAACAATACGTCGCTCGCCGCAGCGTGCGCGACCTGCCGGCGACCATCGCCAACCTGTCGGAGCGGCTGTCGAAGCTCACGGCCGACGAGGCCACCGCCGACGCCCATGCCGACGATCCCATCGCCATCGGCGGCCGCACCTACCCACGCGAGGACGTAGCCGAGATTCTCGGCGGCAAGCTCGATGCCTTGCCGATGGGCGTCCGCGAGACGACCCGCATCCCGCTCGGCACTTACCGGGGCTTACGCTTTGGCGTTGTCCTGCATCCGCAATTCCCGCCTGACATTTACCTCGAAGGTGCGATCACCCGCCACTATACGCTGTCGCGGGAGCACCAGGGGCCGCGTGCCGTCCTCAACGCCGTGGAACGGGTGGCCGCCGCCTACGGCTCCGAATGCGTCGGCCTACGGCAAGACCTCACCATCGCCGAATCGCAGCTTCGCGACTACCAGGCCCGCCTGGGCAAGCCGTTCCCGCATGACGCCTACCTGGCTGAACTGACCGGCCTGCGCGACCAGCTCAAGGCCGGTTTGTCGGCCACGGGCCATGAATCAGGTAAAGAAGAAGGCCCGAGCGTTTCCGAACTGGCCGGGAAGATCAAGACGCTCAAGTCCGCCCAAAGCATCGAGGCGACGCCGCAACGCGCCCGCCAGAAGCATTCCACCGCCGAGGAGCCCGTCACCGCCCGCATCCGCCGCCGGCACGAGGCAAACCCCACGCCCGATCACGCGGTTGAAAATACTAATGCACTGGAAGCAGGGGCAACGCAGCCGCCAGCATCGGCCCAGAATTCATCCACCAAGCCGCCATTGACGTTCCAGGAACGCATCGCGATGGAGCGGCAGCGCAGGGAGCCGGAGCCGAGCCTGTAATCATGTCCGACGGTCTCAGACGTCCGGCACTTGCTTCCACACCGATCAGGAGGTGCTACAGATAATGGGTGCGAGAGAGCAGGTCCGACCCGGACATCCCGAAGCTTATTCGTCGTCTATTTCTCTAATCACCGTAGTGATAAAATCCCATTTCTTGAGTCCGCAGTCTGGGGACTCCTTTGGACAATTATGGACGCCAGACTTGCGTCGCGCGGATACACGCTTGATCTCGAAGGTGCGCTCGCACCCATCGCAATACTCTTTCTTAGTCGCCATAGTTCAACCTCCGTGGGCCTGATGGGTCAACAGATCCGCATTTCGCAAGCACATCACTAGCCCTTCATACGCTTTTTTAATCTCTAAGAAAGCACTCAACCGCGATATGGCATCATCCTCCTTAATATCCTCAATATGCTTACATAGCGCTGACAGCTCTTGCGCATGGATATGAGTGGACGCCATTCTAAGTTTATGTACTACTGCTTGCCAATCCCGGCTGTCCCCGCGTACCACCAGCCCTTGTATCAGCCCTAGGCATCGCTCCGCAGTCCCCATGAAAAGCAACACCATCTGCCGTTCTATGCGTGGGCTATGATCGGCGCTCGCACGGAGCGCCTCCAGGTCCACTACTACCGTCCGTTCATATACCATCGTTTCGCAAGGCTCAGGGTTGCCGGATGAACCGGCTGGCGTAATTGTAACCCATTGTGACACATTGCGGGTTAACATTAGGTTAACGTCGCCGCCCATCTACTGCGGCGACGGAGGCATATTCTCCGCACGCTCGTATCTCACACGCATTTGACTACGATCAAAGACACTACTTTCTACAAGTCATATCCTTCTCGTGGTGGAGGGGGCTATGAAACCAAAGATTCCCGAAAATCCTATTGAAGAGGCGGCGTTAAAGCTGGCCGCCGGCATTTGTCCCGGATGTATCCATTTTGACCCAAACAGGTCGGCACTCTGTAATAATGGGGCGTTAGCTGAGCGCCCCTGCCATAAATTTAACCTTGAGGACTTTTATTACGATGAGCGACGCCATAGGTTCTGGTGTCGTCATCGAAGCGAACTCGATGTCGTATCAGCCAAACTTGCGGCAGCCATTTGTCCGGAGTGTGCGTACTTTGATAAAGATTGTGCGGTAGCCTGGAAAAACGGGGAAATAACGACGAAGCCCTGCCCACAGTGCAAGAAAGAGGATTTTTATTATGACAAAGCCCTCAAAAAGTTCTGGTGCAAGAACTGGAAGCGTGCGGCAGCACATAAATCGGAGAAAGGAAAGAACAATGTTTGATGATCCCGTAAAGACACTAACGAATGCTCTTGCTCCGGATATCTGCCCAGGCTGCATCCATTATCGTGAGAACGCACGATGCCTGCGTAATAGGATAATGGGAGAACATTATCCTTGTGAATCGTTCAAGCCAGAGTATTTCTATTATGATAGCGCGCTCCACCGGTTCTGGTGCAGACACTGGGTAGATGAGATGGGAAGGAAACATCGGTGTGATGTGTAACACCGCAGCAGCCTGCGCGTGTTGCTCGACTTCTAACACAGCCGCTTTTGTACCCAAAGGGAATCACTTGCAGACGCTGGCTTAGGCTGAGCCCGGTGTCTTCAATGACTCCAGAGCCCCAAGCTCCAGATCGTTCCGTAACTCTGTCAGACCGTGAGACGCCCCGCAATGTGGGCAGTGGTGTCGGGATCGGCAAAGGCAATCGCCGCTATGCTTGAGCTACCTGAAGTCAAGGGGGCCGCATCTGCGAAAGGTGTTATTTTGAGGCCGGCAGCAGATCGCGCACGTTAAGTCACGCCCATCGAGTGGCGGGACCAATTATTTCGACAATTGCGATGCGTAGGCATTCCAGTCAATAGCTGGCACAGTGCCAAGCGACTGAAGTTCGTTTAGGAAGCGGAACAGGAAGTACACCAGAGAATTCTCGGATTTGCAGTAGGTGTAGCTACCACCCACCTCGAAGGTATCGAACGCATGGCCATCGACAGCCAACCCGCAGTTCAGCCGTCGCGGCCCGGTCAACTCTGCATGGCACTTCTCGAAAGATGCCCCGAAGCCGTCTTTCCAATCGACACCGATTGCGAGAATGCCCGCGATGATCTCAAAGTGGGGTTTGGCGTCATGAACTCCTCCGGCGTGCGGAATCGGCACGGAGGTGCGCTTCAGGCGGCGAACCGACTCGGCTTTCGCACCCGCGTATTCGAGATACGCTTTGTCGATGGTGGGCTTGCACTCGAAGACGGCGTAGACGGCTTCCGCCGGAATGTAGCGGTGCGATTCGCTGTCCAGCAGGGTTGGGGTGTATTGCCGGTCATGCACCACCACGTCGATGGAGTCCGAAACCTGCCCATTGCTGTCGAGGATCGTGGCTTTGTGGACGGTGTATCGGTTGGGCAAATAATTCCTCAGCACCTCGATGAAGTATTGTTCGTTGACCTCGCCGCGATCGCCGTCGTGGACGATGCGGTCCGATGACCGGAGCTTTGCTACGAGGCAGGACTGCTCGCTTGCAAACGCACGCTGTAGAAATTCCATGCCGCGTGTTTTACTCAAGTGCGAATCAGGCACGCTCTCACCCCTCATTTACGATAACGGGAACATGGGGCCGAACACTTCGTTCCGCCAGACTTTCAATGCCTCGCCGTTCTTGCCCTGCCGTTCAAGCTGGATCGCTCGCGCGGCCGCGTCCGATCCGGCACGCAGTTTTACCTTCGCTGAATCCCGTGCAGTCTGGTTCATGCCGTCACTAACAGGTGGACCGAGCTTTGCCGGGTCCGCCCAGGTTTCATCAAGACGGTCGGCCAGGCTTGCCAGGAGGGCCTTGATTTCCAGGCGATAGTCGCCCGCAAATGGAGGGTGCAGCAGTTCCAGGGCCATGACTTCGATCAGGAAGGATGGCTTGACCGGTTTCCCCTGGTTGACATTCCACTTCTTGGTCATGCGGACGATGCCCTTCCATTCACCGTTGTAATTATCCTGTGCCTTGACCGCGAGGTCGTAATGGACTTCCGGGTTCGTTTCAGTCCATCCCGATGATGTGGCGGTATCGGGGATTTCATAATGCTTCTTTTTCGTGAACGCCGGAATCACATCAAAGCTCATCACCTTGCCGCCGGTGTCTTCATCAGCATCGGTCGTAACACCGAATTCCACCGTCACCGAACGGCGCTGTCGCGATACTTTGTCGCGTCCATACTTCTCCGCCAGTGCGTCCTCGAACGCCTTCAGCAGGTCGGCAGGCGGCTTGTCACGCCGGTGGCGCTCCTTGTCGCCAAGCACGCAAAATATGTCCACGTCCTTAAGCGGCTTCGTCTTGGTCCATCGCTTGTACGAGCCGGTGAGGAAGTCACGCTCGATGTCGAATTTGGTTTTCAGGTAATCCCGGATTTCGTTGTGACGGCGCGAGGCATCATCTTGCTCGCGATCCGTCAGTTCGAGCCGGCTGCGGAACTTTGTGAATGCTTCGGATACCGTAATCATTTCACTTTCCTCCAATACGCGGTTCCTGATGTCAGCCCATTGCCGTCGATCGTTGTGCCAAGACTCTGCCGGACGAAACCGTCCCGCGAGCGAAGGGTTGTTGCGCTAAAGCCCTCAACATTCGGTCGGCCGGTTTTCGTGGTCAGCACGACACGGTACTCGCAATTGGATGGCCATTGTCCGGCCTTAAGGATGTGGTATTTGATGTCGTCCGTGTTGACCCACATGCCGCAATCCCCTGCCGTCCCGTAGAAAATATCGAAATCCCAGGCACCAATCAGGGCGTCGGTTGTCGGGTTGAAGACTTCGAGGACAACGGCCTCCAGGTCACGGGAATTCAGCCAGGTGCTGATCCCACGTTGCAGGACCTTCCAGTCGGACGCCAATTTCTCAGGGCTAAGACCGCTGCACCGGATAATCTCCTTGAGCGCCATCAGCATTTTGTCCGTGACGTACGTCACGGAATGCGTGTACGTGTAACCGACAACGAATGTACTCATGGTCGTAGAAATGCCTCCATGTTGATCGCTGCTTCTGTAGCGGCTGAGGTCTTCGATGGTTTTTCACCATCGTCAACGGCTTCGCTCTTCTCACGAACTGTCACTCGCTTCGATTTCTTGGCCAGCGCGTCCCTAACCCATTCGACATCATCCGCGTCAGCAGGCAGGCTCATCGCCCAATCGCCATCGGTTGGGCACTCTGCCAATGCGGCCTCATTGGCGTCGTCGCCGGTGATGGCTTCGTCGTCGTAGAGGCAATACATCCGGACGCGCGGACCTTTACCACGGACGACCATCGCCGCCCCTTTGGGCGATTCTGTCGAGATGATCGACGATGCGATCCCCTCGACACCGAGCAATTCGCTCCGCGCTGTCCCGTCCTTCGGCGCGATCAAATTGACGATCACTTGCCATGCGTCGGATGCACCGCGCCCAGGTGTCGCCCTGATTCGACGTGATACCACACCCATGATCGTTACTCCTTTACGGACTTGGATTCTTCCTGGGCCTGCTTTGCCGCTTGCAGGACATCGGCGGCGGAAAGGCCGTTGGGGTCAATCGCTGTCTGCTTGCTGAGGGCGCATGCTGAGATCACGAGCTTGCGAATGCGTCGCCCATCCAGGCCAATGCAATGTTGGGCAGCCTTCGCGAAATCGGCGTCCTGCGGAATGCGCGAGGTTGCCGGGAAGGCCCTTGCGAGTTCCTCGACCGCAGATCGAAGAATGGCAAGGCAAGCCTCGGGGCCGGGCATGCCGATGGTCTCGATAAGGTCGGCGCGGGACATGAACGCCCCGTCCACCGCCTTCGTGAAATTGCTCGTGGCAATGAACAGCAGGTGCGGGTATTTTGCCGCCAGTTGGTCCAACTGCGCCAGGACGGCATCCGTCGCCCGATGCACGTCAATCGGATTGGCGTCCAGGCTCATGCGGCCACGATCAGCCGCCAAAGTCTCCACTTCGTCGAGAAGTACGATCAGCGGGCCACGCTCCGCCTGTTCGGCGACCGTCTGGCCGAGGAGATCGCGGACCGCGCGCTGGCTCTTGCCCAAGGCCGCGCCCGTGAGCGCATGCGGTTCGACTTCGATGAAGCGAAATTGACCGAGCTTGCCAATGGCTTCGGCCGTTCGCGCCGCCAGCCCACGCGCTAACGAGGTCTTACCGGTGCCCGGCGGCCCATGCAGGACGATCAAACCATGCAGAGGCAGGTTCGCCCGATTCACCTTTTCCCGAAGGGTGAAGTTCAAAATGGCCTGCGACAGAAGCCGATCCTTCTGCGATGTCTCGACAATCACGGCGTCCCATTGGGCGATGAATTCACGATCCGGGAGCATCCGGCTGTCGAGTACGCCGGCAGCGTCCACGCCGCCTGATCCCGCTCCATCCCCCGCCGACGGGAATTGGGCGATTCGCCCATCTTCCCCGCCGCGACCACTATCTAACGAGGACTTCCGCATTCCTAACTCCTTTCCGTTCTGGTTCCACCTATTTCCGATTGCCTCCAGCCCGTCTGTCACGTATGATATGACGAAGTCGTCAACCGCCGGACCGATAAAAACGGTCCCGCAGGCCGTCATGTAAAAGTTTACGGAGTCGTCACGCTGGAGTCAAGGGGACATGCCAGAATCTTTCGGCGAACGCTTACGACGCAAGCGCGAGGAAAAGCGCCTGAACCAAGCCGAGCTAGCGGAAAGGACCGGTTTCCAGCCTTCCGCGATTTCGCATTTCGAGTCGGGAAGGCGGGCACCGTCGTTTGACAACCTGAAGAAACTCGCCGATGCCTTGGCAGTCACCATCGACTTCCTGTTGGGCCGCGAGACCGTGCCTACAACCGCCGGTCCGGTGGCTGAGAAACTGTTTAGGAATTTTGAGCAGATGACGGCGGAGGACCAGGACGACCTCGCTAAATTTGCCGCCATGCTGGCGGAAAAAAACCGCCGCCGCCAAGAGGACAAATAGGTCATGTCCGATAAGCTCGCTCGCGCCGAGGCCGAAAACACGGCACAAGGGATCGTCGAGGAATGCGGTTTTACAGCATTCCCCATTTGCCCCTTCGACATCGCGAAGCGGCACGACATACACGTTGAGGCCAAGCAATCGAGCAAACCAGGCGTATCCGGCTTTCTGATGCGTGTCGGGAACGTCTTCGGCATTCGATATGCCCAGCACATCCAGAACGAAGGATTCATCCGGTTCACGGTCGCCCATGAGCTTGGGCACTATTTCCTGCCCGGCCATCCCGGGAAGCTCTTTCCGCACGGCGACGGACTCCACGAATCCAAGAGCGGTTTCATCTCCAATAATCCTCTGGAGCGGCAGGCAGACTATTTCGCCAGCGCTTTGCTCATGCCCGTTCATCAATTCCGTGAGGCTGTCGATGGAGCGGGCAGCGGCTTCTCGGCAATCGAAAAGCTCGCCAAACTATGCAAGACCTCGATCACCTCCACCGCCATCCGTTACACCTACTTCACCGACGAGGCGGTTGCCGTCATCGTCAGCAGCGGCGAGCGGATCGACTATTGCTTCATGTCCGACAGGATTCGGGACCTTCGCGGCATCACCTGGATCAAGAAAGGTGATCTCCTGCCCAAGGGAACGACGACCGCCAGGTTCAACACCGACCAGTCCAATGTCGAGCAGGCAAGACAGAAGGAGGGGACCAGCATCCTTTCCGACTGGTTCGACGACGGGCCGGAAGCCGAGATCAATGAAGATGTGGTCGGCCTTGGGAGCTACGGGAAGACTCTCACCGTGCTTTTCACCGACGAACCCCTTGATGACGAGGATGAGGATAACGACGACTAACAGTCGGTGCCTGTTTCACCGGCCCTCCAACCCATCGAACATCGGCGGAAAAACGCCGCCAGATTGGCGAGTACATCAAGTTCTGATAGACTTGCAGGCGAGGTGATGCGGGATGATGTACGTCAGGTCCCTTGAAATCGAGCAACGCCTGGATACGCTCCTGGCACTGGTGCGGGAGGGAAGGCATTCAACCCCCGCGCTCGCCCAGGTGCTTGGCGTTTCGATCGCTACGGTTTCGCGGTGCATCCAGGCCCTTCGTGTAAGGGGGCACGCGATCAAAGCCACTAAACGTGGAGATGGTTGGGCATTCGTACTCGACGACGAAGCGACTGCTGGTTCAAGGAACAGTCATGGACACACTCACGCAGGAACAGCGCAGTGAGCGAATGCGCCGCGTCCGAAGCAAGGACACCAAACCCGAGCTAGAAGTGCGCCGCTTGGTCCACTCACTTGGTTACCGGTATCGCCTTCATTCTGGCGATCTTCCGGGACACCCTGACCTTGTGTTCGGGACACGTCGCAAGGTGATTTTCGTTCACGGCTGCTTCTGGCATCGCCACGAGGGCTGCCCACGATGCCGAATGCCAAAATCTCGCGTGCGATTTTGGAAACCGAAACTGAACGCCAACCGAAAGCGCGACATCGCGAATCAAGACAAACTCGCCGAAATGGGCTGGGATTTCATGATCGTATGGGAATGCGAATTGGGGAACACGGACGTATTGGCCTCGGCAATCCACGCCTTTCTCGGAGACACCAGCCGATGAGAGCAATCGGTAACCGTTCACGCGCCGGGGAGGAGCGAGGCGACGGGTTGACCGCGGAAGTGGGCTTCGACAGCGGCTGTCAGGTAGCTGAAGATCGAGCGGCCTTGCAGGCGGCACGTCTCGCTGACGGTCAG
>Ga0307373_10008414_pt1 | contig 15701 bp, 9 predicted proteins | sample OX2MG_FD_202534 | JGI IMG/M metagenome (GOLD analysis project Ga0307373, IMG submission 202534) | Soil microbial communities from Risofladan, Vaasa, Finland - OX-2 | ecosystem: Environmental > Terrestrial > Soil > Coastal area > Acid sulfate soil | place: Finland: Risofladan, Vaasa | collected... | reverse complement strand
TCGGCAATCTAGCTGGGGAGGTGGTCGCTCGACTCCACCCGCGCACGGTGCTCGATGCGGGCTGTGCGATTGGCTTCCTGGTCAAGGCTCTGCGCGACCGCGGCGTCGAGGCGGAAGGCTTTGACATTTCAGCCTGGGCCATCTCCCAGGTCCACCGGGAAGCTCAGCCGTTCTGTCGGGTAGCGTCGGTCACGGATGAGCTTTCTCAAGACTACGACCTAATAACCTGCATCGAGGTTCTGGAGCACGTGAGCCCCCAGGAGGCGGTCGCCGCGGTCGCCAACCTCTGCCGTCATGGACGGGCGGTGCTCTTCTCATCTACCCCGGGACACTTCGACGAGGTCACCCATCTCAACGTGCGCCCGCCCGATTACTGGGCGGGTCTCTTCGCTCGCCACGGCTTCTACCGCGACGTGGACTTCGACGCCGGTTTCGTGTCGCCCGACGCGGTCCTGTTTCATCCGGTGCAGCACTGGGCGCAGGTGGTGAGGGGATACGAGCGCCAGCACTGGGACTCCCAGCGAGAGCTGCGGGGAGTGCGCGCCCACCGTGAGCATCTGCACGCAGAACTGCAGCGCCTGCTCGGCGACCGTGATCAGGCCTCAGCCCAGCTCCAGGCCCTGCTGAGCACCAAGACCTTCCGTTTGACAGCCGGGGTCCGCTCTCTGTGGGCTCGGACGCGTGGGCACAAGGCGGCCACCGACCATCCTCCGACGGTGCTGGCGGACGGACCACACAGCTACGAGGCGTGGGTCCGGGAGTTCGACCATCTGGCCGGGCAGGATCGCGAGAGGCTCGGGGAGATGATCACGCACCTTGCCTGGCGACCAACCTTCTCAGTCCTGATGCCAGTCTTCAATCCCGCCGAGCGGCATCTCCGCAGGGCGATCGAGTCGGTTCTCTCCCAGACCTACCCTAACTGGGAGCTGTGCGTTGCCGACGACGCGTCGACGGACGGCCAGGTGCGTTCAGTGCTGGAGGAGTACCGCGAACGGGACCACCGCATTCAGGTGACCTACCGCTCCACCAACGGGCACATCGTGGAGGCTTCCAACAGCGCCCTGGCGCTCGCACAGGGCGAGTTCGTGGCCCTGCTCGACCACGATGATGAGATCCCTGCGCATGCGCTCGCCTGCCTTGCTCTGGAGCTGGTCAGGCACCCCACGGCAGCGCTCCTGTACAGCGATGAGGACAAGCTCGACGAGCAGGGGCGCCGTTACGAGCCCTACTTCAAGCCGGAGTGGAACGAGGAGTTATTTCTCGGCCAGAATTATCTCAGCCATCTCGGCACCTATCGTCGGGCGTTGGTCCTGGCGGCGGGAGGGTTCCGAACGGGATTCGAAGGCAGTCAGGACTACGATCTGGCGCTGAGGGTCTCCGAACAGGTCGAACCGGATCAGATTCGCCACATCCCGCTAGTCCTGTACCACTGGCGGGCTCACCAAGGCTCGACTGCCAGCTCACCCCAGAGCAAGCCCTATGCCCGCGCTGCCAGCCAGCGCGCGGTGGCGGAGCACCTGGCTCGGTCGGGCCTGGTCGGCGAAGTGGGCGGCGTGCTCAGCGGTGGGGTCAACCGGGTGCGATGGCAGCTCCCGACACCGGCCCCCAAGGTGAGCATCATCGTGGCCGGCACCAACGTCGAAGCACAGGCGCATGCCATGAGGGGCCTGCAGCTGCTGACCGACTATCCCAACTACCAGATCGATCGCGCCGCCGGACGGTGGCCGTTTTTCGCGGCGGCGGATGGAACAGGTCCCCAGGTGAGGGTGGAGCAGGACCCGACCTCGGTTGCTCCCGGGGCGTCTGACGATTGGCCAGAGGTGATCGTCCCTCGCGGAGACACCGACATGATCTGCGCGGTGGGGGCTGGCGTCGAGGTTATCGAGACAACCTGGCTACGGGAGATGGCCGCTCAACTGGCCCGCCCGGGAGTGGGTCTGGTGGGGGCTCGACTAGAACGTTTCGACGGAACGATCACCATGGGTCCGCTGGTGTTTGCCAGCGATGGCACCAGGCTGGCCCCCTTTGACGGCCTGGATCGGTTTGACGACGGCTACTTCGGACGGCCGTGGCTGGTTCACTCGGTCGCTGCGCTGGCCCCCGGCTGCCTGCTCATCCGCCGCGCTGTTCTCGAGGAGGTCGGGGGATCAGACCCGAATCTCGACGATCTATGGCGGGTGGTCGACCTCTCTCTGAGGGTGCGGGAGAGGGGGTACCGGGTGGTGTGGACTCCCAGTGCCAGGCTCGGCGTGGGCCCAGCTTGGGCGGGCCCGCCGGCGGCTCGCCACGCCCCCGCCCACCTACTGGAAAGATATGCCCGGCTGCTCAGCCACGATCCGGCCTACAGTCCTAACCTCTCGCTCGCGGAGGGCCGCGCCTTCACCCCCGCCTGGCCCCCTCGCCAGCGACCCTCCTGGGCGCGCGGAGGGCCTGAGCCAAGCGAGGGCAGCCGCTGACCTGTCTCCAGGTCGCCGCGCGCCTTCAGCTCTGGGAGGAACGTCAGAAGCGTTCCTAAACAACGGACACAGCGGACAAGGAGTCGTCGCCAAGTTGAGGACCACCGCTCGGGTCGGTGGTCTCCGGGCGATCCCGGTTCCTGCTTCATTGGAGCTTGCCACCGAAGTTGTGGGCGATCACGAAAAGTGCAATGAGCTGATCACGAATAGTGCAGAGGATCCGTGGCAGGAGCGGAGCCCTGACGGCGGGGTTCCGCAGCTTCTTGGGAGACGAATACGGAAACAGCCCATAGGATGCGGAGATGTGGCATAGGCGCCAGGGCCTGTAGTGCCTGGTGGTTCGTCGTTGAAATAGATGAACCCGATCCGCTGACAGTATGAAGACGATGCCAGCTGCGGAGCCGTTGCCTGTGCCAGGGGAAGAACGAGCGGCGTTGGAGCGGATTGCGAAGTCCACCTCGCGAAGCCATCGTGCTGTGCTGCAAGCGAACGTGTTGCTGTTGGCCAGCGAAGGGGTGGCCAACTACGAGATCGCCAGAACCACCGCGCCGATGCTCAGCGCCTGGAGCACGTACCCAGCCAGCATCACCTTTACCGGGCGCTCCCGATCGACCACACTCCCGATGAGCGGGGCCAGTGCAGCACTAGGCACCGACTGGATCAGGAGCATGATCATTGCCGCCGTCGAACTGCCGTGGGCGTAGGCAATGATCAGCAACTCCAGCCAGATTCCAAATTCCGCAGAGAACCCCACCCCGTAGGCGAGGGTCACCCGCCGCAGCGAGTGGTTCGCGAACGCCAGGGCTAGAGCCGCGCCCCGACGCTGGGCCTCGCGATCGGAACCTCTAGTTGTGCTCACCAGGCAGGCCCACGCGGCATGAGGTAACTACCTGACGCCCAGCACTGCCGCGCACGGGTGGAGCTCACCGAAGAGGAGACGACACCGGTCCGACGCCACCGAGCTCCCAGCTTCTGGCGCCCCCGAGCTCCGATCCGCAAGCTGGGCTCCTGAGATGGGCCGGACATACAATCGGGTGGCGCCGGTTGACGACCAGCCCTGCCAGCACCGCTCGGAGGAGCTTTCTCGTGATCCCGTACTCTCTGATGCCACGCCAAACTCCGCTCGAGTTCGATTCATGACCGCCTCAGAAGCTGTCCACTTTCACTTTGACCCGCTCTGCCCGTGGGCCTGGATCACCTCCAGGTGGGCCGCCCGCCTGGAGGAGTTGGGTGCGTTGGAGATCGAGTGGCGGCTCTTCTCGCTGGGGGTGGCCAACCTCCCCGAGGGTGAGTCGGTGCCATCCGCGCCGGTTGGACCAAGTGGGTCCGCGCTGGAACTCCTAGCGGGGGCTCGACGGCTGGCTGGAAACTCTGCTGTCTCCAAGCTCTACACCACGATGGGAACCGCCGCTCACGTACGTCACGAAAAGCTGTCCGACTCGGGAGTGCTCGATCGCACATGGACCGAGGCCGGGCTGGACCCGGACAGCCACCCTTCCCCCCCTTCCTCCGATCCCACCCTGTGGCAGGAGGTGCTGCGCGACCACCGGGCGGCGGTGGCCGCATGTCAGGCCTTCGGGGTGCCAACTCTGATTTTGGACGGCGGTGCGGGGCCAGGAATCTTCGGCCCGGTGATCACCCAGGTCCCCTCTGACGAGGAGTCCCGCGAGCTGCTGCAGGATGTCCTTCACATGGTCCGCCGGAGCTACTTCTTCGAGCTCAAGCGCGATCGGAACGATCATCCGCCGCAAACCGGCGGCTGATCGGCAATCCTGCCCGCAAGGGGGTGCCGACCTTGGCGAAGCGACGCTAGGCCTTGGGCAGATTCCTCTGGGACGGAGCCCTAGCGCCATCCGATACCGATTCCGGCTCGCGGACCTCGGCCGGTGAGCCACCGCAACTTGGCGCGGCGTCGACCGGGGTGAGGTAGCTACAGCGCCGCCAGCCAAGCGCGTGCAGCCGGTATGTCGCCCCAGTCCTGAGCACGCCGAGCCCATAGCGCAGGCTGGCGCGGAAGCCGATCGAGGATGAGTCGGCCTCGTACCGGGTAGGGCAAGAGATCTCACCTATCCGAAATCCGGCGGCTAGCGCCTGGGTCAGGATCTGGTTGTCGAAGACGAAGTGGTTGGAGAGTTCACCGAGTCGCAGCGACCGCAGTACAGCACCGGAATAGGCACGGTAGCCCGTGTGAAATTCGGAGAGCTTCGTGCCCAGCAAGAGATTCTCCGCCCCAGTCAGGACACGGTTCGCTACGTACTTGTAGCGTGGCATCCCACCCCGTAACGCCCCGCCGCCGAGAATCCGCGATGCCAGGACAACGTCGTACTCGCCGGACGCGATCATCGCCGCAAGGCTGGGCATCAGCCGCGGTGAATATTGGTAGTCAGGGTGCACCATGACCACGATGTCCGCTCCCAGATCCAGAGCCGTCCGGTAACAAGTCTTCTGATTCCCACCGTATCCCAGATTCTCAGCATGGATTACGACGTGGAGTCCGAGCTTCGTCGCCAGTGCCACGGTCGCGTCGGTACTGGCGTCGTCGACCAGCACGATGTCGTCCGCGACACCCCGATCCAGCTCTGCGACCGTCCGACCGAGGGTCTGCGCTGCGTTGTACGCCGGCAGCACCACCACAACGCGCTTATCGCCGATCACAGGGGGCCTCGCGGTGGACCAATCGTGCGGGGGGAACGCCGTTAGGGTGCGCCGCCCAGCGCCGATGGTGGCTCCGATCCAAGCTGATCTCCCCATAGCTGCTGGCAGCGGCACCAAGAGATGGCGGCTGAAACACTGAACGCCCGTTGCTGCCTGGCTCGCAGACTAGCACGAGTCCCAGAAATGTCCGGTCGCCGCGCGCACTCGCGCACTCTGAACCCGGACAGTAGGACCCTACAACGCCGCCCGAGCTGAGACTAACCGGCTTCGCTTCGCGCTCCGAGTGTTGGGGAGACGCCTCCAATCCGAGTCGGAGGGCGCCCGGGCAGCGCAGCCGGCCGACCAACGACGGATGCATCATCTCGTCGATCACCGCGGCGGTAGGCACAAGGGGTAGATTTGCCGCCGTGTTCCTCCCGAGGCTCCCGCACGGGTTCGGGCAACGGCCAGATGGTTCCGCGCCGAGGTGGGTTTGTGGACGTGTTTCCCGACTTTTACACTTGGAGCCCGACCGCGCGGCAGTTCTCTCGTACGCCGTATAGGAGCCGGGGTCGAGGGCGAGTTCATGGGTCCCGACTGAGGCGACTGTGGTGGCCCAGTTCCGCTAAGTCCACTTAGGAGAACCGCTCATTTACGGAGACCCGGGCGGGAGGTCGCGCGCGGCACGCAGACGGTCAGGGCAAGTGGGAGGACTGAGACCGCAAGACTAGTCCCCGATGAGAGTGGATCTCCGTCCATCTCTCGCGGCCACGGCTCGTCGGTGGCAACTTCCACCACTTTTCCACGCATCGTCTCCATCCGACCTCCCCTCGGGTGGCGACCCCTGACGCTGACCAGAAGTTTGACCCAGTCGCGAAGGCGATGTGGAGCAATCAATGCGACGTCCAGCAGACCGTCATCCGGTACCGCTTCGGGCAACAGGTTGAACCCACCTGGAAAGCGTCCGACGTTCGCGACCAACACTGAGCGCACCTCTCTGACCACTGGTTCGCCGCCATCAACACGCAGACTAACGCGAAAGCGCGGATCGCCAATGCGCCGCAGCCCCGACGAGACATACGCGGGCCACCCCAACCGCCGCTTGACGCGGTGCGGGGTATCGGCCAACACCTGGGCGTCGAGGCCCATTCCGGCGGCTACCGTGAAGGGACGACCCTCGACTACCCCGAGGTCAATTCTACGGCGGTCCCCCCGCGTAGCCAGACGAACTGCGGAGGCCACGTCAGACGGCAACTCTAGATTCAGAGCCAGTACGTTCCCCGTACCGGATGGAATCACGGCGAGCGCCGTCTCCGAACCGGACAGTGCGGCAACAGCCGCCAGGACAGTTCCATCGCCACCACAGACGAAGAGTACCGCCGCCCCACGGCTAACCGCCAACCGCGCCTGTCGCTCTCCCGTCTCGTCCGGACTGGTCTCCAGCCAGAGCGGCTCGGGCCATCCCTCCTCCGCTAACGCTCGCAGAATCAAACGCCGCACCGATACCAGATTGGACACCCTAGCGGGGTTGATCAGAACTGCAGTGGAAGTCACCTCGTGGCTCCGGGCACCATCCGGTACGCGGATCTCGATTCGTGGCAGAGGCTAACCATCAGCCTCACCAGGGTCCCACAAATGCTCTACTTTCTCGACAACTCAAAGTCAGGTTGATACATTAGCGTCGATGCGGTTCGCCATGCTTCGTCATCATTCGAGATTCGGCCTACGGGCGGATGCCCATTCTTCGCGCTTCAGTCACCGGCGCAATTACCACGCCGCCGCAGCTCGTGGCCTCTCCCGTTACCGGAGCAGGGATCGCCGTGAGTGAGAAGGGGCCAACAGCGTCAGGACCCGAAGAAGTAGTCCTGGCACCCCCCCGCCACACGGACGCCTACGGTCCAGCGTACTAGCAGCGCTACCTGACGCGGGGGGATGCCGTGGATCGGTCCGCCGCGATCCCCTACCGCTTGGGAGAGCCGCAGTGGGAGCGGTTCTTCGACCGCATCGTCGCGAGGCTCAGCCCCAGCACCGTGATGGATGCCGGATGTGCGATCGGCTTCCTAGTTACGGCGTTGAGGGGTCGACACATAGACGCTCGGGGGATCGACACTTCAGAGTGGCCAATCGGACAGCCTCCACCTGACGTGCGAGAGTACTGCCATGTGGGATCAGTCGCGGAGTCCTTTGATCGCGTCTACGACCTCATAACCTGCATCGAGGTTTTGGAACATCTTTCTTCGGCCGATGCCGCCGCGGCCATCGACAATTTCTGTGGCCATGCCAGACTCATCCTGTTTTCCTCAACACCTGACGACTTCGAGGAAATGTCCCATGTCACCGTCCGTCCGGCTGACTGTTGGGCGGCGCTATTCGCGGCGCACGGCTTTTGCCTGGACTTTGACTTCGATGGGAGCTTTCTCACCCCCACACCTTCCTCTTTCGGCAGGCAGCCCACATTGGGGAGGTAGTCGCCGGATACGATCGGTGGATCCATCGTATCCAAAACGAATTAGATCAGGTGAGAAACCACCGAGACGGGCTGGTTCCAGTTGTTGAGTCCGCGCTGGCCGAGACCCAGGCGCTGCTCTACACCAAGACCCTTCGGATCACTGCCCGGGCGAAATCGCTCTGGGCTAGAGTCAGACGTCCAGGGCGCCGCCGTTAGGTCGGAGCGATCAGAGCGGATCCGCTCGCCTCACCCGGTGACTTGGAAACGGGTCAGGGCCTGAACCTGACCGGCATTGTAAGGCCCGTCGCTGACCCAGACGATCACGTAGTACGTCCCCGCAGGCAGGTCTCCGGTCGCCCAGGTCCAGCTCCCGGAGACCCAGGCAGCCTGCAGCGTATAAGGGCCCCCGGCAGAAGTGCTGAGGAAGTAGGAGTAGAGAGGCGTAGTGCTCCCCGGGCACGTCGGCGAGGGAGTCACCGTGACAGACTGGCCAGCGGTGACACTTGTGGGGTTGGGACTGGCGACCAGCCCGGTACATGGTGCTGGAGTGCTCACCTCGATGCTCCCAAGCGCCTGCGCTTCTGGACCATCGTACTGGGCTCCGCTCACCCAGACCACCACGTAATAAGAACCGTCGGCCAGTCCTGAGGTGGGCCAGGGCCAGGTCGAGCCGATCCAGGCCGCTTGCAAGGTGAAAGGTCCAGTCGAAGTGGGACCGGTGAAATAGGAGTAAAGCGGGACGGTACCGCCCGGGCAGGTTGCGGTGGCTGCTACGGAGGCTGGTTGGCCCGAGGCCACAGTAGATGGCGTGATGGCCACCGACAGCGAAGTGCAAGGCAGCTGGGTGTAGACCACGATGTCGGCCACTGCCTCGGCCTGGGGTGCATACACGGGGCCGTCACTCGCCCAGGTCAGAATCTGGTACCCGCCATCCGGGAGTCCGACCGTCGACCAAGTCCAGGTAGGCCCTACCCATGCTGCCTCGAGAGTCCAAGTGGGCGCTCCATCCGCCCGGGCAAAGTACGAGTACTCCACCGCCGCACCTGAAGGACACGTGGCTGATGCGATGACGTCGACCGCCTGGCCGCGCAGGGCCGTGGCCGGCGCTGTGAGCCCTACCGCCGTGCATGCAGCTATCGCCGTCACTGTGATGCTCACCTGCGTCTGCGCCTGCGGACCCGAGTAGGGTCCATCACTGACCCAGACGGTAACGTAGTTGGTTCCGCTAGGTAAGCCCACCGTGGACCAACTCCAAGAGTTACCACTCCAGGCGCTCTGGAGGGTCCATGGGCCGGTCGGTGAAGGTCCGATGAAGTAGGAGTAAAGCGGCGTGGTGTCTACCGGACACGTCGAAGTGGCACTGACCGTCACCGTTTGACCGGCCGTCACCGACGAGGGATTGGTTGTCGCGCTGACCCCACTACAGGCAGTGGGGGTATTCACTGTGATCGTTGCCACTCCCTGAGCTTGCGGTCCGTTGTACTGCGCCCCACTCACCCACACCACCACGTAGTAGGTGCCGTTGGTGAGTCCGGTGGTGGTCCAGGTCCAGTCGGGTCCAATCCAGGCGGCTCGCAGGGTGAAGGGACCAGCGGCGGACGGTCCTGTGAAGTACGTGTAGAGGGGCGAGGTGTCCGCGGGACAGCTTCCGGTAGCGGCCACGGTCACCGACTGTCCGGCGGCTAACGAGGATGGCGTGGCAGTGACCGAAACCGCCGTGCAGGGCTGTTGCGTGTACACTGCAACCGTCGCGGTGGACTCGGCCTGAGGCGTATAAACTGGCCCGTCACTCGCCCACACCAGCAGTTGGTACGCGCCGTCTGAGAGCCCCACCGTTGACCACGTCCAATTGGGACCAATCCATGCTGCCTCCAGGGTCCAGGTGGACGCTCCGTCAGCCCGAGCGAAGAACGAGTACTCGATCTGGGCACCGGTCGGGCAGGTGGCGGAAGCGCTCACCCCCACCGGAAGTCCCTCCGTGACAGTCGACGGAGCAGTCAGGGATACGCTGGAACAGGCCGTTAGTTGCTCAACAGTGAAGACTGCAACCGCTTCGGCCTGCGGGGTGTAGACGGGTCCGTCGCTCACCCACGCAAGGACTTGATAGTCGCCGGCGGCGAGGTCGGAGGTATTGAGGGACCACGTGGAACCAGTCCAGGCCGCCTCCAACGTCCAGGCGGGAGCTCCGTCAGCGCGGAGGAAATAGGAGTAGAGGGGGGTCGTTCCGGATGGGCAGGTCGAGGTTGCGCTAATGTCGGCGACCTGCCCATGTAATACCTGGGAAGTAACTGATACAGAATCCGAAGTGCAGGGCGCGATCGCCTCGATCGTCACCGGCACTGACGTCTCTGCCTGGGGGGAGTAGACAGGCCCGTCGCTGACCCATACCAAGACCTGATAATTGCCTGCAGACAGTCCCGTCGTGGACCAGGTCCAGGTGGGGCCGCTCCAGGCGCTTTCCAACGTCCAGGTCGGCGCGCTGGCTTGACGAACGAAGTATGAATACTCCGGCAATGATCCCGTGGGACACGATGGGGTGGCTGTGACGACAACGCTGTTGCCGGTCATAACCGTGCTTGGGATCGCGCCGACGGCCACGCCTGTGCAGGCCGGCTGAGGTGTGAGCGTCAGGCTGGCTAACTGCTGAACCTGGGGCCCTGCGTAGGGTCCATCAGCGGCCCAGACGAGGACCTGATAGTCGCCATCGCTGAGCGAGCTGGTGTTCCAAGTCCAAGTGGGACCTATGTAAGCCGCCTCCAAGGTCCAGTTCCCTGAGTCGCCCGCGCGGATGAAATAGGAATATTCGGTCGCAGCACCAACAGGACAGATGGCGGAGGCGGTGACCAGATCGTTGAATCCGGGCGACGCCGACGGAGCTGCCAAGGTCACGGTGATCGCCGTACAGGCTGGAGCGTCGTACTGAAACTCATCGTCTGCCTCCACCGCGCTGGAACCGAGGGACGTGACCACGACCACGTCGACCACCGAGGCGGACTCAGCGGGGCTGTCGATCGTGATCTGGGTGCCGGTCGAGTTCACCTCAGAGGCCGTCACCGTGACCGACTGCGAGCCGAAGTACACGCTCTGGGCGCCCAGGAACCCGGAGCCGGAGATCGTGATCGGAGTCGACGACTCCTCAGGGGCATAGGCCGGGCTGACGGAGGACACTTGGGGACCCGGGGCCTGAAGGGCCGTCGCGATCTGAGTTATGCCCGGGATGGCCGGCGACTGGCCGGTAGCCGTCTCGAGCTGCGTCCAGGCGCACGACGCAGACATCAGGGTAGAGCCGTCTGGGGGCGGACACTGTGATGAGCCCCCCGGCTCCACCATCACGGCGGTAAATTGCATCGGCAGGTAACCATTGGTTTGCGCCCACTGGCTAAGCGCGAGCCATTCCGGGGCATTGCCAGAGTAGTAGATCTCCGGAACCGCACAGGTGCCGATGATTCCCTGCGCGACGTCGTAAACCTGGTTAATCGTCCAGTCGGCGGCGGCGAGTCCTCCGCTGTTGTCGTCACCGTAGTCCGCGAGGAATCCGGTCTGGGTCAGCGAGCACTCGGAACTTGGCGCCTCGTGGAATGCAGCCCCTGCATACCCCGTGACCCAGGAGATGGTGTCCGATCCGTCATACCAGTCACCGCCGGACGACTCTTCCATGTCGCTGGCACCCCACACGGTGACGGGAGCAGGACCGGTGATGTACGAGCTCCCCACGACGTCCTGATACCAGTTGGCACCCGACGTTTGAAGGTTAGCTGGCTGATACGTGGGTGGGTCGGCCGCGGTGTAGCTATTGCTCGTCCCGACTCCCACTGTGAAATCAGGACTTTCGGCGAGGTGGTCAGACTCGTAGCCGTTGATCCACTCCTGGACCAGCTGATGCACTGTCCCATCCGGGCGGCAGGTTGTGCTGCCAAACATCTGGATGCCGTACGTGGAACCCGACGAACACTGAGAGCCGAAGTCCAGTATGAGAACACCGCCAGTTTCCGGTGTGATCGTCGACTGCCCCTGAAGGTACATCATGCACCCGGTGGTCGCACCGCTGCCACAGTCCGTGGCGTAGCTCAAATACTCGTAGTAGGAGGCCGTGACTGGCGGCGGGACGAGAACCGCAGAGGTCGTCTTCGCCAAACTCACTTGGTTGTCAGAGAGCCTAACCCCGTTCTGAGAGCTCCCAGGATCCGCAGCGCTGCCCATGGAACAACTACTGGTCGCCCTTCGGCTCACAGACCCGGTGGCCAGGACTACGGAGTAGAACAGTCCGTTGCGCGTCTCGACACACGCCCCCACACTCGTGGACTTCTTCACCGTTAGCTCACCCGCTCCCGGGATGGAAGTCACTTGCTCGCCCTGGCCCCGGACCACGGCCACTACCCCCGCTCCCGGCTGCGTGGGAGATGAACCGGTAATGAGCATCGAGATTGGACCGGTCTGCCAACAGCTGGCGGGACTGATCACCTGACTGCTTATCGGAAGATCCATGCATCGAAACCGGGTCACAGTGCTTGCCGGAGGAGCGACAGCAGTTGAATTTGCCCCGGCGCCCTTGACGGGCTTAGCCTTGTTGGCGTGGATGACAGCCGTGCCCGGGCGCGCGGGCTGCACACTGCCCGACACGGCGAGCAAGCTCAAGGCGGCGACCGCGAGAAGCATCCGCCTGATCATCTACTCACGGCCATGAGACTGGGAACCGGGCAAGATGTGTTGGATACCTAACTGTGAGAATGCCGTGATCGAGGCTCAGCGCGACGGGCACGTTGCGTACGACCCATACTCAACCCCTGGCAGGGTATGGGATGCGGACACAACTAGGTTGAAGTGCGGGTTACGATCCGGTCACGATTAGACGTCGAGCGGTGGACGACCCCCGACTACCTCATCCCTTTGCCCGGCGCGACCGTGCCCCCCACCAGCGGGAAGCCCTGCGGGCGGTGGCCAGGGCCCCGTCGGTCCGCAGACTTCGAATCCCCAACCGGACAAGACCGGCGAGGTGCTGCACCTCCTGACCGCCGCGCCGCCGCACCCGTTCCACTGGAGACCCTCGGGACGCGTCCGGGGCGTGGCGCAGGTGCTCACAGTAGCGAAGCAGGGGAACACAGGCTGTGGACCACGTCATCGTCGCCGCTGTGAATGCGACCCGCGAACAGACCTCAGAGCGCTCGCCAGCATCATCGGCCAGTTGAAGAATCGCCTGTTGCAGGCCTGCCTGGTCCTCGGGAGCCACAACCCAACCCAGGCCACGCTCTCTTACCAAACTCGCAAAGTAGTCGCCATCCGTACAGATGACCGGCAGGCCGGCCCACAGGTAGTCAAGCATTCGAGTCCGGAAGGCGTAGCTGGTTTCGGCGTTGTTGAAATGGGTGGAGACCCCGGCGTCGGCTGCCGCCAGCCAAGCACCTCTCTCGTCATACGGCACCCATGAGTCGTTAAATATCACTTGCTTATCTGTGACACCGAGGTGATCTGCGAGCTGCCGAGCCTTTCCTGGCATCCACATTCTCTCCGGCACACCTTTCTGCGGATGAGTGGTCGACATGAACACAAGCTTCACTTCCGGGCGGATCTTGGCCACCTCAGAGACAGCCCTAATCAAGGTAAGCGGATCGAACCAATTGTAGATTCCGCCTCCCCACAAGAGCACGAGATCCGTTTCGCTTAACCCCGTCCGGATCCGTTCTCGGAACAGTGGCTCACGGTGGGGCGGTGGTGCGTCGGACACACCAAAGGGCACTACATCGATCAGCGCGCGTAGAGAATTATCCCGATCCCAGGACTCTGGGTTTACGCGTCCGTTTGCAAGTAACGATCCGATCCACAAATCTCGCTGTCGCTCACTCGCGCAGATGAAGTAATCGCCAACCGTCAACAGCGCCCGCAGAGCCGACAAAACCCGCTCTGCGCCCAGCTTCCTCTCGCCCATCGACTGGTGGGAGTCCTGCTCGAGAAGAGCTAGTGGGAACGGGTCGTAAAGGTCAACGATCAAGGGAAGGCCTAGGCACGCCAGGTTGGGATAGCGGACTAACGCGAACCCTTCCAGCAAGGCGGCGTCATTGGAGTTGGCTAGCGTGTTCATGGCTTCTTGCGACATCGGGGGGACAACTTCGATACCCATGGAGGGTAGGTCAGACGCCTCAACGCCGGCGATCGTCACATGATGGCCAGCACCTCGGAGCTGCTGACCTAACTCGAAGCAGCGGATGCCGGGTCCGGCCATCCGCCCAGACACAACGTCGTTGGCGACGATCAGAATTCGGGCCATACGATCACCCTAGGCAATACTTGACACGAAATAGCTAGTCACGTGACTGACCCAATTTCCAGACTCCTTAACGTCCACTCCAGCGCAGGAGTGATCTCCAGGCCTGACCGTCGAACCATCTCGGCCAACTGAGGTGCGTTGAGCATCATCGACGTCTCCGCAGCCAGCGTGAGCTGGAGGGCCAGTCGGCCCAGCACGGGATTGGGGGCAGTGGCATAGAGACGGCTAATAGCGGTCACCAGCACTTCAGGTGAAGGAATTGGCTGATACTTGTGTGTGTCGAATGAGCTAACCTTCCTGGACTCAGCTAGGACTCGCCGATCGGGGAGTACGCGCCTTCTTTGGGCATCTCGACGCGCTCTCACAAGCCAAGGGACCCCCATCGCTCCTTCCAGCACGGTGCGGAGGGCCGTCCAAAAGTGCCGTCCGCGAACACCGCTCAGAATTGTCCTGACAAGATGCCCAGTCACCGACCTGGCCACTCGTCGCCTCTCCAGGTTTTTTGCCGCCGTCCAAATCAGGTTTCTCTGAATGAGACGAGTCTTGAAGGAGCCACGCATAGCTCGTGTACTGGCCGAATGTATGTGGCGCACTCGCGCTTCAGGCACTGTCCAAAATGCTCGGCCCTGCATCGACGCCCGCATCGACCAGTCCACATCCTCGTAAAACATGAAGTAATGATCGTCCAACGGGCCTACCTCCTCAGCCCTGAAGGCGGATCGCCGGATGAGGGCTGCGGCGAAACACAGGCCGGTGATGCGCTCCTCCACGTCGTACTGGCCAAGGTCCGGCTCGCCAAGTCCGCGCTGCCCGGCCTGCCCCCGCAAGTACAAGTCAAGCCCGATCGAGTCGAGCGTCCAGTCAAACCCGCGGAGAAGAACCTTTGGTGCGAATCCCACGGCGTCCGGGTGGCGTTCAGAGGCTGCAACCAAAAGCGCCAAAGTGTCTGGTTGCAGCACAGCGTCCGGATTCAGCATCAAGAGAAGGCTGCCATGGCTAGCAGCGATCCCCCGATTCGTTGCCCCAGCGTAGCCGAGGTTTCGAGCTTGGGCGAGGAACAACACTGTGGGCAGGTGAGTCGCTTGCTCGGACATCCAAGCCTCTAGCGCATCCGATACGAGTTGACCGGGACTGTTATCCACAATTACCAGTTCCAGTGGTCGATAGTTAGAGTCGAGTACCGACTGAAGGCATTCGCGGAGCATCTCGGGCGGGGTCTGATAGGTCACGATCAGGACGCTCACCACCTGTGTTCGGTCCGAGTTCGGCGACTCCGTCCGACTCATTTCAGCTCAGACGCCCACAGTCGATGCAGCTTCAGCGATCGGGCCGGTGCAAAACCGCAAGTGACTGGTCACTGTTCCCCTAGAAGGTATTGCACGCGGTCCCGTGATCACCACGAGCGCAGGCGTGATACCGACGTATCACTCCCGGGAAGGCCAGTGAAGAAATCGCGACGGACGCTATGCCATCTGAGCTTCCGTGGGTGAACTGTAACACGGTTGACCGCACAGGTGATACTTAGGTGAGCCAATATCGCCCGAGCAGCGCAATGCTGGAGCCAACAGCCGCTAGTCCGGCGAGTGCCAGCCAAACGAAAGTGCTCAAGGTCCACCACCTTACCTTCATTCGAAGGTTTGGTCGGTCCCTGCCCAGTCCGACGATCAGCGCCGGGGCGAGCGGCAGAAAGTATCGACCCTGCACCCCTAGTACCTCTGGCAACCCTACCGGTGTCCAGTCCGCGTACAGTGTTCCAAAGATTAGGGCGGCGGAGAGTCCGGCGGCTACCGCGCAGCATGCCAGCACTCTCCACTCGACCACTCCTGTCAGAACACGCATCACAACCAGCACGCCTAAGCCTAGGACCACTCCTACATAGAGCCAGTGCTCAAGAGGTGTG
>Ga0307373_10008413_pt1 | contig 15701 bp, 15 predicted proteins | sample OX2MG_FD_202534 | JGI IMG/M metagenome (GOLD analysis project Ga0307373, IMG submission 202534) | Soil microbial communities from Risofladan, Vaasa, Finland - OX-2 | ecosystem: Environmental > Terrestrial > Soil > Coastal area > Acid sulfate soil | place: Finland: Risofladan, Vaasa | collected... | reverse complement strand
CCGGCCCTGGGCGACCAGATGCTTCATCCACCGCTCGATGAGCTCGGCCAGGGTGTGCCGCTCGGTGTGCTGATGGTGGCCCCGGTCCACCTCCGAGACAAGCTGGGCGAGGGCCCTCTGGGCCTCACGCTTGCCACCGTGGACGGTCTTATGGACATACCGGTACCGACCCGTCCCCGGCTCTCGCCCGAGGGACACGCGCAGCTCCCAGCTGCCCTCTCCCCGCTTGCGAATGCTCCCCTGCACTTCGGCCTCCCCTGCCTGACCGGCCTGTGGGGCCTTGCCCATGGACCGAGCCCCGTTTCTATGGGCATTCTATGGGCAAAGCCCATCGGGAGGCAAGAGCCGGAGACTCAAAAAGTGCCTCTGACCTGGGCGGAGGGGGTGGGATTTGAACCCACGGGGCTATTAACCCAAAGCTTTTCAAGAGCTTCGCATTCGGCCGCTCTGCCACCCCTCCAGGCGGCTCAGCGTACCGGCCGGCTCAGGCGTCGTCCGGACCTTCGGACGATGAGTGGGGCCGGCGCCACAGAGGCGGGTCGGCTTTGGATCGGCGGGCGCGGTTGTGGGTGCCGCAGGCCAACCGCCCGTTCTCCTGGGTGGTGGGGCCGTCCTCGGAGTAGGGCTGGATGTGGTCCGCCTGGCAACGCCAGGCCGGCGCGTAGCAGTACGGGTGGGTGCACCCCTCCCGGTCCCGGATCTCGATGGCCCGCCGGGTGGCTCCGGTGAACAGGCGGGCCCGGTGGGACACCTCGAGGCGGTTCTTGAGGCTGAACACGGCTCGTTCGATGTAGGCCTTGTCCATCCAGGGCAACAGAGAGCCCGGGCTCAGTACCGATCCGCCGGCCAACTCGCAGATCCGGCCGTGCAGGGTCTCGTATCCAACCAGCACGGTGAACAGCGGCGCCGGTCGCACCCCGTCAGCGGGGGCGATCCCGGAGCGGGTGGCCATCTCCACCAGGGCGTCGGCCCGGCGCTGGGCCGCGGTCCGACCCAGTTCGGTGACCAGGGGATCGCGTCCCAGCTGCTCCTTGGCCCGGGCCCAATCGGTTTCGAAAAGGATCCGCTCGAGTCGTTCCAGTTCGGTGGCCACGATGGTCCCGGAGATGGGGTCGAGCGTCATCCGGCCGAGGTACATCTCGTTGATGGACCGGACCAGGTAGACGTCACGCCGGTCCCGCTTGGCCTGGGCAGAGGACTCGGCGCCGTCGGCGTCGGCCAGGCCCTCCCAGTAGGCGACGACCTTGGAAAAGGACTCGTACTTGAGGGTCTTGGCCTTATCGATCAGCACCTTCTCGTCCCGCTCCATGGCGAAGGCGGTGGCCCGGCGGTAGACCCCGGCCAGGCGGGAGACATGGGATGAGTTGATATCCCCGCTCACCCAGGCGGCGGAGGTGGCGGGCAGCTCACGCAGGGTTGCGCCCACCGACACCCGCCGCCGGGCCTCGCCAATGGGCAAGCGGGCCTCGGTGGCCAGCCAGGCACCGGCGCTCAGGGCACCGCTGTCGGTCCAGTCCCCGAGGTCGCGGAAAGCGCCGGCGGCCCGGGCGTACATGCCGTCGAGACGTGCGAACGCCTTGGCCAGCGATCCTATGGAGTTCATGTTGGCCAAGGTCCGAACCGGCAGGTCGCCCAGTTCGTCAAGGAGCGCCCCCAGGCGATCGAGCACGTCAGCGCCCGCTGGTGTCGGCTCACACAGCCGACGCGACCCAGACGACTGAGCCGACTCATGCGCTGGGCTGGCGAAGGCGCTGCCCTGGTCCTCGATCAGCAAGCCGGCCCCCTAGCGCTCGACTCGAACTCCTGTTCGATATCTTACACTATGGCAGTAACGGGCGGGCACCAAGCTGAAGGAAAAGCCCGGAAATACTGGAGAAATCAGCTCAGGCGCCGCCGCCGAACGGATGCCGGCGTCCGGGCGCGGCACCGGAACAATCAGGTCAGTCCCGCACCTGGGCTCGGAGAGCCGCAACCCAGTCCTCGGCTGCTTGCCTGGCCTGGCTGACGTCCCGCCGGCCGGCCTCGTAGTGGGCGCCGGCGGCCGGGTAGGAGCCCATGAAGCGCAGCTCGGCCAGGCCGGCGTGGAGGTTGCGGAGGCAGTCGGCCACCACCTCGTCGGCCACGTGGCCGTCCAGATCGATGATGAAGCAGTAGTCCCCGAGGCCCTTCTTGGTCGGCCGGGATTCCAGTTTGGACAGCTGGATACCCCGGGCCGAAAAGTTCCCCAGGATGGACTGCAGGCTCCCGGGCACGTCCGCCTTCTGGAAGCAGGCGATGCTGGTGCGGTCATGCCCGGTCGGCGCCGGAATGCCTTCCCGGGCTACAGCCACAAATCGGGTCGAGTTATCGGGGTGGTCCTCCACATCGGACACCATCACCTCCAGGCCGTAGAGCCGGGCGGCCAGGGAGGTGCTGATGGCCGCCGTCGCCCCGGGGGCATCCTCGGCCAGCCGGCGGGCGGCCTCGGCGTTGGAATGGGCCGGGATGACCTCGGCACCCGGCAGCTTGGCGGCCAGGAAGCCCCGGCATTGCGCCTCAGCGAAGGGGAAAGCCATGACCCACCGGACCGCCTCCAACTCCAGGCCGGCCGGCCCCAGCAGCTGCATGTGGATCGGGATCACCACCTCCCGCTGGATGAGGAGGCGGTGCTGGAAGACCAGGGCGTCGAGGGTGGCCGTGACCGCCCCTTCGATGGCGTTCTCGATCGGGACGAATCCGAGGTCGAGCTCACCGCCCTCGGTGGCGGCCAGCACTTCGCCCACCGAGGCCATGGACACCAACTCGGCTGAGGCCACCAGGTCGGCCTCGCCCATCAGCGCCTCTTCGGTGAAGGTACCGGGCGGCCCGAGGTAGCCGACCGTCCGGAGGGGGGCGGCCGCACTCACATGGGGCAGGATAGTTACGACCATGGACGAAGCCACCCTGAGGGGCCTCCTGGAAGACGTGGCCGCCGGCCGGGTCCTGGCGGACGAGGCGGTGGGAAGACTGCGACGGCTTCCCTTCGCCGATCTCGGCTTCGCCAAAGTCGATCATCATCGCCACCTGCGCCAGGGCCGGCCGGAGGCGGTCTACGGACCGGGGAAGACCCCGGCCCAGGCCTCAGCCATCGTGGCCGAGCTCCTCGCCGATCCGAGCGGCGGGCCGGTCCTGCTGACCCGGGCCGGTCCCGAGCAGGCCGAGGCCGCGCTGGCGGCCAATCCCGGGGGAGTATCCACCCCGGCTCAGCCGGCGACCATGGCCACCCTGGTCTGGCGGCCCAACCCGGGGCGGCCCGAACGGGTGGTGGTGGTCACGGCCGGCACCGCCGACCTGCCCGTGGCGGCCGAGGCTCAGGCCACCCTGGCCGCTTACGGCTTCGCCCCGTGCCTGTTGGCCGACTGCGGCGTGGCCGGCCTGCACCGCCTGTTGGGATCGATCGATGTGCTCCAGGGCGCCCAGGGCGTGATCGTGGTGGCGGGCATGGAGGGGGCGCTGGCTTCCATAGTCGGGGGCCTGACCGGGGCCCCGGTAGTGGCCGTGCCCACCAGCGTCGGCTACGGGGCCGCCCTGGAGGGGGTCACGGCGCTGCTGGCCATGCTGTCGTCCTGCGCCGCCGGGCTGACCGTGGTCGGCATCGACAACGGCTTCGGCGCCGCCAGCGCCCTCGGCCGCATGCTCGACACGACCCGACCCGACGCAACGCCAACCGACGCAACCCGAACCGTGCCGGCGTGAGCCGGATCGCCTGGTTCCACTGCTTCTCGGGCATAGCCGGGGACATGGCCCTGGGTTCCCTCATCGACGCCGGGGCCGATCTCGACGCCGTGCGCACCATGCTCGAATCGATCGCCATGGGCGAGTGGTCGGTCACGGCCGAAGCCGTCCAGCGGGGTGGGATCGCGGCCACGCGCGTGATGGTCCACGCCCCGGAGGACGGGGTGGTGCGCACCTACGCCAACATCGTCAGCCTCATCGACGGCGCCCACCTGCCGGTGCGGGTCCGGAGCCGGGCGCTGGCCACCTTCGCCGGGCTGGCCGAGGTCGAGGGCCGGCTGCACCATCGCAATACGGCCCAGGTCCACTTCCACGAGGTGGGCGGCATCGACGCCATCGTGGACATAGTCGGAACCTGCGCCGCCCTGGAGATCCTCGGGGTGGACCGGGTGGAGACGAGTGCCGTGGCCACCGGCACGGGCATGGTCCGCTCCGCCCACGGCCTGCTGCCCAATCCATCCCCGGCGGCGGTGGAGCTGCTGGCCGAGGTGCCCGTCTATGGGCGGGACGTCACCGTGGAGCTGACCACCCCCACCGGCGCCGCCCTGGTGGCCGCCCTGTCCAGCGCCCACGGACCGCTGCCGCCGATGACGGTCACCTCCACCGGTTACGGCGCGGGCAGCCGGGAGTTGGAGGAGTTGCCCAATTGCACCCAGGTGGTGATCGGTGAAGCCCTGGTCCGGCCGGCGTCGAGTCGAGACGCTCACTTCGGGCCCGGGCCCCGCTCCGACCAGGACGTCGAAGGGAATCTCACCGGCACCGCCCCCCTCGACGGCCAGCCCGTCTACCTGCTGGAGACCAACGTCGATGACGCCACCGGGGAGACACTGGCCCATGCCATCGATGCGCTGATGCGCGCCGGGGCGCATGACGCCTGGGTGACCGCCGCGGTCATGAAGAAGGGCCGGCCCGGCCACATCGTCTCCGCCCTGGCCGACGTGGCCCTGGCCGCTCAGGTGCGGGCGGTCATGCGGTCGGAGACGGGCAGCTTGGGGGTGCGCGGCTCGATCCTCTCCCGTTGGCCGGCGGGCCGGGACACCGAAACGGTCGAGGTCGAGGGCCACCCGGTGCGGATCAAGGTGTCACCCGGTCGGGCCAAGGCCGAGCATGACGACGTGGCCGCCATCGCCGTGCTGCACAACCTTCCCGCCCGGGAGGTGGCCCGCCGGGCCGAGTCGGAATGGTGGTCGCGCCAGACGCCCGCACCAGACGCCGGACCGGACCCGGCCTGACCCGGCGCTTCAGCCCATCGGCTCCTCGGGCCGGCGCTCGAGCCCGTTGAGGGCCCGGATGACTTCACCAGGCAGCCCGCGGATCATGTCCTGGAGGATGCCGCGGACATGGGCGGCCTGGTCGGCCACGATGCCGAGCACCTGATCCCGTTGCTCATCGGTCATCTGGGTCCACGACTCGCGTAAAGCGAAGGCGCCCATCTGGATGGCGCTGACCGAGTTCAGTAAGCCATGGGCGATGACAGCCATGGCCGCGTCGGCTTCGGGGGCCTCCCAGACCGGCCGTCCGCCGGTGGCAGCCGCGTCCCCTTCGGCAGGGCTCACCCACCGACATTACGACGTGATGGGCGTCGCTCAAACCAACAGCTTGACGGCCACGGCCAGGCCCCCGATGACGATCACACCCCGTAACACCACCGCCGGCAGGCGCCGTCCCACCCTGGCGCCCAGCTGCCCGCCCGCAATGCTGCCCGCCGCCAGGAACAGCGCCGGTTCCCATCGCACGGGAGCATCGACGATGAAGAGCACCCCGGCCACCCCGTTGACCAGGGCGGCCAGGACGTTCTTGAGGGCGTTCAGTCGCTGCAGGTCATCGTCCACTCCCAGGCCCAGGAGCCCGATCAGCAACACACCCTGGGCCGCGCCGAAGTAGCCCCCGTAGATGCCGGTGGTGAATATGCCGCCCCGGAGCGGCCAGCCGCCATGGCCCTCGGGGGCCCGGCCCCGGTCGGCCAGCCACCGGGCCAGGCGGGGCTGGACCACCACCATGGCCACGGCCAGGAGGACCAACCAGGGGACGACCTCCTGGAACGAACCGGGGACGGACAAGAGGAGGATGCCGCCGGCCAAGCCTCCCAGGGCGGAAAAGACGCCCAGACGGATGGCTCGGCCCCGCTGGCCCGCCAGCTCCCGGCGGTATCCCCACGCCCCGCTCACCGAACCGGGCACCAGCCCGACCGTGTTGGTGACGTTGGCCACCAGCGGCGGCAGACCGAGGGCCACCAGGGTGGGGAAGGTGATGAGCGATCCGGAGCCGACCATGGTGTTGATCCCACCAGCCAGGACCCCGGCCCCGGCCACCGCCACATCCCCCCACACGCTCAGGGCCACCGGGCACCGTACCCCTGGATCCAGTCAACCCTTGACACTGATACATCACCAAATAACATGACATCATCCATTAAGTGCCCTTCGGGCCCCGAACAACGGAGTCTCACCATGGCCAGTCTCATCCGCGTCACCCCCGAGCAGTTGACGGCCGTGGCCGGCCAGCTTCGGGCCGGGGCAGGCAGCATCGAGTCCACCCTGACCCAGCTGGCGGGCCAGATAGCTCCGCTGGGTTCGGACTGGGCCGGCCTGGGTCAGGCCCGCTTCATCGCCCTCTGGGAGCAGTGGCAGACCAGCTCCCGCCAGCTCCACCAGGCCCTCACCGACCTGGGCCAGCTCATGGGCCAGGCCGGCACGGCTTATGAGTCCAACGACCAGGCGGTGGGCGCCAGCTTCGGGATGTAGGACGGCCATGGGCCGGGGGTCCGTCGGTACCATGGCTCTTATCCCTCAGTCCCCCCGCCCTCGGCGCGCCGCTTGACCAGACGAGCACTGGTCGTGGATGACGACCCCATGATCGTCAAGCTCCAGTCAATGATCCTGGAGCGGGCCGGCTTCGAGGTGGTCACGGCGTCCAACGGCCAGGAGGGTCTGGACCAGGTCGCCACCAGTCGCCCCGACATCGTCCTCCTGGACGTGATGATGCCCGGCATCGGCGGACTCGAGGTCGCCCGCCGGCTCAAGGCCGACCCGGCCACCAAGGCCATCCCGGTGGTCCTGGTGTCGGCCAAGTCAGGGCTGGAGGACGTCGAAGCCGGAATGGCCGCCGGCGCCGATGAGTACGTCAAGAAGCCCTTCGACCCGGACGACCTAGTCGACCTGCTCGAACGGTTGCTGACCGGAGCCTGACCGCGCTGCGTCGAGCCGTGCTCTCGGCCGTTCTGGTCGTGGCCCTGGCCGGAGTGGCATCTGGCGGTTCATGGCTGTGGACCTCCCACCGGGTCAAACAGGCCGATGCCTCGCTGACCGCCCAGCGAACGGCGGCCCGGATCGCCCTGGTCAGAGCCGACGCCGCCACTGTTGCCACGTGGCTCTCGACCGCGGTTGGCCAGGTGGCCAGGCTTTCCGGTCAGTTGTCACCGTGGACGGGCTCCGGCGCGCAGCTGAGTTCGGCGCCCCAGGTGTTGGACCGCGGCCTGGCCGGAGCCGATGAGCTCGACCACGGCGTCTTGGTGACCGATCGGGCCGGAGTGGTGGTGGCCGCCGATTCGGCCGACGCCATCCTGGTCGGACTGGTCAGGAGCTACGGAGCGCCGCCTCCGGCCCTGGGTGCGGTATCACTCGCCACCGACAACCTGCAGCACAGCACCGATGTGGTCATCCGGGTGGCCGTTCCGGGTCCCGCCGGCGGCGCCGTCGTCATCGGCCGGTCGATGCTGGCCTCCGGCGGCCTCGGCCGGGCCGTGGCCCGGCTGGTGGGTGCGCCCGGGTCGACCCTGGCCGTCCTCGACCCCGCGGGGGACGACATCAACGTCACCGGAGGCGCCGCTCCCACGCTGGGACTGCCGCCCGAACCCCAGTACGCCGCGGCCATGGCGGGCTCCGGAGCCGGCGGGCCGGGACTGGCCGACCTGTCCGGGGAGGGAAGCACCAGACTGGCCGTCGCCTACAGCCCGGCCGGGTGGGGTTGGACGGTGGTGGTCAGCCAGCCCCTGGGCGTCTGGGCCCAGCCGGCCGACTCCCCGTGGCGGGCCTTGGCCTTTCCCATGGGCGCCATCCTCCTGGTATTGGTCGTCCTGGTCCTGCTCTTGGAGCTGGACCGGCCCCGCCTCGACCGGAAGATCGAGGTGGCCAAGCGATCCTTCCTCACCATCGCCGGCCACGAGCTGCGGACCCCGCTCACTACCATCCGGGGTTTCAGCCAGCTCCTCACCAGCGCTGGCGGACGCCTGCCCGAGGCTCAGCGCCGGGAGCTGATCGACTCCATCGGCCAGCAGGCCCAGGTGTTGGAGCACCTGGTCGAGCGCCTTCTGACCGGAGCCCAGCTGGAGGCCGGGGTGGCCCCGTCCGTGGCCCGCCAACCAGTGGGCCTCAACCGCCACCTGGAAAGGGCGGTTGAGCACCACCAGGCCCTCTCTCCCATCCACCAGATCGAGCTGCACGCCGAGGAGGGACTGACGGTCATCGGCGACGCCGATGCCCTCGACCAGGTCCTCGGTCACGTCATCGAAAACGCCGTCAAGTACTCACCCGCCGGAGGGCCCGTCGAGGTCCGGGCTTGGCGTCGGGGCCGGCGGGTGGAGGTGAGCGTCAGCGATCAGGGAGTGGGCCTCCCGGCCGGGCGTTGGCGCAACAGCCGGAGGATTTTCGAGATGCTCGCCCAGTCGGAGTCACCCGAGGCGCGGGTTCACGACGAGGGTGGAGTGGGCATGGGCCTGTTCATCAGCAGTCAGCTACTCGCCCGGATGGGGGGGGCCATTCGGGCTGTGCCGAATCGTCCCGTTGGGGCCGAATTCCGCATCAGACTGGCCGCGGCTCCGACCCGCTGAAACGCCCACCGTGGTCGAAGAGGGCCCGTCGCGCCGGCATCTCCGGTTAGCCGGGTCAAAGCATTGACTAGTCCATTTAGATGGTGACGGCATGGTCATGATCAGGGAGCGCATCGTCATTTGTGCGGATACAGATATGCCCCGACCTAGCCGTTACGTCACTGGGTGTTCTGGGCTTATAACTCTCCGTGTTCGGCAGATGCTGAACGTGACTTGAACACTACAAAGGGAGAAAATGAAATGCGTAAGCGACTTAGTGGGGTTCTGCTTGCGCTGGGGATGGGCGGGGCACTCGTAGCGTTCACACCCGGAGCGGCCCTGGCGGCCACGGCCAGCGGGACAGCGACAGCACCGCTGTCGGCGACCTTGACCGCCGGCTCCATCGGCACCCGGGCCATATCCAGTGTTACGCCGGGCAGCTTCAGCTCGGTCCTCGGTAACGCCACCATGAGCTCCAGCCTGGCGGTCGCGGTGGCCGAGGCCGCCGTCGGCGGCGACGCCAACTGGTATGTCACCGGGCAGGTGAGTCAGTTCGCCGACAGCACCACTCCAACGCCGAACATCATCCCAGCCAGCGCCCTGGCCAACAGCGGCAACAGCACCACGGTCGTGGGTGGAGGCGGCACGGTGGCCGAGGGCGCCAACGGTGCTCTGGGCACGTCCCAGACCTTCTTCACCGACACCGGTGAGCTCGTCGGCACCCTGTACACGGGCACCTACACAAACGCCAGCACGCTGACCCTGACGCCGCCCAACGGCACCATCGCCACCGGCATTGCCGATCCGTACACGGCCACCCTGACCGTCACCCTGTTCACCTGAGGATCGGTAGGAAATGAACTCCCCACTTCGCAGTCGTAGCGCCAGCCGGCACACCGTCCTCGAGGCGGTGTGCTCGGCTGGAGCTTCCCTCGTCATCGCCGTTTCCAGCTGGGCTCTCATGGGCGCCGCTCCGGCCGGCGCCACCACCCCCGCCGGCGGCCCCTCGGCCACCAGCCAGCCGGCGGCCGCCACGGCCGGCCAAGGCGGTACCTCGGCCACCACCCTCCTCCAGGACGTGGAGTCGGTAACTGTCACGCCGACCAACACCACCCCGTCCGACCCGAATGGCGGCCAGTGGTTCTACTTCAGCCTCAAGCCCGGGCAGGCGGCTTCTTCCCAGGCCAAGATTACCAACCCGGCGCCGGTCCCCCAGACGGTAACCCTGGGTATAGACGACCTCCTCTTCTCCGCCAACGGAACGCCCTCGATCAACCACGGCGTCCAGACCGACGTCGGGAGCTGGGCCCACTTCAATGAGGCGTCGGTCACGGTCGGCCCGGACCAGTCGGTCCTGGTTCCGTTCCAGGTCAAGGCGCCCAACAGCGCCGAGCCCGGGGATCACTTCGGTGTCGTTACCGTGACCTCAGAGCCCGAGTCCCTGCCCGGGTCGAAGTCGCTGCGGGTCGTCAAGGTGGTGGCCGTGCGCTTCTACGTCACCGTGCCCGGCGTCGCCACCAAGTCGTTCCTGATCGGGCGCATCACCCAGAAGCTCGACTCCTCGCTCCTGCCCCACTACTCGCTGGTCAGCGTGCCGTTGGACAACACCGGGCGCATCCGCCTGGACACCAAGGTCACCATCGGTGGGGTCAAGGCGGTCGGATCAGCGGTGATCCTGGCCAAGTCGACCGAGCTGTACACGGCCAAGGTGCCGGTGCCGATCTACGGCGGGCCGGTCAATGAGAACGTGGTGGTGAAGACCAACTACTCCTGGCTGTCCAAGTCGGTCTCCCACTCCCAGTTCGTCTTCCCATTCGCCCTCCTCGGGTTGCTCCTGGCCCTGGGCTTGCTGATCTTCGCCATCTACTGGCTGGCCCGGTCTCGTATCCGCAAGTCGAAGCGCCTGCGGGCCGACCTGCGCCGGCTGGAGCAGATGGTGCTGCAGCGGCCGGGTATGGCTGTCAGCCAGCCCGTCCACCACCTCGATGAGGAGGAGACGGAAACGGTGCAGTCCGCAGCCGGCCGCCGAGCGGCCAAGGCCGAGGACAAGTCGGCGGCGGTGTCGGCCATGGAGACGGCCATCAAGCGGGCCCGGCGCACGGGTCACCTCGAGACCCTCCCCGAGCTGGCCGTGGCCCTCCACGAGGCCGGCGGGGACGCCCTCGACGCCCTGTTGGAGTCGGTGCCGGTGGCCAACGGGCGCACCCCCAAGATCATGACTGCCCTGGCCGACTACCCGGCCGAACGCATCCAGGCCAACCCCCGCCTGGCCAAGCTGTCGGAACCCCAGCGGTCCCGACTCATTTCCAAGGGGGCCGGCGCTGTCGGGGAGTTCAGCGCCGGTCCCCGAGGGAACGCCTCGCGGCCCAAGGCGCCGGCGGCCAAGCCGACCGGACCTGCCTCGGCGGCCAAGACCCCGGGGAAGGCGGCCAGCGGCACGGCCAAGGCCCCGGCCAAGGGCGTCTCCAAGACCGGAACTCCGAGGAGTCGCAAACCCAACCAGCCGGTGGGCTGAGGCCCACCCGAGCCCGAACCCAGCCAGAGACCAGAAAGGACAGGACGAACGCCATGAGTCTCGAAGCGATCATCCATGACCTGACGGACCAGTCGGGCTCCGAGCTTCCCGCCAGCCAGCCTCCCGCCTCCTCGTTGCCTCCTGAGAGGAAGGCGGGGGAGCTGGTGGCGGTGATGGCCCATGACCTGATGGAGCCCCTCTGCTCGGTCACGGGCTTCCTGCATATTCTCCAGCGCCGCTATGCCGACGTTCTCGATCCGGAAGGGGCGGAACTGCTGGAGTGGTGCCTGCAGGGAACGGCCGACATGGTCGGGCGCATCGAAGGGGTCATGGACCAGGCTCGACTCGGATCCGTTGAGCCCCGTCCCGAATGGCTGGACCTCGAGACGGCGGTGGGGCGGGCGAGCGTGGCATTGACGGCGTCGATCAACAGCAGCGGAGCCGTCATCCAGACAGTCGGAGGGGCCCGGGTCAACGCCGATCCGAGCCTCCTCGATCTGGTCCTGCGCCAGCTGCTGTCCAACGCCATCAAGTTCCGCCGGGATGGAGTGGGGCCCTGTGTCCAGGTCAGTTCGACCAATGTCAACGGCATCAGCCAGATGACCGTGGCCGACAACGGCATCGGGATCGAGCCCGCCTACCGGTCACGGGTCTTCGACATGTTCGTGCGCACCGACACCGGACGGCCTGGCTTCGGAATCGGGCTGGCCCAGTGCCGGGCGATAGCCGAACGGCACGGCGGCAGCATCCGGATCGAGGACAGTGACCTGGGCGGCGCGGCCGTGGTCGTGGCTCTGGGGCCGGCGACGTGGTGATCCAGGCCGAGGCCATCTCCCTGGAGGAGGAGGCCCCCACCCCCCGCGTCGAAGCCCGGGAGCGGAGCCATACCCGCCTGGGCAACATCCTGCTGGTCGAGGACAACGCCGCCCACGCCCGACTGGTGACCGCCCTCCTCAACGAAGGTGGCACCGAATTCGTTCTCGCACACCGCACCCGCTTGGCCCAGGTGACGGTCCTGGATGCCGCCGTCGCCGACTGCGCCCTCCTGGATCTCTCCCTGCCCGACGCCGTCGGGCTCGAAGCCCTCCAGGCCCTCCGGGACGTGGCGCCGCATGTGCCTGTGGTGGTCCTGTCCGGGCGCATCGACGAGGACGTGGCCCTGGCCTGCGTGCAGCAGGGGGCCCAGGACTACCTACCCAAGTCCAAACTCGACTCGACCCTCCTCATCCGCTCCATCCGCTACGCCATGGAGCGCAAGCACCTGGAGGCCCAACTGGCCTACCAGGCCATGCACGACGGCCTCACCGGCCTTCCCAATCGGGCCCTGTTCATGGACCGACTGGAGCGATCACTGGTCCGCACGACCCGCCGGGGCGACACCGTGGCCGTCTTCTTCGTCGACCTGGACGGCTTCAAGGCCATCAACGACGGTTACGGCCACGCCGTGGGCGACTCGGTCCTCAAAGAGGTGGGAAGTCGTCTCTCGGGCGCCCTGCGCCCGGAGGACACTCTGGCCCGGCTGGGAGGAGATGAGTTCTGCGCCCTCTGCGTCGATCTTGCCTCTCCCGATGATGTGCTGTCCGTCGTCCGCCGCCTGGAGACAGCCCTCGACCAACCCTTCGAGTCGGCCGGGCATCCTCTCTTCCTGACGGCCAGCATCGGCGTGTCGGTAGCCCGCACCGGGAAGCGAGCGGAGGAGGCCGACGTCATCCTCCGCCTGGCCGACACCGCCATGTACCGGGCCAAGCGGGCGGGCAAGGACCGCTTCGAGATCTCCCTCTGTGACGGCCGGTCCGGGCATCTGGACCCACAGGAGGAGACCTCCCTCCGCCTGGCCGTCCACAACGAGGAGCTGCGGCTGCACTATCAGCCCATCGTGGCCCTCGACGACTTGCGCCAGGTCGGCGCCGAAGCCCTGTTGCGCTGGCAGCATCCCGTCCGGGGCCTGCTGGGCGCGCCGGAGTTCATCCCCCTGGCCGAACAGACCGGCCTCATCGTGGCCCTCGGCAGTTGGGCCCTGGGTGAGGCCTGCCGGAGGGCGGCGGCCTGGCGGTGTGCCGGGGACAACCCGGCCAGCGTCAGCGTGAACCTGTCCGCCGCCCAGTTGGCCCACCATGACCTGGTCCGCCTGGTCGAGCGCAGCCTGAGCGAAAGCGGGCTGGCCGCCGAGGCATTGGTCCTGGAGGTGACCGAGACCACCGTCATGCACGACGTGGAGGCTTGCCTCAACACCCTCCACGCCCTTTGCGACCTCGGCGTCCGGCTCTCGATCGATGACTTCGGGACCGGCTATTCCTCCCTCGCCTACCTGTGCCGGCTCCCGGCCTCGGAAATCAAGATCGACCGGGCCTTCGTGTCGGCTCTGGATGGTCCGGGCAGCGGAGAGTTCGAGGTCCTGGCCACCGTGGTCGACCTGGCCCACCGCTTGGGCAAGCTGGTGACAGCCGAGGGAGTGGAGACGGAGGAGCAGATGCTCGCCCTCCGCCGGATGGGCTGCGATAAGGCCCAGGGCTACCTCTTCGGCCGGCCCGCCCCCATCGCCTAGGCGACCCGGCTCGAGCCCACAACTAGGCCAGGCCCCGGGCCTCCTCGAGGTGGTGCTTGAAGAAGATGGCCAGGCCGAGGACCAGGACATAGCCGCTCAGAACCAGCCAGTGGACCGCCGGCTGTCCACGCCCGTCCAGCAGGGCCAGGCCGAGGGCGGGCTGGTGGAAGCTGGGGAGGACCCGCGCAACCACCCGTAGCGGGTGCGGCATGCTGCTGACCGGGTCGAACAGGCCGCCGAAGTAGCCGAGGACGAACATCAGGGCGGTCACGACGGGGAAAGCGGTCTCGGTGTGGACCATGAATCCGATGAAGGCGCCCAGGACCGCCAGGGGCAGGGACGTGACCCACAGCAGCAGCGTCAGTTCCACCCAGGTGCTGCCGGCCAGGCCCACCCCTCCGAACCAGGCGCCCACCATCTCGACCAGGACCACCACCGGGAGGACGACCAGCATGATGGCGATGACCTTGGTGCTGACATAGGACCACGTCGGTAGCGGCGTGACCCGGAGCTGGCGGGCCCAGCCCGAGGCCCGCTCGGCCGACAGCCGTGCACCGCCCGCCGTCAGGGCCGCCACCAGGGACCCGAAGCAGCACATCGACACCATCAGGTAGACCCGCCACGGCACGGTGCCGTCGATGAGCTTGCTAGGCCGGCGGTTGTCGAGAAACAACACGTAGAAGATCACCGGGAATCCAACGGTGATCATCAGGAACCGCCAGCTCCGGACCAGCCGGCGGACCTCGAAACCTCCGAAGGCGAGCAGCCCCGTCACTCGCCGGCCTCATCCGAGGACGTCCGAGATGCGGTCAGGGCGACGAAGGCCTCCTCCAGTCCCGCCCCGGTCACCTCGAGGTTGGTGAAGGCGACGCCCTTGCCCACCAGGGCCCGGACGGTGGCGTCGGCGTCCAGGGAGTAGAGGTCCACTTCGCCGCCGTGGATGCCGACCTCGGTTACGCCTTCCAGCGAATCCAACATGCGGGCGTCGGGACTCCGGCAGCCGAAGCGAATCCGTTTGGCCGCCACCGACGCCTTGAGAATGGCGCCCGAGCCGTCGGCCACCACCCGGCCATGGTCGATGACGACCACCCGATCGGCCACCCGATCCGCCTCCTCCAGGTGATGGGTGGCCACCACGGTGGTGCGGCCCTCGCGCCCGAGCTCCCGGATCATGTCCCAGAAGCTGCGGCGGCTGTCTACGTCCATGGCCGAGGTCGGTTCGTCCAGGAAGAGCAGTTCCGGGTTCCCGGCGATGGCCAGGGCGAAGCGGACCCGCTGAACCTGGCCACCGGAGAGGCGATGGGTCTGGCGTCCGAGCAGCCGGGCGATGCCGGCCCGCTCCACCGTCACGGCCGTGGACGCCGGGTTCCGGTACAGCTTGCGGATCATCCTCAGGGTCTGGTCCACCCTGACGCCCGGAGGCAGGCCGATACCCGATCCGGTCTGCAGCATGACGCCGATCCGGCCCTCGCCCAAGGCCCGCCGGGCGCTGGTGCCGAGCACGGTCACCCTTCCGAGTGTCGGTCGTATCAGGCCGAGGACGATGGCGATGGCAGTCGATTTGCCCGCCCCGTTGGCCCCGAGCAAGGCCACGGTCTCACCGCGGCCCACCTCCAGGTCGACCTCGGAGAGGGCGGGGTGGCTTCCGTAGCGGTGGGTGACCCCCTCGAAGCGAAAGGCCGGTCCGGCCGTGCCGTCCATCCCACAATCTAAGAGCCAAACGACCACTCCGGCTAGAGCCGGAGGGCCTTTTGGGCCCTCCGCATGGCCAGAGTGACCACCTGAGCACCCTGGCCGTAATGCAGGCCATGCAGGCCGCGCCCGGCGGGTCGCCCCGTCACCAGAGCCACGCTCCCAACACGCGAAGGAACCGGGCCAACCTGGCGTCAAGGCTGTTCGACTTCGTCCTGGGACGGCTGTTCGACTTCGTCCTGGGAGTCTGGAACCCGGCCGGCCCGGCGACGGCGACAACCGGGCCGCGGAGGTGAAGGCCCCCGGCCGATCCCTTGAACGGGGCGTCGCCGAAGGAGAACACTCCGCCGTCTTGGCCGACCAGCCAGTAGCCGGCGCCGTCGGGGGTG
>Ga0307373_10008411_pt1 | contig 15703 bp, 10 predicted proteins | sample OX2MG_FD_202534 | JGI IMG/M metagenome (GOLD analysis project Ga0307373, IMG submission 202534) | Soil microbial communities from Risofladan, Vaasa, Finland - OX-2 | ecosystem: Environmental > Terrestrial > Soil > Coastal area > Acid sulfate soil | place: Finland: Risofladan, Vaasa | collected... | reverse complement strand
ACTTTGGCCTCAGCCCTGTGAGTACTGGGGCTTCTCGGATATCGGCTGGCAGAGCCGACTCGGGCTGCAGGGCAGGATCCTGGGTTTCCGGCGTGCCGCTGAAATTCTGTACGCCTCCATGCTTTCCGAACGGTTGATACGAGACCTCGACACCGTCATCTTTCCGTATGCCGCATGCTGGCGGCACTGTATTGAATTGCAGCTGAAAAAGCTGCTCGCAGAGCTGCGCGCGCTCTCTGATCTTCCCGTGGAGGGCCGCCACCACCACCGCATCGACCAACTCTGGCAGGAAGCCCGAAAGCTTATAAAGGAGAACTTCGCAGACGACACCGCAGAACTCGCCGCTGTCACCAAGGTCATCAGGCAGCTCGCGCAGATGGATCCGGACGGCCAGGCATTCCGCTATGCAGCCAGCCGAGACGGCAGCGAGACGCTCCCTGGCATTGACAAGATCAACTTGATCAAGTTCCACGAGGCGATCATCGCCGTCGCCAACTACCTCGACGCCGTCGACACCGGCGCGGGCGAGTACCTGTCGACCAAACGGGAGATTGACTCCTACTACGCAGCCGAGTTCGGCCCAGGCTGGTCCGATCTCATCTGATCTGACAGCGCCCCAGAGAAGCCGTTCACGGTCGAAGCTGGTCGCGGCAATATCACACCAAGTGACCCGGGACGGCAGCCTCCGATGGCCGACCCGACACGTAGTGGCGAATTCGGCACCGCGAGCGTCAGTGCCTGGCCCATGCTGATGACCGCCCGCGGGCGGGTCCTATAACCGCCGGCACTCGTCCGCGGGCGAAGGGCAGGGTCTTTGCACAGTCGGCTGATGCAGGGCTGGCCGACGGTTTTAGCGTGACACGCCACGAGGCCGCGATCACGCCACCCCCAGGCGTCACTTCCCTGACCGTCCGTGACCACTGCATCTACACGGCGAAAGATCATTGCACTGCTGATCGTCACGGATTCGGTGACATTTGCCCCATGCTGGCTAGCCACACGGAATGGACCGAGCATACGGCTCGCCATTGAACCGCGCGGCGAGCACGTCATACCGGAGGGCTTCCTGGGGGATGGCCTGGCCGGAGCGGAGGAGTTCGGCAGCGCGTTCCCTGATTTCCGCGGGAAGCCAGGCAGTGAGCCGGCGGGCGTCGGCGCCGGGAATTTTGCGGTCTGCGCGCGGGGATTGCTCGATGAGCAGTGCCCACAACAGCACGGCCGGTCCGGCTGGTATCCCGGCGGTCTCGGCGGTCGCGCAGGCTGTCGCGGCGATATCCAGTCCAGCCGAGTCGAGGTCTCCCAGGTAGTCCAGGCGGGTGACGGGGAATGGCAGGCCGGGGAGCGATTCGAGGGGCGCGGTGTTGCGCCCCTGGACCCACGCGACCGCTGCCCACGGCGGTCGCGACTGGCCGCGCAAGAACCGCAGCATCGTGCGGAAGGTCGCATGATTCTCCACGCAGACGATGGGTCCTGTCCCGGGCACGGTGGCGCTGACCGCTTCCCAGGTGAGGGGGGTGGGGACACGTTCGCAGCGCAGAAGCTGGAATGTCAGCCGGCCGGGCCTCCATAGCTGCGCGCCGCCGCGTGGCGGTGTGGAGTCGAAAGCCTTCTCGTCGCCGATCAGTTCATAGGCGCGCTCGGCGGCGGCAGCGACGGGGACGTCTCCTCCGCTGGTGCGCCGCAGCCAGTCGTTCACCGCGAGCAGCAGTTGGCGCTGCGCAGCGGATAGCCGCAGGACGGCGGCCCATGCGGCTAGTTCGTCCCGCAGCGGGACCCCCACTGGCATGAGCTGACCTGCCGGGGGCCTGGTGGCCGGGATGGTCACGGTTTTCGGCAGTGCGGTCCGGCCGCGCAGCACTGTGGTGTTCCGGGCGTGGGTCCAGCGGCCTTCGGCCGCGCCGCGGCGGATGGTGTCCGCGACGAGTTCGGGGACTTCGGCGGCGTGCAGGTGGGGGACCTGAGCACGGATCGCGACCGCCACCTCGTCGGCGTGGCGGCGCCCGCCGCGGCCTTCGGGATCGAGGGCGGTGATGAGCGCGTCGAGGTCGATGGTGGTCATTCGCCGAGTACCGCGGTGACGTCTTTCTGGATCAGCAGCAGGTCGGTGATCTCGCGGGTGCCGTCATCGATCACCACGACCTTTTCTTTTGAGGAGGGCCTGGTCTTGCGGGCGAGGGCGATGGTGCGGTCGAACATCGACAGCGCGCCCTTGTCCTTCGGAGCGGCGGTGAATAGGAGCTGCAGCCCGAGCCGGTCAGCGGCCCGGCGCATGGTGCGGACGAACTGGTCGGCCGAGGCCTGCCCGAAGGGGTTGTCCAGCCACAGCCAGCCGGTGGAGGTGGCATCACCGGCGGCGCGGACTCTGGTCATGGTCGCGTACAGCAGCACTCCGGCGGTGACCCGCTGCCCGCAGGAGAAGTTCTTCAGCTCGGCGACGTCGACGCGGTCGAGGGACAGGTCGGTATGCGGTTTGAGCAGCCGGACCCGGAACGGGGCGTCTACCAGAGCACGGGCCGCGGCGAACAGCAGTGACGGGGCGTCGGAGCGGGCGGCCCCGGGCGCGAGCAGTGAATGGATGACGCGGGCGACCCGGTCGACGGCGACGGATTCGTCGCTGGGGATCGGTTCGTGTTCGATCGTGACGAACCGGCGCTGGGACCAGTTCCCCAGCCCCTCGGGGAGCTGGGACTGGATCTGGTAGGCGCGCAGCCGTTCGATAGCGGTCGCGGCCTGCACATGGAGCATCCTGGCGCAGGTCCGGACGTTCTGGTCGTGGCGTTCGAGATCGTCACGCAGGGACGTGGCCCGCTGCTCAAGCTGCTCGGCGAGCCGCTCGGCTTCGGCGGCCAGGTCGTCTCCCGCGCGCAGCCGCATGATGAGGTCGATGACGCGGACATCGCCGCCCTCTTCCACTTTGCGCGCGTTCGGGCCGTTGGCCTGGGCGCGGACCGTGCCGGCGGCGGCCTCCTGCGCCCTCTCGCTGCTGGAGAGAGCCTGGCTGGTCTCGCGGACGTCGTCCTGCGCCGCGTTCATCCGGGCGATCAGCGCGTCCACGTCAGGGGCACGCCGGCCGGTGAGGGCCGGGTCGGCGAGATAGCGCAGGGGTTTCACCGCGGCGTCTAGCAGTCTTATCGTCTGCTCAGCACGCCCGGCGTCCTCGGCTGCCTTGCTGGCGGCCCGTTCTTCCACGCGCTGGGTCTCCCCCAGCTGGGTGGCGCGTTCGTCAAGCTGCTCGGCCACCTGGTCGGCTTCCGCTGGCGTGGTGACGTCCCGGTCAGCGGGAAAGCCCTCGATGTCCGGGGAGGAACGGTCAGCGGAGCGGTCTTCGGCGCGCCGCTGGTAGTCGGCCTCAGCTGTCTCGGCCGCGTGCTGCGCCTTGGCGTAACTCTCGCGGGCGGACGCTTCCCGGTCGGCGGCTTCACGCAGTGACTCGCTCAGCGCGACCGGATGGCGGGCGCCGTCGCTGGCGGCGAGCTGCTCCGCGAGTTCTCGCCGCGCCGGATCGGTTCCGAGGCCGGCGTTCAGGTCCGCTAGCCGGCCGCGGGCGGTCCGGAGGTGCTCGTGCAGTTCGGGGTCGATGGCCGCGCCTTCCAGGGCTTCCTCGGTGCTCACCAGGCGGGCACGGATGGTTTCCTCGTCATCCGGCGGCACTGGTCCGTCTGTTACGGGTGACAGCCCGGCGGCACGCAGGGCCTCAGCGGCGTCGTCGCGGCGGCGTTTGAGACCGTCGGCCAGGGCACTGGCAGCCTTGACTTTCGCGGCGAGCGCTGGCTTGCTGTCGCTGAGCTGGCTTGTGCGCCGCTCGGCCTCTGATACGGCCTGGCGGAGGGCAGGCAGCCGTTCCTGAGCGGAGGCGAGCGCGGCCCCGGCCGCGACGGCGGGGGCCAGCAGGCGGCGTGTTTCGGCTACCAGGTTCAGGGTTTCCTGAGCCGTGTCACGGCTGCCGGCGTGCTCTTCCTGCCGCTGCCGGAGCCGAGTGAGCTTGCGCTCGGCTTCTTCGGCTCCGGCCTGGCCTTCTTCCTTCCTTATCCGCGCGGCATGGATCCTGTCCTCCAGCCCGGGCCGGGGGTCGGTGGGCGTGTCGGTCCAGAACTGATTCAGCGCGGCGAGCATTTCGCGGGCACTGGCGGCGCGCAGGGCCGCGGCCTGCTGGCGGTCGTGAGCGTCCGCCGCGGCCTTGGTGGCTGCGCTGACCATGGCGGTCGCGGCCTGGCGGTCGTATGTTCCCTGATGCGGCAGCAGGACGTGCCCGCGTGTGCCGTCCTGGCCCTGTGCGCCCTGCCCGGTGCGGAGGGCGGCGTGGGTGTCGGTGACCACGCCGACCCAGATGGCTGTGTCGAGCGGGGCGGCGCTGACAGCCTCGGCTGCCTCGCCGAGCATGGCCGGGCTGCTGATGACGACCCCGGAGGCGATTTCCGGGCGTGCTCGCGCGAAAGCGGCGGCGGCGCCGGGTGTCATGGTGTCGGCGAGCCACCGCCATCCGGGCCAGGCCGGCACTTCAGCGTCCTGGCAGCGGCGGACGGCGTCTTCGGTCAGCCTGGCGGCGGGGAGCAGGCCGTCGCTGCCGACAGCCTCGATGGTGCGGTGCGCCGCCGCGGCGGCCTGTCGCGCCTGGGCGGCCTCCTGGTCGGCGCTATCAGCGCTGCGGCGAAGGGCGTCGGTGATCACGGCGCGGGCCACCCAGGGATCCGCGCCGGCGTCGCTGACTACGGTCAGGAGGCGCTCGCCACTGGTCAGGCCGCGGATGCGGGCGGTCACGTCGCGCAGTTGCCGTTCGGAACCGGAGATGTCGCGGGCGGCTTCCTCGGCGCGTTTCGCCGCCGCGGCCAGGATCTTCTGCTCGCCGCTGATCTGGGTGCCGATGCTCGCCAGTTCTTTGCCGGCGTCATCGTGCGCCTGGCCGGCGGCTTCGGCCAGTTCAGCGAGCTGAGTGTCGTGGACGGCGGGATCGGTGTCTTCGGGCAGCAGTCCCGCTGTCACCGCGCCGGTTATGGTCTGCTCGGCACCTGTGGCGTCTTCCTGAGTCTTGCGCAGTTGTTCCCGGGCGGTCGCGCGCTCGGCGACGGCCGTCTGCAGGGCCGATTCCGCGTCCTTCAGCTTTTCCTCCGCGCCGCGGAGGAGTTCCCTCGCGGTGGTGAGCTCGCCGTGCGCATGGTCCCGGCGGTCGGTGAGGAGGCGGGCGAGGTCGCGCCGGTGGCGGGCTTCCTCCTGGCGCAGCAGCGAGGTTCCCTTCTCGGCCGCCTCCAGTTCGGCGGTGAGCCGGATGACCGCGCTCCTCGTCTTGCCCGCGGCGATCACGTCCTCGACGATCCGCCAGGCCGCGAGGTCGCGGGCTGCCTCATCCCGTGCCTTCTTGTGGTCGGCGGCGATGTCCTTCGCCGCGTCGGCGCGGAGGCTCGCGCCGCGTAGTTGCATGCGCAGCCGGTGGGCCTGGGCGCGGCGCAGTGTGGCGTTGGCGTCGCGGCGGCGCCTGTCATGTTCGGCGTGCCGGGTTCCGGCGGTCTCCTTCTCCAGTGCCAGGGCGGACTTGGTGACATCGGCGTCCGCGACGACGGTGGCGGCCCGCATCTCGGCCGTAGCGGCGGCGCGCCGGCTGGCGGTGACCTGCTCGTGCGCGATGGCTAGTTTCAGCAGGGGATCGGTGACCTTTTCCCACAGGGCGAGTTCATCGGCCCAGCCTAGCCGGGCCTTCGCGTTGGCTCGCAGGGCGTCGATGCTGCGGGTGACCTGCTCGGCGGTCGATGTCTGGGTGATCGCGCCGATCAGCCACTTGACGAAGCCGTCAGAGTCCGCGAACCGCATGACGTTGTCGACGCCTCCTTCGGAGGCGTTCATGGCCGCCTGGAACCTGATCTGTTCCAGGTCGATCCCGGCGGCCATGAGCCACTGCTGCCATTGTGCCTGGTGGTCGGAGGGCAGATGAGGGGGCAGCGCCCCGCCGCCTGGTGCCAGGGCGCGCGTGGCGTCGGTGAACTGGGCGCGGGTGGCCCAGCGGCCGGATGCGGTCCGGAAGGGCAGGTCGCTGATGGCCGGGCCTCGCGGTCCGGTCACCCACCCGTAGAAGTCCCGTTGGAGGCGTGAGGGGTTGTCCAGGTTCTGGGTTCCGCCGTCGGGCCAGTCGGCCACCATGCCCATCACGATCCGCTGCAGTTCCCCGTTGACCTCGCGGGTGGCCTGTTCGACGACGTGGCACACGTTCCCGGAGTAGATCAGGCGGGCCAGCGAGCGGTCGGAGTCACCCCGGACGAAGTCGCGGAGGTTAGGCAGGTACAGCGCGAACCGCAGCGCCGTGATAGTCGTTTTTCCCGTGCCGTTGTCGGCCCACAGCGCGGCATGCCCGGTGGGCTCGGCCGGGTCCGCCCAGCTGATGTCCAGCCCTTCCAGGCGGGACTCGGGGTACCCGGCTCCGGCGAGGTAGGTGCGCTCCAGCCGCCACCCGGTCTGCATCAGGTTAGTCCTCTTCCTCTTCCGGTCCGCCGCTGGCCGAGGAGGTATGCGGCGGAGATTTGGTCAGGGTCTGCCACACGAGGGGGCCGCCGGCGGCGGCGACGTGGGCGCGGAACCGGTCGGTGGAGCGCCACACCCTCAGGTCAGGCCGTGGCGGTGGCACCGTCTTGTCGGTCACGACCAGGCCGAAGTCCGCCAGCATCACCAGGACGTCCTCGCACATCCTCACGGTGCAATGCCGCTTGAGGTTGCCGTTGGGTGTTTCTTCGGCCTGCTTGCGCTGGGCGTACTCCTGCCACGCCTTTCCAGGGCCATCACCGCGTTCGGTGTCCTCAGATTCCATGGAGGCGGCGTGTTCGCGGATGAGCCGGTCGGCGTCGACGGCGGTGACCCGGCGGGTGCCGGGCTCCCGCACCGCCCGCGCGTTCGGGTAGCACCACGCGGCCACCCCGCCCAGCGCGAGACCGTAGATCATCCGGTCAGCGGTGCCGCCGATCCGCAGCCAGCGGCGGGTGTCGGTGACCGCGAGCGGCGAGTCAGGCTCGGCCGTGAGCACCAGCCCGGTGACCCGGTCCGCCGCGAGCACCCGCGCACCGAGCGCGGCGGCGATCTCATCGAAGCAGGACCGCAGGTCCGGATCGGCCTGGTAGCGGTCCAGGAGCCGGCCGTATGTGTCGTGGCGGGCCGGGGAGAGGGTGTGGTCGAGCCCGTAACGCAACAGCAGGCCAGCGTCGCGGGCGTCATCACGAACGGTCATCTTCAGTGCCCTTCCTGTGGATGAGCAGGTCAGGGATGTCGAGATCGGGCAGCGCGGCGCGGGAACCGTCATCGACCGCCCACCACATGCTGTCGTCTCCGGGCGTGCCGTCGGGCTGCCAGAGCATCATCGCGTCCAGGCACAGCAGCAGCCGCAGCCGCCTGCGCGCGGTTTCACTGGTGCCGGCCAGCACGGCGAGGGCAGCGACGAGCGGCACGTCCTCGTGCGCGAACAACTCATCGGCGTCGCCCAGCAGGTCACCCAGGCGGGCCTTGCCGCCCGGCGAGATCCGCCGGGCACGCAGGGCCTCCGCCACGTCATGGAACTGCTCGGGGAACTGCTCATACACCCCGTCGGTGTCTTCCAGCGGCTCGGTGTCCGCCGGGCGGCCGTCCGGGTCAGGGGCCTGCCTGGACGGAGCGGTGAGACGGTCAGTGAGCGCGGTGAAGTTCAGCACCACCTGGCATGCGACGGGGGAAAGCTTATGACCGCGTGGCAGTGCCCGTCCGCTGAGCAGGGCTGACAGCACGTCGGCGGTAGGGTTGATCTCGGTGGCCAGAACGGCGGTGAACGCCTGAGCGGCCTGGGCGTCGCGCCAGCGGGGTGTCGCGGTGACCACATCGGTCTGCAGCCCGGCCAGAGTCTCCACCGCATCGCTGAGCCGGGACGCCGCCCGGGTCAGCTGCCGGAACGCGTCCGGGTCCTGGTCTTCGGAGGCATCGGCCCGCAGGTTCTCCAGGTGCCGGAGCAGTGTCCCGTCCACGTGGATCCGCCGATCCAGGTGCGCCGCCGCGGCTGCGAGTTCTGGCCGCAGGACATTCACGTAGTCCACGCGGGTGACGTCGCGTTCGGCCTCGGCGATCATCCTGCGCACGTTCGCGGCGTAGGCCCGGGAAAGGGTCAGCGCGTCGTCAGCGGAGTCGACCGCGGCGTCCAGCCGGCCGCTGTCGGCCTGGGCCTGCATTACCGCGATAACCGCTTCGTGCTCATCTTCCAGGGACCTGTTCGTCGCGATGAGCAGCAGCGCGACAGCGGTGTTGTCGACGTTGACGTACAGGGTTGACCCGTCAGCCGCGAGAGTCTCATACAAGACCCGGACCGGCTGGGTGGTGGCCCGCCAGCCGTCTTCAGGGTCCGCGTAGCCGACGGGGAAATAAGGTGTCGGCTCGTCGTGACGCAGGAGATGATCCAGGACGTGGGCAGCGACATGGGCGTGCTCTGCAGCGGGCCGGCCCGGGGCCATCGCCGCCGCGGCCCGGGTCATCTCAGTGAGAACCGCGGAACGCGGAGCCCCGAGATTTCCGTCCAGGCCCGATGACAACGCGACCACATCCACGGTCAGCTGGGTCAGCGCGATGAAGTCATAAGCGGACCAGGCCACCTCCGAGGGGTTACGGGACCGGTTGAGATGCAGGTCAAAGATCGGTGACAGGTGAGCCAGAGCCCGGCGGCGGCGGGCCGCCGTGCCCGCCAGCGGCGGACGTCCCGCTGCCGCGCTCACCGCGCCGCCCCCTCGATGGCTGCCGGCCCGGCCCGCGAGCAGCAGCCACCACTGAGCCGGCGAGCGGCGTGCGCCTGGTGGGAAGCCAGATCCGGCCGCTGCGCTGGGTGCATTAAATGCGAGCACACTGCTTTCACACCACTGACGGTACGCGCCGGGACTGACACTCCCCGATCGCCGCGAGCAGCCCACCGCCCGCGACGCCAGGGCGAAAGAACGCGTGAGGCCGATGTTTCCGCTGAGCCATTTCTGCAGGCTTGTGATCGCCTGGAACTCTCAGCTCAGGAAGCCAGCCTTGAACGCCTTTGACGTACGCGCATACGGGAACCGGCGCCTTACAGATCGCGGGCCCGCGGGCCGGATCGCGGTTCCGGCTAGCTGTCCAGGGTCTTGCGGATGTCCTTCAGGAGCAGGACCAGGTGCAGGCCGTCGGTCGGGCTGGCTTCGAACTCCGGGACCAGGTGCAGGTAGAACTTCTTCGCCTCAGCCGATTCGGCGTGCACCAGCAGGCCCCTGCAGCCGATACCGGCCGACAACTCGGCCAGCCTGGCGAAGACATCCTGCAGGAGAGCCGCCCCGAGCCCCCGGCCTTCATGGCGGATATCGACTCCCAGCCTGGCCAGCAGGGCGACCGGCTGCGGGTAGCGGCCCGCGCCCTTGCGCAGCCGTTCCGGCGCCGCCGCCACGATCAGCTGCGCCATGCACCACGCGTAATAGGCGACCACCACATGGCCGGACCCGTCAGTGACGACGAACACCCTGGTCGTGCCAGTAGCGGCGGATTGCCTGGCGTGGCGCCGCAGCCAGTCTGTCTGCTCCTGTGACCGGCACTCGAACCCGGTCAGGTCGTGGTGACCGGCCAGCAGCTCCGGCGGCCGGTAGGCGGCCGCGCTCATCCGGCGAAGGGCGATGGGCGCTCCATCAGCCGCCGCAGCCCTGGCAGCTCACGAGCGGGACGGGAATTCATCGCTTCCCACGCCTCGGCGGCAGTAGCGTCCAGTTCGAACCTGTCCCGGTCAGCCAGCATCCGCTGAGCCGCCGCGACCGCGCTGCCGACCACGAACTCGGTCAGTCCCGTTTCGCTGGCTGCCGCCGCGCGGTCGATGATCTCGCGTTCTTCCGGCGTCGTCCGCAGCTCCAGCCGCCTGCTCCGCCGCCGTGCGTCAATCGCTGTCACTTTGCCCTCCAACGTGTACGTCCACTGTACGTCCAGATCGAGGCAACAGCAAGGGGATTTGGACCGGGGCGGTGGGCTGGTTATCCGGGCAGACAACGACTCACCCTGGGAGGTAGCGGTGAAGGACGTATTCGATGTGCGGGTCTACGCGATGCGGAAGCGGGACGGTAAGCGGCGGCCGTTCGAGGTGCGGTGGCGGGCGGCGGGCCGGGCCAGGTCCCGGTCGTTCACTACGCGGAGACTGGCTGACAGTTACCGGGCCGAGCTGGTCCGCGCCGCCCGCCGCGGGCAGGAGTTCAGCCCCGATACCGGCGAGCCCGCCGCCTGGGCAGCTGTCCCGCAGGTGACCTGGCTGGAGCACGCCATGGCGTTCGCGGCGATGAAATGGCCTGACGTCGCCGCCCACACCCGGGCGGGGATCGCCGACGCCCTGGCCACCATCACCCCCGCCCTCACCGGTCCCGGCCGCCGACCGCCGGCGGCACTGCTGCGATCGGCCTTGTACCGGCACGCCTTCACTCCGGCCGGTCATACCTCGCACCCGGGACCGGACCAGGCTCGGGCGCTGGACTGGGCGCGGAAGCACAGCCTGCCCGTGACGGCGCTCAGCGACCCGGCGGTGGTGAGGGCCGCGCTCACCGCGCTGACGCTGCGCATCGATGGTGGCCGGGCCGCGGCGACCACGATCGCGCGCAAGCGTGCGGTCTTCCACGCCTGCCTGTCCTACGCCGCCGAGCTCAGCCTGCTCCCAGCCAACCCCCTCGACACCATCAGATGGCGCCCGCCAGCCGCCGCCCGCGCCGTCGACCCCCGGCTGGTTCCCGGCCCTGGCCAGGTGACCGCGATCCTGGCCGAGGTGAACCGGATCGCGCCGGAGCTGACCGCGTTCTTCGGCTGCCTGTACTACGCGGCCCTGCGCCCATCCGAGGCCGTCGCCCTGCGCGCCGGTGACTGCCATCTCCCCGCCCGCAGATGGGGAACCCTCACGCTGGACGCGACCCTGCCCCGTACCGGGAGCGCATGGACCGGCAACGGCACCCCGCACGAACATCGCGGCCTCAAGCACCGGCCAGCAGGCTCCATCCGCCAGGTCCCGATCCCGCCCCAGCTCATCACCCTCCTCCGCGGCCACGTCAGCCGCCACGGCACCGGCCCGGACGGGCTGCTGTTCCGGTCCCCGCGCGGCGGCGTCCTGCGCGAGGGCCGCTACAGCGCCGCCTGGCAGGCCGCCCGCCTGGCGGCGCTCGGCCCGGATCTGACCGCCACGCCCATCGCCCGCAGGCCCTACGACCTGCGCCACGCCGCCCTGTCCCTGTGGCTAGCCGCCGGGGTCTCGCCCGCCGATATCGCCGCCCGGGCCGTCAACAGCTCCAGGGTCGTCCTGGACACCTACACCCACCAGATCAATGGCCACGACCAGCACGCCAATGACCTCATCAGCCACGCACTTAACCCGGGCGGCCCGGCCCGGCCGTGGCCCGTCCGCGGCAAAGCCGACGGTGCGCGCAACCGCCGCGGAGCCCGGATGCCCGTCCGCTATATGTCCGTGAACCCCGGAAAACGGCCCGCATCTGGCCCACAAAATCCAGCCGCCCCGGCCGTCCGGCACCGGCGAACCGGGCGGCCAGCGCCGCGCCAGGCCTCGCTTCAAGGCACCGCCGGTCCGCCACGATACAGCCACTGACCTGCGGTAACACGACCCCAAGCGAGTTACCGGCGGCTGGCGAGGCCGGGATTCCCGGTGCCGCCGGCCGGTGACCGGCCCGCGGGAGTCTGGCCCACAACTGGCCCACAGATGGGTAGCGACGGTTTTCGGCACCGTTCCGTTAGGCCGGAAATGCCCGGTGACCCGATTCACGGGCACCGGGCCTGACCTGCGGAAACATGGTGGCAGGTGTTGGGTTCGAACCAACGAAGGCTAAGCCGACGGTTTTACAGCCTATACACGAATGGCCCAGGAATGGCCACTGACCTGCGCCTTTACGGGCACCGAGCGGCCTCGGGCGTCCACCGTCCGTGTGGCGTCCGTGGATCCCAAATGACCCAGGTCAGCGCACCGAGGATATCGGCGGCGGTCCGGTCCTGTCTCATTCGGTCCAGTCGCGACCAGCCACACACCGCATCGTCCCCGAGCCCGCCACATTGCCGCACCGCCGAGGCGTTCACCGCAGACCGACACGGCAATCATCACAGCCCATGACGACGAGCCCGTTTGCCTATTCACGCATCCCGTACATATCGCCGATTCGGAACGGGCGGGCTACCGACTGGTGAGCCGTTGTGAGCGGCCCAGATGAGCCGGTTCGGGAGGTCCTCAGTCGCGCCGGATCTGATGCCCTCGGCCTGTCCGAGGCGATCGAGGTGTCGTACGTGCTGGGTACTGTCAAGGTGGTTGGCGGTGGGCTAGGTGAGGGGGCATGGGGAGGAAGAGCAAAACTCGGCCGAAACGACCGAAGGACTTGCGTGCCAGGCGTAGGGATTCGGTTGAGGCATTCGAGGCGGGCGGGGTCACCTTCGTACGCGACGGTAAGAACATATACGCCAGCAGCAGCAAATCCGCTGATGAACATCGGGAGTTCTTGACAGCCGTCCGGGAACAGATGCTGCCGCGTCTGCGCGATGAACGTCAGCAGCTGAGGGACCGGCTCGATGAGATCCTGGGTCGGGCAGACGCAGTTGACTTGCTGGCGCGCGCCAGCTTCTTGTATCTGCCAATAGATCCAGACACCTACAAGGAGCACGAGTCAGACCGCGGCTCGGCGCACATCGAATACCTCGCACTGCAGGTGCTCCCGAACAGCGCCGACGAGCTGCAAGCCGTAGACCCAGTTACGGCCGCTTCGCTCACCGGCGAGGCGATCCACCTTGTGCGAGAGCTCTTTGCGGTTGAGTCACAGCTCCTTACCTTTGGGCAGGCCGAAGACCCGAGGAATCCCGACGACTCGGCGCGTCGGTACCAGGCGCGTACCCGCCTGGAGTCGATGAGCGTACGGGGTAGCGGATACGCCGAGCACTTGCGGGCTATTCTGCTCGGAACGCTCGGCCAATTCGATGCCGCCCTTGAGCGCCTACTGGGTTTCACTGCGCGACAGGCGTTGGATATGACAATGGCGATCGTCGCTGTCGTCGAAGATCGGCTGCAGCCGATAGCCCAGGAGGCCCAAGAGGCACAGCGGCTGATGTTGCAGCAGCTTCCGCGACAGCGCAGGAAAGGTCTTCCCGGGCCGGTGCCTGACTGGATCGTCGCGCTGAAGCCGACCGAAGCCAAGCGGTGGATCAGCGTGATCACCCGCATATGGATGTTCGCAGAGGCCCGTCTCCTCGCCACCGTCACACCGGCGGAGATCGCAGCAGCAAGCGGCACGACTGAGGAGAACGCCAGAGCGTTCCTCGAGGCATTTACCTGTCCGCCTACTGCCTATAGCGGCACGCATCATCGGCTACCCGTCGGGGCTCATCCACTGACCGAGAGGCCGGTGCTGCGCGTCCAGGGCGGGTACATACTCCCTGTTCCTTCGTCGATGGTCGAAGCGCTTCGTCCACGGATGGAGGATCTGCTTCAACAGGCGGACGCCAGCGTCTGGGAGCGGTACGTCAAACGCCGGGCAGACTATGTGGAAGAGGAGGCTGTGCGCCGGCTAGTCAGTGCACTTCCCGGTGCTAGCGGGAGCACCGCGCTCAAGTGGAAGTCGGCGTCGGATGAGAGCGACCTTGATGGCCTCGTTGCTGTCGACGATTTCGCTCTTCGCCTCCAGGGAAAGGCCGGACGTCTACATGCGCCAACCCGTCGTGGTGCCCCTGAACGGATGAAGCAGAACCTCTCCGAATTGATCAAGGAAGCCGCGCGCCAGCATGCAGCTCTTGCCGACGCCCTAGATCATGAAGGGGCAGAGGTTATCGGCCTTGGCGATCATCGGGAAGCACTGGAGGAAGCGAGCTTTCAAATCGAAGTTATCGTGTGCCTCGACGATGTGACAGTATGGTCAACTCACTCTCACGAGCTGCAGCAGATCGATGTTCTGCCGCGAGGTCGTCCGATCCCATGGGTGCTCTCGCTGGCTGATCTCATGGCGGTGACTGACCTGCTGCAGGGCGCGCAACTGCTTCACTACATCATCCGCAGGCTGCGGCTTGAGGCCATCGGAAAGATCGTTGCCCATGATGAATTGGACTGGGTCGGGTACTACATCGATCGAGGCCTCTACTTCGAGGATCTGTCCGACGGTGACGGGGCACTGGACGAGTTCCGGTTGCTGAGCTTCACTGAACCGATCGATGCGTGGTACTTCACCCGCGAGGGCATCAGAACTGTCCCGGCTCCTAAACCGGCGCAAGTGATTCCGCCCCATCTCGCGATGATGGTCAGTCGGCTCGAACAGGAGCGACCGGCATATTGGACCATCGGGGCGATGGCTTTGCTTATGGGGGATGATGACTCGCGGCAGGTCTGGGAGGAACGCCTCATCCATGCCATCGGCCGCCGGTTTTCGCATGGCTGGTCAAACGCTACGCAGGTATTCGATGGGATTGCAGGTGTCACTTACTACATTGATTACCGAACACCGCCCGAACTGTTCCGTACAGAACTTGCAGCGTACGTGGAGCAGAAAATAGGCAGCGGCCAAGCACCGAATTGGATCGCGATAGGCGATTCGGGGGCGGGCCGATTGGAAGTCGTTGTTCGGAGCGTAGCAGCACGCAGCATCACCGAGGTGTTCTCCATGGCAAGCCAGCCGTCAGCGGACTCGCACGCAGTCGTTGCGACCTGATTCGCCGCTGGTGATGTCGGCGAGCCGGCCGACTGGCAGCACCGAATCCCCATATCTAGCGTGTTGCCAATGCTTGGTCCACATCGAGGAACCTGCGCCAGATTAGGCGGGTAGGGATTCTCGCCTTTGTAGCGGTGTTGTCACGCCGGGTAGCCGGAGCGGCCGGCTCGCGCCTGGCAGGTGGTATCACCGATATCGGGTGGCCGGGGCTGCGGCGACGCTGGGATCATGGCCTGGTGGGCGGTGGCGCGGGGCCAGGGCGGCTGGATCTGATGGAAGCGGCGCTGTCGGTGGGGGATGCGTTCGGGGATTCAGTTCTTCCTGGCCGCGAACCGCGGCCTGGACCCGGATGGCGAGCCGCCGGGGCGGTGGGAGTGGAGCGATGAACCGAGCTGGCGTGCTCGGTGTCCGATGTGCTCCGGCGGCTGGGCCGGGTCGATCAGGGTGAGCTGGCGCGGGTGTTCGCGGCCAGGCTGGATCCGGGCCGCCGGTATGGTGCCGGGGCGCTGGATTTGCGGGAGCGGGTCCGGGCCCGGGTGCCGTGGCGGGAGGCCACCCCGGCGCAGTTCGGCGACCAGGGTTCTTATGGCAATGGCGCGGCAATGCGGGTAGCGCCGCTGGGCGCTTACTTCTTCGGGAACCCGGTTAAGGCCGCGGCTGAGGCGGCGGCGCAGGCCGAGGTCACCCACGCCAATATCGAGGGGATCGCCGGCGCGGTCGCGGTGGCCGTCCTCGCCGCGGTGCCGGAGACCGGCCGGGCCATGTTCGACGCGGTCCTGGACCTCACCCCCAGGCACCTAACGTCCGCAAGGGCGTGCGCCGGGCCAGGACGCTTAGCCGGGTCGGCGTCGAAGAGGCGGCCGGGGCCCTGGGCAACGGTCGCGGATCAGCGCACATGACAAGGTCCCGTTCGTGCTATGGGCGGTCGCCCGCTTCCCCGGCGACTACCCGGCCGCGATCCGCGCCTGCGTGCGGGCCGGCGGGGACATGGACACTACCGCCGCCATCACCGGCGGTATCGTCGCCACCCGCACCGGTCTCGGCGGCATCCC
>Ga0307373_10008410_pt1 | contig 15703 bp, 15 predicted proteins | sample OX2MG_FD_202534 | JGI IMG/M metagenome (GOLD analysis project Ga0307373, IMG submission 202534) | Soil microbial communities from Risofladan, Vaasa, Finland - OX-2 | ecosystem: Environmental > Terrestrial > Soil > Coastal area > Acid sulfate soil | place: Finland: Risofladan, Vaasa | collected... | reverse complement strand
TCACGTCGCAGAGCAGCCGGATGACCTCCAGCGAGTCGTGCGTCAGGGCGAGCGCCATCGACTTGATGTAGAGGTAGTCGCCCAGGAGGACCGTGATGTCGTTGCCCCACCGCGAATGGACCGCCAGTCGTCCGCGCCGGAGATCCGCTTCGTCGATGATGTCGTCGTGGACGAGCGTGGCGGCGTGAATGAACTCGACGACCGCCGCGTACAGGATGGCGCGGTCCCCCTCGTAGCCCGCCAGTCGGGCCGCCATCAGCAGGACCGCCGGGCGAATCCGCTTGCCGCCGCTCCGCTGGATGTAGCCGCCGATTTCCGGGATCAGTCCGACCTGGGACTCGACGTGCCTGGCGAATTCACGGTCGACGCGCAGCAGATCCTCGCGGATCGGTTCGAAAATCTGGCCGAGATCGACGGAAGTTTTTTCCACGGTGTTCTTCAAGCCCGACAAATCTCACCATACTTGCGCGCGGGGTGTCAACGCGCCGCGGCCCGGCGAACCGAGGCCGGACCGGGGCCTGCCCGGCGGCCGCGCCGCGTCAGGGTCCGAACAGTCTCCGGAAGTTCTCTGCGGTCACCTCGGCCAGGCGCCCGGGCGCGATGCCGCGAACCTCGGCCAGCGCCTCGACCACCCCGGCGACCCAGGCCGGCTCGTTCCGCTTGCCGCGGTGCGGCACCGGCGCCAGAAACGGGCTGTCGGTCTCGACGAGCAACCGGTCGTCCGGGATCAGTTTCGCGGTCTCGCGCAGCGCTCCGGCCTTCGGAAAGGTCACGATACCCGCCAGCGAGATGAAGAAGCCCAGGTCGAGCGCCGCCCGCGCGAGATCCGGCCCGCCGGTGAAACAGTGGATGACGCCCCGGAGCTCACCCCCGCCGTCGATCCGGAGGATCCGGATCGTATCCTCGTCGGCCTCGCGCGTGTGGACGATGACCGGCAGCTGGACCTCCCGGGCCAGGGCGACCTGCGCCTGGAACACCTGCCGCTGGACGGTCCGGTCCGAATAGTCGTAGTGATAATCGAGGCCGATCTCCCCCACCGCGCAGGCGGCCGGCGCCTTCGACAGGGCGTTCTGCGTGACGTCGCGCGCCCGGTCGCCGACCTGCCCGGCGTGGTGCGGATGCACCCCGGCGGCGAACCGGATGGCCGGCCAGGCGGCCGCCACCTGCGTCGCGCGGGCCGCTTCCGCTTCGTCGCCGGCGGCCAGAATGCAGCAGGCCGCCTCGAGGCCGGCCGCCTTCGCGCGCGACACGACCTCGGCGAGATCCCCGGCGAACGCATCGTCGGCGAGGTGACAGTGGGAATCGATCATCGGTGAAAGACACCTGCCCCGGCCCGGCGCGGCCGGCGGCCCGAGGCGCCAGATCTCCGGGACCTACCGGACGCGCGAGCCGAGTCCGGGATCCTGCTCAAAGGTGACGAGCACGGGCTTTCCGCCCTCCGGGCTGGCGGCGAGCACCATGCCGTTGGATTCGATGCCCATCAGCTTCGCCGGCTTCAGATTGAAGACGATGGCGATGAGCCGGCCGACCAGCGTCTCGGCCTCGTACGCCTCGGCAATGCCGGCGACGATCGTGCGCTGCTCGGATCCGACGTCGACCTGCATCTTGATCAGCTTGCGCGAATTCGGCACCCGTTCGGCCGCGAGCACACGGGCCACGCGCAGGTCGACTTTCATGAAGTCGTCGATGGAAATCCGATTGTCCGCAACGGCCGGCTGGGCGGCCGGGGTCTCGCCTGACGGTTCGGTGGTCATGATTCTCCCGCTCCCTGCGTGGATGGCGGCCTGGCAGCCTCCAGACGAGGCCACAGCGGGTCGCCCTTGATGACGGTCCTCGCCGCATTCCGCCAGGCGGCGTCGTCGATACGGATGCGGCCGGCGGACTTCGGCTCGCCGACGCGCCGCAGCACCTCCGCGGCCGACGCCGGCATGATCGGCAGCAGCAGCACCGCCGCGATCCTGATGATCTCGGCGACGTCGTGGAGCGCCAGGTCGAGCTCGGCGCTCCGCGCGGCATCCTTCGCCAGCGTCCAGGGCTGCGCGTCGGCGATGTATTCGTTGGCCGCGTCAATCAGGCGGAACGCGGCGGCGGCCCCCTCGTGCAGCGCGAAGGCGTCCATGGCGGCCGCATAGGCCCCCACGCCCTCGCCGGCGATCCGCGCCAGGCGACCGGGGCCGGACGCGGGCGCGGCCAGCTGGCCGCCGCGATACTTCTCCACCATCACGGCGACCCGGTTCACCAGGTTGCCGAGGTTGTTCGCCAGGTCGACGTTGTAGCGCTCCTCGAACCGCTCCCAGGAGAAATCGCCGTCATTGCCGTACGGGATTTCCTTCACCAGGTACAGGCGCAGCGGGTCGGGGCCGAACCTGTCGGCCGCTTCGAGGGGCTCGAGCACGGTGCCGAGCGACTTGCTCATCTTCTGCCCCTTGAAGTGCACCCAGCCGTGGCCGAAGACCTGCACGGGCAGCGCGAGGCCGGCGCTCATGAGCATCGCCGGCCAGATCACGCAGTGGAACCGCGTGATGTCCTTGCCGATGACGTGCAGGTTCGCCGGCCACCAGGTCCGGAACAGCCCCTCGTCGCTGCCGTAGCCGACCGCCGAGGCGTAGTTGATCAACGCGTCGGCCCAGACGTACACGACGCTCGACGGGTCGTGCGGCAGCGGAATGCCCCAGTGCTGGCCCGCCCGGCTGATGGAGATGTCCTCCAGCCCGCCGTCGAGCAGGCGGAGGATTTCGTTGCGCCGGATCTCCGGCTGCAGGAACTCCGGGTGCTCATCGAAATGCCGCCGGAGCCGTTCCTGGTACCGCGAGAGGCGGAAGAAGTGATTCTTCTCGCGGATCCACTCCGGCTTCGAATGGTGGATCGGGCAGAGTCCGTCGACGAGGTCCTTCTCCGGCTTGAACGCCTCGCACGAGACGCAGTACGGCCCCTCGTAATAGCCTTCGTAGAGGTCGCCCGCCCCGTCCATCCGGCCGATCATCGCCGTCACCGCGGTGCGGTGCCGCGGCTCGGTGGTCCGGATGAAGTCGTCGAAGGAAATCTCGAGCCGCGCCCAGACTTCGCGGAACTCCTGCGCCATCCGGTCGCAGTACGCCAGCGGCTCTTCGCCGAGCTCGCGCGCCCGCCGGTAGACGTTCTGCGAGTGCTCGTCGTTGCCCATCAGGAAATGGGTCTCGAACCCGCACAGCCGCTTGTAGCGCGCGATGACGTCGGCGGTCACCTTCTCGTACGCCGTGCCGAGATGGGGCCGGCTGTTGACATAGTCGATGGCGGTCGTCAGGAAGTAACGGGCCATATAGCGCGATCTTCTCACACCCTCAGGACGTGGCGCAGCGGTCCTGGTAGGCCGCCGCGGCCACCGCCTGCACCTGCTTGACCGACAGGCCGTGAGCGGCCGACAGCCGGACGCAGTCGTCGAACTCCGGGGCCGCGTTCACGACCACGCCGTTCCGGCGCGCGATCTTGAACCGGACCGGACCGAGCGGCGTGTCGACGCTGACGAGCTCCCGCGACAGACATTCGCGGTCCATCTCCGTATGCCGGAGGCCGATCGTCGTCGTCTCACGGAAGAGCAGGTCGGCGAACGTCTCGCGCCGATCCGGCGGGCCGATGATCGTGACGAGCGTGCCGGGCCGGTTCTTCTTCATCTGCACCGGCGTGTAGAACACGTCCCAGGCCCCGGCCTCGTACAGGCGGTCCATGAGCAGTCCGAAAATCTGCGGGTTCATGTCGTCGATCTCGCACTCGACGACCACCACGCGGTGGCCGGACGCGCGGGCCTCCGCCGGCCGGCCGACCAGGACCCGCAGCACGTTCGGCGTCTCGGGGAACTCGCGCTCCCCGGCCCCGTACCCAATCCGCTCCACGTGCATCGGCGGGATCGGGCCGAAGGCGTCGGCGTAGCCGGCGGCGAGCAACGCGCCGGTCGGCGTCACCAGCTCGGCCTGGAGGCCGCTGGAATAGACCGGCGCCTCCCCGAGCAGCTTCACGGTGGCCGGCGCCGGCACCGGGAACACGCCGTGAGCCGAGCGGACCATGCCGCCACCGACGTTGAGCGGCGAGACGACGATCCGATCGGCCGCGAACCATTCGAGGGCGAAGACCGCGCCGACGATGTCCACGATCGAATCGAGCGCGCCGACCTCGTGCAGATGCACCTGCTCGACCGGCATCTGGTGGATGTCCGCCTCCACCTCGGCCAGCCGCCGGAACAGCCCGCGGGCGCGCGTCCGGCCCGCGGCCGACAGCGCCGCCCGATCGATGAGGGCGTTGATCTCCGGCAGGCTGCGATGCGAATGCGGATGCGGGTGTCCGCCGCCCGGGCCGCCGGCCGCCCGGTGGCCCTCATCGGCCCGGTGATCGTGGCCGTGAGGATCGTGGCGGTGCCGGTCGTCGGGCCCGCTGGAGGCCGCCTCGGCGCCGCGCTCGCGCACGTGAAACTTCGTCGCCGCCAGGTGCGCGCGCAGCACCCGCTCTGCGCCGATTTCGCAGCCGTCGAGGGCGAGGCTCCCGAGCGCCCGGCGCAGTTCGTCGAGCGGCAGGCCGGCGTCGATCAGCGCGCCGAGCAGCATGTCGCCCGAAATGCCGGAGAAGCAGTCGAAGTACAGCAGTCTGGACATGTCCGCGCGGGTCGCCTCAGATCCGGCCGGTTTCCTTGAAGCTGCAATAGCGCGTGTCGGCCAGGATCAGATGGTCGATGACGTCGATGCCGATCAGCCGTCCCGCCATCACGAGGCGCGTCGTCAGATCCTCGTCGTCGGCGCTCGGCGCCGGGTCGCCCGAGGGATGATTGTGGAACAGCAGGATCGCCGCCGCCGAACCGGCGATGGCTTCCCGGAAGACCTCCCGCGGGTGCACCAGGCTGGCGTCGAGCGTGCCCACCGAGATGACCGCGGTCCTGAGCACCCGGTGCTTCGTATCCAGCAGCACCACGCCGAAGTGCTCGACCGCCCGGGCGCCGAACTGCGGCATCAGGTAGGCCGCGGCATCGCCCGGACCGGCGATCTGGACGCGCGCGGCGCCGCCACGGACGAGCGTGCGACGCCCGAGGGCGACCGCCGCCAGCACCTGCGCGGCCCGGGCCGGCCCGACGCCACCGATGCGGCAGAGGTCGTCGACCGTCAGCCGCACCAGCCCGTGCAGCCCCCCGCCCGCCTGAAGCACGGCGCCGGCCAGCGCCAGGACGCTGCTCCGGCGGAACCCGCTGCCCAGCACGATCGCCAGCAGCTCGTTGTCCCCGAGCGCCTGCGGCCCGAGCCGAATGAGCTTCTCACGCGGACGATCGTGCGGCGCCAGCTCCCGCATTAACTATACCTTGAAAGCGCCGCCGCACCGCGACAGCGGCCGTCCCCCGGCCGTGCGCCCGGCCGGACGCCGCGGGGATGCCGAGGAGACGGGGTATACTCTGCGCATGTCGCTGCTGCCCCACCCGCGCGCGTTCGTGGCCGTGGCCCTCGTGTCGGCCCTGACCTGGCTGCCGGCCTGCGGACAGCCGCCGGAAAAGGAGATGCACGAGGCCCAGGGCGCCCTTGATGCCGCCCGCGCCGCCGGCGCGCCCCGGTACGCCTCCAATGAATACCAGGCGGCGGTGGCGGCCTTGAAGCGGTCGCAGCAGGCGGTGGCCGATCGCGACTACCGGCAGGCCCTGAACTTCGCGCTCGACAGCCGCGAACGGGCCCAGGACGCCGTCCGGGAAGCGATGAACCGCAAGGCGATCGTCCGCGGCGACGCCGAGCGCGCCGTGGCCGACGCGACCGCAGCTCTCGCCGAAGCCCGCGACCGCGTGAAGCAGGCGCAAGCGGCCCGCGTGCCGTTCCGTCTGCTCGCCGCGCCGGTCGACTCGATCGACACCGCGGATGATGCCCTGCAAAAAGCGCGCGCAGCGCTCGACCAGCAGGAAGACCTCACGGCGCTCGACCTCGCCAGCGGCCTCGTCGGCCGCCTGCACGGCGCCACGGCGCAGATCGACGCCCTGCTCAAGCGGCGCCGCTGACCGCTGGCACCGCTGGCGCCGGCCGGCCGCTCTCCTTCCCATCGTAGAATCTGCCCCGCTGAAGGTTCTGGGGGTACGCCGCGGGTGCCATCTCTTCCCCGGCGCCTGCAGGCGTGAGACGTGGGGATGCGGGTGGTTCCCGCCGGCGGCGGGCGTCGCGGCGTTCAGTGGAAGAGCGGGCCGAGCGCCGTGACGGCGGCGACGATCACCAGCAGCGCCAGGAGATCGAGGACGATCCCGGTCCGGATCATCGCGCGAACCGGCACGTACCCCGAGCTGTACACGATGGCGTTCGAGGCGGTGGAAATCGGGAGCACCAGGCCCATGCTGGCACCGAGCGTGGCGCCCAGCGCGGCCTCGACCGGCGACACCCGCGCCGTCTGGCAGGCGGCGATGGCGATCGGCACCAGGATGGCCGCGGCCGCGGTGTTGGACGTCATCTGCGACAGCAGGATGGCGGCGGCCGTGAACGCGACGGTCAACGCCAGCGTCGTGTGCACGCCGGCGCCGCCGACCAGCGGCTGGCCGAGGGCGGCGGCGAGGCCGGTCGAAAAGGCGAGTTCCCCGAGCGCGAGCCCCCCGCCGTACACGAGCACGATCCCCCAGTCGATGCGCGCGGCCTCTTCCCAGGTGAGGGTGAACCGGCGGGTCTTCCAGTCGATCGGCAGCACGAACAGCAGCGCGGCCCCGAGAATCGCCGCCACCCCCTCGGGCACGGGCGACGAGTAGACCTGATCGATCGCGCTCGCGCCGGTCCCGCGCAGCCCCAGCAGCCCCGGCAGGACCCACAGCAGAACCGTCCCGCCGAAGGCCAGCGCGACGTTGCGCTGCCCAGGGGACATCGGCCCGAGCCGGGCGAGTTCGTCGCGCACCAGATCGGCCGCCGGGACCGGCAGCGTGAACCGCCGCACGCCGCCGCGGCCGATCAGCCAGATCAGGCACGCCGTGAGCAGCGCCGCCATGGGGACGCCGAACGCCATCCAGCCGACGAACGAGATGCGCACGCCGGCCAGCCGCTGCAGCATGCCGATGCCGATCAGGTTCGGCGGCGTGCCGACCGGCGCGGCCATGCCGCCAAGGCAGGCCCCGAACGCCGTCGCCAGCATCATGGCCCCGGCGAACTCGCGGACGGCCTGGTCGCCGGGCCGCGCGGCCCGCGCGATCTGCGCGATGAGCGCCATGCCGATCGGAAACATCATGGCGGTGGTCGCCGTGTTGTTCACCCACATCGACACGAACACCGTCACGGCGACGTACGCCACCAGCAGCCGCATGCCGCTCGTGCCGAGCCACGGCATCGCCAGCACCCGGCAGGCGATCCATCGATCGAGTCCGTGGACGAACATCGCCTCGGCGAGAATGAAGCTGCCGATGAACAGAAAGACAATGGGATCGGCAAACGGCGCGAACGCCAGCGGGGCGGGGGCCACGCCCAGGACGACGACCAGCGCGGGGCCCAGGACGGCCGCGATGGCCAGCGGCACCGCCTCGGTCATCCACAGCGTCGCCACGACCGCGAGGACGGCCAGCAGGCGGTGGGCCGGCGGGGCCAGGGCGGGCATCGGCCACAGCAGCAGGCCGACGAAGATCAGCGGCGCCGCGCAGAGCCCGACCGTGCGCCGGCGCCGGTTGAAGCGCTCCTCGGCGGGCGAATAGAAGTCGACGGCCTCGATAGCCTGCTGAAAGCTCTGCACGGCTCCCGATCGCTGAACGGTGTCGGACGCGGTTCAGTCCGGCCGGCCGGCGTCGCCTCGTGCGTCGGGCCACCGGCCCTCGTACACGAGTTCGGCCCACCCGGTCAGATAGATGTCGTCCGCGCGGATCTCGACCCGCTGGGTCCCGCCGGGGGCGGTCACGGTGAAATCCCGATCGCCCGGTGTGAGGCTGGCGATGGCGGCCGCCGCGGCGCACGTCCCGGTGCCCGAGGACATCGTCGGGCCGACCCCGCGCTCCCAGATCAGGATGTGCAGGGCGCCCGGGCCGCGCATCTCCGCAAACTCGATGTTGGTCCCCTCGGGGAACCGCGGGTGCCGTTCGAGGGCCGAGCCCAGCCGGCGGAATTCCTCCTCCGGCGGCAGCGTCCCCGGCACCACGCAGTGCGGATTGCCCATCGACAGCAGGATCGCCCGCACCGGGCGATCCCCGACGAGCACCTCGGCGGGCGACACATCGCGGGCGGCCCCCATCGCGGCACGGAACGTGATCCGCCCGTCGCTCCGCTCAATCGGCGTCAGCGTCTTCGCTCCGGCGTCGGTCTGGATGACGACCGGCCGGCCGGTCGACTCCCCCGCCGCCGGTCCGGCCGGCGGCGCGCCGCGCTGGTCGAGAACCAGCGCGGCAAGGCAGCGGACGCCATTCCCCGACACTTCGGCCCGGCCTCCGTCGGCGTTGTAGAGCTGCATCCGTGCGCCTTCGGGCGTCACGCCGTACAGGATCAGCCCGTCGGCGCCCGCCCCCATGTGCCGATCGCACATCGCGCGGGCCAGGGCGACCGGGTCGCGATCGCCGATCGCGGTCCGCTCCATCAGGAGAAAATCATTGCCGTAGGCCTGGCTTTTGATGAACGGGAGCATGGGACTCGAAATCCAGTCTGCGCGCGCCAGGCGATACGGCCGGCGCAGGGCCAGGGGCCCTTCCTACTTCCTGCAGAACGCCAGCAGGTGCCAGCCGAACCGCCGGACCAGTCCGCGCGGCAGCGCGTTGAAGGTGCCGACGAACAGCCTGTTGTACACTGCGCCTTTCCAGCCGCCATGGAGCCGCGATTCCACCGGAAACCGCTCGGGCACGAGGCGAACGGCGTGGAAACCGGCCAGCAGGCTGCGGAACTCTCCGGCCGAGTACTTCCGGAGAACGGGAGCGTCTTCGTGCTCGAGCGGAACCTTCATCAGTTTCGACAGCGCGTTCAACCAGGAGATCCGGTTGTACACCTGGAAGACGGCGTCGCCGCCCGGCTTCAGGACGCGGCGGCACTCCTCGACCAGCCGTCGATCGTCGGCAGTGTACTGCACAACGCCGTGGGCGTACACCAGATCGAACGTGTTGTCGGAAAACGGCAGCGCCTCGGCATCGGCCACGACGAACGTTCCGGCGAGCTGCTGCAGCGCGAAGTTCCGGCGCGCAAGCGCGATCGCCGACGGCGCCAGGTCGACGCCGGTGGCCTGCGCCCCGCCGCGCGCGAACCTGGCCAGGTCGACCGCCGCGCCGCATCCGACCTCGAGCACCCGACGCCCGCGATAGCCGTCGAAGTCGACGAGGTGCAGCAGGTGGTGCAGCTTTTCGAAGTGATACTGGTCCAGATCCTGAAAGAATCCCGCGGAGCCGACGGGGTGCCGGGTAATCTCGAGATCGTGGATGTGCCGATCCCAGTACTGTCGGACTTGATCGATGGCAGACACGGACGACAGTATAGCTGGATCCGTCCTTCCCACCAGCGTCCCCGCGCGTGCGGTCGGGGATCGGAAGGGACACCGATGAACCGGACGCGCAAGGCCGGCGGAGATCTCGGATGATGCAGCGCGATCTGTCACGGCTGACCGGCACGCCGTTCGACCTGCTGGTCGTCGGCGGGGGCGTCTACGGCCTTGCCGCCGCCTACGACGCCGCCCAGCGCGGCCTCCGCGTCGCGCTCGTCGAGCGAGGCGACTTCGGCAGCGGCAGCTCGTTCAATCATCAGAAAACGGCGCACGGCGGGCTGCGCTACCTCCAGACGGGCGACGTCAGGCGCGCGCGGGAGTCGGTGCTCGAGCGCCGGACGCTGGCCCGCATCGCGCCCCATCTGCTGCATCCGCTCGCCTTCGTGCTGCCGACGGTCCGCTCGCCCACGGCCGGCCGGCTGGCGCTGCGGACCGGATTCCTCCTGGATCGGATCGTGGCCCGCGACCGCAACGTCGGCCTTCCCGCCGCACTGCGCCTGCCGGCCGGACGGGTCATCTCCCGGGACGACTGTCTCCGCCGGTTCCCGGGCGTGCGCCGGAAGGGGCTGACCGGCGCCGGTCTCTGGTACGACTATCAGATGTCCGATGCCGAGCGGCTGACGATGGCGATCGCCGTGGCGGCCGAGGGCCATGGCGCCGTGCTCGCCAACCACGCGGAGGCGATCGCCCCCCGCCGCGAGCAGGGCCGGATCACCGGCATGACCGTCCGCGACGCCCTCAGCGGATCCACGCTGGAGGTGGCGGCGCGCGTCATCCTGAACGCCGCCGGCGCCGGTGCCGGCCCCCTCATGGCGGCCTGCGGCGTGGCGCGGCCGGTGCCACTCGTCCAGGCCATGAACTTCGTCACCAGCCGCGACGCGACCGATGCGGCGCTCGGAGCCCGCTCCCCCTCGGGCCGCCACCTGTTCCTCGTGCCGTGGCGCCGGCACGCACTGATCGGGACGTGGGAGGCGGGCGTCACCTGCCAGCCGGATGCCCGGATCACCTCCGCGCAGGTCGCGGCGTTCCTGGCCGAGATCAACCAGGCCTTCCCGGCGCTCGATCTGGCACCGGGCGAGATCCGGATGGTTCACCGCGGCGTCGTCCCGGCAGAGGTCGCGGCCGACGGCAGGGTGTCGCTCCGCGGACGCCATGAGATTCGCGATCACGCGCAGGACGGTGCGGACGGACTGGTCACCGTGATCGGTGTCAAGTACACGACCGCGCGCGCGGTGGCGCAGGAGGCGATCGACGTGATTGTCGGCAGACTGGGCGGGCCGGCGGCCGCCTGCCGGACCGCGGTCGTGCCGCTGCCGGGCGGCGAGATCCCCGACGCCGGCGCCGTGCGCGAACAGGTCCGGGCGGCGGCGCGCGATCGCCTGCCGCCGGAGGTGCTCGCCCACCTGGTGGACGCGTACGGCGCGCGCGCGCAGGCCGTGGTGGATCTCCTGTCCGAGCAGGCCGCCTGGGCCGAGCCGATCGGCGGCACCCATCCGGTGATCGCCGCCGAGCTCATTCACGCCGTGCGGTACGAAATGGCCTGCACGCTGACCGACGCGCTGGTCCGGCGCACGGGACTCGGCGCGGACGGCTTCCCGGGAGAGGCGGCAGCCGGCGCGGCCGCGCGCCTCCTGGCCGCCGAGCTCGGCTGGGACGCCCCGCGCGTCGCGCGGGAGCTCGCCGCGCTGCGCGCGTTCTACGAGCCGCTGGAGATCCCTACCCCCCTTGCGGCACCTTGAAGGCGTTGAACACGTAGGTGACGCCGGTCGTGAAGCCGAAGCTCGGGTCCTGGGGCGTCATCCCGAACAGCACCCCCGCGTCGAAGCGGATCGGCCCGTGCGTGTAGCGCGCGCCCAGGCGCAGGCCCGACTCGCTGTCCGTGCCGGGCAGCGCCACCGGCCTGGTGTTGGCCCGGCCGTTGATCTCCCCCACCATGTCGTAATGAGCCGTGATGGCGCGCACGAACGACAGGCCGTAGGTCAGGACATCGTTCTGACTGTTGCCGTTCGTGGGATCGCCGAGGATCCCGACACCGAGATTGCCGGCGATCCGCACCGACTGCACGGTCTTGCCGACCAGCAGGCTGGCGTAGAAGTCGGTCGTATCCAGCCCCAGCCCGCTCTGGTTGGAGGCGTTCGGCAGCTTCGTCGCGAACCGGACGCCGAACGCCGGCCGCCTGGCGGTTTCCGCCAGCACCCGCACCTTGGTGGCGACCACCAGGTCTTCCACGTCGGAGGTCGAGTTCCCGGTGAAGTTCAACTGGTCGGACAGTGGCGCCGGCTGGCGCGACGTGATGGAGAGCTGCTGGTACGGGGCGCCGTAGAACTCCAGCTCGGCGATCGAGCTCAGGCCGAAGAACAGGCCGAGCGTCGGCACGGCGATCTGATTCCCCTCGAGCCCGGACACGGGATACACCTGGTTGTGATTCCAGTCGAAGCCGCCCTGCACGAGGATCTGCCCGGCCGGAATCGTCTGCGGATCCTCGGTCACGAGCGGGCGCTGCTGCGCCGCGGCCCGGCCGCACAGCGGCAGCAGCCAGACGGCCAGCGCGAGCGCCGCCGCCGGCATCCGCGATCTCCGCAGGCGGCGGAACAGGGTCGGGGGGATGGTCGGCATGAGAGATGTCTGCACGGGTTCGTTCCCTTTCTCGTCGTGCGCCCGCAGCCCTAGCGGCTGTCGAGCAGCAGGGTCACCGGGCCGTCGTTGACCAGGTGCACCTGCATCATGGCCTGGAACTGTCCGGTGCCGGTGGTGAGACCGGAGTCGCGCAGGCGCCGGACGACCTCCTCGTAAAGCTGGCGGGCGGCCTCGGGCGGCGCGGCCGCGGCAAAGGACGGCCGCCGCCCCTTGCGGCAGTCGCCGCAGATCGTGAACTGCGAGACGAGGAGCACGGCGCCGCCGATCTCCGTCACGGACAGGCTCATCTTCCGGTCGGAGGCGGCCGGATCCTCGAACACGCGCAGGTCCCGGATCTTGTCGGCCATGTACGCCGCGTCCGCCGGCCCGTCCTCCCGCGCGACGCCGAGCAGCACCAGCAGGCCGCGTCCGATTTCCCCGACCGTGCGGCCGTCGACCTCGACGTGCGCGCGGGCCACCCGCTGGACGACCGCCTTCATGCGCGGTCGGACGGCCCGGCGGGCTCGCCAGAGCCCCGGATCGCACCCGACGCGACGACCCGTGCGCGCAGGTCGGCCGGGGGGTTCAGGCGGACGTCGAGGAGGTGGCGCGGCGCGACGTTGCCGAGCGCCTTCAGCATGGAGTGCTTCACGCCCGGGTGCTCGCGCTCGAGATCCAGCAGGAGCCGTTTGATGCGCTGCCGCTGCAGGCTCAGGTCCCCGCACGCCGGACAGCAGCACCCGACGATCGGCAGGCCGCATTCCCGCGTATAGGCGCGCGCCTCGCTCTCGGCGACGTACGCCAGCGGCCGGATCACGACGTGCGCGCCATCATCGGACACCAGGCGCGCGGGCATGGCCTTCAGGGACCCGGCGAAGAACAGGTTCAGGAGCAGCGTTTCGATGAAGTCGTCCGCGTGATGGCCCAGGGCGATCTTCGTGGCGCCGACCTCCCGCGCGAGACGATAGAGCACGCCGCGGCGCAGCCGGGCGCACAGCGAGCAGGGGGTCGCATTCGCCGCCAGCAGATCGTCCATCACTTCGCCGATCTGCGTGTGCTCGATCCGGCACTCCCAGCCGCGCGCACGGCACGTCTCCATGATCACGCCGTGCTTGTACTCCTTGTAGCCGGAATCGACGTTCACCGCGACGAGCGAGAACCGGATCGGCGCCCGCTGCTGCAGGACGTCGAGCACCTGCAGCAGGGCCCAGCTGTCCTTGCCGCCCGACAGGCCGACCATCACGCGATCGCCGTCTTCGATCAGATCGAAGTCCGTGATGGCTCTGGTCGTCTTGCGGGCGATCTGCGCTTCGAGTTCGGTGCGATACGGCATGAGCACGGCGACCGCACCCTGAACGAAGGCGGCGGCGCTCCTAGATTATACGAGCAGCAGCTGTTGGACGGCGTGGTCCCACGTGAAGCGCGCGGCGGTCTGCGCGGCCGCTTCGCCCATGCGGACGGCAGCCGGCCGATCCCCGGCCAGCCTGGCGAGCGCGCGGGCCAGCGGCTCGGCCGCCGGCTCACAGACGAGCCCGGTCCGGCCGTCCTCGACCAGCTCAGCGGCCCCACCGCTGTCGGCACAGGTGACGACCGCCTTGTGCGAGGCGAACGCCTCGATGGTCACGAAGCCGTAGTCTTCGTCGAACGGCGGGAAGCAGACCGCGCGGCAGCGCGCCAGATGATCGAGCAGCGCGGCCTCGCCGATGCTCCCGACGAGCGTCACGCGCGACTCGAGCCCGAGTTCGCGGACCAGCGCGGTCAGCCGGCCCGCCTCCTCCCCGTCGCCGGCGATCACGCACCGCACCCCGCCGGCGGCCGGCCTGGCGAGCGCCTCGATCAGCAGATCGAGCCGCTTCAGCGGCGTCAGCCGCGAGACCGCGAAGATGTAGTCGCCGTAGTCGTCGCAGCGATACGGACGAGGAGGCGCCGGAGGATACAGGACGTCGGCCGGCACGCGCAGCCACCAGTCGACGCGGCGGCGGATCGTCTCCGACTGGACGAACAGCCGGGTCACGTTGCGACGCAGCAGGTGCCGGTCGGCCGCGTGGATGAGCGTCCGCCGGACCCGCTCCTTCACGCCGGCGCGCCACGAGAGCGAGGCGCTGAACCGCGGCCACTGGTCGTAATACTCCCGCATCGTATGGTTCAGCCAGCAGACGTGCGCCGGATGCCGGACGGCATAGCTCGGGTAGCGGAGGCTGATGACCTGATCGATCGGGCCGCCCGGCGCCATGCCGACGTCCGTCAGCCACGTCGCCAGGTATGCCGCCGCCTGCCGGCCGAACCGGTTCTGGGGCGTGATCAGCAGATCGGACTGATGCCCGCGCTCGCCCAGCGCGCGCACGAGCGCGCGCGCCAGCACGAGGTGCCCGCCCTCGGCGAACGGCGGACTCGACGTGACGACGGCGATGCGGCTCATGAGGCGGGCGTGGCCTTCCGGTGGCCGACGATCCGGGCCGGCACGCCGGCGGCGATGGCATACTCGGGCACCGAGTCGCGGACGACGGCCGCCGCACCGATGACGGCGTGGGCGCCGATGGTCGTGCCGTCGAGAATCTTGACGCCGGCGCCGGTCCACACCCCTTCGCCGATCGTGACGCCGGCCGACCGGCGCGCCTGCGACAGCACCGTGGCGTCCGGATCCGCGAACTCGTGGTCGCCGCCGATCACGTACGTGTAGGCGGCCAGCAGCGTGTGCGGGCCGATCGCGACCCGGCTGGCCGAGAAGACCTCGCAGTTGAACCCGATGTTCGCGCCGTCCCCGATGACGATGTCGCCGTTCTTGCAGGACAGGATGCTGTTGCGGCCGATGAACACGCCGTCCCCGATCGCAATCCCGGCGTTGTCGTCCCCCTTGGCATCGAGCAGGCAGTTGTCATCGATGACGACATTGCTCCCGATCCGGATCTTCGCCGGATGCCGGAGCACGACGTTCTGGCCGAAGACGACGTTGCGGCCGCAGGCGCCGAGCAGACCGGAATACAGCCGCTTGCGGAGGACCAGACCGAGCGCGCCCGGCACGGCCTGGCATACCAGCATCGTCAGCTCGTAGCGAAGGAGCGGTCCCCAGCCCGGCCGGCCGACGACCAGCCGCGCGTACTTGTCGCGCAGCGACCGGCGCGCATCGAACAGATCCTCCTGCGCCTTCGGGATGTCGTGTTGCTGCCCGGTCATCGTCACAGCCAGCCTGCCTGCCCGTACCAGTCGAGCGTCCGGCGGATGCCTTCCCGGAGCCCGACGGCCGGCGCATAGCCGAGCGCCTGCCGCGCCCGGCTGATGTCGAACGCGCGGCTCTTCGTGAAGAAGTCGACCCGCCGCCGGTACAGGGGCGGCTCCACCCGCAGCGGGACGCAGACCGCCTCGCAGGCAGCCCCGATCAGCCAGAACGGCCAGACCGGCAGGTGCAGCCGCGGCGGCGCCACGCCTGCCTCGTCGGCGATCAGCCGCACGAGCTCGTTGAGCGACGTGACTTCGCCGCCCGCCAGGATGTACGTCCGCCCGGCAATGCCGGGCGTCTCGCCGCACAGCCGGAAGCCTTCCACGAGGTCGTCGATGTAGGTCAGATGGTAGTAGATGTCGCCCCGTCCGAGCGTCACGAACCGGCCACGGACCACGCCGCGGAACAGCTTCAGGAGGCGGCGGTCGCCCGGGCCGTAGATGCCGGTCGGGCGGACGATGA
>Ga0307373_10008408_pt1 | contig 15704 bp, 10 predicted proteins | sample OX2MG_FD_202534 | JGI IMG/M metagenome (GOLD analysis project Ga0307373, IMG submission 202534) | Soil microbial communities from Risofladan, Vaasa, Finland - OX-2 | ecosystem: Environmental > Terrestrial > Soil > Coastal area > Acid sulfate soil | place: Finland: Risofladan, Vaasa | collected... | reverse complement strand
GTCCATCGCGGGAAAGGATCTCGCCTTCGCGGTACAGGTATCCCTGGGCATGGGGGATCTCAATGGTGACGCCACCGGCGAGCGCCATGTCGCACTCGGCATTCAGTAGGCTTTGGCAGGCCAGATGGACCGCGACCAGCGATGTGGAGCACGCCGTCTGCACGCTCAAGCTGGGTCCTTGAAGATCCATCTGATACGACACACGCGAGGCCAGAACGTCTTTGTCGTTGCCCGTCTGCCGGATCATAAACAGCCCGGCACTCTCCCGTAGCTGACGATTTTGCATCAAGTTGTGGAGCATGTATGCGTTCATGCCGGAACCGGCAAAAACACCGATGGAGCCAGCAAAGCCGTCCGGCGTATGCCCTGCATTCTCGATCGCCTCCCAGGCGCATTCAAGGAAATGCCGATGCTGCGGGTCCATAATGGCTGCATCCCGCGGACTGAATCCGAAGAACGAAGCATCGAACAGATCGAAATCTTCCAGCACCGCCGCCGCTTTCACGTATTCTGGGTTCGCCAGATCTTCCTCCGAAACGCCCGCCGCGCGCAACTCCGCATCGGTCAGGGTGCGGATCGATTCCACGCCGTCGCGCAGGTTTCTCCAGAATGCATCCACGTTTTGCGCTCCGGGGAAGCGCCCCGCCATGCCGACGATCGCGATTGCTGAGTTTTTCATAAAGATGCGGCGGAGCGGTTGCGCGCTGCCAGACGCCTCTGGACGCGATCCGAAGTGCGGGACGCGAGCAGTTCTCCTGACAAATGGCCCGCAAGCGAGCTGACGGTATGGAACTCAAAAAGATCGGTCAGTGGAATTTCCCGTCCCAGTTTGCGCTGCAATTCAATCTGCACCTCCGGAACCATGAGTGAGGTGGCCCCCAGATCGAAGAAGTTCTGGTGCAGACCAACAAATTCCACGCCCAGAATTTCCGCCCATGTCTCGGCAACTGTCCGCTCCATTTCATTCCGTGCTTCGTTGCCGGCTACGGCGGCGTCACTCTGAATCGAGACCACTGGCAGGCCATTGCGGTCGATCTTTCCATTTGCCGTCAGCGGCAATCGGTCCATCAAGACAATCTGTGACGGCACCATATACTCCGGCAGCCTGGATGCCAGCATGTCGCGCAACGACGACGCCGTGGCTGCGTTTCCGTCGTGCAGCACCACGTAACCAATCAGGCGCTGGTCTCCAGGTCGGTCTTCCCTGGCAACGACCACGGCCTGCCGCACTGCGGGGTGCTGTTCCAGCGTGGCCTCAATTTCTTCAAGCTCAATGCGGAAACCGCGCAATTTCAACTGAAAATCGGAGCGTCCGAGGAATTCAATGTTTCCATCAGGCAGGAATCTTGCAACGTCTCCCGTACGATACATGCGACCGGTCCCGGAAATACGGTCAGGAATAAATCGTTCGCTTGTCCATTCCGGATGGGCCCAATATCCGCGCACAACGCCCTCGCCGCTCAGGTACAACTCGCCAGACTCTCCTTCGGCAACAGGTCTCAATTCAGAATCCAGAATGTACGCGCGTGTGTTCGCCAGGGGCTTCCCAATCGGTATGTTCGTTGTAAATTCTGCCGCCTGTGGAATGCTGTACACCGTGGACCAGATGGTCGTCTCCGTGGGGCCATACACGTTATATACATGGCCCGTTATCGCGGAGCGCAACGTGTTCATCAGCGAAACGGGCAGCACTTCTCCGCCTAACAGCAGGTTCTCGACTCCGCCGAAGGCAGCCAGCGAGCGCGGATCGGCCGCAATCATCCGTGCCAGCGACGGCGTGGACTGAAAATGTGTGATGCCGTGACGGAGGATTTCCTGGGGAATCGTATGGGCACCTTCATCTCCGTGCAGCACTACCTGAAAACCGCGCGTCAGGGTCCAGAAGAGTTCCAGCACGGAAATATCGAAGGAGATGCTGGTCACCGCAAGCCATGTTCCCGGCTGTTTCCCAAGCGCCTCATCCATGGCAGCAAAGAACGACAGCACGTTGCGATGCTCCACCATCACGCCTTTCGGCTTCCCGGTGGAGCCGGACGTATAAATCACGTACATCAGATTTTCTTCCGATCCCGCGTCGGCCAACGGAGCAGCGTTCTGGCCTGCAATTGCGGGGGCCTCCCCATCGACGCAAACCACGCGTGCAGCCACAGTGGGCACGATTGCGGCGATGAGTTGGGTGGTCAGGATGAAGGGGGCCTGCGAGTCCTCGACAAGAAATACAATGCGTTCCCTGGGATATCCAGGATCGAGCGGCACATAGGCGCCACCAGCCTTCAAAACCGCCAGAAGGGCGATCACCAACTTCTCCGATCGCTCCATCAGCACGCCAACAAGTGTTTCCGGCTTTACCCCAAGGGAACGTAGATATCGCGCCAGTTGATTGCTTCGTTCATCCAACTGGCGATAGGTGATGCGTTGGTCTTGAAAGACCAGCGCAATAGTATCGGGGGTTCGTGCCGCCTGCTCCTCAAACGAGCACGCAATCGTCTTACATCCGGGGATCGTACGCCCTTCCACTCGAATCTTCGAGTCGAACATCGTCTCCGACGGCACCACATTCCCCTCCTGCAAGACACCCCATGTCTGATCGACATCTGCCCGTTTTCCACCATGGGCCACGCGGACTCCGGTCCTGGTTCGAGTTTGAGAAAGCGGATTTACATGATCCTCGTAAACAGGTATGCAATTCCCACTCCAATCCACGGGTTCAATTGGCATGGATTTACCTTCCCAGACGACAGTGGGACCCGCTGGACCCTTCGCGATCGGGAGATAGAATGTCGAAATCCTGGATTGCGGGGCTGGATCTGCCACGCATGTGGCCCAGACACGACGCTTTCGGGGTCGCTGCCGGGCTGCCGCATGAGCGCTTCTCGAACATTCACTGTGTTTCCAATGCCCCCGCGCCTGTGAAGCCCTTCATTCTCCGGAAAATGCGGCGACTCCTGCGCATCAGAATCTTCGCCAAGATCGTTTGGATTTCCTGTTTCTCTTCCGCATTATGCAACTTATTGCACACTTTGACGGTTTGGTTGGATGGTGTTGGCCGTTGGCAATTACCGGCGACCGACCAGTGTGTCCTCTAAAAACAGGTATTCGATGCCTGTTCCCAGGAAAGTTTCCAGCGCCTCCGTGGGCGTGTTTACAATCGGCTGGCCCTTGACATTGAAACTGGTATTCAACACCATCTGGCGGCCCGTTGTTTTACCAACCTCTTCCAGCAGCGTGTGAAACTCCCGGTTATCGGTTCGGGATACGGTCTGGACCCGCGCCGAGCCGTTCACGTGGGTAATGGCAGGCAGCGCGGCGCGATACTGTTCCCGTACATCCACCGTCATAATCATGTAAGGAAACTCCGCGCCCAGCGGCGCCTCAAACCAGTCCTGCACCTGCTCCGAGGAGACCGCCGGCGCAAAAGGACGAAATGCCTCCCGCATCTTGACCATCGCATTGATGCGGTCCCGCATCTCCGGATGTCCTGGGTCCGCGAGAATGCTGCGATGCCCCAGAGCTCTCGGGCCGAACTCCATCCTGCCGCGATACCAGGCAATCACTCGCCCATCGCGAATGAACCTTGCCGCTTCTGCGCACGTCTCACGCAAGCTGGAAAAGCGGACTGTCGTCACACGGTCCTGATAATGTTGCAGCGCCTCATCAATATCGCCGTCGGATGCCGCCGGCCCCAGGAAGGGTACCGGCATGCGCACGTTGCGGATCCTGTCGATGCGCGAGGCCCGCCACAGCGCCGCGCCCAGCGCCGCACCATCATCTCCCGCTGCGGGCTGGACGTAGATCTCGTCGAAAGCGCCGGATTGCAGCAGGTGTCCATTCGCCGTGCAGTTTAACGCCACCCCGCCCGCCATGGCCAGCCGGCGCAGGCTGGTTGACCGCCCGAAATATCTGCAGACGTGCAGCATCGCCCGGTCCAGGCACGCCTGCAAGGCAGCGGCAACGTCCCGGTGCGCATCCGTGATCTCAGCATCCGGCGGGCGGTGAGGGAGCAAATGCTCCTCCAGATAGCGCCGGGTTGCGCCATAGGTCTCGCGGTCTTGCCGCGATGTATTCATCTTCAGCAGAGGGACCTGGATTCGGCCACCATCCAGGCACTTCACCGCGTCGTCAAAAAACGCGCGATAGTGCGATGGATCGCCATACGGCGCCAACCCCATGATTTTGTACTCGTCGGAGTTGAAGTCGAAGCCGAGGTGCAGGGTGATGACGGAGTACAGAATGCCGATCGAATCGTTGGCGGAAATCGCCCGCAGCGTGTCGATCCGGTGGTCATGCGCGTGGTATACGGTGGCGCTGTGCGCTTCCCCCATGCCATCCATCACCACCACCAGACACTCTTCCCAACCGGAGGTGAAGTACGCGCTGGCGGCATGCGCCAGATGATGGTTCACTGCATGGAAGCGTTCCGCTGGAAACTCCGGCATGGCCCCCTGCAGATCCCGCAGCAACGCTTCGCGGGAGAAGACCTGGCTGTACTGCTCCGCCGTAATCGGATCCAGAGAGTACATCTCCTTATAGGGCGAGTAGTCGAAGCCGTGGGCCATCTCGTCGATGTCCGCGGGCCTAATTCCAGCCTCCGCCAAGCAGTACTCGATGGCGCGAATGGGAAAGTCGCCGGTGTGTTTCTTCCGGCTGAAGCGCTCTTCCGCCGCGGCCGCGACAATCTCTCCATCAATCACCAGCGCCGCAGCCGAATCGTGCCCCTGCGAAATCCTGTACTCGCGCTCATCCAGCCCAGGCCAATGTGCCTTCTTGAACGGGACGGAGTTCTCAAACCCGCTGATTCCCAGTACTTTCATGGATGACTGCTGCCGCCTGACTGCAAAGGATATACGCGATGTGCCGAATTCTACATCGGGGAAGCGAATACGGCATGTGACGGCGCTTACAATCAGGATCAATTGTTCGCTGTTGAGTGGTTATTTTCATCGGTGGTGCGGAGACTTACGATGCCAACTGTCGGTCGCCGCGAACCTAACTGCGCAGCATACAGAGGGCCAGGCAATTCTTGAAGCGCACGGACGCCTGCTCACCGCGTCGCGCGAATCCCTGCCCGGGGTGATGTGCGTTACACTCTGCGTTACCGTCTCGACGTTTCCAGCATCGAAATCACAGCCTCCTTAGAGAAGTCACCTCTGCCTGGAGCCCGCGTGATACTGCTTGTGATCGCGCACACCGCAGACGGCGTGCAGCAACCTAGCATCTCCACCGTCCGCATTACGAAGCCCGCAGGCCAGCTTGTGATTCGAACCAGCGGTCCGATTTCGAGACAATCCCCGCGATACGCAACTTCAATCTCGTTCCGGGTTTTGAGTGCGTGCCGCTGGTTGTGCACCAGAACCTTCACACATTCTGTTGGTGGCTGGCAATGGCCCGAGCATCGATAAAGGAGATCCAGGAAGCAGCCGGCCACGAGACGATCACGATGGCTGCTCGCTACAGTCATCTCTCGCCCGCGCACAAGCTGTCCGTAGTCGAGCGAATCGCATGGACAGCGAATGCGACCACGAATTGACGGGGGCCGGCCCTGCCTGCGATTACTTCGGTGAGAGCCGGTCAGTTAGGAACTTGACGACGGCTGTATCGTCGGCATCCTGTTTCAGATCCGAGGGGAATGCATCCTTCAGGAATCGGGTCATCTCATCTTTATAGAATCGACGATTCATGATGGCATCCAGGAAAAAACGCAGAGCCGCGGGATCGTTGTTGTGCACGAGTTCCCTCGCAGATGCCGTGCGGACCCAAACATACGGAGAATCAGCAAGTGCCTTGTCCAGCCAGGGAATAGCTGTAGCGCCATAGCCTCGCATAAGGGAGTATGGAATCGATGAGAGATCTCTTCCAGTTGGATCCGGATCGCCCGGCTGAATGAGTAGCGCTGCCAAGCGCCGCAGGTCATCCGGGATTGGATTCCAGGCGAGAGAAATTCGGGCCTGCTCGGCTGCGGACCCACCCGAGGATGCAATCTGCCAAAGCAATTCGTGAGCCTCAGGTTGCTTGAGAGTTCCCAAGTATTCGGCAAGTTCCCTTTCGGATTCCTCGTGTCCTGCGGCGATTATCCGGGGAGCTGCCCTCAGGACAGCAGCATCAGCAACTACGGCCATACTCGCGCTCGGTGGATCATCCGCATTCGGAGGAAGGTGCAAGAAGAATCGAAGCGTCTTGATCGCAGCTGCTATTTGGTTGGTGTTACTGGAATCCAAGCTCTGGATGCAATCCGTTACCATCGACGCACGGTATCTTCGAAGCGGCTCGGCGCTCACCATATACGCGAGCGTGTCGCTCGGTCCATGTGTGTGGATCAGTTCCATGAGCAACTTATTCACTTGGTCTTCGGGGAATATCTGTAGGGCCGAGGCTGCAAGCCGGGAGACCACCTGATTATTGGAGTAGAGCAGGTTGGCAATTGCACGGAGAGCACGATCGTCGGGCGCAGCTGCAGCTAGATCGGGGATGAACTCACCTGCCAGCATTCCGGGAGCGGACGGAACTTTGGCCAACATCCCCCTGAGCCATTCTTCCCGCTGGCTCCGTGGGGCGCTAGTAACGAAAAAAGTCGTCCAATCGGAAGCGACGGAGTCAACCGTATCGAGCTTGCCTGGAGAGAACTCCGGCATCTGAGTAATCCATCGAACAGCGTACTCGCCGGGTTGCAACGACGGGAACCAAATATGAAGCGGGAGCTGATCCGTCGGAGCGTTCGGTGGGGCAACCCAGCCGCAAAGGATTCCGCTTGCATCTCCCCAAATTTGGACCTGCCGGGGAGGAACGAGTTTGCCATCATGCATTAACTCAAGCCGATTACAACCTAGATCTCCGATTCCGGTACGGAATGGATAATGAATCTTCCCTTGTGGCGTCGTGTGAATCCAGATTGGTTCTCCGACATAGGCCGGCTGATCGACTGTGACCGTATATTGCACCACGGTTATGCGACCGGTCTTCGAGGAGACCTGGCTGAAGGCAGATTGGAAACAGAGGCTAACCAGAACGACCGCGGCAACGCGCACTGTGGACCCCCGCGCAGCAAGTTTAGCGTGTTCTATCGCCACGAACTTGTCTTCGCGCAACAATTGATTTCCGATAGTTCCCGCCGTCTAATGTGGCTATTTTTCCGCGATGACCTGATAGTCAAAATTAACAGCCACCAAAACAGCCACCAGACGAAAATGGCCACCTCGCGCCGGGTGACCATTTTCTAATAACTCTTTTATTTTCTGGTGCCCGGAGGGGGACTTGAACCCCCATGGGATTGCTCCCTGCGGATTTTAAGTCCGCTGCGTCTGCCAGTTTCGCCATCCGGGCATGACCTGTAAATCATTGATTGTACAACATATATTCGACTACATTCGTTTGCCTCATAAGCAGTTAATGTGAAACCGTGTAAGAAAGTGTGAAAGTTTTCTGGGATTTGCACAGATTCTTTTCATTTCCCAATGAGACGCCTTGGCCTGTTCTCGGACCAAGCACTCACGGCCCCATCTCTATTATGCCCTTGCCCCTGCGGTCCCGTCGGTTGCTTGTGTGTTGAGGTTGTCATGGCCTGCCTAGCCTCGTTCTGCTTGCCCAAACTCTGTACGTCAAGTCTCCCAAGCTGGTGGAGACCATTCCTCAGCCCACGCTCAAGCCTTGCGCGGCCCCTATGCTTACCGATTGCGGCTCAATTTTCTGTGTTGCCGCTGGCTCCTGCTGGATCGCGGTCGGGTGCGAGAGGTCGCGGTTCAACTCGTATCCCAGCGCCTTCGCATCGTTCGTGTACATCTGCACGTCAAACTGAGCACGTGATACCGACACATAGGCCATGCGGCTATTGACGAGTTCGCCGGGAGCCTGTTCCGTGTCCACGTGGATCAGCACTCGGTCTGCGGTCTGGCCCTGGCTGCTGTGGCTCGTCACCGCATAACCGTAATCAAGATGCGGATGCTGCCTTGCGTTGAACTCAACCTCGCGGCCCGAATCCGTGCGCAGCTTCAGATTGCCGTCGCCCTCGATCCGCTCGATGGTCGCCAGCTCGCGGTTAGCGAGTTTCTGTTCATGGTATGGGGCCGTCAGTTGCACGCGGTCGCCCTGCGCGAACTTGCGCTCGCTGTCGCGGTAGACCGTTACACCCTGCAAGCGGCGCGGATCGTAGCTGAGTTTTTCGCCGCCGTGCCGCTTCACTGTGAGCGTGTTGGTTTCGCGGTCTACGTGCGACACACGCGCATATTCTCCCGGCTCGATGCCGAGAGGCTTGCTACCTTTCGAGTAGCGCAGTACGTCGCCGCGCTCGTAGTTCCGCGCGTGCTGCCGGTCTGCACCCGTCACGTCCTGCCGTGCGTAGAGCACATGCACGCGCTGCTCGTTATTGCCGACCTTGCCCTCGTTTTGCATCGTGCGATGGATGGCTTCGTTGATCTCGCGGCGTGAGGCATTGTCCGGCGAAACGACGAGTGTCTTTTCGGGCGAGCGCACATACTCGCGGGCGATTTCGCTGATGCGTTCCTGCCTGTCGCCGATTTCGTGAACGCGGCCCTGGCTGCTCAAATTGCCGATGGCTTCGCGCACTTCGCCGCGCGCAAGCTGCTCCACGGCTTCTTTGAGCGCCGGGTCTTTCTGCCGGATGATCTCATCCAGTCTGGCCGTACGCATTCCCGCTTCCTGCAATTGCGCATAGGGCCGTCCTGCTTCGACCGCCTCATGCTGCCGCACGTCGCCTACGAGCAGCACGCGGTCGTTTTTTCTCAGCCGCTCAACAAAAGTGTGTATCTGCTTTGTGCTCGCCATGCTCGATTCATCGACCACGTAGAGCCGTTTCTGTCCGTCGTCCTGCTGCTCACCGCGCGCAAGATGCCTTTGCAGCGTTTGAGTCTCGATGCCCGCTTCGGCGAGCTTCTGCGCGGCCCGCGATGTCGGCGCGAGTCCTTCGACCTGATAGCCTGCGCGCTCGGCCCCTTCACGGACGGCGGCTAAGGAAGTAGTTTTTCCTCCCCCCGCAACACCTTCAAGAGCCATCATGCGGTCGCGGCTTGTCAACACATCTTCTACCGCGTGCCGTTGGCTCGCGCTCAAGTGTGTGTGCTCCCGCATCACGTGCTCGCGTACATTGCCGTCTGCCAGCACCTCGCGTGTGCCCTGGCCCAGCTTCATCCGCTCGATCAGCTCGCGCTCGTAACCCTGCATTTCTCCGGTCGTGAACGCGCGGCCTGGGAGACCTGGCCTACGCTCCACTTCGATCAGATCATGCGACTGCACACGCCGCTCGAACTCGGCGCGCACCTCCGGCAACCGCGCCTCGCCCATCGTGTGCTTGAGGGCATCGCGCATCAACATTCTTTCATCGGCTACGGCCTCGCGCTCCATGCCGCGCTCGCGCGCATAGCTCACACCCTCGTGCGCGGCGACTCCCGACTGCTCCGGCTTCAGCTCCACACCGGGACGCTGCGCCGCCTCTCTGACGACGTGCTGCGGCTGATGACCGTGCTGAGAAGCGAGTCTCTGATGTTGCTCGCGCACTTCTTCGTGCGAGAGCGGCTGCTTCGCATCTCGCGTCTGATGCGCCGCGATCTGCGCGGCGCCAGCCCCGCGCACGCCCGCCGTCTCCATGTGCTCCTCGATCTGTTGCCGCCGCGGACTCGACGCCTCCAGATATTCGCGCGTGTAACCCTTGATCTCCGGCTGTCCATGCTCGCCGCGCTCGATCTCGTAGCCCAGCCGTTGCAACTCCGCCGCAAGCTCCGAGCGGTACACCGCCGTCGCGTACTGCTGCGTCTTGTAAAGCTCCTGGGGTTGAAGAGCGCGCGTCTGGCCGTCCGCCGTTTCGGTCACATTGAAGATCACCGCGTGCGTGTGCAACTGCGGCGCTGCATAACCGTCAACAGGTCGGCTGCTGTCATGCTCGAACTTGGCGACGGCCCACGCGCCCGTCGTCTGTGCCGGGACGTTGCCGCCCATGCGCGCCTGCGCGTACTTCTCCATCTCATCAAGCGCCGTGCGCACGCTCTCCCTGTGGGCCTCGCGCACTCGATCATCCCCGCCAACCAACGCAGTCAGCGATACACTCTTGGGCGCGCTGAGCGTCGCATCCCATCCCGCCCGGTGCTCCATCGTGCGCACCGTGTCGCCCTGCGCGTTCACATACTCCCGCGCCGTTTGATGCCGCACAAGCTGCTCGCCCGTCTCCGGATGCTGGCCTTCGGCCATCCGCGCGAACTGCTGCTCCTGTACCTCACCCTGCAAGCCCCAGCGAGCAGCAAGCTGGCCCTGCCACTCGCCGCGCACACGCTCGCCCTCTGTGTAATAGTTCTCCCGCGCATTGACGAACTCTTCCTTGTGATATGCCTGTGCCTGGCCGGAGCTGATGGGTTTCGACAGCGTTATCATGGCTTCACTCGAAGAACGGCGTCTGCTCGTTCACCGCCGCTGGCTGCTGCGCTTGCTCCTGCTTCTTTTGGACGGAACGTACCGGCTTTCGTGCCGGTGCTGCAACCGGCTCCGGCTCTGTCGCCGGCATTACTGCCGGCGTCGTCATCTTCCGCTCGATGAACTTCTCCGCTGGCTCCTCCAGCTTGAGATACGGTATCCGCATCCGCACAACCAGGTTGCCGTGTTTCAGGTATCCATGCAGCGGCTCAAGCCCGCCGATCTCCGAAGCCATGACCAGCGGCTCGCGCGTGATTTCCCGCTGCTCGTTCTCCCGGTGGTGCGGGAACACGCCCCGCGTCCGGCTCTCGCGGAACCGTTCCACCTCCACTTCGCCGATGGATTTCGAGATCCATTCCGACGCGTGCGGCTCGCTCGTTTTGAAGAAGATCTTCGTCGCCGGTTGCGACAGCATGGCCTCGGCGATGTGCCCGTACAGCGCCTCCACCTGTGCCTTGCCCTGGAAGCCGAGGACCATCGGGTTATTCGATTTCCGGCCCTCCGTGATGGCCGTCGTCAACTGCGGCAACCGTTGCAGCGTCGCCAGCTCGTCTAGCACGAACCACGTCTTCCGCGCCCCGCTCCCGCCCTCGTTCATCAGCCGCAGCACCAACAGGTCGAGCCACAGGCTCATCAGCGGGCGCAGCCGCTCTCTCATGGTCGGCTTCGACGTAAGGAACAGCCATCCGCGCCGCTCCCGGCTCCACTGATACGCGCTCCAGCGCCGCTCCGTTTCGCGCTCCGCTGGCAGCAGCTTGAACGCGTCGGCGACCATGTTGAGCGAACCCAGCACGCCCGATCTCTGCGGCGGAGCCGTCGCGTGGATCATCGCCGCAAGCTCCGTACCCCGCACCCGCTTTTCGATCTCCTCCTCGTGGCACATCCAGTACGTAAGCTGCTCCGGCGTGGGTTTCAGATTGATCAGGTGCGCGAAGATTTTCCTCGGCGCATCCACGAAGAACTGGTTCTCCCGGCCCCGGTCCGGGAACAGAGAAGCCGCTACCGTCAGTGCCTCTGCTTCGTGCGGAACCTCATCGCCCGGAGTCCAGAACGGACAGCGCGCGTCCAGGGGATTCAGGATCACGTCGCCCCGCGATTCGCGGTAGAACTGCGGCACATATTCGAGCGCCGGATCGTACACGATAGCCGTCTCTCCGCGCTCCCATATCTGCGAGAGAACCTGCCGGATGGCCGCGCTCTTGCCCGTCCCCGAATCGCCCACGATGAGGAAGTGCATCGCCTCCCGCTCGCGCGGGACGCGGACCCAGCGGCCCCGGTCCCGCCTGAGCAGCCGGTAGTACCAAGTCTGTTCGAGATTCACGAACGCGATCCCATCCGGGAAGTAGGTCGTCAGCCATTTCCTGCGGCCCAGCTTCTCGTTGAACTCCGCCGTCGTCGCCAGCTCCGGCCCCCGCAGCAGCCGCCCGAACTTCCAGACCATCCGCCGCGCACGGTCCTTCGGCACGGCCATGAACAAGAGCACGGCGAAGAACGCCAGTGTCCAGTACGTCGGCCTCTTCACGAAGTCCCACAGCGTTTGGTTCTGGTAGACGTAGCTCCCCATCAACTCATGCAGACCACGGTCGTTGAACACCCCCGTCGTCCACTGCAACCGGACGAGTCCGGCCTGGGTTCCCTCGTCGGTCAGCACGTATCCCCAGCGCCCGTCCTGGCCCTTCACCGCCTCGATCTGGTCGCCGGTCACAAGCACCTGCTCGCCCTTGGCCGTCACTCCTTCGAGCAGTGTGTACCGCGCCTTCGCTGCCGGGAGTTTCTCCCGCGCTCCGCTCTTCAGGTAGTCACTCAGGTACAGCCGCTCCGCCGCCGTCCAGTTCACCCGCCCGTCCCGCCACGTCATGAACACGAAGAACAGGCAGCTAAGAAAAAAAACTCCCCATGTCCACACGTGCGCCCGGCTCGGCCACGGTTTTGCGTACTGCTTCCGACCCCATTCCGCCATGCTCAACCCTCCTCTGCCTGTGGTTCCCCGGTGGCCTTCTCGTCCGCTTTGCCGACCGTCTTCCGCGCCGCCTCCAGTCGCTCCCGCGCCCGCTCTCCCTTCGCTGCGTCGGCCCGCTCGATCAGGCCGCGCATCTCCGCCTCGGTCATCGGACCCTGCGCCTGCCTGAACTGAAGATTCAGGAACAGCGTCCGCAACGCCAGCACCTCTGCCAACGTCACCCGACCGGCCAGCGCTGCCTCGTCGTCGGGAAGCTCCACCCCCGGCGCGGCCAGCAACACCGCCCGCACCCATTCCGAGAGAGTCATGTCCGCCGCCCGCGCCGTCGCCTCCAGCGCCGCGAACTCCTCCTCGCTCACCTTCGTTCCGATGGACTTTGTGCGCAGCGGGGCCTTCATCGCTCACCGCCGGATGGATTTGGTTGGTGATAGGAACCGGGATTCGGGCCGCACGCCGTCCGCGCGCCACAACGTACAGGACACGGGGCCGTGCCGAGCCGTTTTCTTGCTAAAGGGAGGGGGGTCATCGGGTTACCCCTTCAGCAACCGCTGGTTGCTACCAGAGTAACCTGATTTCAGAGATTTTGCCTCATCGCTTCTCAGCTACAACCCTGCCGCTGCGTGCTTCGCCGCCGTGTGGTGATAGCCGTTGGCCCGCCCCAGAGCCGCCGAAGATCGGAGCCGTGGCCCTTGTCATGTGGAACATGAGAAGAAGACATTCTTCTCATAGCTGCCATCCAGCCGCAGCGGAGCCGTCAGTCAAGGCCGTGCGCAGCACGCCGCGCAGCGGTCGGAGCGAAGCGAAGAGCCTTTACGGACGGCAGAGCGGAGGCTACACGCGCGTGAGCGCGCCGGGATGCCGGTTCCGGCCTCTCACTCTGTGCTTTCAACAGGTTCCCCGAGTGGCAGCAGCAGGTTACTCCCGCAGTAACTGCGAACAACCCATTTCGCGGGCAACTTCCGTATTTTTAGCAGGTTCCCGCCGCAGGAACCTTCAGCAACCTTGCAGCACCCGAGCCGGGGTGACGTGTCACCCCTCCTGCCGATGCCGAAGGCAGCGCCGTTCTTAAATCCCGCCGTCAGACATCAATATGCGGTTGGCGACGGAACAAATCTTGGCAACGCCGTAAGCTCCGGGTACCGCTCCACCAAAGACGATGTTACCTTTATTCCCCACTCTTCCTCGCTTCGCTTCATCCAGACATTCATCGCGTGTTTGAGAACGGTCACGGCATGTTTAATGTCCCAATGATTCATTGCACAGAGATGCGAAATCACTACTTCGCCGTAACCGAGTTTGAACGCGCGACCGGCGTGCGCTACGAGATCGCAATTTGAGCAATGAATCTCAAATCCCAGGAGGGTTGCGACACACTGCTTATCGTCGTATCCCCATTTTTCGTGGCAGGTCATGCGCCCCTGACCTGATTTGCAAATCGAACAGCGATTGTCAGCTTCCGCCAGCGCGTCGCCGCGAATCTGCTTTTTCCAAACTGCCTTACTACCGAGCATTTTGTGAGCGCTCCGTCCCCATAGCGGTCCGGGCACCAATTCGGGCATGAGCAGTGCTGTTTTCCGACACTCCATTGCAATACGCCTCCAGAAGACCAGGGTGGTCTCGGCATCAATGTAGCAATGCCGCAAAATGGGGCGGTCGTACAAGAATGTCACTTGTAAAATCGAGAGGGAATGGTGTCGCAGACACAATTGGTCGCCGAACTCCAAGAGCGTGGCTACCACGTAACCGAGCGGCAGGTGAGGGACTGGCGGGCCAAGGGACTGCTGCCGCCGCTCAATTCAAGTAGCCGAGGCCGCGGCTTGGGCGTTCTGCGCTACTGGGAGGGCAAGGAAATAATCCTCTCTCAAGCGATAGCCGTTTCTGACCTCCTTGACAGTAATGGGCGAACAAAGTGGGTACCGTTGGGGTTGTGGTTTGCAGGCTTTGAAGTGAACCTCGGAACCGTCAGAACGTTATGGCTCGAATCGCTCGCCCGTACTCGGAAGGAATGGCTCGGGACCGCCCTCTCGAAAGAGGAATGTGAGGATGCAATAGGTGGGCTGTGCCCTCGTCTCGCCAAAGGACTTTCCGATCAATCCTGGGCCAGAAATGCACACCTCCCATGGACTCGCCTGGAGCCGCTTCTAGTCGAGATATTGAACGCTTTCTTCAATCCGCATCCCGATGCTGAGATCGCTATTGACGAGCAGCTAGCTGACACTGTGCGGGCACTGATGTATCACAATCGCGCAAATCGGGAGTGTTCTGAATTCGTCAGCGAACCACAATTAGAGGAATGGCTCGACTTCGTACGGCGGAATTTCTCCATCGGTGCGATGCGCGAAATCATCGCAGCGGCAACGGATGACGATCTCGCAATGGCGCACAATCGATGGCGATCTGTGCGTGAGCTTTTCAAACTGCTCGGTGCCAACGCCTCTGGCGGCAACCTATCGGACGACTTACGCCTGCTAGGGAGACGGGCCGCATTTCAATTCGGCGGTCTTTGCATATTTGGCCTCCTTTTACTCCATAGGAATGGCAAAGGCCAATTGCTAGATTCCCGCCTCGAAGAGGCGGGAACGACCGCCGTGGCCCAGTTCGCCGCTTGCCCACTCCCGGAATAGGCGGTTCCGGCGTGGCTATATAGTTGTTCTGTGGTCGCCGGACCGGCCATAGCCCTGACGAAAAGAATCTGCCGACGAATTTTAATCAATCCATGCTCGATGCTCCCCAACTCGGATCGGTAGTGACGATCGCTGAGCTAAGTAACGAAAAGTTCGTTATCGGAAAGGTTCTGCGCGGCGGAATGGGGGAGGTATATCAGCTCCTCCCAGTCGCTCCAGTCGGACCCGTCCTTGCGTTAAAGACATATCAGCAAACTGCGACACGAGAGCAATTCATTCGCGAAGCTGATCTCTGGATTTCACTCGGGAATCACGCCCACATTGCCCGAGCGCTTCTCTACCTGGAGTGGCAATCGCAGCCTAGCATCATTGCAGAGTGGTATAAGCAAACAATCGACAATCAGACAGCAGAGACTTGGCCGACCGCTAAACTCATCAATTTCGCGGCAGGATTGCTCGATGGATTGGAGTATGCGCTCCGAGTGCAAGGAATGATCCATCAGGATGTGAAACCGGCAAATATTCTGCTCGATGAAAAAGATGAACCCCGTCTCACCGATTTCGGGATGGCGAGATTTGCAAATGCTGGGCTTCCTATCCGGAGCGTCGAAGGCGTTGATGCTTCTATGGTGCAATCCGTATCACTTGGGCCGATTGGTGGCACACCTTTCTATATGGCTCCAGAGCTGTTTGTTGGGTGCTCGCCGTCG
>Ga0307373_10008403_pt1 | contig 15712 bp, 16 predicted proteins | sample OX2MG_FD_202534 | JGI IMG/M metagenome (GOLD analysis project Ga0307373, IMG submission 202534) | Soil microbial communities from Risofladan, Vaasa, Finland - OX-2 | ecosystem: Environmental > Terrestrial > Soil > Coastal area > Acid sulfate soil | place: Finland: Risofladan, Vaasa | collected... | reverse complement strand
CGTCTGCAGCGCGATCGCGAGATCGACGCCCCGAACAACGTCGCGATGGTGGCCGTCGGAGCCGGCCTCCTGTGGCTCGGCTGGAACGGGTTCAACGGCGGGGACCCGTACTCAGCGGCCAACTCGGCCTCAGCCGCGGTGCTCAACACCAACCTCGCGACCGCCGTCGCGTTCCTGGTGTGGGTCGGCTGCGACCTGATCACCCGCCGCAAGCCGAGCCTGCTCGGTGGTGTCAACGGCATGATCGTCGGCCTCGTCGCGATCACCCCGGCCGCCGGCTTCGTCAACGGCTGGGGGGCGATCGCAGACGGTGGCATCGCCTCGATCATCGTCTACTACTTCATGAACTACGCGAGCTCGTGGAGGTTCTTCCGCAACGTCGACGACACGCTCGGCGTGATCTACACCCACGGAGTAGCCGGCCTCGCCGGCGGCCTGCTGACCGGCGTGTTCGCCGATCCGCACATGGCCGTCTTCTACAGCGTGACCGGCAAGAAGTACACCCCGGTGGGCAGCGCGAGCGGCCTCGTGCACGGTAGCGCCACGCTGCTCAAGTGGCAGGCCATCGCCGGCGCGTGGGTGATCGTCTGGTCGGCGGTCGCGACCTTCATCATCCTGAAGCTCATCGGCCTGTTCATCCCGCTGCGGATGTCGGCGGAGAACATGGAGATCGGAGACATCGCCGAGCACGGCCACGAGGTGTACCCGTCCGACATTCCGTCGCTCGGGGCCTTCCAGGACGTCTTGCCACCGGTCTCGACGCCGGCCTGAGCACCGCATACACGAGGGGTGACATTTCGGGGGGCGGCCGCTGCCGCCCCCCGATCCATCCCGTCGCCGCTGGCTGCGGGCCGGCCAGACGCTGCGGTCCGAATCGGCCCGCCGGACCGGCTCGCCCGCCTCGCACGCTTGCTTCGGGGCGCCCCCAAGCGCCCCTCACATGTGTGTCGAGAGTGTCACGCCGTGTTACGACTCTGCAAAAAACGGCCGGTTATGGAAACCGATTTCACAAAGTCGTGACACCACGACACACTCTCGACACACATGCGAGACCGCGTTTTGGGATGTGGCATCGCCGCCGGCCGTGGCGGGAGCGGCGCCGGGATTGGGTCCCACCCACCCAGGCGCCCCAGAGACTGCCCTTAGTAGCGGTAGTGGTCGGGCTTGTACGGGCCCTCGACGGAGACGCCGAGGTAGGCCGCCTGGCTGTCGGTCAGCTTGGTCAGCTTGATGCCGAGGGCGTCCAGGTGCAGTCGCGCGACCTTCTCGTCGAGGTGCTTGGGCAGTGTGTAGACGCGTCGCTCGTAGAGGTCGGTGTGGCCGTAGAGCTCGATCTGCGCCATCACCTGGTTGGTGAACGAGTTCGACATCACGAATGAGGGGTGGCCCGTGGCGTTGCCGAGGTTCAGCAACCTGCCCTCGGACAGCACGATGATCGAATGCCCGTCTCCGAACACCCATTCGTCTACCTGCGGCTTGATCGTGGTGCGCTTGATCCCGGGGGTTCCGGTCAGGCCGGCGATGTCGATCTCATTGTCGAAGTGGCCGATGTTGCCGACGATCGCCTGGTGTTTCATGGCCGCCATGTGCGCGGCGGTGATCACGTCCTTGTTGCCGGTCGTGGTCACGAAGATGTCGCCGGTGGAGACGACATCGTCCAAGGTCGTGACCTGGAAGCCGTCCATCGCCGCCTGCAGCGCGCAGATCGGGTCGATCTCGGTCACGATCACGCGCGCGCCCTGGCCTGCAAGCGACTCCGCACAGCCCTTGCCGACGTCGCCGTAGCCGCAGATGACGGCGACCTTGCCGCCGATCAGCACGTCGGTCGCGCGGTTGATGCCGTCGATCAGCGAGTGGCGGCAGCCGTACTTGTTGTCGAACTTGCTCTTGGTCACGGCGTCGTTGACGTTGATCGCCGGGAACAGCAGCTCTCCGGCCTCGGCCAGCTGGTAGAGCCGGTGCACGCCAGTGGTGGTCTCCTCGGTCGCGCCCCTGATGCCGTCAGCGATCCGGGTGTAGCGCTGCGGATCCTCGGTGAGTGAGCGGGTGAGGAGTTCGAGGATGACCGCGGACTCCTCGGAGTCCGCGGTCGAGGGATCCGGGACCGCGCCAGCCTGCTCGTACTTGCGCCCGTTGTGGACCAGCAGCGTTGCATCGCCGCCATCGTCCAGGATCATGTTCGGGCCGCCATCGAAACCGTTCAGAGCCTGCTCCGTGCACCACCAGTACTCCTCGAGCGTCTCCCCCTTCCAGGCATAGACCGGGACGCCACGGGGATCCTCAGGAGTACCGTCGGGACCGACGACGACGGCCGCGGCAGCGTGATCCTGCGTCGAGAAGATGTTGCATGAGACCCAGCGCACCTCGGCGCCGAGCGCGACCAGGGTCTCGATCAGCACAGCCGTCTGGATCGTCATGTGCAGCGAGCCCATGATCCGCGCACCAGCGAGGGGCTTGGACTCGCCGTACTCGCGGCGCGTCGCCATCAGACCCGGCATCTCGTGCTCGGCCAGCCGGATTTCGTTGCGGCCGAACTCGGCCAGCGAAAGGTCCGCGACCTTGAAATCGAGAGTCCTGGCAGCGGATGGCGGGGACTGGCTGGTTGTGCTCATGCGACGGTCTCCTCTACAGATGGATGCGTGAATTGGGTGATCCGGTGCAGCTCGGCGACCCGGGCGTTGATCTCCTCCAACCCGAGTCGCACGAGGCGCTCGGTGCCGAACTCCTCGACGTTGAAAGATGCAATCGCCGTCCCGTAGGCCATCGCTGTGGACAACAGGGCGTGGTCGATCTGCCGTTCATGCTGCGAGGCGACGTAGCCGCAGGCGCCGCCGGCGAAGCTGTCGCCGGCGCCCGTCGGGTCAACCACGGTCTCGAGCGGAAAGGCCGGAAGCGAGAAGAAGCCCTCCTGCGAGACCAGCACTGCGCCGTATTCGCCCTGCTTGGCGATCACGGACGACGGGCCCATGGCCAGGATCTCTCGTGCCGCGGCCGCCAGCGATGGCTTGCCGGTCAGCTCGCGGATCTCCGCGTCGTTGAGCAGGACGCAGTCAACGCGCTCGATCACCTTGACGAGCTCGTCGCGCGTCGAGTCGATCCAGTAGTTCATCGAGTCAAGCGCCGTCCACCGTGGGTTGTGGCACTGATCGAGCACCGAGGACTGCAGCGTCGGCTGGATGTTGCCGAGGAACAGGACATCGCAGTCACGCGCTGCCTCGCTCAGCTGCGGCTCGAACTCGCCGAACACGCCGAGCTGGGTGTCGAGCGTCTCGCGCGTGTTCAGATCCCAGCCGTATTCGGCCGCCCAGAAGAAGGTCTTCCCCTCCGGAACAAACTGGACGTCGTCGGTCAGGGTGCCGCGGGTGCGCAGGACCTCGAGCTCGGAGTCGCCGAAGTCGCCGCCGACCGGGCCGACCGGACGGACGGTGGCGAACTGGGACGCCGCCAGCGCAAAATATGTGGCGGCGCCGCCGAGCATCCGCTCGCGCTCACCGAACGGGGTCTTGACCGTGTCGTAGGCGATCGATCCCACAACCGTGACGCTCATGCGGAGACCGCCTGTGGGGAGTCACGCCCGGCGGAACCTGCGCAGCCGAGCCCTGCGGCCTCGCGCAGTAGCACCGCCCTATCCGTGTTCTCCCAGGTGAAGTCAGCGCCGGTGCGCCCGAAGTGACCGTAGGCCGCGGTCTGCTGGTAGATCGGTCGGTGCAGGTCGAGCTCGGCACGAAACGCTCCCGGCCGCAGATCGAAGTGCTCGGCGACCAGCTCCTCGATCCTGTCGTTGTCGATGTGCTCGGTGCCGAAGGTCTCAACCATCACCGACACAGGATGGGCGACGCCGATCGCATATGCAACCTGAACCTCGCAGCGTTCCGCGAGCCCGGCGGCGACGACGTTCTTGGCGACCCAACGCGCCGCATATGCGGCGCTGCGGTCGACCTTCGACGGGTCCTTGCCGGAGAAAGCACCGCCGCCATGACGGGCCATGCCGCCATACGTGTCGACGATGATCTTGCGTCCCGTGAGGCCGCAGTCACCGACCGGACCCCCGATCACGAAGCGCCCGGTCGGATTGACAAGAAAGCTCTCGCGCAACTGGTCCTCGTCATACAGGTCGTTCGGCAGAACGGGCACGACCACGTGCTCCCAGAGATCATCACGGATCAGCGCCTCGGAGCCTTCGGCGTGCTGGGCCGAGATCAACAACTTCTCGATCTGAACCGGCCTGCCGTCGAGATAGCGCACCGTCACCTGCGTCTTGCCGTCCGGTCGCAGGTACGGGAGGGTCTCGTCCTTACGAACCGCCGCGAGGCGCTGCGCAAGGCGGTGGGCAAGCGATATCGGCAGCGGCATCAGCTCCGGCGTATCGATCGTCGCGTAGCCGAACATCATCCCCTGGTCGCCCGCACCGGCCAGCGCAAGCTCGTCGTCATCGGCACCCGAGCGCGCCTCGAGCGCCCGGTCGACCCCCTGGGCGATGTCGGACGACTGCCTGTCGATCGTGTTAATCACCGCGCACGAGTCGGCGCTGAAGCCGAGCGCGGCGTCGGTGTAGCCGATCTTGCGGATCGTTTCCCGCGCGATCTCCTGCACGTCGACATACGCTGTTGTCGAGATCTCACCAGAGACCACCACGAGTCCCGTGTTGACGAGCGTCTCGCACGCCACGCGCGCGAAGGGATCCTCTGCCAGCACCGCGTCAAGCACGCCGTCGGAAATCTGGTCGGCGATCTTGTCGGGGTGACCCTCGGTCACCGACTCAGAGGTGAACAGGAAATCCTTTTTGCTCATCGGCTCGTTGCTTCCTCTCGTTCAGGGCGCCGTTGCGCCGCACCGCCCGTGCTACCCGGACCGCTGCACGCGACTTCAGATTGAATGTTCGGCGGAAACCCTCCCGACCTCGGCGTCGACCGCGACGCCCATAGCCGGATTCGCCGACCCGGGCAGGAAGCTTAGCCAGCGTGCCCACTACCTTCGGCGTCGTTAATGTCAGGAGCAACGCTAAAGCGCGTTAGGACTCTCACAGCAAGACGTGCAGATGGGTAGGATCCTTGCTCGGTGGTGGTGAGATGGCAAGGGTCACATGACCGGGTGACGGCCGCGCTCGACGCATTTCGCGACGAGCATCCGGACGCCGAGGGTCACGGACGTCTCGCGGCGCGCCGGACGCTTGGTCGTGATGCGAGCGACGTGAGGACCAGGCTCGGCCGCGTGATCGCGCGCGAGCCCGCTTAGGCGGCGCCTTGGCAACGAAAGTGCTAATCCTGGGGGACCCTGGTGGCGTTGGCGAGGCGCTCGCGCTCAGGCTCAGGCAACTCGGCGCCGAGGCCGACACCGTCACCGGCGGGCAGGACGCGGAGCTGGCAGTGACGCTGGCGGAGCCCGAGTGGACAGCGATAGCCGTGGTCACACACGATGACGCATTGGCGCTGCGGCTGACTCTGCTCGGAGCCCATCTGCGACCCGAGCTGCCGCTGTGGGTGACGCTGTTTGACCGGACGATCGCCCACCAGCTTCGCCAGATCGTGCCGTCGGTGAACATCGTCGCGACTGCCGAGGTGGCGGCGCGCGAACTCGCGCGACACTGCACGGGCCTGATCGAGCATCCGCGAACGGGGATATTCACTGGGGTCCGGATCGTGGACGACTCGCTGCGTCTGATGGTCATCGCCGGGGTCGGCCTGTTCGCCGCCCTCGTCTTGCAGACCACGATCACGATGATCGCGCTGCACGACGGTCTCGCCGACGCGCTCTACTTCAGCACCCGTCTGCTCGCGACCGTCACAGACGTGCCGCGATCGGGCTCTGCGGCGACCTGGTTCAAGCTCGTCTCGGTCGTCGTAACCGTAATCTCGGTGGTCCTGGTCGCGGTCTTCACGGCTGCACTCGTGCGGCGCCTCGGCGGGCCGCGGCTGACCGCGCTGTTCGGTCGGCGGCGGGCAGCGGCGCGCGGGCACGTGTTGCTCGTGGGGTTCGGCCAGATCGGATTCCGCCTGGCGCAGGAGCTGCAGTACCAGCACATCCCGGTGGTTGCGCTGGATAGCGACGCCGAGGCGCCCTGTGTGCGCCTCGCACGCGGCGCCGGCGTGCCGGTGGCGATCGGCCGCGGCGACGATCGAGAGATGCTCGAACTGCTGGGCGTGCGTGGCTGCGCGCTGGTCGCCGCCGTCACGTCTGACGATCTGGCGAACGTTGCGATCGGCTTGGCTGCCAGCGACGTGCGCCCGGACATCCCGGTCGTCCTGCGGCTTGGGGACGGCAACGTCGCCGCCGAAACGCAGTCGCTCCTACACCTCGGGCACGTCTGCGACATCCATGACCTGGTGGCACGAATGCTCGCCGACGCGCTGCTCGCCGACGGCACGGGGATCACCGCGGACGGATCTTCGTAGGCGGAGCGACAGGCGCCTTTCAGGGCGGAGCGAGCGGTGTCTAGGCAGACCGCCGAAGTCTCTGCCAGAGACTCGGTCGCCGCTCACCGCGCGGCTGCGTCCGCTCCCACTCGTCCCGCGTCGGCAGCCGGCCTTCAGACCGCGCGCTCATCACGCAGGCGGTGTGCGCATGACGCCGGCGGGAATGATCGCCCTCCGGGAACAGCAGCATGTGCTCGCTGAGGGCCGGCAACAGCTGGCCGCACAGCGGGCAGCGGTAGGTGGCGGGCTTGCGGTTCTGTGCACGCCGCGCCTCCCACCAACGGGATTTGGTTGCACCCGCCATGCTCCAGGTATCCTAGGTGTGATGCCCGCACCGCACCCAGAAGAGCTCACAGGCCTCAGTCGCTCGGAGGTCCTCCGCGCGTCACCGACGATGTTCGACACCAAGTGGCTGGACAAGGTGTCCCGCGTGCACTGGTCGGTACCGCTGCTCATCTTCGTGCCGACGATCATCGTGCTGCTCGTGATCGGGTTCGTGCACCACGTCGGCGCCTGGGCGGTCGGCTGGATCGCGGGCGGCTACCTGATCTGGACGCTCACCGAGTACTGGCTGCACCGCATCGTCTTCCACTTCGAGCCCGACCACGGCATCGGCGCACGCCTGCACTGGATCATCCACGGCGTGCACCACGACCACCCGAACGACCCCATGCGGCTCGTGATGCCGCCGTCACTGAGCGTGCCGCTGGCGGCGCTGTTCGTCTTCGTCTTCTACGCGATCTTCGGCTCGCCTGGATTCCTTCCGCTGAGCGCGGGCTTCCTGGGCGGCTACCTCGGATACGACATGCTCCACTACCACGTGCACCATCACCACCCCACGACGCAGCTCGGCAAGTGGCTGCGCGAGCTGCACATGCGCCACCACTTCCAGGACCACGACACCGGCTACGGCGTCAGCGCTCCGTTCTGGGATCACGTCTTCGGTACCGCGCCGAAGAAGCGCTAGCCAGCTGCCACCTCACTCCTCAGCTGATCGACGACGTACTCGCCGATCGCGAGTGACGACGTCGCCGCCGGCGACGGGGCATTGCGGACCAGGACCAGGCCGCCAACGCGGGTGACCCGGAAGTCGTCGACGAGCGAGCCGTCGGGATCGAGCGCCTGCGCGCGCACGCCGGCGTGCGCCGGCTCGACGTCGGCCACGGTGAGCGCCGGGACGAAGACGCGTGCGCGGGCGATGAACGCCCGCTTGGAGAGCGACCCCCACATCTCCTGCGCGCCCGTGCGCCAGTGCTTGCGCGCGAGCCGGCGGAAGCCCTGGGACCTCAGCACGTCGAATAGGTCGGCGGCGGAGAAGTCGCGGCGCCGGTAGCCCTCGCGCTTGAACGCGAGCACGGCGTTGGGGCCGATCTCGACGCCGCCGTCGACGCGCCGTGTGAAATGCACGCCGAGAAATGGGTAGGCCGGGTCGGGCACCGGGTAGATCAGCCCCCTGACCAGGTCGCGGCGCTCTGGCACGAGCTTGTAGTACTCGCCGCGGAACGGCACGATCCTCGGCTCACGGCCCTCGCCGGCCATCTGCGCGAGGCGGTCCGAGTAGAGACCGCCGCACACGACGACACGGTCGAAAGCGACCTCATCGCCGACGCTTGAGCGCAAGCGCACCTCGCTGTTCCGGCGCTCAATCGCCGCCACCTCGTATTCCAGCCGGAGCGTGCCGCCCGCGGCCCTGACGTCGTCCGCGTATGCGGCGGCGACGGCCGAGAAGTCGACGATCGCGGTAGTCGGCGAGTGCAGCCCGGCGACCCCGCGCACATATGGCTCGACCTCAACCATCTCCGGCGGTCCCAGGCGCCTGAGCTCGGGAACGCCGTTGGCGGTCGCATGCCGCTCGATCTCGTCGAGCCGGCCGAGCTCGCCGGCGTCGCGCGCGACGATCAGCTTGCCGCACTCGTTGTAGGTGATCCCGCGCTGCTCGCAGTAGGGCTTCAGCAACTCGACGCCGCGGCGGCAGAGCTTCGCCTTCAGCGAGCCGGGCGGATAGTAGACACCGGCATGCGCGACGCCGCTGTTGTGGCCGGTCTGGTGGACGCCGACATGGCTCTCCTTGTCGAGCACCGTCAGTTCGACACCGGGCTCGACCTCGGCCAGCCGTCGCGCCACCGCGAGGCCGAGGATCCCGGCGCCGATCACGCCAGTTCGCGATGCAGCCATCAGCCGCCGTCAGCCGAGAGTTGCTGAAGACATGACGGGATTCTCACATGGCGGCGCGGCCCGATGGGCGTCAGCTCGCATGACCCACCTCAAGGCCCACAGACCTGCTGGTTCAGGCTCGTGCTCATAACGCCCAGGGGGAGAAGTACCGCTCCCGCTGGAGGTTAAAGCACCCGCTAGCGGTCGCTTGGTTGGTGCACTCGGGGCTCCGGCCCCGTGCACACCTGAGCCGTGCCGGGCGGACGCGCGCCAGCGCGCCCCCCTCTACACTCCCCGACACGCCCGGGTGCCGGGCTTCCCGGAGAGGTGGCCGAGTGGCTGAAGGCACTCGCCTGCTAAGCGAGTAAGGGGAGAAATCTCCTTCGCGGGTTCGAATCCCGCCCTCTCCGCTCCCGTCTCGTGGGCCGATCCGAGCAAGCCGGATGCCTGGGCTGCTTTCACGGGGTCGTTGCTTTGAGGGCGTCGACTTGGTGGCTTTGATGCTTCAGAAGGCTTGCGAGGACCTGTTCCAGGGTGCGTTGCCCGTCGCAGAACCTGAAGCTGTCCTTCGGTGGTATCGCGTTCAGCTGGCTGTCGGTCAGCGCCGCGATTTGACTAAGGCTGTCGCGCGAGTCGGAGAGTTGTTTGACCACCGCGCGCGCATCGGTGGTGTCTGCTGTGTATTGGTCGCCATGTTGGGCGGCGCTGGGGCCGCGTTCGGCGTGGTCTGAGGGTCCGTGGCCAAGAGCCTGGAGGAAACGTGGGACGTGATGAGCGCCGTGCTGGGTCGGTTGGTGCGCGCCGGACATTCGGTCGCTGGTCTGGACGAACGCCGCAATCCGCTGGTAGTTGTCTGCGGTGTGTCGCGCGGAGGCGGCGACGGTCCCGTCGCCGAGCTTCTCCCGGCCGGGGCACGGCAAGCGAAGTGCGGCCTCGTCCAACGTCGACATGAGGCCGATCAGTTCCGCGATCTGCCGATCGGCGATGGCGTGCAGTTGTTGGCCACGTGCGGTCATTGAGGTTGCCTCGGTGTTTGGCTTAGTGGTGGGCGTGAGCGGCGTCCACATGATCGGGAAGCGTGGTTCCGCGCAGGTACTTGTCGGGGTCGGCCTCGAACGCATGCAGGCAATGGTTCGAGCAGAAGTAGAAGGTCTCGCCTCTGAATTCCTTCGTGACGGCCTTTTCGCGGTCGACCTTCATCCCGCACACCGGGTCGGTTACGCCGCGGCGGGTGGTGAGCCAGAACAGGATCGCGAAGATGACGACGCCGACGATGTTCAGCGCGAGCTTGTAGTCAAGACGGATCGAGCCGAAGATGTCACTGCGGCTGGGGCGTGCCCCGGTCGGGATCAGCCCGAGGCCACCGAAGACAGCGTTGATGATCAGCGCGGCGATCACCATCGTGACGAACATCAGCGCGGTGATGCGCATGGCGAATGAGGTGCCGTAGTACTTGCGGTACGCGACGATGATCGGCAGCACGATCAGGTCCGCGAACAGGAACGCGATCACCCCGCCGAAGGAGATCCCGCCGGACCACAGCACGGCGGCGAGCGGGACGTTGCCGACCGAGCAGACGAAACTGAGCACCGCGACGATCGGTCCGAGGATCACGTTCTCGAGCGTCCGCGGGACGGCGGCGGCGTGCCGGATGAACAGCGCGTTGAAGAACCCGTTGCCGAGCAGGCCGATGAACCCGGCGAGGAAGAACCCGATGGTGATCTCCTTGTAGAGCATCTGCCAGTCGCCGCGGAAGTTGTGGGCGACGTCTGACCACGAGTCCGCACGGGTGACCCGCTGGCGCCACGTCAGCTTCTCAGTGGCCGCCGGGTGGTGTTGATGGCCGGCATCGGCGTTTTGGGCGTGGCCTCGGGCGATCTCCTCGAGCTGTGGGGAGACGAACAGCCGCAGCAGGATCGTCATGATCACGATCATCACGATCCCGCCGACGTATTCCGCCAGTGTGAACTGCCAGCCGATCAGGACCCACAGCACGAGGCCGAGCTCCCAGACGAGGTTGGTCGACGCGAACTGAAAGGCGAGAGCTGAGGCCGCGGAGGCGCCCTTTTGAAACAAAGATTTGGCGATCGCGATCGCCGCGTATGAGCAGGAGGAGGAAGCGGCGCCGAGTCCGGTGGCCAGCGCGATCGGCCGCGCACCGCTACCGGACAGGGCATTCTCGATCTTCTGGCGCGGTACCCACGCCTGGACGATCGCCGAGATCAGAAAGCCGAAGACGAGCGCCCACCACACCGCGTAGGCCATCAGCACCGACTGCTTGAGCCCCTGGACGAGATAGTCGAGAACGGAATCCACTCAAACCACTATACCCATAGGGGGTATAGTGCAAGTTATGGCGAAACCAGGATCCACGACCACGCCGAGCCGCGGCTATTCGGCCACCAAGGAGCAGCTCCTCAAGCGGCTTGCGCGGGTCGAGGGGCAGGTCCGCGGCGTGTCCGGGATGGTCGAGAACGAGCGCTATTGCATCGACGTTCTGACCCAGATCTCGGCGATCCGGGCCGCATTGGACAAGATCTCTCTCGGCCTGATCGACGATCACGCTCGTCACTGCATGCAGGGCAAGGGCGGCGCGCCCAGCGACCCCGAGGAACAGGTCGATGAGTTGATGGCCGCGCTCGGCCGGCTGCTGCACCATTGAGCAGCGCGACCGCCGAGAGCGGCAGCGCGGTCAAGCAGCTTTGATCGGCTCAGAGTTGCCAGCGGCCAGGATCGCTGTGCGCTTGAGGGTGTCGGCGATCACCTGACCATAGTTGGGCAGGAAGATCGCCGCTCTTGGAGAGGAACACCTTCTGCTCGTCGTGCATCTCATCGGGAAACGTGAGGAACCAGCGGCAGTTCGGTGGCTCCTGCGGCTGGTTGAGCATGGTCGTGGCGAAGGCCAGACCAACGGGTGAGTCAAGGCCGTTGGTGTAGTGGCTGGGGTACTCGATGTAGCCGAGCAGCGCTCCGACACTCACGGTGACACCGAGCTCATCGCGCGCCACTCGCTGCACCGCCCGCACCGCCGGCTCGCCGAAGCGAACCGTGCCACCCGGAAGGCTCCAGGTTCCTTTGCACGGCTCCGAATCACGTAACTGGAGCAGGAGGCCTCGTTCAGGCGATACGATCACGAGCTCGACCGTCAGCCGCGGGACACGGCTGAAGATTGAGTCGTACTCCTCCTTGGGGAGAGGCCCGCGTATCACGTCACAGCCGCGCGGTTCGCGGGGTAGGCGCGAAGTACAAAGTGATAGGGAAACCGGTCCGACGGCGGCTGCTCGACCTGGAATCCGGCCTTCTCGCACTCCGCGATCGCCTCCTGCAGCCTGTAGCGAAGCTCCGTCGGCGGTCCTAGCTCGCTCGGCCCGTCCCGATTCCAGTCGATAACCAGCAAGAAGCCGTCGGCCCTCAGTAGCCGGTGCATTTCCTCGAGCGCCCGTTCGCTTCGGACCTCATGCAGGAGGTTGAGTGCCAAGACCCGGTCGACGCTACCGTCATCAAGCGGCACCGCATTTCCGTTGATGTCGATAACCTCGGCGTTGCTCACGGACGCAAGCCGCTCCGCCAGATGGACGATCATCTCCGCGCTCTCGTCGACAGCGACGACTCGCCCGTTGGGAAGACGTTCGGCGAGCACCAATGAGATCCGCCCCGTCCCGGCGCCGTAATCCAGCACCGTCTCTGCACCGGTCAACTCAAGCAGATCAGCGACCGCGCCGTCGGGCAGGTACGCATCCCGCTCGGCGGCGTCAAGCATCGAGGCCCTGGCCGGATCGAACTTGCGCGAGTCACGCTCACCCATCGTGACGAATGTGTGGTGTCGCTGGCATGGTTTGCCGCCCTTGTTGATGTACCTCAAACCTACTGCTCATCACGTGCGATTCACCCGCACCTACTCCTGAGCCTGGATCAGTACTTTGCGGCAAGCCGGTGAAGATTGACTGGGGATTGACCGCAAGACCGAACGCAGCGCCCGTGCCGGGATGCTCTACGCAACCTCTGACGCGCGACTGGGACCCCCGGTTGATCGGACAGGGTGATCTACCCCCGTTTCAGCGGGGGAGTTCCAACTCACCGGCCTGTTGGGCTGAGCCGTCCGGCAACTCTGAAGGGTTTCTCACCGGCCTCTCACCTGAGGTCCCGATAGTTCGTTGTTCACTGACCTGGACGGGGCCATGCACGCAAGCACTTCCGACCTACGAAGCGCACCCGCAGAAAGCGGTCCGCTGGTATTGCTCGTCGAGGACGAGCAATCGATCGCGGAGCCGTTTATCGCCGTGCTGCGACGTGCTGGGTTCCGCGCGGAGCTGGCGATGACCGGTGCGGACGCGGTCTCGCTCGTCGGGCAGCGTCGTCCCGACGTTGTCCTGCTGGACCTGGGGCTACCCGACATCGACGGTCGCGATCTGTGCCGGCAGATACGCAGCGGGTCGGATGTGCCGATCATCATGGTCACCGCCAGCGGAGCGATCACGGACCGGGTGGTGGGCCTAGAACTGGGCGCGGACGATTACGTCGTCAAGCCGTTCGCCGCACACGAAGTGATCGCGCGCATCCGCGCGGTCATGCGGCGAGGACGTCGTAACACCGCCGACGGGCGCCAGCCGCTCGCGGTCCAGGACCTCAGAATCGACGGCGGGGCCAGACGCGCCTGGCGGGCGGGTGTCGAGCTCGACCTGACCCGCAAAGAGTTCGACCTGCTGCTTCGCCTCGCCCAGGAGGCAGGCCGGGTCGTGAGCCGCGAAGATCTGATGTCCGACGTCTGGGACACGAACTGGTTCGGCTCGACAAAGACGCTCGACGTGCACATCGGCTGGCTGCGTCGCAAGCTCGGGGACGACCCCGAATCTCCTACCTATATCCGCACCGTGCGTGGCGTCGGGTTCGGGCTGGTCGCTGATGAGGAGCGCGCGACATAAGCCTGCGCGTCCGTCTACTCGGCGCAGTCGCGTACGTGCTGCTGCTGGCCACGGTGGCGTTCGGGGTGCCCCTGGGACTCAGTCTCAGCGCTCGTATCCACGACGAGGTCCAGACCCAGGCTCACGACCAAGCCGCCCTCGTCGCGGCAACGGCTGGTGACCTGCTCGGAAGTACGCAGCGCGCGCAACTGGCGGCGTTGGCCGAGGCGGCTTCGACCTCGCTCAACGGCAGGGTGCTGATCGTGAACGCTGCCGGACACGTGCTTGTTGACAGCGCCGGACCCGCCGAGGTTGGCAGCAGCTACGCCAGCCGGCCGGAGCTCAGGCGGGCGCTGGCCGGCACACCGAACCAGATCGAGCGCTACTCCAGAACGCTGCATCAGGAGATCCTCGCGACCGCAGTACCGGTCGTCCACGACGGTCAAACCGTTGGCGCGGTGCGCGTCACCCAGAGCATCGACTCGGTGAACAGCGCGGTGATCAGAGTCGAGATCGAGCTGATCTTAATCGGCCTCATCGTGCTGCTGATCGGTCTGCTGGGCGGAAGCGTGCTCGCGAGCCAGATAAGCCGCCCCCTGCGACGCCTCGAGCAGGTCGCCAGGCGCGTGGCGCAGGGTGAGCTGAGCGCGCGGGCGGTGGTCGAGGGGAGCCTCGAGCAGCGCTCGCTGGCGCACTCGTTCAACGAGATGGCCGACCGGATCGGCCGGCTGCTCAGCGCACAGAAGGACTTCGTGGCGGACGCCTCGCACCAGCTGCGGACGCCGCTCACTGGCTTGAGGTTGCGGCTCGAGGAGGCCCGCGCGTCGGTCGAGGATGATCATGCCTCGGCACGCGAGCTCGACCGCGCTGTGGCGGAAGTCGATCGACTCTCGGAGACCGTGAGCGAGTTGCTGCTGCTGAGCCGGGCAGGCGAGCGGAGCCTCGCCGGCACGAGCGTCGACCTCGGCGACGTTGTCGCGGTTGCGGCGCAGCGCTGGACGGCCGAGGCAGCGGAGCGGAAGATCGCCGTAAAGGTGGAAGCCGAGGACGTGCCGGGCTCTGTCTGGATCGCGCGCGAGGACATAGATCGTGCGCTGGACGCGCTGATCGAGAACGCGCTGCACTACTCGCCCGCCGGCACGATGGTGACGCTTGCCGCCGGGCCGGCGCGAATCGAGGTACGGGATCGCGGGCGGGGCATCACCAGCGACGAGCGCGAGCTCGTGTTCGACCGATTCCGCCGCGGCAGCGCCGGCCGAGCGGGTCCCTCCGGTCACGGATTGGGGCTACCGATAGCGCGCGAACTGGCCCGCGCATGGGGAGGTGACGTCCTGCTCGAGCCGCGGCCGGGAAGCGGGACGTGCGCAGTGCTCGACCTCACCGGAGTCGACCGCGACCCCGCATCAGCCGAATCCGACCGGCGACGCTTTGCCAGTGCTTAACCGTCCTCGCAATACGTTCGCCCGGATGAGCAACGGACGGGGAGCTTTGTGGGCAGTGCTCGCGCTGCTCGGGATCGCCTTGGCAGCGGGTCTCACCTGGTCGGTGATGCGACTGTCCGGCGAGCACATCGGGCTGGCATCGGCGCCGATCTCAGTCGTACGCGGGCTGGCCCCGGGGCCCGCAGGCGGTGCCGCGCCGCCGGAGCACGATGTGACGCGGACGGTGACTAGAACCGTCACCGTGAGCCGGACAGTGACCGAAGCGCCGTTGACGTCGCGCACCGCGACCACCACTACGTCGGCGGTCACGATCGGTCCGCCGTCTGCGACCCGCAGAACCCCGGATCGCTCGGACGACGGCCGCGAAAGCTCGCGCAGTGGCTCAGGCGGCGGCCGCGACGACTGAGCCACGGCCGCCCAGCAACGACTGAGTTACGGGTAAACCTGATCGCCCGTGGACGCGTCGATCAGGAGGATCGCCGCACTCGGGCAGGCTTCGGCGGCGGCGAGCAGCAGCTCGTCAGCGCCGGTGCCGACGACCCGAGCGACGTCGTCCAGCTCGAATACCCCGGGTGCCGTGTCTACGCAATCGCCGTGCGCAGCGCACGCGCGCGCGTCGATCTGAACCGTGTATGTCATGAATTTGCCCTTTCGATGAGTGCCCGTGCGTCCGGTAGTGAACGGGGCCGGTCGACCAGCAGTACGGCGACGAGGCGACCGGCCCGCCTGTAGGTGGCGGTGAAGTTGTAGGCCTGGGGCTCGCCGTCGATGGCGACCGCGTCGCCCGGCAATGAGCGCCCGA
>Ga0307373_10008401_pt1 | contig 15716 bp, 16 predicted proteins | sample OX2MG_FD_202534 | JGI IMG/M metagenome (GOLD analysis project Ga0307373, IMG submission 202534) | Soil microbial communities from Risofladan, Vaasa, Finland - OX-2 | ecosystem: Environmental > Terrestrial > Soil > Coastal area > Acid sulfate soil | place: Finland: Risofladan, Vaasa | collected... | reverse complement strand
CCCCCGCCGCAACGGTCGCCAGGCCCGGAGCGGGCCCGAGCTGCGGGCCTACGCCCGCGATCGACTGATCGAGTCCCGCCTGAGTCCCAACGCGATCTCCCTCGTCGGCCTGACCGGGAACCTGCTCGCCGCGGCCCTGGTCACCCAACGCCTCTTCTTTCTCGCCGGCGTGGCCTTCATCGTCGGCTCGACGATGGACACCCTCGACGGGCGCTATTCGCGCATGTCGGGCAAGGGGACGCTGTTCGGCGCCTTTCTCGACTCGACCCTGGACCGGATCGAGGAGGGCATCGTGCTCGCCGCCGTGGCCGGCTACTTCGCCGCCCACGGCCAGAGCTTCGCCGCCGCGATGTGCGTCGTCGCGGTTCTCGGCTCGCTGATGGTCTCCTACACCAGGGCGCGGGCCGAGGCGCTGGGGGTCGAGTGCAAGGTCGGCTTGGCGACGCGGCCGGTCAGGGTGGTGCTACTTTCGATCGGGTTGGTCTTCGCAAAGGGCGCGGGCCTCGGGCACTTCGAGCTGCTGGCGCTGTCGATCTATGCGATCGCGGCGCTGACCATCGTCACTGTGATCCAACGCGTATGGCATGTAAGGAACGAGCTCTCCAAGGAAGCGGCCGCCGTCTCCGGCGGTGGCGACGCGGTGGAAGAGCTGTAACCCCAGCCCTCGCCGGGTGTGCTTTGCCACCTAGCGCGAGCGAGGAAGGACTTCGGATTCGATGAGTGAGACAAACGGAGCAAACGGCGCCGCCTCGGCAAACGACGGGGTTCGCGTCGCGATCATCGGCGTCGGCAACTGCGCCAACTCCTTCATCCAGGGCGTCCACTACTACCGCGACGCCGACCCCAGCGAGGAAGTTCCCGGTCTGATGCACGTCGACCTCGGCGGCTACCACGTCGGCGACATCGAGTTCGTCGCCGCATTCGACATCGACGCCGAGAAGGTCGGCAAGGACCTCTCCGAGGCGATCTGGTCCGGCCAGAACGACACGATCAGGTTCGCCGAGGTGCCGCCCCTCGGAGTCAGGGTCGAGCGCGGGATGACCCACGACGGCCTGGGCAAGTACCTCAAACAGAAAATCGAGAAAGCCCCGGGGGAGACGGCCGACATCGTCGGCATCCTCCAGCAGACCAAGGCCGATGTGGTGGTCTGCTATCTGCCGGTCGGCTCCGAGCAGGCGACCAAGTGGTACGTCGAGCAGGCGCTGAAGGCCGGCGTCGGCTTCGTCAACTGCCTCCCGGTCTTCATTGCCCGCGAGGACTACTGGGACATGCGCTTCGCCGAGGCGGGGCTGCCGATCGTCGGCGACGACATCAAGTCCCAGGTCGGGGCGACGATCGTCCACCGCCAGCTCGCCCGCCTCTTCCATGACCGCGGGGTGCGGATGGAGCGGACCTCCCAGCTGAACGTCGGCGGCAACATGGACTTCTTCAACATGCTCGAGCGGGAGCGCCTGGACTCGAAGAAGATCTCCAAGACCAACGCCGTCACCTCGATCATGGGGCACGAGCTGCCCGAGGAGAACGTCCACGTCGGTCCCTCGGACTATGTCCCCTGGCTCACCGACCGCAAGTGGGCCCACATCCGCCTGGAGGGCAAGGCATTCGGCGATGTGCCGCTGAACGTCGAGTTGAAGCTCGAGGTCTGGGACTCGCCCAACTCCGCCGGCGTGGTGATCGACGCGGTTCGGATCGTCAAGCTGGCGCTGAACAACGGTATCGCCGGCCAGCTCGATGGGCCCTCCAGCTACCTGATGAAGTCGCCGCACACCCAGCGGCCCGACGACGAGGCGCGGCTAAAGACCGAGGAGTTCATCGCCAAGTACGCACGCGGCAAGTCCCCGGCCGTTGTCCCCTCCTAGCCCCCTCTCGATAGCCCAGGTCACGCCCTACCGGCGCGGGGTCCCCAACCCGGTCAACGAGTTCGTCGAGCGCGTCTCGGCGGAGCTCGAGCGGCGCGGCCATCGGGTCCTCGTCGCCGCCAGCGGAGACCGGGTGAAAAAACTGTTCGGCTCGACTCCGCTGGACATCGTCCACGTGCACGAGCCGTTTGCCCCCAGCATCTCCTCGGCCGCGCTGCGCCACTCCTCCTCGCTCAACGTCGCCACCTTCCACGCGCCGCAGGAGCGGGTGCTCTCGACCCACCTCGCCCGGCCGCTGGTGGAGATCTTCTTCGGCCGCCTCGACGCTCGCACGGTCACCGCGGCGGCCACGGCGGAGCTGCTGGAGGCCTACTTTCCCGCCGATTACGAGCTGGTCGAGCCGGGCGGTCCACAGCGCGGCTGGGAGCGGGTCGCCGCCGAGCTGGAGTCCATCTATCGCCGTCTCACGGCCCGCCGCCACGACCCAACCGGCGACCCCGACCTGCGCCGGCGCATCTCCCGCCGCCCTCTGATTGAGGTCGACCTGCACATGCACACCGACCACTCGCCCGATTGCGCCACCCCGGTCGACGTGCTGCTGAACACGGCCCGCGATCGCGGCCTGGGGGCGATCGCGATCACCGACCACAACGTGGTCTCCGGGGCGCTCGAGGCCCGGCGGATCGCCGCGGAGATCGGTGACATCGAGGTGATCGTCGCCGAGGAGGTGAAGACGGCGCAGCAGGGCGAGGTGATCGGCCTCTTTCTCCAGGAGGAGATCCCGCGCGGGATGACGATGGCGGAGACGATCGCCGAGATCCGCCGTCAGGGGGGGCTGGTCTACGTCCCCCATCCCTTCGATCGCTTTCACTCGGTGCCCGATTACCAGCACCTGATCGAGATCGTGGAGGAGATCGACATCCTCGAGGTCTTCAACCCGCGGGTGGCGCTGACCGCCTTCAACGAGGAGGCCGAGCGCTTTGCCCGCAAGTACCGGATCGTCCCCGGGGCCGGTTCGGACAGCCATGTCGCCCAAGGGCTGGGCAGCGTGCGGGTGCGGATCCACGACTTCGACGGGCCGCAGGAGTTCATCGAGGCGATGCGCGATGCCGACATCACCCGCAAGCACAAGAACCTGGTCTACGTGCAGGCGCTGAAGCTGCTGCAGACCACGGGGCGGCCGAAGGCGCCAAAGCGCCGCGTCCCCAACGCCAAGCCGGTGCGCGGCGGGCGGCCGCGGAAGCGCGGGTCGGCGAGCAAGAGCTGATGCAGTCGGGCCCTGGGAGAGGACCCGCGGCCGGCCCGTCAAAGAGATCGTCGGCGATGCCGACCACCGACGACGAGATCAGAGAGAAGTACCTGGAGCGAGCGATCCGCGAGCTCAATCAGCTGACGCGGGAGCTGCAGGAGTGTCCGCACTGCCCGCGCGGCAAGCTGATGCCGGTGCTCGGTTCCGGCCATCCGCAGGCCGACATCCTGATGCTCAAGCACGCTCCGAGCGCATCGGAGATCGAGGAGGGGGTCGCCTTCTACGGCCGCGCCGGCAACGCGCTGATGAAGAGCTTCAAACGGCTGGGGATCGACCCCCTGGTGGTCTACGGGACGCTCTGCGTCAAGTGCCCGATCGCCGAGCCCGACCTGGCGGCGGAGAATTGCGTGCGGCGGCTGGTGGAGGAGATCGCGATCGTGCAGCCGAAGATCGTGGTGGTGATGGGCGAGCCGGCGCTGCGCACCCTCAACGGGCTGGAGCTGCCGCTATCGCGCCCGATCGAGCAGCGCGAGGGCGAGATCCAGGCATTCACCCCCACCGTCGACGCGCTCCTGGTGCCCGACATCGATGACTCGCTGGATGAGGAGGGCGCGAAGCAGCGCTTCTGGCGGGCCTTCCGGATGCTCGGTCAGTGGTACGAGGATCTGCCGCCGTACTGAGGCCGATCCCGGCGGGGGTCCCAGCCCGCCGATCGAACCATCGGCTCTCGCCCGGCGCCAGGGCGGTGGCGGTGAATAAGAAGTCCGAGACGTTTCACGCCACCAGGCCGGGCCCTCACGGGGCGGCGGCCTGGGCCAGGGCGAGCATCGGCTCGACCATCGCCGAGGTGAGGCCCCTGACCACGACCGTGTCCAGCGCCTCGTAGGCGGCCAGGGAGCGCTGGGCGGTGTCGGCGTCGGGGGCGGCGACGCCGACCGTGCCCGCCGGCTCGGCAAGGCGGGCGAAGTGGTCGCGGTAGCCGTCGTGAAGATCGCGGTAGAAGGCTTCCTCCGTGGCCAGGCGCTCGGCGGCGCCGGCCCCGACGGCGGTGCGGACGTAGCCAAAGACCGGGGGAGTGTCCCGGCCCGCCTGGCGCGCGCCGGCCTCCACCCTGGCTCGGGCCTCGGCGGCAAAACCCGGCGTCATCCAGTTGAAGAAGGCTCCGTCGTAGGCGCCTCCCGCCAGTTCGCACATTTTCGGTCCCATCGCGGCGAGGACCAGGCGGACCTGCGGCAGCGCCTGGCGCAGCTCGGGCGCCGCCTCGCGCATTCGGGTCAGCGGCTTGGGCGAGAAGCCGGCGCCGACTCCGAGCCACAGACGACCGGGGTCCAGCCCGACCCGCTCCACGTCGGCCGCGATCGCCTCCGGCGCAGTGCGGTCGAGGGCGATCACGGCGACCCCCAGGTCGATCTGGGCCGCCGCGGCGCCGAACTCGGCCAGCGTCTCCAGCCCCTTGGCTCCCGGGTGATCGTTGGACCAGATCGAGGCGTAGCCGAGCTCCGCGCAGCGCGCGGCGAGCGGTCGCGCCACCGCCTGCTCAAGGCCCGCCGCGACGCCAAATGCCCTAGAGGCCAACCGTCGCCTCCTCGGCTCGGGCCGGCGGGCGCGCCTGGTCCTTCTCGAAAAGGGCGACGCACTCGATGTGGGGGGTCTGGGGGAACATGTCGATCGGCCTCACCCGACGCAGCCTATAGCCGGCCTCGAGCAGTTGGGCGGCGTTCGGGGCGAGCGTCGTTGGATTGCAGGAGACGTAGACGATCCGCCGCGCCTCGCACTCGATCACCCGCCGCACGATCTTCTGCGAGAGCCCGGCTCGGGGCGGGTCGAGGACGACGACCTCGGCCCTGCCGGCCTGCTCGATCAGCGCCCGCATCCCGGTGCGGGCGCTTGCCGCGAGGAAGCGGGCGTTGCCGATCCCGTTGCGCTCGGCATTGCGCTCGGCGTCGGCGATCGCCTCCGGCACGATCTCCAGGCCCCAGACCTCGCCCGCCCGCGCCGCCAGCGTCAGCCCGATCGTGCCTATTCCGCAGTAGAGGTCGAACACCCGCTCGCTGCCGCTCAGCCCCGCGTACTCGCCGACCACGGCGTAGAGTCGCTCGGCCATCTCCGTGTTCGTCTGGAAGAAGGCGCCATGGGAGATCTCCAGCTTCAGCCCGCAGAGCTCCTCGCGCAGCAGTTCGGCTCCCAGGGCTCCGGTCGGGCCGTCGGTCCCGCCTGACGGGCCCTCGATCGCCGTGTGGAGGTCGACCGGGGGCTTGGGGAAGTGCGCCGGCGAGGTGATGAGGCGGGTCTGGAGCTGGCCGGTCCGCCGCCCCTCCCGGACGACGAGGTTGCGGAGGATTCCCTCCCCCGCGCGGCCGTCGTAGGCGGCGATCGACTCGAACCGCGCCCACTCGCGCACCTCGTTGCGCGCGGCGTTGCCCCGTTCGGAGGCGAGCATGCAGTCCTCCACGTCGACGATCCGGTCCCAGCGCCCGCGGGCGTGGAAGCCGAGCGTCGCCTCACCCTCCTCGTCGCTGCCGAAGGAGTATTCGAGCTTGTTTCGGTAGCGCCACCTCTCCAGCGCCGGCTCGATCTCCTCCAGCTCGAACCCCTCCAGGCCACCGATCCGCCGCAGGGCGTCGGCGACCTGGTCTCGCTTGTGGGAGAGCTGGCGCTCATAGGGAAGGCCCTGCCAGGGCGCTCCCGGGCAGGGTTCGCCGGCGTGGAGGCAGCTGTCGGGAATGCGCTCGGCGCCAGCGCGGATCAGCTCCAGCGTCCTGGCCTCGGCGAAGCGGCGCTTCGATCTCGTCACCTCGGCCCTCACCCGATCCCCCGGCAGCGCGCCGGAGACGAAGACGACGTAGCCGTTTGCCCGCGCCACGCCGCGCCCGCCGAAGGCCAGCGAGTCGATCTCCAGCTCGAGCAGCTCGCCTCGCGCCGCCGGTCTCTGGGCCGTGGCCTTCTCCATCTAGCTCAGTTTCTTGCGGGCCCGGCGCGCCGCCTGAGTCGCCTGTTTGCGCACCGGCTCAGCCCGGCCACCGACCTCGTGACCCGCCTGTTTGACCACTCGTTCCAGCTCCTTCAGCAGCGAATCGGTCTGCTTGCGGCCGCGGTGTATCAGATCTGAGAGCAGCTTCTCGGCGTCGCCCCGGGTGATCCGCCCGCGCTTGACGGCGTCATCGACGACCTCCTGCAGACGGTCGAGGCGCAGGGTGACGCTTCGCTCCAGGCTCTGGCGAAAGCGCTCGACGTTCTTGTCCGCAGGGCTCGCGCCGCGGCTGCTGGCCGCCCTCGGCGCGGCTTTCCTCGGGCCGCTGGCTTTTTTCCCGCTCCTCGCCTTCTGCGCGGCTGGTTTGCCCACCGCTGCTTTCCCCCCGGCGCCCGAGCTGGCTTTGGCTTTTTTCGCTTTTCCTGAAGCTGCTTTTTTTGCGGCCATCCGTTGTCATCTCCTGGCTCGAGGTTTGCGCGGGCTGGGAGTGACTATCTCATTCCCGCTGCTCGCCGGTTGCAAAGCGCGCCTGGAGGGGGGAGTGATCAGAGAGCCGCAGGGCCAGCCCGCCCTGGCGCAGCTCGCGCCGCTGGGGCGGCCAGCGGGTGGGGGGCTCGACCGTATGCAGGCCGCGGGCCAGAAGGTGGTCGATGGCCCCCGCGGCGGTCGGTGCGGCCAGGCCGAAGCGCTCGCCCAGTTGCTCGAAGACCTCCGGGCTCTCGCCTGGGCGCAGGTTCAGGTCGCCACCGAAGAGCAGCGGCCGCTCTCCCGCCCACTCGCTCGCCCCGCGCGCCGCCGCCAGCACGTCCTCGGCCGCCAGCTCGGGCGCGTCGTTGGTGGCGTGCAGGTTGGCGATGCACAGGCCGCCGGCGGTGCGGGTGAGGGCCATCGCCCTGCGCTCCGGGGATCCCCGGTGGATCGTCAGCTCCCGCCGTTCGACGATCCCCCCTGGCCCCTCGCTCCGCCCTTCGGGCCGCTCACCCTGGGAGGTATGCGGGGCGCCGGGGCGACGATCGCCTCGGGGGCGAACCAGGGTCAGGTTGGAGCCGCCCTCGGCCGAGGCGATCAGGTCGGGGTTCAGGCGGGCGGCCGCGCCGCGCAGCCACCCCAGCTGGTTGCGGGAGGTCAGCACCCTGTGGGCCTGGGCTTCGCAGGCCGCCGCCAGCGGAGCCTTGAAGCGCGGCGGGGCCTCCTGCAGCAGCGCCACGTCCCACTCGGCGAAGGCCAGGATCGAGGCGAACTCCTCCTCCAGGTCGTGGTTGACCTGGATGTGGGTGGCGCCGCGCTCGCTTCGGCGCCCCAGCCGCGAGCGCCAGCTGTAAAGCGCCGGGTCGGGGGGGAAGTCGCGCCCGTGGAAGAGGTTCCAGGCGATGGCCGTGAGCTGCACGGGGCTTAGTATCCGCGGCTTGAAGCGGGATTTCCTCACCGGAGAAGAGCTGGGCGCATTTGAGCTGGGCGCGCTGCTCGACCGGGCGCTGGAGCTGAAAGCAGGCCGGCGCGAGGGGGCGGGAGCCGGGACGCTGGCCGGGCGCAGCGTGGCCCTGGTCTTCGAGCGTCCCTCGACCCGAACCCGGATCTCCTTCGAGGTCGGCGTCGCCGAGCTCGGTGGTTCACCGATCGTTCTGCGCGGCGAGGAGTTGCAGATCTCCCGCGGCGAGTCGATCGGCGACACGGCGAGAGTGCTGTCGCGCTTCGTCGAGGCGATCGTCGTCCGCGCCGGGTCCCACCAGGCGATCACCGAGCTGGCCGCGGTGGCCGAGATCCCGGTGATCAACGGGCTCACCCCCCTGCACCACCCCTGCCAGGCGCTCGCCGACCTGCTCACCCTGCGCGAGCGCTTCGGCGAGCTGGCCGGCCTGCGCGTGGCCTACGTCGGCGACGGCAACAACGTCGCCCGCTCCTTGGCGATCGCTGGGGAGCTGACCGGGGTCGAGGTGGTGGTCGCCGCACCGCCCGGCTACCAGCTCGAGCCGGGCCACGGCGCCAGGCTGACCGATGACCCCCGCGCTGCGGCCGCCGGCGCCGACGCGATCTACACCGATGTCTGGATCAGCATGGGCGATGAGCCCGAGGCCGAGCGCCGCCGGGCCGACCTCGCTCCCTTCCAGGTCGACGCCGACCTGCTGGCCGCCGCCAAGGACAGCGCCGTCGTCCTGCACTGCCTGCCGGCCCACCCCGGCGAGGAGATAACCGCCGAGGTGCTCTATGGCCAGCGCTCCGCCGTCTGGGATCAGGCTGAGAACCGCCTCCACGCCCAGAAGGCCCTGCTCGCGACGCTACTCGCCGGCTGAGCGTCGGGGTCACCGCGGGGCGCCGCTGCGGTAGCCTCGGCCCTCCGATGGATCCCCCCCCCGCACCTCCCAGCCGGCCCTCTGAGTCCGAGACCGTCGCCACCGCGGTTGACGCCGCGGCGGAGAGGATCGCCACGGCCGGGTGCGAGGACCCGCGCTCAGACGCCGAGGCCCTCGTCGCCGATGTCCTCGGCATCAGCCCGCAGGAGCTCGGTCGCGACGGCGCCGGCGAGGTGGGGCCGGAGCTGGCCGCCGCGATCGAAGAGCGGGTTGGCCGCCGGGCGGGGCATGAGCCGCTCGCCTACATCCTCGGCCGCGCCCCGTTCCGGGCGATCGAGGTGGCGGTCGACTCCCGGGTCTTGATCCCCCGGCGGGAGACCGAGCTGCTGGTCGGGGTCGCCGTCGAGCTGCCCGAGGGAGCCCGCGTGCACGAGGTGGGTACCGGCTCGGGGGCGATCGCCCTGGCCCTGATCAGCGAGCGCCCCGACCTGCGGGTCAGCGCCTCAGATCTCTCGCCCGAGGCCGCGCAGGCCGCCCGCGAGAACGCCGAGCGGCTCGGCCTGGCCCTGGAGGTGATCGTCGAGGAGGGGATGCCCGAGCGGTTCCTGGGCGAAGAGGTCGACCTCGTCCTGGCCAACCTTCCCTACGTCACCGACTCGACGATCTATCAGCGCTCCCCCGAGATCCAGCGCGAGCCGCGGATCGCGGTTACGGGCGAGTGCGGCGAGGACGGGCTGGGGGTGATCCGCGGCCTGGTCGCCGAGGTGCGCCCCGGCCAGCGCCTGGCGATGGAGCACGACACCCACCACGGTCCCGCCATGCGCCAGCTGCTGCGCGAGGCGACCACGGTTCGCGACCATCTGGGCGGCGAGCGGGTGACGGTCGGCCTCGCCCCATGAGCGCGGTGGGGGCGGGGATCAACACCCGGTTCCTCGCTCCGCCGCCAAAGCGCGATATCCGGCGATGACGGAGGCCGCATCCGGCTCGACCGAGAGCGAGCGCCGGGCCAAGGTCGACCGGCTGCGCGCGGCCGGCATCGACCCCTTCCCCCGCTCCTTCCCCGGCCGCACCCCGATCGCCGAGATCCTCGCGGCGCACGACCCGGTCGAGCTGGGCGAGGGTCAGCATCCCGAGTTCTCCTACCGGATCGCCGGCCGGCTGACCGGGCAGCGCAGCCATGGCAGGACCGCCTTCTTCGACCTCCGCGACGTCTCCGGCACGGTCCAGGCCTATGCCCGCAAGGACGCGCTCGGGGAGGAGGCCTACGGGCGGATCGAGGAACTCGACATCGGCGACATGGTCGGCGTGGAGGGCAACCTCTACGTGACCAAGCGCGGCCAGCTGGCGATCGAGGCCCGCGAGTGCACGCTGCTGGCCAAGGCCCTGCGCGACCCGCCCGACCTCTTCCACGGCATCGCCGACGTGGAGACCCGCTACCGCCAGCGGGAGCTGGACCTGATGGCCAACGAGCGCTCGCGCGAGGTGTTCGCGCTGCGGGCCAAGGTGCTGGCCGCGATCCGCGATCACATGAACGAAGGCGGCTACGTCGAGCTGGAAACGCCGATCCTGCAGCGGCTCACCGGCGGCGCCGCGGCGCGACCATTTATCACCCACCACCAGGCGCTCGATCGCCATCTCTATCTGCGGATCGCGACCGAGCTCTACCTCAAGCGGGCGATCGTCGGTGGCTTCGAGGATGTCTATGAGCTGGGCAAGTTCTTCCGCAACGAGGGCATGTCACCTCAGCACAACCCGGAGTTCACGATGCTCGAGTGGTTCGTCGCCGGCGCCGACTACCGGGGGGTGATGGCCTTCGCCGAGGAGCTGGTCGCCGACGTCCTGCGGCGGGTCCTGGGCAGCACAAAGGTCGAGCGCGAGGGGGAGACGATCGACTTCGCGACGCCCTGGCGGCGGCTTGATCTGCGCCAGGCGATCGAGTCCGAGACGGGCCTCGACATCGCCGTCTCGGGCCGTGACGAGCTGGCCGAGCTGCTGGGGGAGGAGGCGGCGCCGGGCGATGACTGGGCCGGTCTGGTCGACAGGCTCCAGGGCAAGCTGGTCGAGCCCAAGCTGACCCAGCCGACCTTCATCGTCGATCTGCCGCTCGACATCTGGCCGCTGGTGAAGCCGGTCCCCGAGCATCCGAAGCTGCTGGGCGAGGCCTTCGACGGGATCGTCGCCGGGATGGAGATCGTCGGCGGCGGCACCGACATCAACGACCCGATCGAACAGCGGCGGCGCTTCGTCGAACAGCGCGAACGGCAGGAGTCCGGGGCGGAGGAGACCCCGCACGAGCACGACGAGGAGTTCGTGCGGGCGCTGGAATACGGCATGCTGCCGGCCAGCGGATGCGGCCTGGGGGTCGATCGGCTGATGATGATCCTCACCGGGTCAAAGACCCTGCGCGACGTGATCCTCTTCCCCACGATGCGCGAGCTGCCCTCAGAAGGCTGAGCGTGCCAGGCCGCCGTCGATCGGGATCACCGTGCCGGTGATGTAGGCGGCGCGCTCGGAGCAGAGGAAGGCGACGAGGTCGCCGTACTCCTCGGGGCGCCCGAGGCGCTGGGCGGGAACTTCGGAGCGAGCGGCGTCCTCGGCGCCCTGGAGCGATCCGGCGCCGTCGGCCAGCCGTTCGGTCGCGAAGCGGCCGGTGGCCACGGTGTTCACCGTGATCCCCTCGGCAGCGACCTCGCGCGAGAGGGTCTTGAGGAAGCCGACCGCGGCCATTCGGTGGGCGTTGGAGAGGTTGAGGCCGGGGATCGGCTCCCGGCTGGAGCCCGAGCCGACGTTGACGATCCGCCCCCAGCGCCGCTGGCGCATCCCCGGCACGACGACGCCGGCCAGCAGCCGCGGCGCCAGGACGAGCGCCCGGTAGGCGCGCTCCCAATCCTCGAGCCCGTGATCGAGGGCGCCGCCAAACGGCGGCCCGCCGGTGTTGGTGACCAGGATCTCCACCGGCCCAAGCGCCTCGGCGACCTCGCCGGGCAGCGCCGCCACCCCGTCGAGGTCCGACGCATCGGCGACGAAGGCGCCGGCCTCGCCCCCGATTTCCGCCGCAGCCTGTTCGAGTTTCTCCCGCGAGCGGCTGGCGATCGCCACCCGGGCGCCCTCCTGCGCCAGCGCCGCCGCGATCGCCAGGCCCAGCCCACGGCTGGCACCCATCACCAGGGCGACGCGTCCCCTGAGGCCTAGGTCCACGCCGCCCCTCCCGGCGCCCGCCGCGCGCACCAGGCCGCAAACAGCCCGACCGCCACCAGGGCGCCGAGCCAGTGCTGCCCGATGAGGACCGCGATCGCGCTGACCAGACCGGCGAGGACCGCCCCGACCAGGGTGGGCCCGACCGCCAGCCCCACGACGCGCGCCGTGACCCAGGCGCAGAGCAACCAGGCGGCCGGTCCCGCCAGCCATCCCCAGTGGTTAAAGAACCCGGGCGAGAGCAGCGCGGCCAAAATCAGGGAGAGCAGCGCCACCGCGACCAGCTGCACGATCGCCACCCGCCAGAAGACTTCGAATCTCACGCCGGGATTCTCCCACCCGCCGCCCGACCGGCGCTTCAGACCGAGTCCCACACCTGCTCGAGGAAAGCCGCCAGCTCCCCGTTCAGACGCTTTGCGCTGACCCGCCACTCGAGGATCGAGCTGGCCACGATCAGCCGCCCGTTCGCCAGCTCCTCGCCGAGCATCCCGGAGTCGCTGAAGGGGTGCAGCGGATCGAGCGTGTGGCCGACGATCAGCGCCGGCTGGGAGATCTGCCGCCGCTCCTCCCGGTGGGGCGCCGTCTCCCCCAAAAGCAGTCCCTCGAGCACGGCGAGCGAGGGGCCGGGCCGCTGGCGGGCAAAGTCGAGCCCCATGTCGAGGAGGAAGCTGGTGCGGGGAATGGCCGAGGTGAGTCGGGAAACGATCTCAAAGACCGGTCGGCCCAGCCGCAGGCCGAGCAATATCGGCGTGAAGGTGGCCGCCACCGCGGCCAGCGCGTTGTCCAGCACCGGCATCTCGATGAACAGGCCCGCGACCCGATCCGGGTCGCGGGTCGCCAGCTCCAGGGCGACATTGGCCCCGAGCGAGGTGCCGCCGACGACGGCGGAGGGTCGATCCAGGTGGTCGAGCAGCGCCGCCACCTGGCGCGCGAACAGCGGCATCGAGTAGAGGCGGAGGTCCTCGGGACGGTCGGAGCGCCCGTGTCCGAGCAGATCGACGCAGATCACCCGGTTGCCGCGCAAGGCCATCGCCGGCCCCAGGTGGGCGAACATCCGGCGGTTCATCAGCAGGCCGTGGACCAGGACCAGGACCCTCTCGCCCTCCCCGTAGGAGTCGTACTCGATCCGGTGGCCCTCGTAGCGGAACTCGCCCATCTCGACCAGGGTAGCCAGAGCTCGCTAACGTGCGGCGCATCCCCTTGCTGACCGTCGCCGTCACAGGCCCCACCGGGGAGATCGGCAGGCCGTTCATCGCGGCGCTGGAACGCGTGCCGGAGGTGGAGCGGGTGATCGGGATGGCACGGGGCCGCTTCGATCCGGCCGAGCATCACTGGGGGGACAAGGTGGAATACCGGCGGGGGGACATCCTCGACCGCGACTCGGTCGAGGAGCTGGTGGAGGGAGCCGACGTCGTCGTCCACCTGGCCTTCGTCATCCTCGCCGACCGGGGCCAGAGCCGCGAGATCAACCTCGCTGGATCCCGTAATGTTTTCGAGGCCGCCGCCGGCGCCAGGCGCCTCGTCTACACCTCCTCGGTCGCCGCCTACGGCTTCGGCCGCGACCTGCCCCGGCTGCTGAGCGAGGATCTCGCGGTGCGCGGCAGCCAACGCCATCCCTACTCCGCCCAAAAGGCCGCGGTCGAGGCGGAGTTGGCCGAGGCGCTGCAGGGATCCGAGACGGAGGCCTACGTCTTTCGCCCCTGCATCGTCGCCGGGCCCCAGGCCACATTGCTCTTGGACCTGATCCCGCTGCTCGCGCTGGGGCAGAGGATTCCCGGCCCGCTGCGCTGGGCGCTGGGCCGGGTGCCCGAGCTGCGGCCGGTGCTGCCCGACCCCGGCGTGCCATTCCAACTGGTCCACCACGACGACCTGGCCGCGGCACTGTGCGCGGCGGTTATCGGCGAGGGCGAGCCGGGCGTCTACAACCTCGCCGGGCCCGGGCAGCTGACCATCTCCGAACTCGCCCAGGCCCTTGGCTGGCACGCGGTGCCGGCGCCGCGGCTGGCGGTCGAGGCGGCCGCCGAGACGCTGGCACATCTGCCGTTTCTGCCGGCCGAGGCGGCGTGGATCGAGGCCGTCCGCCGCCCCGTGCTGATGGACACCTCCCGTGCCCGCCGGGTGCTGCACTGGATGCCCCAGCACGACGCCCTCTCCACCCTGCGGGAAACGGTCGCCGCGGTCAGGGCTCGCTGAAGGCCATTAACCGAGCCATGGGCAGGAGCGCGGAGCGGTTGGCCAGGTTGGGCGAGCGCCCGCCCTGTAAGCCCGTTGCCAGATCCCAGCCAGGTCCCTAATTTGGTTCCCTAGAGCCAATAACGTCGGGTCGGCCAAGCACATCCCGGGGCCCGGCTCGACCAACTCACCCCGCTGCGATCGCCGTCAGGATGGGGCAGCGCCCCTTGACACGGGCGTCCATCTCAGGACTTTGGCCGCCACCAGCTCATCGCCCACTGCAGCGGGCCGGCGATGTTCTCTCCTCCATCTCCACCCGGCCCCTCGGCCACCGCTCTGCGCAGGGCCCGCTCCTCCCCTTCGCGTCTTGCCCTCTGCTCGGCCGACCTCTGCGCCACGGAGAGCTGTGCGATCAGGGTGTCTCTGGTCTGCTCCAGCTCCTCCACCCCGGCTACGTGGGCTTCGGCTCGGATCGGCGCGGTGGGCATGCTCTGCGCCGGCAGGTCGCGCACATAGGCCGCCAGCTCGGCCTCCAGCCGGGCGATCTGGCGACGCAGCTCGAGGCGAACCTCGATCGCCTCGCTGCTATCGCCGAGGCCGAGGCGATCGGGCTCTCTCGGCGAAGCGCTGCCCTCCGGCGCGGGAATCGGCATCGTTGCGCAGGCCATCACCACCTTGGCCAGCTCGCGCGGGTCGACGCCCGCATCCTGGCCGCGACGCAGCGCATCGACGGCGATCGCCTCCAGATCCGGCTGGGCCACGGTGCGATCGGCGACGAAGGTGCCCTGTCCCTGGCGACTGCAGATCAGCCCCTCGTTCTCCAGTGACTCATACACCGCTCGGACCGTGTTCACGTTGACCCCGGCCCAGGCCGCGAGCCGGCGCACGCTGGGCAGGGACTCTCCCGCCGCCAGGCGCCCGGTGACGATCAGAGCCCGTACCCGCCAGGAGAGCTGAAGGCCGACAGGAAGGTCGCCGTCGGGCTCGACGGCAAAGGGGTTGTCAGCGCTGCTTGCTTGCTGTGCCATTATATCCATACAGTTCTTTTTAAGTTAGCCAGTCAACTGTATCAATGGGCTTGGTCACCAGCGCGACCAGCCTGATCGGTCAAACGGAGGAGTTCGGATATGCGAAAGCACCTGGTTTGGACCCTTGTCCTCTCGACGGTGATCGCCGTCGGGGTTTCCGCGGTGGCCCTGGCGGCGGGCGAAAAACCGACCGTCGTGCGGGCGGGAAACCTGGTGCTCACGCTCAATGGCGGCGTTTCACCCAAGGCTCTGCCAAGGACAAAGCTGGCGCCGATCGCGGTCCACTTCAGCGGCCGCATCGCCACCGCCGATGGCTCCCAGCCACCGGCGCTGACCAATTTCAGCATCGAAACCGGGAGGACGGGCGCGATCGAGACCAAGGGCGTGCCGGTCTGCAGCCGGGGAGAGATCGCGGCGACCAACACCCAGGCCGCCGAAGCGGCCTGTCGCGGCGCGATCGTGGGCAAGGGCAGCACCGAAGTCAGGGTGGCCTTCCCCGAATCGACGCCGTTCAACGCCCGGGGTCCGCTGGTCATCTTCAACGGTGGCACCAGGGGGAACAAGACGTTGATCCTGATCCACGCCTACGTAGCGGTGCCGGCGCCGACGGCGATCGTCGAAACCATCACCGTGACCAAGGAGCACAGGGGCCCCTACAACCTGCACTCCACCGGCCCGATCTCACCGATCGCCGGGGGCAGCGGCTCGGTTACCAGCTTCGATCTGACCATCAATCGCAAGGGCTATCTGATGGCCAGCTGCCTGGGCGGAGTCTTCTTCGCCCACGTGGTCGCAGCATTCAAGGGCGGGACAGAAGTCTCGGGCAGCCTCACCCGACCCTGCAAGGAGATCGGCTGAGATCGACCCGGCCAGGAGACCAAACCTGAGGCCAGCCGAGTAGGACCGCCCTTGGGGCCTGCCTTCTCGGTTTCGCCGGGAGTCGAGTCGGTC
>Ga0307373_10008398_pt1 | contig 15721 bp, 13 predicted proteins | sample OX2MG_FD_202534 | JGI IMG/M metagenome (GOLD analysis project Ga0307373, IMG submission 202534) | Soil microbial communities from Risofladan, Vaasa, Finland - OX-2 | ecosystem: Environmental > Terrestrial > Soil > Coastal area > Acid sulfate soil | place: Finland: Risofladan, Vaasa | collected... | reverse complement strand
TGGAGCGCTGCCACCAGGAAAGTGGCAGCCAATAGGCGGCGATACCTATAACAAGACCGACCAGCGCAAAAGCCAACTGACGTTCCAGGTAATAGAACGGATTGCCGGTCACCTTGTCAGCCAAGGTAATGGAGGCGGATGCCACCATCACCAGACCCACAGCCAGAATCACTGCGGATGTCAGCAGCAACAGCCGATCCGGTTCCGGCATGCGGTTTCCACCGGCGATCGGTTTCACTTCATCCATCCGCGAGCCTCTTCACCGCTTGCGCGAATACCCGGCCGCGATGTTCAAAGTTTTCGAACATATCGAGACTGGAGCAGGCGGGTGACAGCAGCACCAGATCGCCGGATTGGGCGAGCTGGGCGGCTGTCCGTACTGCCGACTGCATGTCTTTAACGACCCGAACCGGTATACGGCCCTTGAGCACAGCTGCGATTGAAGACGCATCCTTGCCCAACAACACCACGGCACGCGTCTTGCCTGCCAACGCTTGCGCCAGTGGCGCGAAATCCTGATGCTTGCCATCGCCGCCAGCAATCAATACCAACGGCCCGGATAAACCCGAAACCGCCGCCAGTGTTGCGCCAAGATTCGTGCCCTTGGAGTCGTCATAAAATTTCACGCCCTGGACCGTGGCTACGTACTCCATGCGATGCGGTAGTCCACGGAATGTCTTGAGTGCTTCAAGCATCGCCGCCTTCGGCAGACCCGATGCTTCGCCCAGCGCCAGCGCTGCCAGCGCATTCGCGAGGTTGTGATCGCCGTGGATCTGCAGATCTTCTGCACGCACCAATCGCTCTGATCCGCGCGCCAGCCAGTGTTCCTGATCGTGCATGACCAGGCCATAGTTTCCGTTATCCGGCGCCTGCAGTCCGAAGCTCAGCTGCTTTTGTCCGGGTTTCGGCATGGCGCGCACGCGGGCATCGTCACGATTTACCACCGCCACTTCGCAGTGGTTGAAGATGCGCGCCTTGGCGGCGGCATAATCCGCCAGCGTGGCGTAACGATCCAGATGATCCGCTGAGATGTTAAGCACGGTTGCTGCAATACACTGCAAGGAAGCAGTGACTTCCAGCTGGAAGCTGGACAATTCCAGAACAAATAACTGGGGTTCCTTACTTTGAATCAGATCCAGGGCCGGCGTGCCCAGATTGCCGCCCACGCGTACATCGCAGCCGGCGCACTCGGCCATATATCCCACCAGCGTGGTCACCGTGCTCTTGCCGTTGGAGCCGGTGACTGCCACCACCGGCGCATGCGTCTGGCGGGCGAACAATTCGATGTCGCCGAATACCGGCAAACCCAGATTTCGCGCCTTGGCAATATACGGTGTGGCTACAGCGATGCCTGGCGAAAGCACTACCTGGTCTGCGCGTTTGAGCGCCTCTTCGGAGAATCCGCCGAGAAATACTGCCGCGTCTGGTACCGTGTTCTGCAGTTCAGTGAGTCCGGGTGGCTGCTCGCGGCTATCGGTGACCGCCACTTCCATACCGTGCCCCGCCAGGAAACGCGCGCATGACAACCCGGTCTTGCCGAGGCCGACAATGAGTGTCCGGGGACGATGTTGCGGCATGTGCATGCGCTTTTCTCAACGCACCTTGAGTGTCGACAGGCCGATGAGCACCAGGATCACCGTGATGATCCAGAAGCGCACGATCACGCGCGGCTCAGGCCAGCCTTTCAATTCAAAGTGATGGTGCAGTGGAGCCATGCGGAACAGCCGCCGACCGGTGAGCTTGAACGAACCCACCTGCAGGATGACGGATACGGTCTCCATCACGAATACGCCGCCCATGATGAAAAGTACGATCTCCTGGCGCACGATTACGCCCAGAGTCCCGAGGGCGGCGCCCAGGGCGAGCGCACCGACATCGCCCATAAAGACCTGCGCCGGGTAGGCGTTGAACCACAGAAAACCGAGTCCAGCGCCCACCAACGCACCGCAATAAACGACCACTTCGCCAGCTCCGGGCAGATACGGGATAGTGAGGTAGTGGGCGAAGTTGAAATTGCCGGACGCATAACCAAAAACGCCGAGTGCACCGCCGACCATGACCGCCGGCATGATGGCAAGACCGTCCAGACCATCGGTAAGATTCACCGCATTGCTCATGCCTACCACCACGAAATAGGTGATGAGAATGTAAAATCCGCCGAAGTTGATGGATACGTGCTTCAGCAATGGCACGATGTATTCGATTTCTGCAGGCTCGCGGTGACTGATATACAAAGCCACGGCTGCTGCCAGTCCCACTACAGACTGCAGAAAGTACTTGCTGCCGGCTGCCAGTCCCTTGGAATTGCGCAAGACCAGCTTCTTGTAATCGTCGACGAAACCGATGAGTCCAAACATCACGGTGACGCCGACCAACACCCACACATAGCGGTTATGGAGGTCCGACCACAGCAGTGCAGTGATGATGATGGTCACGAGAATCAGGGTGCCGCCCATGGTCGGCGTGCCTGCCTTGGCAAGATGTGATTGCGGTCCGTCTTTACGCACTCTCTGTCCGATCTGACGCGTACTCAAGCGCCTGATCATGCTGGGACCGGTCAGGAAGGACAGCAGCAATGCGGTGAGCACGCCGAGGATGGCGCGTAAAGTGAGATAGGAGAATACGTGAAACGCAGAATCAAAACGCGCCAGGTATTCAGTAAGCAATAACAACATGGCTCAGCTAACTCCCGGGGTTTTATCCACGACCTGTGGTGCACGCAAGCTTTCCACTACCCGTTCCATGCGCATGCTGCGTGAGCCCTTGATGAGCAGAGTGATCCCTGAGCGCAGACTGCTGCGTAGTGCCGCAATCAATGCTTCGGGATTCACAAAATGTTCCGCACTATCGCCAAAGTGGTCGGTCGCATGCAGGCTCAGGCTACCGAAGCTGAACAGGCGCACAATACCCAGCAAGCATGCGAGCTCGCCACAGTCGGCGTGCAATTCGGTAGAGCTCTCGCCCAGTTCTGCCATGTCGCCAAGCACCAGCCATACCGGATCACCCAGGCTCAGGGCAAATTCCATGGCGGCTTTCAGGGACTGGGGATTGGCGTTGTAGCTATCGTCTATGAGACGGCAGCCGCGGATCCCTGGGAGCACGATCAAGCGCCCGCCTATGATCGGAGTGTTGGCGAGTCCGCTCATGACATCGTCAAGGCTGGCGCCCGCGGCACTGGCGGTTGCAGCGGCAGCGAGTGCATTGATCACGTTATGCCTGCCAGGCAGCGACAATTGGATGCTGGCTTCACCGGCAGGTGATACCAGCCTGAATGCCCACATGCCGGTGGACAATTGTTTCACTGAATCGGGTTGTGGATGAAAGTCCGCGAGTTCGCTCAGGCCGAAACTACGCTGTATGCGCCGGCCGGCCATTTCCCGCCACAATGATGCGTAGGCATCATCGGCATTGATGATGGCGATGCCGTTGACGCGCAAACCCGAATACAGTGCGCCCTTTTCCATGGCCACACCTTGAATACTGCCGAGTGCCTCCAGGTGTGCGGCTCCGGCGTTTGTCACTACCCCCACGTTGGCGGAAGTCAATTTCGCCAGGTATTCGATCTCGCCGGGATGGTTGGTGCCCATTTCGATTACAACAGCGCGGTACTTCTCGTCCAGTTCCAGCAGGGTCAGGGGTACGCCGATGTCGTTATTCAAGTTGCCGCGCGTGGCAAGCATGATGCGGCGCCGTCGCAGGATGCTGGCGATCATTTCCTTGACCGTGGTTTTGCCATTGGATCCAGTGATGCCGATCACCGGGATGCTGAACTGCGCGCGCCAATGAGCTGCATAGGCGCCAAGGGCACGACGTGTATCCCGCACCACCACTTGCGAAAGGTGGCTGAGTATCGGATGTTCGACCAGTGCACCACTGGCGCCGAGCTTTTCAGCCAGCATCACATAATCATGGCCGTTGAAATTTGGTCCCCGTAAGGCAACGAACAGATCGCCGGCCATGAGCTTGCGCGTGTCGCTGCTAACCCGCAGGAATTCTGCATCCGCTCCCACCAGCTTGCCGCCGCTCGCAGTGGCCACATCAGAAAGCCGACGTGCGCTCATACATGTACCTCATGGAGCAGCGCTGCCACTGTGTCGCGATCGCTGTAGGGCAGCTGGTCATCACCGACGACCTGGTAGGCTTCATGTCCCTTGCCGGCCACCAGCACCACATCATCCGGCGCTGCGGCATGTATGGCCTGTGTGAGCGCTTGGGTACGGTTGCGTTGCACCTGTACCCGGTTACGATCACTGATGCCGGCAATAATCTCTCCGATGATGGCATCACCATCTTCGTGACGTGGATTGTCATCGGTCAGGATGATGCGATCCGCAAGCCGTTCGGCGATCGCACCCATCTGCGGTCGCTTGCCGCGGTCGCGTTCGCCGCCACAGCCGAATATGCACCACACGCGTCCACTGCAGTGGGAGCGCGCCGCGTTTAATGCCTTGTCAAGGGCATCCGGTGTATGCGCGTAATCCACGACTATTAACGGCAGTCGCCCGCCACCGAAACATTCCATACGACCCGGTACGGTGCGGGCATTGCCGAGTACGCGCAGCGCCTCAGCCAGCGGGATATCCAGCGCCAGCAATACACCCAATACTGCCAGCAGATTGTGCACGTTAAAACCGCCAAGCAATCGTGAATCAATATGTCCCGCACCGAAACTGCCTTCCACATCGAAGCTTATTCCTCTGGAATGTAATACCAGGTGCGTAGCGCGCAATGTTTTATCCTTGTGCGCATGCGATGATTCGACTGTGTAGCCGATGCAGTTAGTTTTCCCAAGCAGATCGGCTGACAATTCCTGTCCAAATGCATCATCCAGATTGATGACAGCTTGCTTCAGATAAGGTGTCTCGAATAAGCGGCGTTTGGCACTGGCGTAGCTCTCCATGCTGTGGTGATAATCCAGATGCTCGCGAGTGAGGTTGGTGAATACCGCCACACCGACATGCACGCCTGCCAGGCGACCCTGATCGAGTGCATGACTGGATGCTTCCATGCTGATGTGCAGCATGCCGCGATCACGGAACCGTGCCAGCCATTGCTGCACACTGACGGCATCGGGTGTGGTATGGGTTGGGTTTTCCAGCTCGCCATACAGCCCATAGCCGATGGTACCCAACACCCCGCAGGATTTTCCAAGCTCCGTGAGAGCTTGAGCCGTAATCAGACTCACAGAAGTCTTGCCGTTGGTACCGGTGACAGCGATTACATGTTGTGCAGCGGACGGATCTCCATAGAAACGTGCCGCCATGAAACCTGCATGCTGGTCCAGATTGCGGACTGCAAAAGCTGGCAGTTCCTTGAGTGACGGCAGATAGTCGAGTGCGCCTTCGGGGTCGTAAACCACTGCCACAGCACCACGCGCGCGCGCATCGTCCAAGTGTTGCAAGCCGTGATGATGGTGTCCGCGACAGGCTAGGAACAGATATCCGGGGTGTACACCACGGCTGTCGAGTGAGAGTCCCTGTAATCTCAGGTCGCGACCTGGAGGGATCTGGGCTTCACCCCGCATTATCTGCGCAAGACTTACTCCCCTCAGATGTTGGGCCTGAGCCGTCATGAGGCATGCCCCAGTTTGACCACGTAAGCAGTGGTGGTGAGATGGCTCAAGTCATCCGGTGGAATATCCAGGAGTCGGAGGGCGCCAGACATAACGCGTGCAAATACTGGCGCTGCCACAGTGGCGGCATAGTACTGGCCACGGCTCGGCGCGCGGATCACCACCACGGTCACCAGGCGCGGATCCGTGGCGGGTGCGATTCCGGTGAACACCGAGTAGTAATCGCTGGCGGAATAGCCGCCGTTCTTGGCGATATGTGCAGTGCCGGTTTTCCCTGCAATGTGATAGCCCGCCACATCCGCGAGCTTGCCGGTACCTTCGCTGGAAACCACGGTTTCCAGCATCTGACGCAGGCTCACGGCTACCGCAGCACTGATCACCTGCTGACTTCTTGGCGGTTCGTCGAGACGCACAAAACTTGGCGGCACACTCACACCATTGTCGCCGATGACGTCGTAGGCATTGGCCAGCTGTAATGCTGTTACTGCTATACCGTAGCCATAGGAAATGGTGGCCTGGCTCGCAGTGGACCAACTGCGATAGTTTGGCAAAGAGCCTTGTACCTCACCGGGAAAACTGCTACCACTCAGGCGTCCGAAGCCGAATGCCGTAAGTGTATTCCATAGCAGTTCCGGATCGAGCGACAGAGCGATCTTGCTGGCGCCCACGTTGCTGGATTTTTCCAGAATCGTGGTGAGGTTGATGTCGCCGTAGTCATGGTCGTCGCGGATGGTGTAACCGGCCACTTTGTAAAAACCCGGTGCGGTATCAATGATGGTATTCGGTGTATAGCGGCCTGATAGCAAAGCCGCCACGATAGTGAATGGCTTCATGCTCGAACCGGGCTCGAACTGATCAGTGACTGCGCGATTGCGATAGGCACTAGCCTGGTAATCGTCGCGGTTATTGGGGTTGAAAGACGGCTGGTTGACCATCGCCAACACTTCACCGGTCTTTACATCCATGACGATGATGGATCCGGACACGGCGCCCTGTTCCATGACCGCCTGCTTAAGGGCACGATAGGCCAGGTATTGCACACGCAAATCAATGCTGGCTACCAGATCCTTGCCGGGGTGTGGGGCGCGCAGGCTTTCCACGTCCTGCACCGAATGTCCGTAGCGGTCCACGATAACGCGCTCGGCACCGGGGATGCCGTGCAACCAGTCGTTATAGCCGAGTTCCAGGCCTTCCTGTCCCACATCATCGATATTGGTGAAACCCAGAACCTGGGCTGTCACTTCACCAGCCGGATAATAACGACGGTATTCACGCTGGGTGTAGACACCGGGAATGTCGAGCGCCATCACTTTGTGCGCCGCATAGGGATCCAGCCCACGCATGAGATACACGAATTCCTTGTCATGGTTCTGGTGCAACAGGCGCACGATATCGCGACTACTCATGCCCAGCGTTTTGGCCAGCTGAGGTATTCTCCCAAGCACACTCGAGATTTCCTGTGGATCCATCCAGATGGAATCCACCGGCGTGCTGACAGCCAGCGGTTGGCCATTGCGGTCGAGAATCATGCCGCGGTGAGCGGGAATCTGAACCACACGCAGATGACGTTCACTGCCCTGGTCCTGCAGGAACTGGTTGTCAAACATCTGTAAATACACAGCGCGTCCCAGTAACGCGACCGCCGCCAGTGTGAGCAATCCCAGCATGAGTACGCTACGCCAGTTCCAGGAGGTATCCTCAATGTCATGGTTCATTGATGCACCACCACGATTTCAGGGTGCATTGGCGTTTCCATGTCCAGCTTCTGGGTCGCCATTTGTTCAATGCGCGCATGGGTAGACCAGGTACTCTGCTCCAGCAATAGTTGCCCCCATTCGATATTGATCTGGTCGCGCTGTTGACGCAGCTGCTGGAGCTGCGCAAACAACATGCGATTCTCATGGCGCGCGTCGATGACCGCGAGTGTGCTCAGGAACACAGCTGTGATCAGCAAAGCCACCACCGCACGGGTGAGCTTCATTGCAAGCGCTCCGCGGCACGCAACACCGCACTGCGAGCGCGTGGGTTAACAGCAATTTCCGCTGCCTGCGGATGAACAGCCTTAGCTACCGCCCGCAGCAAAGGAACCGCTGTTGACTGCAGCCAGGGCGCACGCGGGTCCGGCGGCGTTTCCCGGGCGTGCGTGCGGATAAAACGCTTGACCAAGCGGTCTTCTAGGGAATGGAAACTGATGACGACTAGTCGCCCGGTAGGCGCCAGAACCCGCAAGCATTGATCGAGACAGGCGCTGAGCTCATCCAGTTCGCGGTTGATGTAGATGCGCAAAGCCTGGAATGTGCGTGTCGCCGGGTGCTTGTTACGCTCACGGTTCGGGATAGATGCGCTTACGATTGCCGCAAGTTGTTGCGTAGTAGTTATGGGTGTACTAGCGCGGGTTGTAACTATCGCACGGGCGATGCGCCTGGCAAAACGTTCTTCTCCAAATTGATAAATGACATCTGCAATTTCTTTTTCGGAAGCACGATTGAGCCATTCGGCAACACCCTCGCCGGCATCTGGATCCATGCGCATATCGAGTGGACCGTTATGGAGAAAACTGAACCCACGCTTTGGATTATCGAGTTGTGTGGAAGATACGCCCAGATCCAGCAGCACGCCGTTCACCTGTCCCGCTACACCAGTTTGCTGCGCAATCCGTTCCAACATGGAAAACGCACCTCTATAGATTACAAACCGCCGATCACCCACTAACTCAACTTGTCCAGATATCACTGCTTCCGGATCGTGATCAATCGCTATCAGCCGTCCTGCAGGACCCAGCTGTGCAAGAATTTCGCGACTATGTCCACCGCGTCCGTAGGTGCCGTCCACGTACACACCCTCGGGCCGTACCGCAAGCCGTTCCACCGCCTCCTGAAGCAACACCGGTCGGTGAGAATCCCCGGCAGACATTTGGCTCACAACGAAAGCCTGGCCAGCTCCTCCGGCAAACCGCCACCCGCACCATGATCACCCGCGAGACTGTTTTCACGCTGGGTATCCCACATAGCCTTGTCCCACAGTTCGAATTTGTTCATGAGGCCGAGCAGCACCACATCGCGCTCCAGCCGAGCAAACTCACGTAATTCTGGCGGCAGCAGTACCCGACCATGACTATCCATAGCCACCTCGGTGGCATGGCCGACTAACAGGCGCTGTAGTTCACGTACCTGCGGATGCAAGCTGGGCAAATTCACGAGCTTGTGCTCTATCTCTTCCCAGGTAGGCAAGGGATAGAGGAGCAGGTAGTAACCACGGTCAATGGTGACCACCACCTGGCCATTACAGGATTCCATCAAATGCGCGCGGTAGCGCGCTGGGATTGCCAGTCGCCCCTTGGCATCCAGCGTCAGGTTGTTTACGCCACGGAACAAATATCCACCTCGATACTCATTTATCCCATTTCATTCCACTTTTTCCCACCCGAGCACACTATAGGAAGCAGTTTGCACTCCGTCAAGGGCAAACCATAAAAAAATGCTTGTGAGACAGGGACTTAGGAGAAAGATCCAGTGGGATTTCTAAATCATAATGAATTGAATATCAATGGCTTATATAAGCATCTTAGAGGAAGCATTAACTAACTATCCCCGAGGAATACATAAATATCGCGGTGTCGCCTTGTCGCCATACCCTGGGGTCGCCATACCCTGGTTGATGCAAAAATGCCCCTAGATCGTGAAACGATCCCGAGATCGTGAGAATTTCCGGCAATTTTCCCTAGATCGTGAGAATCCCTCTCAGCCAGACGGAAGTTGGTCGGGCAGCACTATCAGGTGATGGGATGGATAGGACCGGACCCGTGCCGAAATCCAGCAGGTGCGCCAACACCTGATTGTCGTGGGGGTTGCTGGCTGGGGTCCCGCATCAGCTTGTACTTGACGTCAATGATGGTGATGTGGCTCTTCCCGTTGTCCTGTCCGCGTGTCCGCGATGAGTGTCCTCAAGGTTTATGACTGGTTTTTTTGTTTGTTGTGCATCCACTAGCCATTCCTTCATTCATTTTCTGAATAGTTGCCACCAGTAGTCCTGGACACTATCCAACTGAGTGGATTTCTTAATGCACCCACGCTCTGCGCCCTTCTGCTCGCGGACAGAGGAATTCGAGGGCATGATCATGGATGTTTAGGGGCCTTTTATTTAAGGAATACTCCATGCTCTCCCTGCCTGTCCTGGCTTTGATGATTATCTTACCCCTGCTACTGATCGGTGCCACGCTCCTCGTTCACCGTATCTACTACACACACATTCCCCACTATGGACGGCGCAAGCCGGTGGCAGTGCCAAGCCACCTACGCATGCCTGCCAAGCCGGAGTGGGTTCGACACGAGATCATCAAACTGAAGGCCCAGGGTCCGGATCTGGGATGCCGGCACATCGCCATGATCTTTAATCGCCGCTATGCCGCCAAAGGGATGACCGTGGGCAAAACCTTCGTCAGCAATGTAATCCGCAAACATCACTACGACATCCAAGTCATTCGCCAAAAGCTTAAATACCGGAAACTGACGGCCGGAAACAAGAACAGAGTCTGGGGCCTGGATCTCACCGGCAAGACCGATGACCAGGGCCAGCTGCATTCCATTCTCGGCATACTGGATCACGGTACCAGAGCCAACCTCACCCTCGATGTGCTTCAGAATAAATTTACTGCCACCCTCCTTCGCGCACTGGCAAACTGCATCGAACAGTTTGGCAGGCCCCAGACGCTTCGGACCGACAATGAAGCCATGTTCAGGTCGTGGCTATTCCGGCTCTCCCTCTGGCTGGTCGGAATCCGCCACCAACGCATCGAACCAAGCCGTCCGACAAAGGTGTTGCAAAAACACCTGACCAGGGTTTAAGCTGCCCCACTGACCTGGCGGTCTGTGGGGCACTTTTTGAAACACAAAGCACCCAAGCGAACCCATCCGCGCATTCCGCCTGAAATGGACAGCATCCAGGTCAATTTCTGTAAGAACCCAACGTGCCGCAATTTTGGCGTTCCAGCAGCGCCCGTCACTTTACGCGGGCGGCTTCCCAAAGGCGGCATTAGTGACCGCTACAAGGTCATAGGGTTGGATAAAGGCGTACCAACTCTGCACTGCAAGGCGTGCAAAGAACAACCGCCGATCAAGAGCAATCTAGGCCTCCGCGAAGAACGGCAGCGACTCAGTGCGTATCTGATGCCGGCGTCCTCACCCTCGTGCCCCGACCGCGGATGCAAGAACCACCACCTGCCCGTGGGCACAAAGCGCGCTTATCGGCGCTACGGCACGACCCATAGCGGTTCGACGCGCTACCGGTGTAACGCTTGTAGCAAGGTGTTTGCCGTACCGGGGCCGACCACCGGCCAGAAGGCGCCTGAGAAGAACGTCCTTATCTTCAAGCTACTGGTCAACAAGACACCCTTCCGGCGGCTTTGTGAGCTCGCGGATATTTCCACCGGGACGCTGTACCCCAAGCTCGACTTCCTGTATCGGCAGTGCCTCGCGTTTGCCGGAGAGAGAGAACGTGAGCTCGGTTCCCTGTCACGAGAACGACTCTATGTGAGCGTGGACCGGCAGGACTATGTCGTGAACTGGAGCGATCGCGCCGATAAACGCAATGTGCAACTCACCGCGGTGGGGAGCGCGGATAACGACAGCGGTTTCGTGTTCGGGATGCACCTCAACTTCGACGGGTCCCTCAACCCGGAGGAGATCGAGCGGGAGGCAATTCGAAACGGCGACTACCACCTCCAGGATCCTTTCCGGCGGCATGCGCGCCTATGGCTCAAGCGTGACTACCTCGCGCCGCAGCGTAGAGCAGGAGCGCGCGCCGCAAAGGCGGGACTCTCAGGCGACATCGAAGACATTTATACCGAGGCGGTCCGGCGAGCTGACGTGGAACGCTCAGAACGTCCATCGGCGGCTCGACGCTTGCCCGCAAGTGGGATGCAGGTGCATTCCGATTACACACTGTATGCCCATTTCTTGCTGCTACATCGGCTTTTCCGTGGCACCGACAAGGTCCGCTTCTTCCTGGACCAGGAATCCGGCATCCGGGCGGCGTGCCTGGCCGCCTTCCAGGAGCGCGTAGGCGCCGATACCTGCGATGCCTTCTACGTGCGCATCAACAAAGACATGACGGTGGACCAGAAGCGCCATGCGCTGAGAGAAAGCCGAGCGGCATTTAAGAAGACTCAGGCGGCGCACAAAGCGCTGAGCGAAATTGAAGTGAAATTGCTGCTCATCAAAGCCCAGATGCGGGCGGCCAGAAAGCTCGGCCACTGGCAGGACCGGTGGATCACACACCCCTTCCCGAACATGAGCGAACCGGAGAAAGCCGTCTGTTGGCTAACGAACCGAGACCAATACGACCTCGATCACCAGGCGTGGCTCTACAGCCGGGCGTCACTGCATGGGATCGACAAGTTTTTCATGCTGGTGCGGCGCCGGCTGTCACTCTTGGAACGCCCTATTGCTACGGCGTCTGCCGCCAGGCGGACGTGGTACGGGTATAGCGCCTACAACCCGGAAATAGTTGTGAAACTGCTGACGATCTTCAGGGTTTTCTATAACTATGCTTTGCCTGGCCAGGACAAGAGCACGCCGGCTATGCGGCTACGCGTTTGTGAGCGGATAGTCAGTATAAGGGATATTGTCGATTTCGTGCCGCCAGCCAACCTGTTAGAGTAATTCCATGAAAGGACATGTCCCAACACCGGAATTACTCGTTGACCAAATGGTCGAATCTCTTTTCCATGGATTGCCGCCGCGACCGACTGACTGCTTGCTCGACCCCGGGTGCGCTGATGGGGCCTTCATCGAAGGCGTGCTACGCTGGTGCAGGTCTCATGGAGTTCGGCCGCCCAGAATTATTGGCGTTGAATTAAACCCATCTCTCGTTGATAAAGCGAGGCGCCGATTTGCCGGCGTGCCTTCGGTCCGGATTAAGCATGCCGACTATCTTGCAGGACTCATTTCCGGACCGTACCGGTACGTTGTCGGAAATCCACCGTATGTTTCTATCACGAAGATCACGCCGGAACAGCGAGCCCGGTATCGAGCTAAATACAGGGCGGCGCGAGGGCGATTTGATTTATACCTCTTATTTTATGAACGTGCTCTTTCTGAGCTTGCACCAGGGGGACGACTTGTATTCGTTACGCCTGAGAAATACCTTTATGTCGAAACAGCAGCTCCCCTGCGCGAGATGATTGCTGAGCATCATGTTGAGTCCATTGAGCTGGTTGATGAAGATATCTTCACTGAACACGTCGTGTACCCGGCTATTACTGTCGTGCGTAAAGCGGAGCCTGGCGCTGAAACGCGAACCCTGCTAAGAGATGGAGAGTCCCGCAGGATTACCATCCCACAGGATGGGCAGTCATGGTTGCCGCTCATGCGCGGTTGCGTACGGCCTAACGCGAACCGGCACGCACTAAGCGACTATTGTTTGCGTGTGAGCGCGGGTATCGCGACTGGTGCTGATGATGTATTCGTGCGGCCGATTGACTCAATTAGCGCCCACTTAAAACGCTTTGCACGCCCAGCTCTAAGAGGGCGAGACTTGGATATATCGGCCAGGCGTCTGCCGAGCGCGCGACACTCGCTTTTACTGCCTTATAGCGAGAATGGCATTTTGCTGGAGGAGCCCCGCCTCGGTGCATTAGGGACGTTTTTGCGCAGGCCTGAAAACAAAAAGGGGCTTATGGCTAGGACTTGCGTTGCGAAGAAACCCTGGTATGCATTCCATGACAGTTGCCCACTGCCTGACATCCTCAGACCTAAGATCCTTTGCAAGGATATTGGGCAGCGTCCGCGCTTTTGGGTAGATCGAGCAGGTTCCGTCGTGCCACTGCATAGTATTTACTACATCGTTCCATCGCGCACGGAATATCTCTCCGGGCTATGTGACTGGCTGAACGGCCCTGAAGCCGCAGACTGGTTGGATGGCCACTGTCAGCGCGCATCGAATGGGTTCATAAGACTACAGAGCCATGTACTGAAGGCCCTCCCCGTACCCGCGACCTTATTTGAGCATCGCGCCGCGAGGGCAGCCTAGTGCGTAACCCGCTTGCTGAAGTCTTTAACAGGATTCAACAGTCCGGATACCACAATCATCGTGGCACGTCGCATTCGGATCTTTTTAGCGACAGGATTGTCGCTGATCTTCAGAGACTATGTCAGCCGTTTAGGGACGACTACACCAAGGATGTTGTTCGTGTCTGGCGCAACGTGAAGGGACCCGACGAGAGGCATGTTGACTTGTTAATTGCTGCTCCAGGTGCCGGTAAGCGCCCCAATCTGGACCAAATCCGCATCGTCATTGAGCATAAATCCGTAATCACGGCACATCGCAACCGCAATGCGAGGTTTCAAGATATTGACCGCGGGATAAGGGCAACACATGCAAAAGACCCTCGGACAATTGTTGTCGCAACATTGCTGGTTGGCTTGGGGCCTCGGTACCTGAATGTTGCAGACCAAGTGAAGAAAGCGTGCAAACATAGAAAGTTGAATTTCAATTCAAAGATCTTGCCGCGCCTATCCACAGGGGATCAAAGGCTGTGGACTGACTTTGATGATTGCGTAAGTCCTAACGAACCTGGCGACGCGCGGGATACAATTAAAATGTTCAAAACATTACCGGTGCGTCTGCTTTCTAATACTCACGAAGAAGCGCTGGACTTTTTGTTGATCATCCCTGTCCGGATCAATAACGTAGATGCCCCACAATTAGGGCGTGTTCGTGGGATCAATGCACAAGCCGATTTCAAGCGGATGATCAACCATATCTGTAAAGCCTACGCGACACGTCGCCCGGCCTGGGGTCCTTAGCTTTGCTGCTGGCGACTCAAGCGTAATTTCGCATCGCACGATGAATCGGGTCTACCGCATTGACCCTTCGGTGGTTTTCTGTATTTCGCAACACCTTTATCGGACGCCTTGGCATCGAACCGCATTGCCCCTGGCAGAACGGCCGGATAGAGCGGTTCTTTGGAACCTTGAAATCCAAGCTCGACCGCTGGACTGTGCATGATCTCAGTGAGCTATCCACGTCCCTTAAGTACTTTCGGCTCTGGTACAACCACGTCCGGCCGCACCAAAACCTGCAAGGTAGCACCCCCGCCGAGGTCTGGAACAGCAAAGATATCTGCCAGCGCTGTTCCCAGAAAGAATACTGGTGCGAAGCCTGGGATGGGCTGTTGACCGGGTATTACCTGCCTGCCTAGCTCAGCTATGGGGATGTGTGGTGGAGCTCCACTAATGCACGTCCGCGCTTGCGCATCGCTTGCCGCAGGGATTTAGCTACAAATTCTACCAAGCTTCACGACTTGATAGATCTCAACGCAAATATTTGCTCGATATCAGGATATCAATGCCCAAGGAATGGATATTTTTTTGAATTTTCACTCGAAAGCCACTAGGCATGTTGCCGCGGACATGCGGACAGGACACCGCACGAATTTTTTTATGAATTCTTTGTTTGCCTTGCGCCCACTCATCCACTAGCTCGAAAAAGTGGTGTTTCATTCAGGAGCGGCGGATCGGTGCAGCCTTACCCGGTGGCCCGGATCGGTTCGATGCCGGCAAGTCGCTTTGGGTTCTGAGTCACCTGCCACAGATCAAGCGCGGTCTGCATGGCAAGCCAGGACTGTGGCGTGGTGTTGAGCAGCTTGCCCAGGCGTGCCGCCATTTCGGGCGACAGTGCACGCTTTTCGTGAAGCAGCTCACTTACGGAAAGACGCGAAACGCCCAGGCGCTTTGCAAACTCGGCCTGCGTCATGTCGAGCGCGGGCAGTACGGCCTCGCGCAAGATCGCACCGGGATGGGTGGGTTTGCGGTTGGGGTTTCTCACGGGGCGTCTACTCATTCACTGCCCGTCGCGTCGGTATGTGCCGCAATTGTGAAGCCAGCCGCCCCCGCGCCTGCCATAGGTCATGCTCGGTCTGCATGCGCAGCCACAGGCCGGGGCCGTTGCCGCAGAGCTTGCCCAGCCTGAGCGCCATGTCCGGTGACACACCGATAGTCTCGGCCAGCAGTCGGTGCAAGGTTTGCCGGGATACGCCCAAGAGCCGCGCGGCTTCGCTTACGTTCAGGCCCAGCGCTGACAAAACATCCTCGCGCAGCAGTTCGCCCGGATGCGTCGGGCGCATCTTCGGGTCGGACTTTACGATGTACT
>Ga0307373_10008396_pt1 | contig 15724 bp, 14 predicted proteins | sample OX2MG_FD_202534 | JGI IMG/M metagenome (GOLD analysis project Ga0307373, IMG submission 202534) | Soil microbial communities from Risofladan, Vaasa, Finland - OX-2 | ecosystem: Environmental > Terrestrial > Soil > Coastal area > Acid sulfate soil | place: Finland: Risofladan, Vaasa | collected... | reverse complement strand
ATGCGGTTTCGAACCCGAGCGGATACTGGCCGAGGATGTAGCTGCGCGCCGAGGTCACCGCCTGCGCGGCCGGGCCGTCGCGCTTGAGGGCATCCAGCGTCTGCAGCGCAATGTCGAGGGCGCCGCGGGTGGCGGCGGTCTGGGTGAAGGAACTGATCGCGAACTCGCCCGGCACACTGCCGCGTCGAAAGCTCGAATGGGCGGAGTAGGTCAGTCCGGTCCGGGTGCGTAGCGCCTGCATCAGCATCGATCCAAAGCTGCCGCCGAAGGCGGTATTGGTCACGTCCAACGCCGCGCGCAGCGGATAGGCGCGGGCCACGCCGACGTTGGCGATCCAGAAGTAGGTCTGCTCCGAGCCGGGCGAATCGATCAGCAGCACCCGCCGCCCGCTCACGCGCTCGGGCATCGTGAGGGGGACGAGCGGCACGCCGGCCGGACGCCAGGACGCGAACGCACGGGTCACCGCCTGCTGCAGCCAGGTCGGATCGAAGTCGCCGGCGAACACCAGCGTCAGCCGGTCGGCACCAAATTGATCTCGGTACGCCTCGAGCACGTCCGCACGCCGGATGGCCGCCAGGGTGGTCTCGCTGCCGCCGATGGGCTTGCCGTAGGGGTGCGACCCGAACAGCAGCGAGCGCCCATAGGTGCCGATCAGGCTCTGCGGCTCGGAGTCCTTGGCCGCACGGATGCTCTCGATGCGCCGCTGGCGCACCTTGTCGAGATCGGCGGCGTCGAAGTGCGGCCGCTGCAATGCGTCGGACAGCAGCTCGAGCAGCAGCTCGCGGTCCTGCGCGAGGAACTGCCCGTGCATGATGATCGCCTCGCGATGCGCCTCGGCGTCCAGCATGCCGCCGGCGCCCTCGACCGCATCGGCGAAGGCGTAGGCATCGCGGCTACCCGCGCCGTAGGTCAGCAGCTCCGCGGTCAGCGCCGCAACGCCATCACGCCGCACCGGGTCGAGCGCCCCGCCACCGCGCACCAGCGCCTCGAATGCGATCAGTGGCACCTCGTGGCGCGGCAACAGGATGAGCCGCACGCCGTTGGCGAGCGTGAGGCGCTGATGCGGCGGGATCTTCACTGTGGTTCGCCGGCGCCCGCGTCGGCGTCGGCGCGCTCGAAGGCGCGCGGCCGCAGCACGCCGACCGTGCGCCGCGCCGGATCGAACACCGCGCGGGCGATCGCCAGCACGTCCGCGCGCGTCACGCTGTCGTAGGCCTCGGGCGCATCGAACAGCCGCCGGTGATCGCCGTGCATGACGGCATACTCCCCCAGCAGCCGGGCCTTGCCGTCGATGGTGGACACGCCGCGCCAGAAATCGGCCGCGGCGATGTTCTTGGCACGCCGCAGCTCGATCTCATCGACTCCGTCCTGGACCAGCCGCTCGAGCTGCGTGTCGAGCGCGGCCTCGAATTTTTCGGGTGACTTGCCCTCGGGCAAGGTGGCCTGCAAGTGGAACAAGTTGGCGTCGAAGCCCTGCGGCCAGCCGCCGCCGATCGACACCGCGAGCCGCTGCTCCTCCACCAGCGCGCGGTGCAAGCGCGAGGCATCACCGCCGACCAGAATCGTCTGCAGCAGGTTCAACGCCGGTTCGCGCGCATCGCAGGCCGCGATCGCATGGTAGGCATACTGCACCAGCGGATTGTGGCCCGGGCGCGGTAGCAGCAACCGCCGCTCGCCCTGCTGCTGCGGCTCGCGCGTGCGCACCGGCGGCGGCAGCGGCCCCGCCGGCGTCGCGCCGAAGTAGCGCTGCGCCAGCGTCAGCGCCTGCTTCGGCTGCACATCACCGACCAGCACCAGCGTGCAATTGTTGGGAGCGTAATGGGTCTGGTAGAAAGTGCGCAGGTCCGCCATGGTCCAGGACAGGATGTCGGACGGCCAGCCGATGGTGGGGATGCGATACGGATGGGCCAGGAACGCCAGCGCCTGCACCTGTTCCTCGAGCGAGGCTGCGTTGCTGTCATCCACGCGCAGCCGCCGCTCCGAGTACACGACCTTGCGCTCGTTTTCCACCACCGCGGGCACCAGCTCGAGGTTCGCCAAGCGGTCGCCTTCCAGTTCCAGCACCAGCTCCAGCGCCGAGCTGGGAAACCAGTCCTGGTACACCGTCACGTCCTGCGAGGTATAGGCGTTATTACTGCCGCCGCGCGCCTCCATCAGTCGGTCGAAATCTCCCTGCGGATGCCGTGCGGTCCCGTTGAACATCATGTGTTCGAAGAAGTGCGCCAGCCCGGTGGTGCCGGCGCCCTCGTTGCGACTGCCGACGTGCACCCAGTTGTAGAGCGCCACATTGGGGATGTTGTGATCGGGCCAGACGATGACCTGCAGCCCATTGCCGAGCGCCGCGCTGTGCACCGCTTCCGCCGCATCGGCGAATGATCCGCGACGCTGCCGGCGCAAGGCCACGGGCGCGGCCGACGACGCGAGCGCGTGCGCGTCCTTGGCTGCGCCCAGCCGCTTCGAGCTGCGGGTATCGTCGGGATCCATGGGAGCTCATCCTTGCCGCAAAAGAAAGGCGCCGCAAGCTGGGGAGAGCCGCGGCGCCTGAAGGCGAACACCGGGGAACGTTGTCCGCAAAGGTTAGGGGAAAACCTTACGGACTATGAACAGCAAGGCTCGTGCCAGGTAGAAAGACGCTGTTTTTCATAAACTTGCATGCGCCGACAAGTTTTTGGCAGCCGGCGGGCTGACAAATTCCGTCACTGATTGACGCCAAGCCGACGCCGATTTGACGTGCCTGGCCGGGCTGCGGCCTGCTGCGCCGCAGCGAGCGATACGCAAGCCCCGCGCTAGATGCAGTCAGGCATTGACGCGCAGGCACGCGCGCGCATGGCGCTTGAGCGTGGCACACAACCCGGACGCGGCGCCCGGCGAGGACATATGGACTTGCAGGCGGTAAACCCGCGCGCCCCTGGACCGACCCGGAACATAGTGCGGTGTGAGCGACCGCAACTCCTTGACGCGCGCACACAGCATCTTCCACTCGGACTGAGCGCGCGACTTGCTGCTGAAGGCTCCCAGCTGCACCACGCGGCCCGCGTGTGCCCGAGCGTGCGTGGAGCTGGCACTGGCGACGCGAGCGCCGTGCCGCCGCGCCGTGGCCGAGGTCCGGGAGGGGGACCTCGCCGCCGCATGGGCGCTGAGCGCGGGAGCCGCTGTGGCAGCCCCGGTGGCAGCCCCGGTGGCAGCGGCCGTTCCGGTGGATGCGGGCGTGCTCGTCCCGGCTGCGCCACCGGCGCCGGCATCGGACAAGGGCGTGCCACTGGCCCCGGCCTGTGCGAAGTTCTCGATGCGCAGCCGCGCTTCCTGGACCCACTTGCTGTCCGGGTGCGCAGTGACGAATTGCTGATAGGCATCGCGGGTATCGGCCGTACTGGCGATCTGCCAGTCGCGTTGCGCGCTGAGCTCCTTGATGCGCATCTGCGCCTGCACCGCTTCCGGGCTGTGCGGGTGCTGTTGCAGGAATGCCTGGTAGGCCTCGGTGCTGTTCGCCAGCGTCGCCTGTTTCCAGTCCGCGCTCTCGTGGCTACACCCGGCCAGCAGCAGTACGCTGAGCGCCAGTGTGATCGCCATGGCGCGCCCGAGCCGATCACCGATCCCTGCCTTCATCGCCTCTCCCTCCGGATCCTCAAATAATTGTAACAGCCCGCTAACACGATAGCGCCGTATCCGTGCCGTATCCGTATAGTAGCGTCAATGCGCATGCCGCATGGGAGTCATCATCGTGAGCGACACACCGCGCCGGCGACTGCTCGATCGTATCGGCGCCTCGCCATCATTGATCGCCGCCGGCTCGCGGGTCATCGGTGATATCGAGACCACCGGGGCGCTGATGGTCAGCGGCCACATGCGCGGCGATGGCCGCATCGGCGGGGAGCTGTCGATGAGCGCCGGCGCGCACTGGGAAGGCGATTTGCAGGTCCAGCGGGCGCTCATCGCCGGGCGTCTCACCGGCAGCATCAGCGCGAGCGACAAGATCGAGATCGCCGCGACCGCCGTCATCCACGGCTCCGTCAGCGCGCGCATGATCGCCATGGCGCGCGGGGCCACGGTCGACGGCACGGTCACGGTTACCGGTCGCGAGCCGCTCATCGAATTCGAGGAGCGGCGCAGCAGCGATACACCGTGATGAAGCGATATATCGTACCGTGATGACATGTGCGCCGCGCGACTGATCCATCTGGTCGCCCATCGCGGCAATGCGCGTGAATATCCTGAGAACACGGTTCCGGCCTTTGCCTCCGCCCTGAGCATGGGGCTACGTTTCCTGGAGCTGGATGTGCACCTGTCGGCCGACGGGGTGCCAATCGTGATGCACGATCATCGTCTGCAGCGCACCACCGGCCACACCGGCACCGTATTCGACCTGCGCGCGCAGCAACTGCAACAGATCGATGCGCACGAGCCGCAACGATTCGGTGAGCGCTTTCGCGGCACCCGCATCCCGCTGCTCGCGGACGTGCTGGCGCTGCTGGAGGGGCGCCCCGAAGTCACGCTGTTCGTGGAGATCAAGCGCGCAAGCCTGGCGCAGTTTGGCCATGACCAGGTGGTCTCGCGCGTGCTCGAGGTGCTGCGTCCCGCGCGCACCCAGTGCGTGGTCATTTCCTTCGACCTGGCGGCGGTATACCGCGCACGCCAGCTCGGCGGCCTGGCGGTGGGATGGGTCCTCAGCGACTACGACGCGCACAGCCGTCTGAAATACGAGGCCGTCCAGCCGGAGTTCCTGTTCTGCGACCACACCAAGCTGCCCGCGCACGGGACGCTGTGGCGGGGCCCGTGGCGCTGGGCCGTCTATGAAGTCGAGACGCTGGCGCTGGCGCGCTCGCTGGCGCAGCGCGGTGCCAATTACATCGAGACCATGGCCGTGCACGAGATGAGCGAGGCGCTGCGGAACCTGCAGGACGGTGACCCGGCAGCGCCGCGCGGCACCTGAACCGTAGCCGATGCGCGCACCGTTCGATGCCGATGTCGATGTCGCCGTGGTCGGCGCCGGCATTCACGGGGCTGGGATCGCACAGGCGGTGGCCGCGGCCGGGCACTCGGTACTGCTGCTCGAGCGCAGCGCGATCGCGGCGGGGACTTCCAGCCGTTCGAGCAAGCTCATTCACGGCGGCCTGCGCTACCTGGAAAGCGGTCAGATCCACCTCGTGCGCGAGAGCCTGCATGAACGGGCGCTGCTGCTGCGGCTCGCCCCGAGGCTGGTGCAGCTGCGGCGCTTCCATGTCCCGATCTATCGGCAGACCCGGCGCCGACCCTGGCAGCTGCGCACGGGCCTGTCGGCGTATGCGCTGCTGGCCATGTTTGGCCGCGGCGCCGCCTTCGGCACCGTCCCCAGACGCCAGTGGAAACAGCTCGACGGGCTCGCGCACGACGGCCTGCAGGCGGTGTTCTACTATCACGATGCCCAGACCGACGATCGCGCCCTGACGCGCGCGGTGGTGCAGTCGGCGCAGAGCCTGGGAGCGCAGCTGATCTGCCCCGCGGCCTTCGTCAGCGCGACCCTGCTGGATGCGGGCGTGCGGATTCACTACGCCAACCCGCAGCCGGCGCAGTGCCGGGCGCGCGTGCTGATCAACGCGGCGGGGGCGTGGGCCGCACACCTCGCGCGCGCTATAACTCCGACAATCGCCGTACCAGCGCTCGAGCGCGTCCAGGGCTCGCACATCGTGCTGCCGGTGCGCATCGAGCGCGGCTGCTATTACCTGGAGAGTCCGCGTGACGGCCGCGCCGTGTTTGCGCTGCCCTGGCACGAGCAACTGCTGCTCGGTACCACCGAGACCCGCTTCCGCGGTGATCCCGACCGGGTCGAGCCCACGGCGGCGGAAATCCACTACTTGCTCGGGGTGCTCAAGCACTACTTTCCGCGCTGGCGCGAGCTGGCGGCGAGCGACGTGTGCTCGAGCTTCGCCGGATTGCGCGTGCTGGGCGCCGGCCGTGGCCATGCCTTCCACCGCTCGCGCGAGACACGGCTGGTGGCCGACCGCGAGCAGCGGCCGCGCGTACTGTCGGTGTATGGCGGCAAGCTGACCACCTGGCGCTTCACCGCGCAGTGCGTGCTCGCGCGCGTGGCGGCGTCGCTGCCGCGACGGCCGGCGCTGGCGCGAACCGATGAGCTGCCGCTGTACCCGGTGACCGGCGATGACGCCGTTGCCGGTGGCTGAGACGCCGGTGACCGGGCCGCAAGCGAGCGGGCTGCGCCGCGCGGTGCTGGCGCTGGATCAGGGTAGTCAATCGAGTCGCGCCTGCATCATCGACCAGGACCGCAGCGTGCTGGCCGAAGCACAGGTCCCAATCCAGACCCTGCGCGGCGCGGGCGGAGAGATCGAGCACGACGCGGAGGAAATCATCGCCTCGCTGCGCAGCGCCGCCACGATGGCCATTGCGCAGGCACGTCGCCGCGAGCCCGGACTGCTGCTGACGGCGGCGGGGCTTGCGACCCAGCGCGCCACGCTCGTGTGCTTTGATCGCGCAGGCGAGGCCCTGTCCGCGGCGATTTCCTGGCAGGATCGGCGCAATGCCGCCTGGCTGGCCTCATTCGGCGCGCACGCCGAGCGCGTGCGCGCGTTGACCGGACTGCCACTGTCGCCTCACTACGGCGTGGGCAAGATGCACTGGTGCCTGCAGCAGCTGCCGGCCGTGCAGCAGGCGCAGCGCCTGGGCACGCTGCAGATCGCACCGCTGTCGGCCTGGCTGGTTGCACGGCTGACGGGTGGGGCGGCGAGGGTGGACCCCTCCAATGCGTCACGCACGCTGCTATGGGACAGTTCGACTTATGACTGGTCGGCGGAGCTGCTGGCGCTATTCGGCATCGATCCGGCCTGGCTGCCGGCCTGCAGCGCCACGCGCGCCGACTATGGGACGCTGCGGCTCGATGCGGCCGACGAGGGCATTGCGCTGCGCGCCGTGACCGGAGACCAGGCGGCGATTCCGTTTGCGCTCGGCGCACCCGACAGCCGCGCGATCTACATCAACCTCGGCACCGGCGCGTTCATTCAACGGCCGCTCACGCTGCGGCCGGCGGACCCCGCCCCGCTGCTCGGAAGCGTCCTGGCACTCGAGCAAGGCACGTCGGGCACATTGGGCACCGCGTGGTACTGCCTGGAAGGCAGCGTGAACGGCGCCGGCAGCGCCATCGAGGCCTTCGCCTCGCAGCAGCGCGTCGACCCGGCGGCACTGTGGCCGCAGCTCGAGCAGCTGCCCGACACGCTGCCACTGCCGCTGTACGTGAACGGCATCGGCGGGCTGGGTTCACCGTACTGGCGCGCGGCGCAGCCATCGTACTTCATCGGTGAGGGCTCGCTGCTCGAGCGCTTCGCGGCGGTGGTGGAGAGCATCGTGGTGCTGCTCGCGATCAATTTCGACTGCATGCGCCGCTGGGGCGACGAGCCCGCGCGCGTGCTGGTCAGCGGGGGGCTGTCGCGCTCGGACTGGCTGTGCCGGCGGCTGGCCGCCTGCCTGGACGTGCCGGTGCTGCGTACGGCCCAGGAGGCCACGGTGCTCGGCGTGGCTGCGCTGGCGGCACCGCAACTATTGGGGCCGGCGGCCTCGCCGTCGCCGCAGCGTTTCGAGCCGCAGCGCTCATCGGCCGCTGCCCGCGACGCCATCACCGCGCGCCGCGTGCGCCTGGAACAGCGGCTGCGCGACTCCGCCTGAGCGAATCCGCCTGAGCGCGGCCTTGGCAGACGTGGCAGCGTACGGGGCGGCTACAACCCGATGGCTGCTGGCAATCGCCCCTTTCAGCCGAAAGTCTCGAACTGTTCGCGCACGAACCGGTCCGCCGCGGTTGGCGGCCCCAGGCGCTGCATGAAGCCACAGTGGCCGCCGTGACGGCTACGCCATACCGTGAGGTTCGGCGAGGGCGCCAGCCGGCGCGCATCTGCAATCGGGATCAGCGGATCATCTTCGGCCAGCAGCACACTGCAGCGTGCCTGCAGCTGCACCAGACGTTGTCCGGTGATGGCATAGCCCTGCAGGTAGGCTTCGATGTCGGCGAAGTCGGTATGGGCGCGCACCAGTGCGGCGGTCATGCGCCGCAGATCGGCCAGGTGCAGCAGCTCGGCAAAATCGTGCACGCCGGGCCAGGCCCGCTGCTTCGCTCGCAGTGAACGCGACCAGCGCCGCACCAGGCTGCGCCGATACACGGCCGGCCCCTGTTCCAGTGCCCGCAGCGTCGCAGCGGGATCGAGTACCGGGCAGATCGCGACGACGCCGCGAACCGTGGCCGGCAGGCCGGCATCGGCCGCAGCCCGCAGCAGGAAATTACCCCCGAGCGAGAAGCCGGCCAGGTACAGCGGCGTGCCGAAGCGCTGCGCGATCGTTTGCAGGGCGCCGATGAGCTCCGGTAAGCGGCAGCTGTGGAAGAGTCCGCGATTGAGCAGCTGGCTGCCGCCGTGATCGCGCAGATTGAGCCGCACGACGTCATAGCCGCTGTCGTACAGCAGTGCGGCCAGCGACAGCACGCAGCTCGAGCGCGCACTGCCCTCCCAGCCGTGCAGAAGCACCACCGTGCGTCGCGACCCGGTCGCGCGGCTGTGAAAGGCCTGCAATCGCACGCCGTGCCCACAGGACAGCAGCAGCGGCTGCGCGGCGGCGAGCAGCGCCGCAGCCCGCTGGCGCACCAGCTGTGCGACCGGCGGCAGGCTGCCGAGCAGCGATTGCAGATGGCCACTGCGCAGCAGTGCGGGTGGCCGCAGCTCGAAGACGGCCGGGCTGCGGGCCAGTGCGCCCCGGGTCAGTGCGTCGTGGGCTGCCAATGCAGTTCGACGCGATTGTTGGCGGCTGCGGCGCGATTCCACTCGCCGGCCGTGAGCGAGTCGCTGATGGCGGGGTAGGCGGTGGCGACGTCGCCGGCATCGCCGGCGCTGATCCGGATGTCGAGCCGGCCGGCGGCATTGGCGCGCGCCGTGGCAATCATGTCGGCGAATGCAATCGATTGGCGCTCGCTGGAGTCCTCATCGCGGGGATTGCCTATCTGCTCGCACTTGGAATAAGGCATGGCATCGTCCGCCAGCGCCGGCGCGCCGCCCGGACCGCTGACCATGCAGTAGCGCCCGGGAAAGCTGCGGATCCGCACCACTCCCTGGAAGCCACGCGTCTTCAGGCGCGAGAGCAGCTGCGCGACCTGCTCGAGCCGGGCGCCGGCCAATGGGGTCTCGCCGAACGGTACCGGCTCGATCAAGGAGGTGATGTGCCTTGACGGGGCCACGCCGGCGGTGACGGCACCGGTGGCTGCGGCCGCATCGGCGGCACCGGGCGCATCGCCGGCGGCGACCGCGTCGATGGTCGCATCGGCGGGCGTGGCGTTCGCACGCGCTGACGCCGTGGCCGTAGCCGCGGCCTGCAACGTATCGATCTCATGCTGCAGCGTCAGTCGTTGCTGCTGCGATGCGTCCAGGCGTGCCGCCAACGCCGCCGTCTCGCTACCCTGCCGCCACGTCAGCAGCACGAAGGCGCCCGCAATCAGCATGCCGCCCGCCACGAGCCACGGCGCCGCGCGCCATCCCGCCGCGCGCGGAGCATCGGCAAGAGACTGCGGCAACGAGTCCTGCAGCAGCAGGCGCACATCGCTGACGATCCGATCGCCCTGGTTCTCCGCCGTATCGACCACGAAGCGCCGCAGCTCGCGGCCTTGGTGCGACAGCATCGCCTCGATGATCACGCGCAGCTCCGGCGGCATCGTCGGCAGGTCGGGGCGGCCGCCGGCGCGCCGCTCGGTGTCGGGCTGCAGTGGGGACCGCTCGGTGGCGCGCCGCTCGCCGGTGAGATCCAGCGGCGGCTCACTGTCAGTGGCGAGTGCTGGCACCTGCACGGTTGCGACCTCGCTCTCGGGCCTGGGCTCGGGGCGCAGATTGAGCTGCTCGAGCGCCTTGGAGACGTCGGCGTGCTTGATCTGCTTCGGTAATACGCCGATCGCGCCGAGCGCGCGTGCCTGGCTCAGGTACAGCTCGCCCTCCTGCGAGGTATACATCATCACCGGAATGGTCGCGGTGCGCGGGTTGGTTTTGATCGCCTGCAGCGCCTGAAAACCATCCATCCCCGGCATCAGGTGATCCATGAAGATCACGTCCGGGCGCTGCTGTGCCAGGTAACTGATCGCCTGCTCGGCCGATTCGACCGCGTCGACCGTGAGGTCGTTGCGCTCGAGGATGCGGGTCAGAAAAGCGCGCGCCGACCTGGAGTCATCGACCACCAACGCCCGTCGTGCCGTCATGTCCGCATCCGCGTGTTTTGAGAGTGCGGCGATCTTAGCGCAAGCGCGGCGGCGCGTGATTGCTCGATGCTGACGCCGACCGGCAACAGTTGCTGTGCATCTGCACCGGCGCTAAGAGCCCGCTTGCAAGCGCCGGCGCGGCCGGCCGGCGCGATTGACCTGAGGCCGTCGCTCGGCCGCCGGTCGCAAACCACTGCGCGCGCGGCCGATCAGTCCCGCACGCCGACGCCGTAATGGAGCAGCATCAGACATAGGATGAACAATCCCACCGCCAGCCCGGCCATCAGCCCGAATGCGGCCGACACATTGATGTCCGAGACACCGAGAAAGCCGTAGCGGAACGCATTGACCATGTACAGGATCGGGTTCGCGAGCGACACCTTCTGCGCCCAGCCCGGCAGCATCGATACCGAGTAGAACACACCGCCGAAATAGGTCAGCGGGGTCAATACGAATAGCGGCACCAGGTTCACCTGGTCGAAATTGCGCGCGAAGATCGCATTGATCAGTCCGGCGAGTGAGAACGCGGTGGAGGTCAGCAGCGCCGCGACGATGATGGCGAGCGGATGTTCGACGGGCAGGCGCGCAAAAAACAGCGACACCGCCGTGACCACCAGAGCGACCAGCAGGCCGCGGATGACGCCCCCGCAGGCATAGCCGAGCACGATGATCCAGTTCGACAGCGGCGAGACCAGCAGCTCCTCGATGTGCTTGCCAAACTTCGCGCCGAAGAACGAAGACACGGTGTTGGCATAGGCATTGTTGATCAACCACATCATGATCATGCCCGGCGCCAGGAACTGCATGTAGCTGAACCCGCCAATGATGCCGACCCGGCGGCCGATCAGGCCGCCGAAGATCACGAAATAGAGCACCGCGTTGACCGCCGAGGGCACCAGGGTCTGTCCCCAGATGCGCACGATGCGGCTGTATTCGCGGATGACGATGGTGTGAAAGCCGATCCAGCCGATGCGCGCGAGCGAGGGACCGGCACAGACCGCACCGTGGCCGGCCAGCTCCGGTCGCGGCGGCGGAGTATCCGGGTTGGCGGGGCTAAGCATCGCGATTTTCGACCAGGCGCATGAAGATCTCCTCCAGTCGATTGACCTTGTTGCGCATGCTCAGCACGTTGATGCCCAGGGCCGACAGATGCGCGAACAGCTCATTGAGATTCTGCTCGTTGGAGACCTCCACTTCGAGCGTATGGGCATCGACCAGCCGCATGGCGAAGCCTGGCACCTGCGGGGCCTGCGGCGTGCGCTCGCGCGTATTGAGCACGAAGGTCGCGGTATTGAGCCTGCGCAGCAAATTGTCCATGCGGTCGCGCTCAATGATCGCACCGTCGTCGATGATCGCGATGTTGCGGCACAGGGTCTCCGCCTCTTCGAGGTAATGCGTCGTCAAGATGATGGTGGTCCCGTGCTCGTTGATCCCGCGCAGGAACTCCCACATGCTGCGTCGGATCTCGATGTCGACACCAGCGGTGGGCTCGTCGAGAATCAGCAGCCGCGGCTCGTGCATCAGCGCGCGGGCGATCATCAGCCGCCGCTTCATGCCCCCGGACAGGCCGCGGGCGGCGCTGTTGCGCTTGTCCCAGAGCTGCAGCTGCTTGAGATACCGTTCGGCGCGATGCCGCGCTTGCGGCCGCGGGACACCATAAAAGCCGGCCTGGTTGACCACGATCGTCATCGGGGTCTCGAACTGGTTGAAGTTGATCTCCTGCGGCACGATGCCGATGCAGGATTTGGCGCGTTCCAGCTGCGTGTCGATGTCATGGCCGAAGATGCTGGCAGCGCCGCCTGACTTGGTAACCAGGGAGGTGACGATGCCGATCAGTGTGGTCTTGCCGGCGCCGTTCGGCCCCAGCAGTGCGAAAAAATCGCCCTGCTCGACGTCCAGATCGACGCCGCGCAGCGCTTGGACGCCGTTCTGGTAGGTTTTGGTCAGCGCACGGGTGGATAACGCAAGCATGGCTCGCAGACTCGGTCAGCAGGAGTAGCAGTGAAGGCGCGCAAGTTAGCACAGCGGCATGCCGTCATGCTCGCGGCCGGCTGCAAGTAGCGGCGATCAGCTGCAAGCCGCGCAGCTGCACCGCTCGCAGCGGCGAGGCCGCCTCGCCGCGGGCGGCCCGCAACAGCTGCTGCCAAACCAGCGGCGCTCGCTCCCAGCGCGGCACGATCCAGCTCGCCCCCTGCTCGGCCAGCGCCTCCAGGTCCTGCAGGCGGCTGGCGCCGATGCGCTCGGCCGAGCGCCCGTCCATGCCGAGCAGCATGCGCGCGCTCAGGCGATTGGAGCGCGCCAGGTGCCAGGCCAGCAGCAGCGTAGCGCGCACCAGGGAGACCCCTTGCGGGCCGGCGAAGTAGCCGCCGGGCACGGCCGCCTCCCCCACGGCGCTGGCAAGCAGCTGCTCCCAGCGAGCAGGCTCCCCGAAAGCGGCATCCACCAGCAGGTAAGGGCAGTGCGAGAGCCGCTGCAGCGATAGCGGATCGAGCCGGCGCCACTCCTGCTCGAGCTGCGTCACCAGGCGCGGCTGCCGGCCTGCGCCGGTGACCCCGGTCGCAACGGTCGCCACGGTCGCCCCGTTGGCCATGTCGCGCAGGCTTTCGAGCAGGCGCTGATTGATTTCGGCGATCGGCGCCAGCAGCGCGCCGTCCCAGTCGCCGGGCAACGGCACTGGCGGTAGTTCCTCGAGCATGGCATTCCTCCACGATTCGGCCACATTTGCGAGCGGCGATACTCTTTCGGCGCGAGCCGGTATCTGCGATATTGATGCTACTTCGTTACCGGTAACAATTTCTACCCCCCGGAGCCCTTCCATGCGGATATATGACGATCGCTACGAGCGTGAACGGCTGCGCTTCCAGGTGGCCATGCACTTCATCAGGCTGGAGGCGCGTACCCGCACGATCCGGCTGTGGACCGGCCTGACGGACGATCGAATCCGCAAGCTCTATCGCTCCTACCTGTGCGACGGCGAGCGCCCCCTGCCGCGGCATCGCGGCCGCTCACCGCACCGAGTGGGAATGTTCCTGCGCACCGCGCGCCTGCGGCAGCAGACTTCGATGCTCGCGAGCCTGTGCCGTCTGTCGGGGGCTGCGCCCGAGCATCCCGCTGCGTCCGAGCATCCCACCGCGCCCGGCCATGCAGCGGCGGCAGGATTCACGCTCACGCTACCGTCGCTGATGCGCGGCGCGCAGCTGTGCCAGGCATACGAGGTATATCGCGCGCTCACGCCTGAGCCGATGCTGGGGTTTGAGCACGCGGTCTTCCTGCTCACGACGCTCGCCCATGCCAATGAGCTGGTGTATGGGGTCTGCCGCGACTGCCGCGCCACTGTGGTGGTAGATCACTGGTCGCTGCGCCCGGCGCGATGCACGGTCTGCGCCGCGGAGGCGGATGTTGAGCTGACAGGACGCCGGGCCACGGCTTCATCACCCACCGGCGCATCGGCGAGGCCGTCGCTGCCGGCAGGCCGGGAATCGGTGGCGGCGGCCTGAACCTGCCTGGTCACGACCGCCAGCCGCTACGCCGCAGTTGCCGGTTGAGGGGCCGCTCTGGTAAGAGTGCGGGCCGATGTCATCCTCTCCCAGCCGGTTTCATGCCGGCGCCTACCTGCAGCGCCGCACCGAGGAGCGCTCCCGCGCCGACTGGCTGCAAGCCGCGCGGGCGGATCCGCAGACGCAATACTTGATGTCACGCGGCACCCTCCACCTGATCCGCCCCGAGCCCGAGGCGCACATTGCGTTTGCAGGCGCCGCAGAGTTGGCGGCGCTGCCGCTGAATGAGTCGCAGCAGGTGCTGCTGGGCTGGTTCCGCGGCCGGCGCAGTGTGCTGATCGATCTGCCGGCCGAAGTCCCCTTCCAGCCGGCCGGCACCACCTATCAGGAGTTGCGACCGCTACTGCCGCAGGTGCCGGAGAACGAGGCGCACCTGTTGACCTATGCGCGCGCACTGCTGGTATGGCGCTCACGCCATCGTCACTGCGGTGTGTGCGGCGCGCCCACCCGCGCCGGCAGCGCCGGCCACGTGATCGTCTGCACCGCCTGCGCGGCGCAGTGCTTCCCGCGCATCGATCCGGCCATCATCGTGCTGGTGACCGACGGCGCACGCGCGCTGCTCGGCCGCCAGCCATCGTGGCCGCCGGGCCGCTATTCCACGATCGCCGGTTTCGTCGATGCCGGAGAGAGCCTGGAGGATGCGGTCGCACGCGAGGTGCTCGAGGAGACCGGCGCGCGGGTGCAATCGATGCGCTACTTCGCCTCCCAACCCTGGCCTTTTCCGGCCTCGCTGATGCTGGGCTTCCACGCCCATGCGCCGCAAACCGAGATCAAGCTCGACGGCGAGCTCGAGGATGCGCGCTGGTTCGACCGGGCGGAGCTGCGGGTCGGACACGCGGCGCTGCTGCCGCCCCCGCATACCATCGCGCGGCGGCTGCTCGAGGCCTGGTTCGAGGTGGAAGACCAGTAGCCCCTCACGCGGGATCTCCCTCAACGCTCAGCGCGAACGCTCAGCGCGGCTCGACGATCACCCGCCCCTGAGCATTTACATAGATGCGATAGCGATTTCCATCCTTGCAGGTGACTGAGTAGTCGCTGTCACCATTGCGCTTTATGTCGACGAGCTTATCGCAAGGCTTGCCCTGCAATGCGATCGTCGCCAGCAGATCCCGGGCGGATGAGACGCCCTGCGCCCAAGCTGCTGCGGGCATTGCCACGAGTAATGTCGCCGTCAGAACAGCAAATAATTGTCCGCGACCCATGCAGGTCTCCCATAGATAGGGTTAGATTTTCGCAAATTTTGTCGGATCCGCCAAAATGCTCCAAATTGTCTGTCGCGATGCCGCGATGTCCGCCGCAAGCTTCGGATCGGCGTTCTGCAGCAAAGACAGGACCTTGAGCAATAAGAGATCGTACCGTTGATGCAGTTCCGCCAGCGGTGTATGGCTGTGGCCGCTGTAAACAGCGCGAAACCGGCCCAGTAAGTCATCGACCTCATTCTTCAGCGAGAGCTTTGTAAATATCCCGATCGCGCTCGTGTCCCGAAGGCGTTGCTCGAGCGCGGCCAAATCGAGCGTACGGGCCGGCGCCGTGTGTTCGTGTGACGGCGGCGTCGCGCCCTGAACAGTACCTGTTGTTGGCGGGCGCTTCACCAACTGCGCGGCCGCAGGCCGGCTGGCCTTTCGGGGTACCTTGGCTCGGCCAGCCCGATGTACCGGACGGCTTGGGACTCGTTGCGGCCTGGCTGCGGCTGCGGGTCCAGCAGAAGCCAGCGCCGCGCCGGCGGTCGATCGCGCAGCGCTGGCAGTCGATGGCACAACGCTGGCCGTGCCCGGGGTGCCCGGGGCGGCCGGGGTGCCCGGGGCGGCCGGCGCATGGATCGCCGCGGAAGTTGCAGGGGCAGCAACCCGGGACTTTGCCTGGCTCGGTGCCGCAGTAGGCGTAACCTTTACCGTCGACGTCGTGCGCACCGCGGTCGGTGATACTCGGGCGCATCCCCAAAGGCCCAGGGGTAGCAGCA
>Ga0307373_10008394_pt1 | contig 15726 bp, 12 predicted proteins | sample OX2MG_FD_202534 | JGI IMG/M metagenome (GOLD analysis project Ga0307373, IMG submission 202534) | Soil microbial communities from Risofladan, Vaasa, Finland - OX-2 | ecosystem: Environmental > Terrestrial > Soil > Coastal area > Acid sulfate soil | place: Finland: Risofladan, Vaasa | collected... | reverse complement strand
CTGGTGGCCAATGCCGGCCTGCTGTTGGTCGCGACGTTGGTCCTTCGTCTCGGACTCGAACGCCTCGTCAACGCCACGGTCCACCTCTCGGGTCGTGTCGGCGGAGCGTCTCCGGGGCGCAAGGTGCACCGTATCGAGGGTCAATTCGCGGAATGAACTGTAGGTAACCGCGGTACACTGGTGATCTCGTCCCCTTGGGAGAGTCGCTTCGCTTGGGCAGGACGGCCGTGCCGGCCGATGTCGCCCCGTGCAGGTTTTGACGCCTCGACCGAGCCTCCCTGAGGAGCTTCTGTGCCCGTCGTGAACCTGCCTCCCGAAGGCCTCTGCCGTCCCAGGCCCTCTTTCGGGATCCTCAGCTCCTACCCCCCGACCGCCTGCGGCCTCGCGACCTTCAGCGCCGCCCTGGCGTCAGGAATGGGCGCGCACAACGCGCACGTCGGCGTTGTCCGCGTCGTCGATACCGCGGGCCACAGCCCTCGAGAAGATTGCGTCGTCGGCGAGCTGATCAACGGTTCGCCCGGCTCCATCGCTGCCGCTCCCGAAATGTTGAACCAATTCGACGTCGCTGTGGTGCAGCACGAATATGGGCTGTACGGCGGCACCGACGGGGACGAGGTAATCGAGATCCTGGGAGGCCTCAACGTCCCATCCATCGTGATTGCCCACACCATCCTGACGCACCCGACGCCGCATCAGCGGTCCGTCCTGAACGAGGTCGCCGCACTGGCGGACCGAGTCGTAGTCATGACGGAGGCGGCCCGCCAGCGGCTGTGTGACGGGTTCGACGTGGACCCGGCCAAGCTGGCCACCATCGCCCACGGAGCTGCAATCCCGGCCTCGCGCGTGGTGCCCGAGCGTTCCGAGCGGCCCGTCGTATTGACCTGGGGTCTCATCGGACCCGGCAAGGGGATCGAACGGGCCATTGATGCGATGCGGACACTGCAGGATCTCCCGATGCGGCCCCGCTACCTGGTCGCAGGTCAGACGCATCCCAAGGTGCTGGCCGCCCACGGAGAGTCCTATCGACAGGACCGGATAGAGCAGGCGCGGCGTCACGGGATCTCGTCATCCGTCGTCTTCGACGCCGACTATCGGGACGTTGCGTCCCTCACGGCCTTGATCCAGACCAGCAAGGTGGTCGTGCTTCCCTATGACTCGAAGGACCAGGTGACGTCGGGCGTCCTTGTCGATGCGATCGCGGCAGGGCGACCTGTGGTGGCGACTGCCTTCCCCCACGCGATGGAGTTGCTGGCCAGCGGTGCTGGCATCGTTGTCGACCACGATGATCCTGACGCCATGGCGCTAGCTCTCCGCCGAGTCCTCACGCGGCCGGAACTGGCGGCCAGTATGGCCGCGGAAGCGTCACGGATCGCGCCGAGCCTCGGATGGTCAGTGATCGCAGGCAGGTACTTGGAGATCGCCGACCAGCTCAGCGCGGCGCGATTCGCACTGGTGTGAGATCGACACTGGAAGCTCGGCCGCCGGACTTCAGACACCTGCTCGACATGACCGACCGGCGCGGCACCTTCGAGCATGCACTGTTCACAGAGCCCAGACCCGAGCATGGCTACTGCAGCGACGATATGGCCCGTGTCCTCATTGTCGTGGCCCGAGAGCCTGACCACCTCCCGGCCCTGCGCGGCCTCGCCATGCTCAGCCTGCGGTTCTTACAAGATGCGTTGGACTCGCACGGCAGGTGCCGGAATCGGATGGACAGGTTTGGCGTGTGGGAAGACTCGCCGGCCGTCAATGACTCGTGGGGTAGGACAATCTGGGGTCTCGGCACGGCGGTGTCGCGGAGCGACGACCACCTGATTCGGCATCTGGCGGGGCGCGGCCTCGAACGAGCGATGACGCAACGGTCCCTGTGGCCCAGGGCCATGGCATTCGCAGCGCTGGGAGCGGCCGAGTTGCTGCGAGTGGATCCCGGAAACCTGACCGCGTTGGCCCTCCTGTCCGACGCGGCGGACGCGATGGTCGGGCCCCAACAGGGTCGCTGGCCATGGCCGGAGCAACGCCTGACCTACGCCAATGCGACGCTCCCCGAAGCGATGATCGCGGCTGGTTCGGTGCTCGGGCGTCCGATCCTCCTGGAGCAGGGATTGGAACTCCTGGGGTGGCTGCTTGCCCGGGAGACCTGGCACGGCCACCTCTCGATCACCCCCGTCGGGGGCAGTGGTCCCGATGACGAAGGACCGGGATTCGACCAACAGCCGATCGAAGTCGCGGCCTTGGCCGATGCGTGTGCCCGAGCCCATGCAGTGACCGGGGACCGGCGCTGGGCAGACGGAATCACGGCCGGCGCCAATTGGTTCCTGGGTGACAACGACACCGGGGTCGCCATGTGGGACCCTGACACGGGGGGCGCCTTCGACGGCCTGGAAGAATACGGCGCCAACCGCAACCAGGGTACCGAGTCGACGCTCGCCCTCCTCTCAACGCTGCAGCACGCGCGGTCCCAGCTGAGCGTCTTGCAGTGATCGCTCAAGGACCGAGCCTCCTCCGCCGCAGCAACGTCCACATTGGGGCCGACCGGACACGGGTTGTCACACGACTGTTCGTACCCGGACACGAGGGGTTCGACCAGCAAGAGTCGCGCTCTGCTGCGGTCTTGCGCCGACTTCTGGCCCTTTCCGACGACGAAGTCCAGGACAGCTACGACGATGTGCATGCGCGGTTCGGCAATCGGCATCAGGGCCTGACCGACACGTTCCTGCGGCACGCCGATGAGCTGTCGGATCGCCTGGATCCGGAACTGCAACTGTCTCCAACCCGCCGCCTGCTGCTTGGGGCGACGTTCACCAGCGAGTACGCCGTCGAGGGCGCTGCACTCTGCAATCCGAGCATGGTGCTGCACCCGGATCAAACGGGCACCGAACCAGGCACCGTTCGCTTCGTCATGAGCGTTCGTGCGATCGGCGAAGGCCACTGCTCCTCCATCGGATTCCGGACGGGGACACTGGCAGGCTCGGGCGACATCACCTTTGATCCGCCCCCGACGTTCGCATCCACCGGGCACCGTGAAAGCACCCTCTTGGACGCCGAGGCGTTCCGAGGAGAACTCCGCCGGGTCCATGGCGGTGGCGACGACGCCGACTACGTCCTGAGTCGCCTGGGACCGCGCTTCACCGACGCGGCGATGGAGGGTCGCCTCAGACTCCTCGAGGATCATGCCGCCACACGCAAGCAGACAAAGAGAACCGTCGGCCTCATGCGCCGAATCGCCGAACGGAGCTACCGCATCGAATTCGACGAGGACACCCCGCTGAGCGAACAGATTCTCTTTCCCGCAATGAGCGCCGAGTCCAAGGGGATGGAAGATGCCCGCTTCGTTCGATTCGTCCGCGACGATGGCAGCACGACCTATTTCGCCTCCTATACGGCGTACAACGGGACCGACATCGGCCAGCAACTGCTCGAGACGCAAGATTTCACGAGCTTCACGTCTTCGCCGATGGTGGGCGCGGCGGCAGCCAACAAAGGGCTTGCTCTCTTCCCGCGCCAGATCGGCGGCCGGTTCGCCGCCCTCTCTCGAAGCGATCGGGAGTCCAACACCATCTCGTACACCACGAATCCGTACCGCTGGGAAGAACAGCTCGCCTGCCAGACACCAACACGGTCCTGGGAGGTCATTCAACTCGGTAACTGCGGGTCGCCCATTGAGACCGACGCAGGGTGGTTGGTGCTCACGCACGGTGTTGGACCCATGCGTACCTACAGCATCGGCGCGCTGTTGCTCGACATTGCGGATCCGACCCGGATCATCGGCCGGCTCTGTGAGCCACTTCTCAGCCCGGCACCCGACGAGCAGAACGGCTACGTACCGAACGTCGTCTACTCCTGCGGTGCCTTCCTCCACGCAAACACCCTCGCCGTGCCGTACGGCATCGGCGACGCCGCGATCGGCCTGGCGACTGTCGCACTCGACGAACTCCTCGCCGCCCTCGAATCTCACCCCGACGGATGACCCATGCAATGACGATGACGTGTGAATGGAGACAACGTGCCTGACCGATCCCCGCAGAAGCCTTCTGGAAAGAAGCCTGGTAAGTCGTTGAAAGAGAAGAGGGAGGCCAAGAAGGAGAAGCGAGACGTTCGAGAGAACAAGGCGCAGCACCTCAGTTCGGGGCGCTGATCGCGCGGTGCGCATCGCTGTACTGGCGCCGATCTCGTGGCGCGTCCCGCCGCGCCACTACGGGCCGTGGGAGCTCTTCTCCTCGATCCTGACCGAGGGGCTGGTCGCCCGGGGGCACGACGTGACGCTCTTCGCCACGGGTGATTCGGAAACATCCGCCACCTTGTGCAGTGTGGTCCCGACGGGATGGTCCGAAGATCCGAGCCTCGATCCGAAGGTGGCCGAGTGTCTCCACATTTCAGAGGTCTTCGAGCGGGCGGCAGAATTCGACATCATTCACAACAGCTTCGACTTTCTACCGCTCACCTATTCCGGGTTGATCTCGACTCCCGTCATCACGACCATCCATGGCTTCTCCTCACCGCAGATAGTTCCTGTGTACGAGAAGTACAACCAGAGCACGTTCTACGTGGCAATCAGCGAGTCCGACAGGCAACCCTCGCTCGAGTATCTGGCGACGATCCACCACGGCATAGAGACAGAGCGCTTCACTTTCAGCCCGACTGCCGACCATTACTTGGCATTTTTCGGACGCATCCACCGGGACAAGGGCCTGGTCGCCGCCATCGAAACCGCCAACGACACGGGACTCCCGCTGCGGATCGCCGGCATCATTCAGGATGAGTTGTACTTCAAGCGAGAGATTGCGCCGCGCCTTGACGGTGACCGCGTGCAGTTCATCGGGCCGGTCCGTGCCGAAGATCGCTCATCGTTTCTCGGTGGGGCAATGGCTCTGCTCCATTTGATCGACTTTGACGAACCATTCGGGTTCTCGGTGGTTGAAGCGATGGCCTGTGGCACCCCGGTGATCGCCTTCGACCGAGGTTCCATGTCGGAGATCATTCGTGATGGGACCACCGGTTTCGTCGTGACTGATGTGAAGGAAGCCTCCGCGGCAGTGCGGCGAGTCGGTGAACTCGACCGCGGGGCAGTGAGAACTGACGCTGTCCGACGATTCGACAGCAACCGAATGGTGGACGATTACGTCGCCGCCTACGAGCGCGCCATAGTGGAGTCCGATAGGCGCCACTAGCGCGGTCCGTCATTCATTGCGACATGGCGGGACGTCCGTTCCAACCGCCCGACCCGCAGCCACTCTCCTTCGATATCGAAGGATCATTGCGAGGCCAGAATGGCGGCGATCTCGGCCACCGGGTCGCGCTGGGCCGGGCCGATGGCAGTCACCTCCGCCCGGACGATGGTGCCGTTGAAGGCAAAGGGCGCGTCGTAGTCGCTCCCGACCGCGGGCCCCCATTCGTAGCCGCATGTCAGTCCGATCATCACTTCGTTGAAAGCCACCGGGGTGTAGCGCTTCACCTCCCCCGTGCCGACCTCTACGCCGTCCTGGACCAGCGTGGCCCCCCCGCCGAGGAATTCGTCCTTCTCGAATCGAAAGGCCACTTCATGGCGACCGGGTCCCAGCGCAGTGGTCGCGACGACCTCGTAGAGACGCTGGCCGTGCAGGTTGTGCAGGTAGCGCAGCTTTCCTTCGCGCACCTGAAGGGACCAACCGCCGAGGGAGCACCCGAGCGCCAGCAACGTGCCGTCCGGCACAACGCCCTCGGGGACATCCACTGTGACGGTGATGTCATGGGACCGGTTCCGGGTGTCGACGGCCACCCACTCCGGAACGGGAGCCCCGCCCTGAAAGTACCGGTACGTCTCCTGATAGCGCCGGTGATCGTGTTTGTGGGCGATCACCTCCAGCACCCGGTTGTCGAGTGGGAGCACGTCGTTGCGGCGTGCCTCCTCCCACCAGAGTGCCACCATTTCCGCCACCTTCTCGGGCAGCTCGGCAGCCAGGTCGCGCGACTCCGAGACGTCCTCGCTCACGTGGTAGAGCTCCCACACATCGTCATCCCAGGGGGCGTTGGACCGCAATCCGTCGTCGTAGATCGGGCCAACCGGGTGGTAGGCCACTGCCTTCCACCCGTCGTGATAGATCGCTCGCGAGCCGAGCATCTCGAAGTGCTGGGTGAGGTGACGGCCGGGCTCAGTCTCGCCTCCGTCGGCGAGCACAAAGGCGAAGCTCGTCCCGTCGAGGTGGGACTGCGGGATGCCATCGATCTCCGCCGGCGGCGTGAGCCCGGCCAGCTCGAGCACTGTCGGCGCAATGTCGACCGCGTGTGCGTACTGCCGACGGATGCCCCCACCCGCGGCGCCCTGTCGGCTGGCCGGCAGGCGGAGGATGCACGGGTCGGCGACGCCACCCTCGTGGACCTCGCGCTTCCAGCGTTTGAACGGGGTGTTCCCCGCCATGGTCCAGCCCCATGGGTAGTTGTTGTGAATGTTCGGCCCACCGATCTCGTCGATGCGGTCATACATTTCTTCGATGGTGGCTCCCTCGAAGTTCGAGAGCCGACCTTCGTTGATGGTCCCCTCCTTGCCACCCTCCGAGCTGGCGCCGTTGTCCGAGACGATGATGACGGCGGTGTTGTCAGCGTCACCCAGGTCCTCGACGAAATCGAGCACTCGGCCAATCTGCTGGTCCGTGTAGGACAGGAAGGCAGCGAAGCACTCCATGAACCGCTCGGCCAGGGTGCGCTCGCGCTCGTCGAGCGTCTCCCAGGCGGGCACCCACGGCGGGCGCGGTGTCAGCACCGTGCCCTCGGGCACGATGCCGCTCGCCAGCTGGCGAGCGAAGGTCTCTTCGCGCCAGGCGTCCCACCCCTTCGCGAAGCGTCCTTTGTAGTGCTCGATCCATTCGGCCGGCGCATGGTGGGGCGAGTGGCATGCGCCCGTGGCGAAGTAGAGGAAGAACGGGAGCTGGTCGTCGACGGCGCGTAGGTCGCCCAGGTACTCGATAGCCCGGTCAGCCAGGTCGGCACTGAGGTGGTACCCCTGCTCCACGGAACGCGGCGGCCGCACCGCATGATTGTCGTGGTAAAGGGCGGGGACGAACTGATGGGTCTCCCCGCCGTGAAAACCGTACCAACGATCGAAACCGCGCCCGAGTGGCCAGGTCGACCGCGAGTTCGCCATGTTGGTCTCGCCCTCTGGGCTCAGGTGCCACTTTCCGACGGCGTAGGTGGCGTAACCGCTGGCGCGGAGCATTTCGGAGATGAAGCCGTTCTCGCGGGGCGGCCGGCCCCAGTAGCCGGGATACCCGCTCGCCAGGTCGGCCACGCGGCCCATCCCACTCCGATGATGGTTCCGCCCGGTCAACAGGCAGGCGCGAGTGGGTGAGCACAGAGCCGTCGTGTGGAAGTTGGACAGCCGAACCCCCTCAGCGGCGACGGCATCGATACGGGGTGTCTCTATATCGGACCCGTAACAGCCGAGCTGGGCGAACCCGACGTCGTCTAGCACGATGAGGAGCACGTTGGGCGCGCCCTCTGGTGGAGTTGGCTGCGGCGGCCACCAAGGCTCCGAGTCGCGCCAGTCGTCACCGATCTTGCCCTGGAACTCGATTGGTGCCACGCGCCGTGCCCCCTACTCTCCGGTCCTCCCGAAAGATTGGCACCCCGCCTCGCATGGTGCACATGTGAAGGCCGTTCGCGGCCCCGATCAGGAATGGAGGGGTGCGTCTCGCGAGGGGAGGAGCACGTTCGGGTTCAATATGCCGGCTGGATCGAGCGCCTTCTTGATCCTGCGAAACGCCGCCAGCTCTGCATCGCTCCGGTTCAGATGGAGCCAGGCTCGCTTCGCCGTCCCGATGCCGTGCTCAGAGCTGATGCTGCCGCCCAGCTCAGCGACATATCGCATGACGCGGTCATCGACGCTCAGGTCGTCGGCGTCAAGCCCCGTCACGTTGACGTGGACGTTGCCGTCACCCACGTGACCGAACAACCAGGTCATTGCGTGCGGGTTGGCGGCCCTGACAACCTCCGGAACGTGGTCGATGAAAGCGGCCAGCGTCGGCGCCGGCAGCGTGACATCGAGCTTGTGGGGCGCGCCGAGCGTGTTGATCGCCTCGGTATGACCCTCGCGGTAGTGCCAGAGCTGGGCCCTTCTGGTGCTCTCAGTGGCCACTGCGGCATCCTCGATTGCGGCCACCGAATCGAGTACGGCCGTCAGTGCGGGCATGGGGTCGCGCTGACCCGCCGCCTCGACAAGGAGATACGCCCAGTGGTCTTCGGGAAGTGGTCGTGCAACACCGCTCGATCGACTCACCAGTTCCAGCCCTGGTTGCAGGAAGAGTTCCAGCGATTGGAGTTCCGGCAGCGACCGACGGAGAAGCGAAGCGGCGTCAACAGCCGCAGCCGTCGAAGAGAAGGCGAGGACGGCGGTCACTCGCTCCGGGCTCTGCGGGACCAAACGCACTCGAGCGGTGGTGATCACGCCCAGCGTCCCCTCGCTGCCACAAAGCAGAGCCCCGAGGTCGTATCCGGTGTTGTCCTTGATCAAGCCCCCCATGTGGGAGACGACCTCTCCCGTGCCGAGTACCGCCTCGAACCCAACGAGCTGTGCCCTCGTGGAACCATGGCGGAGGACTTGGAGGCCTCCGGCGTTGGTGGCGATGGTGCCGCCAATGGTCGCACTGTCACGGCTGGCGAGATCGACGCCGTACTCCCAACCGGCGGCTTTTGCCGCTGCCTGGACGTCTGCCAGGGTCGATCCGGCCCCGGCGGAGAGCTGCCCGCCCAACGGGTCGACATCGGCGACACCGCCCATGCGCCGGAGGCTGAGCACGACCTCCCCGCCGAGGGGGACACCCCCGCCGACAAGTCCCGTGTTGCCTCCCTGGGGTACGAGGGCGACGCCCTCCTCCCTGCACGCGACGACGACCGCCGCCGTTTCGGCCACATCCTTCGGGCGGACGACGGCGCTGGGATGGCCTCGAAAGCGACCGGTCCAGTCGATGGAATACGACGCCATCACGTCAGGTTCGAGAAGGACGTTCGTAGGACCAACGACCTTCCGGAGTTCTTCGAGCAGGACCCTCGACACGTCCCCATCCTCGCATCAGTCGCCGCTGTCCGACCCGGACTGCAACGCAAGATCGTTCGGGCACTCGGTCCGCCGCTTCCCCACGACGGCCTGCGACCAGTGTGGTGCGGCTACGGCCGTCGCTTCTCAGGCTCGGTGCCGAGCGTGGTCCCGCGGCTACGTGGCGCTGACGAACGACGAATAGACAACGATGTTGGACAGGTAGTGGCCTGTCTGAGGGTCGAACGCTCCCCCGCAGGTCACCAATTGGAGTGCACTCGAGCCGTTTGAGCCGTACACCTTCTGGTCCGGGAACGCCGTCTTTTGGTACTGGACGACTGAGGTCACCCTGAAGGTCGCAATGACGCCGTCGGCGAGATTTACTTCGATCGGGTCGCCCGGCTGCAGGGTCCGGAGCCCGAAGAAGACCCCTGGTCCCTTGGAGGAGTCCACATGGCCCAAGATCACCGCCGAACCGATCTGCCCGGGGGATGGACCCGGTGAGAACCAGCCGGGAACCTGCACACTGGTGGGGACCGCGACAGTTCCGTCCGCGTTCAGCCCCAGTTCGGTGAGCCAGACGGCCAGCCCGAGAGCGGGGATCCGAACCGCCACTGGCACCGAACGGGCGACTGCGGCGTGCGCCGGGACGGTGCCAGAAGGCACCGAGGCGGGGGCCGCCCGAACAGCCGTGCCGGAGCGTTGCGGAACCGGGCCGGCCAGGGGGTGCCGGTGGTCCTGCAGTCCGATGACCAGACTTGCCGCGCCGATGAGAAGCAGTGTCGCGGTGACCGCCAGCAAGACTCGCCTGCTCGTCTTGTTTCCCTCATGTCGAGGTCGCCACATGTTCGTCCGCGACTAGGAGTCGTGGCTCTGGAGCGACTCCGTCATCGTTCGGCGTTGGCGACGGATGGTCAGCACCATCGTCAGTCCAGCTGCGGCCAGGGCCGCCCCACCCACAAACACGAGGGCCGGGTCCGTGGATTCGGACGCTCCGCCGAAGCCGGTTTGCGGGGCCCCTGTTGGAATGACTGCCGCAGTGCCCGCCGCGCCGGCGAGTCCGGTCGACCCGCCGGCTCCGGCTGCTCCCCCGCTACCGCCACCGATGGCAGACGCTCCATTGGCACCACCGGCACCCGTCGGGGCCGTCGTCGTTGTGGTCGTCGCAGCGGCGAAGACATCGGACACAGCAGTCATGCAGGTCACCGCGCTGCCGCCACCGGTCGCCGTCCCGTTGCATTGGTTGACCGTGACGGGATCCGCCGTCGCCGCGCCCGTCACGGTACAGCCGACGGTCGGCTCTCCGTTATAGGTGCCTCCGCCGGTACCCGACCCGTTGCACTGCGTGACCGTGGCGTTGGTGGTGCTGCTGGTCGGCGCGCACGCCATCGTGCTACCTAGGCCGGTCGCCGATCCGACGCATTGATCAACCGTGACGCCCGACTCCGGTGTTCCAGCCGGGACGTTGTTGGTGATGTTGACATTGCAGTACACATTGCTCCCGCCACCCGTCACAATGCCGTTGCACTGGTTGACCGATGTGACGAGCTGGCTGGAGGTGACTGTGTTGGTCACCGGGCCGATGCTCAGCGGACAGGAGGGAAACACGACACCCGCTGCTCCGAGGCACTGGGTGGTGGTCACGGTCGAGCTCGTGGCACCGGACGCGCTCGTGTAGTTCTCCACCGTCACCGTGCACGTGACCTGGAACCCTGCCGTGATGGGGTAGTCCGGCGGATTGCACTGGGCAACCGCGGGCGCGCCCGTGGCGGCTGAGGCCGGAGTGGCGGCGAGACCGCCCAAGGCCAACAACGAAATGGATCCCACCGCTGCGACGACAACGGCCAGCAGCGACCTGCGCCAACGTCGATCGATCCGCTCGGCTGGCGATTCTTGGGATGACGTCACCCTCGCTGCGATTGGGCCGCGCATCAGAATCCAGGCGCTATGGAACAAACCGGAAATACGACCGTGGCCGAAGTTGCGCACGATTCCCCCTCTTCACGGGCCGCCGAGGGCAGCCCTTGCAATATGCGAAAGAATATGCTTTAACTTGTTTACATGCAATCCATTTCCGCTGAATGTGTTCAACCGTTGTGACGAACTGGAACTTCCTCACGAATCACGGACGGGCCTTGCTGTGCATCGCCCACGACCCCGACGTCCGCATTCGCGATATTGCGGCGAACCTCGACATCACGGAGCGGCGCGCCCATGGGATCGTCACCGACCTCACGGACGCGGGCTATCTGATCAAGACCAAGGAAGGCAGGCGGAATCGCTACGAGATTCAGTCACATCTCCCTGTTCCCGAGCCCACCACTCGAGAGCGGGCGATCGGTGACGTCCTGGAACTTCTCGGGGGTCGACCTGATCCGGACAACGAGAACCTCGGCGAAGAGCGCTAGCCGCTCTGGCCGGTCACAGCAGCACCCGATGTCATTGCCTCGACCATTTCGGCCAGCGTCTCCTCGCTGATGAGGTAAGGGGTGTAGAAGCTCACCCGATCCACCTGGCCCCCGAACCGATCGGCGATATCGGAGGCCACCTGCTTGGGCGACCCCACTGCAGTCAATGCGGCCAGCATGTCGTCGTCGATCAGCCCCGGCATCTCGTCCCAGCGTCCTGACTTGGAGAGTCCGCTGAGCTCAGGCTGGAGGGCTTCCCAGCCCTCGGCCTCGAGCACGGGCCGGTACGCCGGGGTGGAGGCGTAGAAGGCGACCAGCCACCGGCCGGCCACGCGGGCGGCCTCGAGCTCCTCCTCGGTACGGCCGCAGCAGACGATGACCTCGCCCGCGACACTGATGGAGGAACGATCCCGCGCCCCGCGCGCCAGGCTTTCTTCAATGGCGGGAAGGCTGCGCTGCGCGAAGTGGGTCGCAGTGTTGAAGGGCATCACGAGGACCGCGTCACCGACCTCGGCCGCCAGTCGGAGCATCTGTGGTCCGAGCCCGCCCAGGGCAATGGCTGGAGTGCCATAGGGGTGAGGACCCGGATTGAACAGCGGCGGCATGAGCGTGTGGGACCAGAACTCACCCCGGAAGTCCAGAGGTTCCCCGGTTTCCCACGTGGCGAAGATGGCGCGCAGCGCGCCGACCATCTCCCGCATGCGGGCAACGGGCCGATCGAAGGAGGCGCCGTACCGTTTCTCGACCTGCGCCCTGATCTGGGAGCCGAGGCCCAAGGTGAACCGGCCTTCGGAAAGCAACTGCAGGTCGTAAGCCTGATGGGCCAACTGCACGGGGTTGCGTGGGAACGCGATGGCGACGTTGGTCGCGAGCTCGAGTGTCTCGGTGGCCCCCGCCGCCAGGATCAGCGGCGTGAAGACATCATGGGGACCTTCGAACGTGAAGACGCCGTCGACGCCGAGCTGCTCCAACCGACGAGCACGGGCGGGCGCTTCCTTGAGCCCGGCCAGCATGGTGTCGAACTTCACGAGACCCTCCAATCGACCCGGACTCCCCGATGGATGCCGCGACGAGGTCCGGACGGACCACAGGGATGATGATTGTGCCAAATGTGCGGCGGTGAGTGGGAGCCCACCTACCGCCCTCTCGGCAGCAGCTGGCTATGGCCGTCGGGCCATGGGACCGCACGGCCCATCCCCGGTCCGAGCAGACGCGGGCGGAATCGCCGTTGGTCGGTGCGGGCCGGCGGGCCGCCGTGCACAGCGAATCCCGTTAGATCTCGAAGGTCTCCCCTGGCTTGCGATGGATCGTCAGTGCAGCAACGACCGCGCCGGCCAGAATCAGGCACCCCGAAAGCAACAAGGCCTCGTGGAGCCCCGAACCGAAGGCGTTGTAGGCGGCATTGACCACCTTGGTGGCGATATGCGCGACGGCTGCGTTCTTGTTGTGTTCCGCATTCGACGCCGCACCACCACTCGACGCGCCACCGGTCTGGATCGCATGCTCTACGAGACTCTGGAAGCTGGGCGGGATGCCGATCGCCTTGAGCCGTGCCGCGAGGTCGCCCGTCAGCTTGGCGTTGACGATGGCGCCGAGGATGGCCACGCCGAACACCGCTCCCATTTCGCGACTCGTGTTGGTGGCGGAGGCGGCCATACCTGACCGTTCCGGGGGAACCACCGTGAGAGGCACCGACGTCACGGGCACCAACAGCATCCCGATGCCGATCCCGGCCAGTGGGAGGACCCACCCCAAGGTTGCGAAGTCGACCGTGGGCGAGAGCACAAGGTTGGCGACCAGAATGCCGCCTCCAGCCAGGAGGCAACCGATCGTCATCGGCCAACGGGGACCGATTCGCGCCACCAACGGTCCGGTCAGTGCCGAGGCAAGAATCAGGCCCGCCGCCATTGGCAGGAAGTCCACCGCCGTCTGGTAGGCGGAAGCGTTGGCCACGACCTGCAGGTAGAGCGCGGTGAAGAAGAAGATCGAGAAGGTGCCGAAGTAGGCGACGAACGCGACGAAGTTGGACCCGACGAACGGAGGGAGACGGAACATCGACAGGTCGAGCATCGGGCTCTTCACCCGTTTCTCGGTGATGATGAACGCAATGCCGGACAGGACACAGACGACGAACAGCGTCACGATCCCGGGCGACGTGTAACCCGACTCCTCCCCCTGGATCACCGCGAACGACATGCAGGCGAGGAATCCCGCGCCGAACACGAAGCCCAGCACATCGATTCGGCGACCCTGTCGGTCCGACGTTTCAGGGACCGCGACGGCCGCCAAAACGAAGGCGACGACGCCGAAGCCCAAGTTGAACCAGAAGATGGCCCGCCAACCGGAGAACCCCACCAGGAACCCGCCGATGACGGGACCCAAGGCCAGAGCGAGGCCCGAGACCGCGGCCCACACCCCGAGCGCGTCAGCACGCGTCTCGCGATCTGGGTACACATGCCTGATGATGGACAAAGTGCCGGGCTCGCTCGCCGCGGCCCCGATGCCCATGATGACGCGACCGGCAATGAGCCAATCGACGTTCCCCGCCAGGGCCGCCACGACGGAGCCACCGCAGAAGATGGCGACACCGACGAGCATGACTCGCTTGCGGCCGAGGATGTCACCGAGCATCCCGGCGACCAGCATGAAACTGGCGAAGGTCAGCGCATAACCGTTGACCACCCATTGCAAGGAGGTGACACCGGCGTGAAGGTCGCTTTGGACGTTGGCCAGACCGACGCTGACCACCGTGTTGTCCAGGAAGGTGAGAAAGAGCACCCCGCACAACGTGGCCAGCGCAAGGGCCTGGGCGGCAGAACCGAGGCCGCCCTTCTTGATGTCGAATCCGGGTGGTGCGCCCTCGACTCCAGAGGTGTTGGGACCTCCCTGCGTCAACACCCCGGGCCTCTTCCGGCACTGCGCTTGCCGGGGGGGCGAAGCTGGCATCTCATTGGCACGAGTTTTGCGTACCCACGCTGCGGGTAGGGGAATCCTCAACGGGGCGCCGTCGGGAGCGGGGCGGAAGCTGGCGTTCCCACGGCCAACCCCTCGGACGTGTGGGTGGATTCGATGTGGGCGCTCGGAGGCATGGAGGACCGGAGTGGGGTTGAGAACGCCAGAGCAAGCCCGCCGCGCGTGACCGAGGGGAACGGCGACCTCGCCGCCTTCTTCGACCTGATCGACTATCCCTACTACGTAATTACGGTCCGGTCACCCGAAGCAGAAATGAGTGGATGCCTGGCGGGGTTCGTGACGCAGTGCAGCATCGACCCGCCCAACTTCCTCGTCTGCATTTCGAAGGTGAATCACACCTTCGGCGTCGCCGAGCGGTCATCGGGCATGGGCCTCCATCTTCTCGGCCGGCATCAGGTCGACCTCGCTCGCCTCTTTGGCGAGGAGACGGGCGACGTGGTCGACAAATTCGCGTCGGTCGATTGGCGCCTCGGACCGACCGGCGCACCGCTGCTGGTGGACTCTGCCGTCAGCATGGAGGGCCAGATCCTCGGCCATTTCTCCGTTGGTGATCATGAAGCCTTCGTGATGCGGGGGGTCCGGGCCGTCGCCGGCGGGCATGCTGGGCTGCTGACGTTCAGGAGCGCCCCCCCACTCCACCCCGGCCACCCGGCCTGAGACCCACCCGGGAGCACGACGCTCCCGAGGCTCATGCGTCAGGCGTGTGCGCCCCAGAAGTCGCGCAGGAGGGGAACCAGGTCAGCAGCGCGCTCATCGGGCCAGAACAACATGGCGCCAGGGACGAGGATGACCCGCTCGACGCCGGGGATCATGCTCTCCAACCGGTCCGCCCACTCTTCGGCGAAGAACGAGTCCCCGGTGCCCCACGCCACCATTGTCGGGGCGCGTAGCTCGGCGAGAAGCGGAGCGACCGCCATCAGGTCCGCCGACGACGACGCGGTGAGGAGCCGCTCCAGACCTTTGCCCTGATCGGTGACGAAAGCACCCAGGTAGCTGGCCAGGAGCTCGTCGGACAGTCGCTCGGGGTGCGCGTAGCCCATGCCGAACCCGACCTCGGAGCGGGCCAGTGCCGGGTCTGCCGCCATGGCGGCCACCATCGGTCCGAACTCGCCCGACTCGGCCAGATCGACGAAAGGCTTGAACGCCTCCGGCGGGAAGTTGTCGTGCACGTCGCAGTTGGTCAGCGTCAGGGTCCGGATTCGGTCCGGGTAGTGCGCTGCAAAAACCTGGGCCACGGCGCCTCCGGTGTCGTTGGCCACCACGTCGACCTGCGTGAGCTCCAGGTGTTCGCACAACGCATCGAGCAGATCGGCGAGTCCCTTGAGTGAGAGGTCGGCGCCA
>Ga0307373_10008392_pt1 | contig 15734 bp, 13 predicted proteins | sample OX2MG_FD_202534 | JGI IMG/M metagenome (GOLD analysis project Ga0307373, IMG submission 202534) | Soil microbial communities from Risofladan, Vaasa, Finland - OX-2 | ecosystem: Environmental > Terrestrial > Soil > Coastal area > Acid sulfate soil | place: Finland: Risofladan, Vaasa | collected... | reverse complement strand
GATTCCTGGTTACACTCTGTAAACATAAGGCTGTCTCTTCTCCTTGGCACAAGTGTTTTTCAGCAAAGATACTTATGCCTGAAGCGACAGCCTTTTTCAATTCTCCCGTGAGATATCCGGGTTAGTGGCACGGTGGTTCTTTGGAGATTAGGATTGGGCGGGGAATTCCTGAGGAGTGAAGCAGTCCAAATCCTGGTGGGGACGAATGGCGCTGTCGGTTCGTCCCCACCAAGCGTTAGCTGCTAAGCACCTTATTGTGAATAGCTTACATCTAATTGACAGTAAGCTGAACAGTAATTGAGTGACTGAGGCTGCCGCTGGTTCCGATAACCGTCAGCGCGTAGGTGCCGGAGGCCACATGTCTGTTCGTGCTCACCGACAGGGTTGAACTTGCCCCGCCGGACACGGGATTCGGGCTAAGGCTCCCATTGGCGAACTTCGGCAGGCCACTGACAGTCAGGTTGACGCTTCCGCTGAAGCTGCCCGAGGGAGTGACCGTGATGGTATAAGACGTGTTGCCGCCTGCGCTAATCGTCTGGATCAATGGTGTTGCTGAAAGAGAGAAGTCCCCTCCGGACGAACTGCCAACTACCAGCGTGACCGATGTTGTATGTGTGTTAGTTCCAGTTCCGGAAATCGTCAACGAATAGGTGCCCGTCGGCGTTGAACTGGTTGTGTTCACCGTCAGTGTTGAGCTTACGGCGCTTGTGCCCGTAATCGAGACAGGATTGGGACTGAAGCCGACCGTCATGCCCGTGGGTAAACTGCTGTTGGTCACACTGAGGGTGACGCTTCCTGTGTAGCCGCCGGACGGCGCGACGCTCACGGTATAACCGGCGCTAGATCCCGGGCTCACCGTCTGGCTTGAGGGCGAAGCTGAAAGCGAGAAGTCGGGCGTAGGCGGTGTTCCCACGTAGAGCGTTAGTGTAAGCGTATGGGTCAGGCTGCCGCCGGTCGCCGTAAGGGTCAGCGTGTAAGAGCCTGTCTGCGTGCGCCGGTTCGTCGATATGGTCAGGACGGAGCTCTTCGAGCCATTCCCGGTAATCGAGACAGGATTGACGCTGAAGCTGGAACTTGTCCGCGAAGGCAAACCACTGAGGCCGAGGGTGACGGCACCCGTAAAGTTTCCGGAGGGAGTCACGGTGATGGTGTCGGTGGAACTTGAATTGACCGGCACCGTGATGGTCGTGGTAGCAGCGCCGAGACTAAAGTCTCCTGTTCCACCCGAAGAATTGACCATTACCGTAACGTTGGCCTGGCTCGTTTTCGAGCTATCGCTTGGGTCAGTCCCTTGAATCGTCAGGTTAAAGTTTCCAGTGTTTGCCGTGCTGCTGGCCGTCACCGTCATGCTGGAAGCCCAGTTTGAGGAAGAAACGGGATTGGGGTTAAAGCTGACGGTGACACCCGTGGGTAACGTGCTGGTCACGCTAAAATTAACCTGATCGCTGTAGCCGCCCGACGGGTTGACCGTCACAGTCTCGGAGCTACTCGATCCCTGCGTCACGGACATGGACGATGAGGCTGACAGGGAGAAGCCCGGCGAGGCGGTCAGGCCGCCAAGTCCTCGGTCGCTTCCGACGCCGGTGGCAAAATCCCATAAGGCCGTGGCCGGATAGGTGCCTGCTGAGCCCGTGGTGACGTCATAAAGCGGGGTTGTGTAGTTGCCCGCCGTTCCGCCACTGGAGAGGGCGCTGTAATTCTGGTAGAGGGCGGTTTGCACGCTGTTGTTGCCGGAGAAATTTCCGCTGAGGTTGACGACGCCCGCGAGCGAAGGCGCAGCCACGCTGGTCCCGCCGAAAACCATCCACCCGCTGTAGTTCTGGCAGGGAGTGCTGTCATAAACCGAGACGCCGGTATAGGGGTTGGCGTCAAAGGAGAAGTCCGGCGTTCCCCTGTACCCGTTCAGGAGCTGGGCGAGGGAGTAGATGGCGCTCTGGTAGCTCGGCACAGGCTGGTATTGGCTCGGGCCGCCGCCGGCGCTGCTCCAGGCGCTCTCGCCGGTGAAGTTTCCGTTGGAATCGCGATTGACCGTGGTCCCTCCGGCCGAGATGACGTTGGAGGATGCCGAGGGCCAGATGACTTGGCCGCCAGTGTCACCACTCGATGCGAGATAAGTTACGCCCGTGCCGCTGAAGTATGAGTCAAACGTTGACTCGCCCGAGAATTCGGTGCCGCCCCAGCTCATGGAGACTTCGCCGCCACCGGCGCTGGAGACCAGATTGCTCGCGACCTGAACGGCATTCAACAGATCACTGTTATTGTTCGAGGCGGCCTCAACCAGAATGATTTGGGCGTATGGCGCCATGGCATGCGCCCATTCGATATCGAGCGCCTCTTCCTGCGCCCATCCACAGTTGGCGCCGGGCTGTGAGCCGGTCGCATAGACCGTCTTGAAACACTGTTGGCCATCCGCGCATGTATCGGTTGAGACCGGCAGGCCAAACTGCTGGGAAAAGGTGTCGAAATCAGATTGCGCCGTGGGGTAGTCATACGCGTCCACGATGGCAATCACCTTGGTGCCGCCACTCGGCGCGTTGTAGCTGGAACCGCTGGGCGGATTAATCGGACAGCCTGTAATCTGCCCGGCCCACGTCTGGTAAACGCATGAGAGTGAGCTCGGGACTTCTCCACCGGGTCCTGAACTGGCGGCGGGGCCGGACTTCTTGCCGCCTTTTGCGGCAGGAACGAAAATCCGAAAATTGGTATGCGCGCGCTTGCCGATGTCCTGTGGGGTATGCGCGTTCGTCGGGGGGATGATCACCGTTCCTGCGCGTGGCTGCTGCTGGCCAGCCGCCAAACCCAGGCCACACACTGCAAACACCGCCATCGCTACCGCATAACTCAGCCAACGCTTCATGACTCTCCCCCTCGTCCAGACTTTTGACTGCACCCAAAAATTTTGTGCCTTGATCGCGTCCAGCGGCAAGATGGCTTGAAGGCCTGTGGCTTACGGCGATCTGCTGGAGCCATTCAAAAACAATCGAATGGAACCCGCCGCCGGGACTCTACTGGCATCGCATTCTAGCCGCTGAACTAAACGAAGTCAAGTAACTAACTAGTTAATAGAAGGTTCTCGCCAACCGCTGGATTGGCTTCCTCATTCTGAACATTGACCCGCCCGAATGTCCACCGTGATGACAAATGTGACAATAATTCTTTTATATTCAGGTATTTACCTATAATTGTACCCATGATTTTAACTCATAAATTGCAGGATTCACCGAATTGAGACGAAGGTATTCTGCGCCTTATGCTTAGGACATCTTAAAAAGAACCCCAGTTACGCAACACTCTCGTTTGACTAATGGGTGGACGGCAAGTTGCCGATATCAAGAGTGAGGTCCGGTAAGTCTTTGGACGCTTAGGAGGGAAGGTTGATTCGGATTCGCAAACACTGCAAATGACCGCCCCCCAAATTGTGGCGGGGCGGTTAAAGTCCTGCCAAAGGACACCAATTCAGCAAGCGAATGGTTATGGGTCACACTCTTGCGCTCTTCATCGGTTTGGGAATCATCATTCGTTCCCGGCCACCACTCCGGAATTACCTGATGCCGGACGGGTCCATGACGCGTGCGGCTTGCTGAAGGAGGATATGGATGACACAATTCCTGAAGAGGTTATGGCTGAAAGAGGAAGCCCAAAGCCTGACCGAATACGCCTTGCTATTGTTCCTGATCTGCTTGACAGCGGTTACCGCCATGGGTGGCTTGGCCGCCAGGATCAACTATGCCTATTCCAGCGCATCCACTCGTGTGGTAGCAGCCACCGGCCACAGCGGGTCGCTCACAGGTGGGTCACCGGGTTACAGCACAAATGCCCAAACCAATACTCCATCCAATTCGAAGCACGATAACAGGCCGAAACCAAATCCTTAAGGGTTATAAATTAGAGTGACATCACTCGGCCCTGTCTCCGCCGCCTGGCAGCGCGCTTATGGTACGATTACGTTCCATGATGCGCCGCCTACGCAACGATCTCCAACTCGCCCTCAAACTGCTCGAAAACGGGGTGACTTTAGGCAGTGTTCTGCTGTACCCGCTTCGGCGGCGTCGTTCGCGAAACCCGGAAAAGCGGCTCAAGCTCAAAGGTGGAATTTCGATCTCCTCGCCTGACACAGCCCCTCTGCTCTATGTGTTTCAAGAAATCTGGATTGACGGCTGTTACACCAGGAGATTTGAGGTCCCGCCGGGAGCGACAGTCGTCGATATCGGAGCCAATGCCGGGGTCTTTACCCTGTGGGCGCTCAAAGGCGGCGCGGCCCGCGTGATTGCCGTCGAACCCTCGCCGCGCATGTGCGAATATTTGTCCCGCAACGTTTCGTCGAACGGTTTCAGCAACGTTACGGTGATCCAGGCGGCTTGTGGTGGGAGAACGGGAGAAACCGTCTTATATTCCCGGGGAGACGAGGGGCTGAACTCCCTCTATTGCCGGGACGTGCTGGGCAGCACGTTCCAGCCGCTGTGCCGGACTCCGGTTCTGACTCTTGAGGACATCTTCAGCCGTTACGGTGTCGAAACCTGCCACCTGCTGAAGCTCGATTGTGAAGGCGCCGAGTACGAGATCCTGCTCAATACCCGCGAAGACACGCTGAACAGAATCGAGATGATCACCATGGAGTACCACGTGGGATTGAATGACCATGACCCGGAGGAGCTGGTGAGCTTTCTTGAAGCCCACGGTTTCAGTGCCGAAAAAACTCCCCTCTTGGATCCCGAGGGCGGCTACCTCTACGCCACCCGTCGCCCCTGAACATCGCCACCCCCGCTTTTGTACCGGCGGTGTCCCCGCCGCGATTACTTGGCCGCCATCAGGGATTTCACCACCAGTTTTTTCTGAGCATTCAGTTCGAGAATTTCCTGGCGCAAGGGCGGGAAGCGCGTTTGCCAGAAGGCCTGCTGATTGTCAGGAGCGGTATTCTGCGCCTCGATCTTCAATGCGCTCTGTTGCTGGACCAGACGGAGTTTCCGGCGGTCGATCGCAACGATTTCGTCCAGGCCTTTCAGGGCCTCGCGCGACCTGGTGTTCGGCCACAACTCGAAGCGGAGCAGTTCAGCAGCATGGGCGGTGAGCGCGTCCAGCTGGTCCTGCCATTGCCCGGCCAGCGCCTGAAGGGTGGCGCAGGTATCCGTGTAGTCGGCCGGGTTGGCCATCACGCGATTCTCGGCGGCGTCAATGTTCCTTTCAAAGACCTGGGCCATGGCAAGGTCGTGCAGAATCAGTTGCGCCTGCCCGCGCTGGTAGCCGCGCACCACGCCTGCGATCGCTCCCACGCCCAGCGAGCCCAGAAAGAAGACCGCCACCACGGCCCCAGCGATCAGGTGGCGTTTTTTGAAAATATTCCGGCTCTCAGGCTCGCGCGACAGGATGGTTTTCCATGCCTTATACGCCACGCAGACCATAATCAGGACGACGCCCAGGCAAGCCACACGGCCGGCCGTGCCGGAAGGGATCGCCAGGCTGGAAACAAGCGCCCGGACGCTGACCCCCATTAGAACCGAGGCGGCGGCCACCAGCCCGCCCATCGCCACATAAAGTTTCCCGGCCGATTGAAGCGGCGAGGGAGGCAGCGTGGCAGTCGATCCCTCGTGCCGGATGCTGTAAATCAACCGGCTGCTTCCCGCAATCATTTGGCGCCGCCGGATGCGTCCCTGAACCCGAAGCCGGTGCCCGGTGCCGGAGTTCTCCCACTCGAGCGTGACGGCCTGGTTCACTTCATAGGTCTTTTCGCTGGTGCAGCGGATTTCGTTTTTCGAGAGGTTTTCCGTCTGAACGGTTTCAACTTCACCCGCGGCGGTCCGGATGGATACCGGGCGCTGCACAAAGATGATGTGCTTAACCCTCTGCCGCTGGCCCGGCGCATCGCCATCATCGTCAGCGGCGGATTCCTGTTCCGGAAGAAATTCGTCCGCGTGCGCGCCTTCGCGCGCAAAGGCCCATTCCGTTTTGGACCCGCAGGAGGCGCAGAGCCTCTTCACCGTGCCGCCCGACTCCAGCAACCCAATCTCGTCCAGCGAGAGCGGCAGCAGGCTTGAAGAGCGGCAGTCCTGGCATTCCAGCAGGCCGCGTGATTCGTCGGGCTTTCTGGGGCCCGCTGGGAAATCGATTCCCCAGAAAGAGGGATAGTTTCCCACGGCCTCGACGCCAAAGTCCGCTTCTTCCGCCGCGTGGCTTTCCAGAACTCTGACGATCCGGAACTCACCGCGCGCCTTATTCTCCAGGTTGGTCAGCAGGATTTTGTGAGCGACGGAAATCGGCTGGTCCAGCCTGATGTGAGCGCCATGGCGATTGACGGTCAGCGCGCGGCCGCCGCACGCAAAGGCCTCGCCTGTTGCGGTGAGGCCTTCGGCGCGCAGCGGGATCGTAACCATCAGCCGGTCGGACCGGCGTAATTCCTTTTTGAAAATCATCGATTAACCTTGCGGGGCGCTGTGCGCCGCGCACACTGCCCGTTAGTAATCGAATCGACAGTCCGGTGGCGGACCATGAGAGGCCGGAAGAGGAAAGGAGCACCCCCGAGCAGCACGCAGACGGGAGCGTTCCGGCCTGTCCTGCTCCGAATCAAAAAGGGAGGCGCACTCTACTGGCTGCAGAGCGTTTGTCCGCGGCCCATCGACCCGATCAGGACCTGGGCAATGAAGTTTTGTTCGACCACGGCGCTGTAGCTCTGGGTCAGGATGGCGGATTGGCTTGACGGATCCATCGAATAGTACTCAACCCCGGTCGTGCACGGCACGGCAGGGACAGCCTTCAGCGTGTAGGTCTCAACCTTGCCATCGACCACCGGTCCCGGAACGTAGAGGTAGGAATAGCCGCCTTTCATGCCGTTGGCCAGCATGCCGTCGATCAAATCCGCCGCCTGTAAGGAAGAAGACTGGCCGGAAGGGCCAAGCTGCGAAAGGGTGGAGCTGTAACCGCGATTGTAGGTCACGGCGTAGGTGATTTCCGCCGTCTCGAGGGTTCGCAGGTTCGACATAGCGGCTGCCTGGTTCGCGGCCATGCGCGCCCGCATCAGGTTGGGAATCTCGATGGCGGCAAGAATCAGGATGATCGTGATCACGATCATCAACTCCATGATGGAGAAGCCGCGCGGACCTGCTGGGCGTTGCAGTAGCATGGGAGGTTATTCCCTGGAGGCTGAAGGCGGACGCCGAAAGAACGGCAGGCTGGTGACTACCGCCGCCTCACCCGAGGCTGTCTGAAGGCGCGTTCCGGCCTCCCAATGTTCCTTGCGGACATAGGCCAGCGCCAGGGTCTTGTGGAGAGTGGGTGAAACGCAGGCGCTGGTGACCTCTCCGGCCTCTTTCCCGTCGAAGGTTAACTTCTCGCCCGGCGCGGGCGGCTGGGCGCTTTCGAGAGTGACGCCCGCCAGTTTCCAGTTGACCTGGCCGCGGCTCCTGGCCCGCTCCACGATCTCCTGGCCGATGTAGCAGCCCTTGTTGAAACTGAGGGCGTTCATCAGATTGGCTTCGAGGGGCAGCGTATCCTCGCCCAGTTCCGAGCCGTACCGGGGAATGCCGGCTTCAATCCGCAGTGATTCCAGGGCTTCAGTTCCGCAGGGCAGCATGCCGTAACTCGGAGCCTGGCCGCACGCCGCGCCCCACAAGCCCATCATGCCCTTGGTTCCTACCCATACCTCATAGCCTTCTTCGCCCGTATGGCTCATTCGGACCACCCGAACCGGAAACCCCGCGTAGTTGGTCGCAAAATGCTCAAACTCCTTCAGCACGGGCAGGTCCACATGCAAGGTCTTCTCCAGTAACCCCGGAGCCTGCGGTCCCTCGAAGGCCAGCGCGCAGGTTTCCAGCGGCTCAATCAGGACCTGGTCCCCAATAATGTATCGGCGGAGAATTCCCATGGCTTTAGCGCCCAGGTCGGCGTCCGTATCCACCAGCAGCCGGTCCTGCGCGGCGTAAACCCGCAGGTCGGCAAGGATTTGCCCCTGGGGATTCAACAGGGTTGCGTAAATCCCCTGTCCGGCAGACAGATTCTTGATGTCGTTGGACACGATGCGGTGCAGAAACTTCGCGCTGTCTCTTCCGGTCAGTGCGAACTTTGCCCGAAAGGAAAAATCGAAAAGTCCCGCTGCCAGACGCACGGCCTGGTGTTCCCGGACGGGATCGGTGAAGCGGGCGGGAACGATGGCTCCGTGATACTCGCCGAGCGTTGCGCCCTGCGAGACATGGTAATCAGCCAGAGAACTCCGCATCAGATCTGCCATCATCCGTTATTCGCCTCGAATCATGTGGAATGCATAATGGCGGGAAACGCATGTGCGCGGCGGCGGGACGGCTCTCGTAGACACCATTATTTGTTGATGTGCACCAGCATCGGCAGCAACGAGGCGGGAGCGGGCGTCACTTTGACCAGGTGTCCGGTCGGTGATGACATCTCCTCCTCGTTGGAGAGCAGATCCTTCAGCGTGGTTCGGCTCAGGACCTGGTCGATCACCTGCTGCACGGCGCGCCACAGCGAGCGGACCGAGCAATCCACGGAATTCGCACAGGAGATTTCGCTTCCGGAGTGCTCCTCGCAAAACGCCGGATCGTACAGCCTGCCACCCAGAATCGCCAGCGCCTCTCCCACCACAATTTTGTCCGCCGGGCGCGCCAGCGCGTAGCCGCCAGCCTGCCCGCGGACGCTTATCACCAGGTCGCCTCGCCGCAGGATGCGCATCAGCTTGGCCACGTAAAAATTAGAGATGCCTTCCTTCTGGCTGATCTTGGGGATGGTCAGGCTTCCGCCCTCGCCTTCCCGCGCCAGCCGCAGCAGGCACCGCAATCCGTATTCTTCCTGGGATGAGAGTTTCATGATGATTTTCCCGGCCGCACCCGTGCGCGCAACCGGGCTCCTTGCCTGACGCTCACATCATGCCCAACTGCAACCGGGCCGCCTCCGACATCATCTCTGGAGTCCAGGGAGGGTCCCATACCACTTCCACCTTCACATCTTTCACGCTGGCCATCACGCGAATCTTGTCTTCCACCTCGCCGGGCAGCGACTGTGCCGCGGGGCAGGCGGGACTGGTCAGCGTCATCTTGACGGAAACCGCTGCCGAGGGCGCCAGCGCCACGCTGATGTCATAGATCAGCCCCAGTTCGTAAATGTTGACGGGAATCTCCGGGTCGTAGCAGGTTTTGACCGCCTCAACCACCTTCTCTTTCAGGGTTTCGGACTCTGCGCCGCCCGAAGCCGCCGCTTCCTGCGCGGCCGATGCCTTGGGCTCTGATTCCGGCGCATCGGCAGGACTTGTCGCAGCTTGCTGCTGCCCGTTGGCGTTGTTGTTCTCGTCCATGGATTAATTTCCTATTCGGTCGTTACGGCCTTCTCTTCGCCCTTCAGCGCGGATCGCAGCGTGTGCCAGGCGAGCGTCGCGCACTTGACACGCACGGGAAACTCCGCCACGCCCGAGAAAACCGCCAGCTTGCCGAGCGCAGGGTCTTCCGCCTGAGGGTGATTCCCCTCGCCGGTGACCAGGGCGTGGAATTTCTGGAACAGCGCATCGGCTTCAGCCAGCGTTTTGCCCTTCACCGCATCTGTCAGCAGTGACGCTGAAGAGGTGGAGATGGCGCAGCCCGAACCCTGGAATGACACGTCGCTGATCCGGCCGTCCTCGATCTTGACGTAAATCGTTACCCGGTCGCCGCACAGCGGGTTGTAACCCTCCGCGTGATGAACAGACCCTTCCAGCATCCGGTAATTCCGCGGCTTCTTGCAATGGTCCAGAATCACTTCCTGGTATAATCCGCGCAGGTCCGGCATCAGCCCAATAACTCCTTCACCTTTTGAATCCCGGCGGCCAGCGCATCAATCTCTCTCTTCGTATTATAAAATGCCAGCGAGGCGCGGGTGGTGGCGGGAATCCTGAAGCGCTCCATCAGCGGCTGCGCGCAGTGGTGTCCGGTTCGTACGGCGATGCCTTCCTGGTCCAGCACCGTTCCCACATCGTGCGGATGGATGCCTTCCATCACAAACGAAATCACGCCGGCTTTCTTCTCCGCCGTGCCGATGATCTTCAGCCCAGGAACCCGGCTGACCGCCCCGGTGGCGTACGCCAGCAATTCGTCTTCGTAAGCGCTGATCTTTTCCATCCCGATACGGTTCAGATAGTCGATCGCCGCTCCCATCCCGATAACTCCGGCAATGTTCGAAGTTCCGGCCTCGAACTTGTAGGGCAGGGAATTGTAGATCGTCTTTTCAAAGGTTACGGAACTGATCATGTCGCCGCCGCCCTGGTAAGGGGGCATGGCGTCCAGCAAATCGGCCTTGCCGTAAAGCACTCCCACTCCGGTCGGGCCGTAAAGCTTGTGCGCCGAGAACGTGTAAAACTCGCAATCGAGCGCCTGCACGTCCACCTGGAGGTGCGGCGCCGCCTGCGCGCCATCGAGCAGCACCGGAACACCCTTCCGGTGAGCGGCTTCAATCATTTCGCGGACGGGATTGATGGTCCCCAGCACGTTTGAAACGTGCGCCACGGCCGCCAGGCGCGTCTTGGGTCCCAGCAGCTTCTCATATTCGTCAAAAAGAAGCTCGCCGCGGTCGTTGATGGGCGCCACGCGCAGCTTTGCGCCTTTTTCCTCGCACAGCATCTGCCACGGAACAATGTTCGAGTGGTGCTCCATAGCGGTAATCAGAATTTCGTCGCCCGCCTGCACGTTCTTCCGCCCAAAGCTGTTCGCGACCAGATTGATAGCTTCCGTCGCGCCGCGCACAAAGATGATTTCCTTGCTGTCGCGCGCGTTCAGAAATTGCTGGGCCTTCACGCGCGCGTCTTCATAGGACTTGGTGGCTCGCTCGCTCAGCTCATGGACGCCGCGATGAATGTTGGAGCAGTCCCGGCGGTAGAAATGCTCTTCCGCCTCCATCACCGCCAGCGGCTTCTGGCTGGTGGCGGCGTTGTCCAGGTAGACCAGAGGTTTGCCGTGGACCGTCTGATCGAGGGCGGGAAAATCCTTGCGAATGCGCTCGACGTCAAACTTCGTCGCGGATTTCCGGAGCGTTGTTTCGGCGATATGTTGCGGGGTGATAGCCATGATGGTTTTCGATTAAACCCCCATCTTGCGCAGCAGCGCGGCCCTGAGTTGTTCCCGCAGCGGCTGATACTTTATCCGGTCGACTATCTCGCCGGCAAAAGCCACGATCATCAGTTTGCGCGCTTCATCGAGCCCGATGCCGCGCGAGCGCAGATAGAAGATCGCCTCTGGGTCAATCTGTCCGATGGTTGCGCCATGCGTGCACTTCACGTCGTCGGCGAAAATCTCGAGCTGCGGCTTGGTGTTGATGGTGGCGGAATCGGAAAGCAGCAGGTTCTTGTCGCTCTGTTTCGAATCGGTTTTCTGAGCGTCCTTCCGCACCATGATCTTGCCGTTGAACACTCCCGTCGATTTCCCGTCCAGGATGCCCTTGTAGGATTCGCGACTGGAGCAGTGCGGCTGGGCGTGGTCGATGGTCGTATGATTGTCGATTAACTGCTGGCCGTTGGTGACGTAAAGGCCGTAAAGGTATCCTTCCGCTCCTTCGCCGTCCAGCACCGTGGTCAGCTCCTCGCGGCCCAGGCGCGCGCCGAACTGGATGGAATTCGTCTGCGCGGCCGCGTTGCGCGCCGCATAAGCCAGCACGGTGGCCACGTGGAAAGCCGCTTCGCTCTCGCTCTGAAGTTTGATGTAATCGACGCGTGCGTTGTCTTCCGCCACGATTTCGGTCACGGCATTGTTGAAATAAACGTTGTTGCCGAGTCCCACATAGGCCTCGACCAGCGTCACCTGGCTTTCCTGTGCAGCAATCACCAGATTGCGCGGGTGGGCTACCCAGGGTTCTCCGCCGCCCGTCGAAACATAAAGAAGCTCAATCGGCCTGTCCAGCACCGCTCCACGGGGGACCTCAATCAATGCGCCGTCTTCCATAAAGGCGGTGTTGAGCGCAACAAAAGGATGGGTCTTGTGGCCTGCGTAACGGGACAGGTGCTCCGTGATCGCGCCCCCCTGCTGGATCGCCTTCGCCAGGTTCGTGACCCTTGTGCCCTTGGGAAGCTCCTGGATGGACGAAAACTCTTCCGCGTAATGCCCATTCACAAAAACCAGCCGCGTACAATCCGGTCCGGTAAAGGAGAGGTCTTTGACCTGCTTCCGAATCTTGTCATCCAGCTCGTAAGGCGCCGGCTGGAAGCGAACGCCCGCGATGGGCGCGACGTTGCAATATTTCCAGTCTTCCACCCGGGTGGTCGGGAAGCCCAGCTCGGCAAAGGCCCGCATGCCCTCGCTGCGCAGCTCGCTGAACCAGCCCGGGGCCGTCGCGGCCTGCCGGGCCTGGAACTCCCGGAAATCCTTCAGATAGAGGTCTTCACTTTCTTTCAGTGCAATCGCCATGAATCTTCGCTTCCTCTTTTTCCCTACTGCAGCCCGCAGCGCATACCTTTGGTTTAGCTGAGGTCTACGTGCTCAAAATTCAGAACCCATAACTCAGAACTCAGAACTGGCTACGCTCTTTCGCCCGCCGGAACCGTCTCATCGAGCCAGCTGTAGCCCTTTTCTTCCAGTTCCAGCGCCAGTTCTTTGCCGCCGGACTTCACGATCCGCCCGTTGGAGAGCACGTGAACGAAATCGGGCACGATGTAGTTCAGCAGGCGCTGGTAATGCGTCACCACAATGATCGAACGGTCCTTGCCGCGCAGCGAGTTGACGCCGGTTGAAACCGTTTTCAGCGCGTCAATGTCGAGTCCCGAATCCGTCTCGTCCATGATGGCCAGCTTCGGCTCCAGCACCGCCATCTGGAAAATTTCGTTCCGCTTCTTTTCGCCGCCGGAAAAGCCCTCGTTCACAGGGCGGTTCAGCAGCGTGTCGTCCATTTCCAGCAGCTTGATCTTCTCGCGGATCAGCGTCAGAAAGTCCATGGCGTCCAGCTCTTCCTGCCCGCGGTGCTTTCGCGCGGCGTTCAGAGCCGCCCGCAGAAAATAGGTGTTGTTCACGCCGGGAATTTCTACCGGATATTGAAAGGCCAGAAAAATGCCTTCGCGCGCGCGGTCCTCCGGTGACAGGTCGAGGAGGTTCTTGCCGTCGTAAAGCACCTCGCCTTCGGTGACGGTGTAAACGTCGCGGCCCGCCAGCACCTGCGCCAGCGTCGATTTCCCCGATCCGTTCGGTCCCATGATGGCGTGCACTTCGCCCAGGCCGATTTCCAGGTCAATCCCTTTCAGGATTTCACTGCCGGCAACATTCGCGTGCAGATTTTTGATCTTCAGTAGCATTCGTTTTTTCGTCCTTTGTAAGATCTTATGGTTTTATGCAGGGTAATCGTTCCCTATACCGTCATTCCGAGCACAGCGAGGAATCTGTTTTTGTCCTTTACAGAATCCCATACCCGCAGACTTTAAGAACAAGTCTGCGCTACCCACCTTAATTCATGATTCAGAATTACCCGACGCTGCCTTCCAGGCTGATGCCGAGCAGCTTTTGGGCTTCCACGGCGAACTCCATGGGCAGTTCGCGGAAGACTTCCTTGCAGAAGCCGTTGACGATCATGCCGATGGCGTCTTCGGTCGAGAGCCCGCGCTGGCGGCAGTAGAAGATCTGGTCTTCGCCGATCTTCGAGGTTGAGGCTTCGTGCTCGACCTGCGCCGTCGGGTTCTTCACCTCAAGGTAGGGGAACGTGTGCGCCCCGCACAGGTCCCCCATCAGCAACGAGTCGCATTGCGAATAATTGCGCGCTCCCGTTGCATTCTTTAAAATCTTGACCATGCCCCGATAGCTGTTCTGGCCGTGCCCGGCGGAGATCCCTTTGGAAATGATGGTGCTGCGCGTGTTCTTGCCCAGATGGATCATCTTGGTGCCGGTATCCGCCTGCTGGTAGTTGTTGGTGACGGCGACGGAATAGAACTCGCCCACGGAGTTATCGCCCTGCAGGATGCAGCCGGGATACTTCCAGGTGATGGCGGAGCCCGTCTCCACCTGCGTCCAGGAAATTTTGGAGTTCACGCCCAGGCACTTGCCGCGCTTGGTGACGAAGTTGTAGATCCCGCCCTTGCCGTTCTTGTCGCCCGGATACCAGTTCTGCACGGTGGAATACTTGATCGTGGCGTTATCGAGCGCCACCAGTTCCACCACCGCGGCATGCAACTGGTTTTCATCACGCATGGGAGCCGTACAGCCTTCGAGGTAACTCACCGAGGCGCCTTCGTCGGCCACAATCAGCGTGCGCTCAAACTGGCCGGTTTCCTTGGCGTTAATGCGGAAATAAGTGGAAAGCTCCATTGGGCAGCGAACGCCTTTGGGAATGTAGGCGAACGACCCGTCGCTGAACACCGCTGAGTTGAGCGTGGCAAAGAAGTTGTCGGTGTAAGGAACCACGGAGCCCAGCCACTTCCGGACCAGGTCGGGGTGCTCCTGCACGGCTTCCGAAAATGAACCGAAAATGATGCCCAGCTTCGCCAGCTTCTCTTTAAAAGTTGTCGCCACCGAGACGCTGTCAAAAACCGCGTCCACTGCCACCCCGGAAAGCAGTTCCTGCTCTCTTAACGGGATGCCCAGCTTTTCATAGGTCTTGAGCAACTCAGGATCGATTTCGTCCAGGCTCTTGGGCTTGTTGCCCTTCGATTTCGGCGATGAATAGTAATACGCCGCCTGGTAGTCGATGGGGTCATACTTGACGTTGGCCCAACTCGGCTCCTTCATTGTCAGCCAGTGTTTGTAGGCTTTCAGCCGCCACTCGAGCAGCCATTCCGGCTCATTTTTCTTGGCGGAAATCAGGCGAACCACGTCCTCGTTCAACCCCCGAGGAATAGTTTCCTGCTCGATATCCGTCACAAAGCCGTACTTGTACTCTTGTGTGGCAAGCTCTTCAACATTGTTAGCTGGCGTGGCCATTCGCTCTACTCCTAAACTTCGGAATCAGATTTTCAAAAACACTGAGCGGTTCTTGCCAAGATTCATTCCGAACCCTCAGCGTGTCCCATTGCGCACTTAAATGCTACCGAATCTATACCCGATAGTCAAGATTATTGCTATACAACTCTGTCAAGATTCATTTTGACCTCGGAATCCGGCGAAGCGTTCCAGGGTATCTTCTTTAAGTCTATTTATTTCAGCAGGTAAGATCCGTGCTCCGGGTGTTCTAGAAAAAATCGGCTGGAGGCTGGCTGCCGACGGGGCCCGCCAGATTATTGTTGGCCAAGGTTCAGTCGGAAGCCGACACGGAAGAGGACTGGCGGACCCAGTTCCCTGACCGGAGTGCGCTGGACGGCATAGCGCTCATCAAAGATGTTTTCGACAGCCACGTAGGCTTCGGTATCACGCCAGATTCGGCGGGAAAGTGAGCCGTCCAGGGTGAAGAACTTGCCCAGAGGGAGCAGGTTCTGGTCGTCATCGAACTGGTTCCCCACATATCGCCCCTGCAGGCCCATCGTCAGGCGGCGCCACCGGCTTGTTGCCATGGGGTTGGAATAGAGAGCCTGGAAGGTGACCACATGGCGGGGAACCTGCGGAATTTCGAGACCGACCAGCGAGGGATTGGCCGTGAAGCTGAGCACGCTGGCGTTCACAAACTCATACCCACTGGTCAGTTCGAAGGTGCGGGTCAGATGCAAGGTTGCGTCCAGGTCGATGCCGCGCGAGCGTGTGCGGCCCAGGTTCTGCCGCTGGCGGGTGATCAGGCTGGGGGTGACGTTTAAGGTGACATTGGCAATCGGATCGGTGACGTCGCTCCAGAAAAAGGTGCCCCGTCCGGTCAGCTTCTGGTTGAAGGCG
>Ga0307373_10008390_pt1 | contig 15737 bp, 12 predicted proteins | sample OX2MG_FD_202534 | JGI IMG/M metagenome (GOLD analysis project Ga0307373, IMG submission 202534) | Soil microbial communities from Risofladan, Vaasa, Finland - OX-2 | ecosystem: Environmental > Terrestrial > Soil > Coastal area > Acid sulfate soil | place: Finland: Risofladan, Vaasa | collected... | reverse complement strand
CCCGGTCCACGAAGGTGTAGTCGAGGTCCTGGCGCTCGCCCGGCCGGGGCGCGCGGGTCGTCACCGACACCGACTTGTGCAGCCACGGCGCGCGCGCCCGGAGCGCCCGGATGACGGTGTCCTTGCCCACCCCGCTGGGGCCGGAGATGACGATCAGCCGACCCGGCGCCGGTCCGCCGCCCCCGCTCACGGAGGCGGCTCCGCGGGCACCGCCCCCGCCGCAGCTGGCCCGGGCCAGCCGCGGCGAGGGTCGCCCCCTCGGTCGGCGAGGCCCTGGGCCAGCTCGGCCGGGAGCGGGCTGCGGAAGCGGAGGCGGTCGCCACGGGGGTGGACGAGGCGCAGCTCCGCCGCGTGCAGCATGGGCCGGTCCTGGCCGCGCTCGGCCTGGGGCCCGTAGAGCGGGTCCCCCACCAGGGGCCGGCCGATGTACGCGAGGTGGAGCCGGATCTGGTGGGTCCGGCCGGTGCCAAGGCTGACCCGCAGGACGGTGTGGGCGGGGAGGCGGTCCAGGACCTCGAAGTCGGTCACCGCGTCGCGGCCGCCCGCCACCACCGCCATCCGCCGCGGCCGGCGGGGGTCGCGACCGACGGGCGCCACCACCCGCCCTTTGTCCTCGCGCACCGAGCCGTGGACGAGGGCCCAGTAGTCGCGACCCATCGAGCGGTCCCGGAGCTGGGCCGCGAGATGGCGGTGGGCCGCCTCGGTGCGGGCCACCGCCAGCAGCCCGCTCACGGTGCGGTCGAGGCGATGGACGATCCCCATGCGCGGCGCGCCCGCGAGCGTCGACCATCCGCCCCCGAGTGCGCGAATGCCATCGGCCAGGGTGCCGTCGGGACGCCCGGCGCCGGGGTGGACGGTGAGCCCACTGGGCTTGTCCACGATCGCGATCCAGGCGTCCACGTGGACGAGCCGGAGCTCGGGCGGCGGCAGTGCCCCCGCCACCGCGGGGCCCTCGGCGGGTCGGCACGGCGTCCACGCCACCCGGTCGCCGGCGCGCACCGCGACCGCCGGCCGCAGCTGGGGCCGCCCGTTGACGGCGACGGCCCCCCGCCGGACCAGCTCCTGGGCGGTGTGCCGGCCGGTGGGGATGGCGTGGGCGATCCAGCGGTCGAGCCGCCAGCCGTCGGCGTCGGGCGGCACCGCGGCGGCGGCCGGCGGGGCCCCGCCGCCCTCGGTCATCGCGGCGGTCCCCCCTGGCCGACCCCGAGGACCAGCCGGGCGATCACGATCACCACCCCGATGGTGATGCCGCTGTCGGCGAGGTTGAAGGTGGCGAAATCGCGCACCGAGACGAAGTCGACGACGTACCCGTGCACCACCCGGTCGAACGCGTTGGCGACCGCCCCCCCCAGCAGCATGCCCAGCGCCGCCTGGAGGAGGGCGCTCTCTCCGGCCAGGGGCCGCCAGTGGGTGGCGATGTAGACGATCACGAACAGGGCCACCGCGACGAAGAGCCACTGCGCCTCCGGCAGCAGGCCGAAGGCGGCGCCGCGGTTGTCGATCCGGCGCAGGCTGATCGGCGACCCCGGCCAGACGGCGACCCCGAGCGGGAGATCGTGGACGACGAGGAGCTTGGTGAGGCGGTCGACGATCAGGACCGCCGCCGCGGCGCCGACGAGCCAGGGGGGCCAGTCGGGCGCGGCGGCCGCGTCGGTGGCGGCCGCCGGTCCGGGCCCAGCGGCCGGGCGGTCCGACCCGCTCGCCACCCCGGCCCGCGGGGCCGCGCACGGCCCGGCCGGGGCCGCCGGCCGCCCGTCCGCGGGCGGCCCCGGATCAGCCGCGGCCCGCCTCCTGGCAGGGGACGCACCGGGTCGCGTGGGGCAGCGCCTGGAGACGCTCGATCGCGATCTCGGCCCCGCAGCTGCGGCAGCGCCCGTACTCACCGCGGGCCATGCGCCCGAGCGCCTCCCCCACCTGCTCCTGCATGTGGCGGAGGTTCTTCTGGAGGGCGAGGCTGCGCTCGTGCTCCTCCATGTCTCCGGCGTGCTCGGTGGGGTGCTCGGGGAAGGGGGCGTCGTGGCGGCCGTTCGAACCGGGACCGGTGAGGGAGACGAGCTCCGCTTCCAGCCGCGCCCGCTCCGCCTCCAGCTGGGCGCGGATCCCCGCCAGCTCGTCCCCGCGGGTCGCCCGGCCGTCGTGTGCCATGGGGGGTGTGGTCCTGAGAGGGAGGGGCCGCCGCCGACGGGGGAGCCCGGCCGCGGTGGGTGGGCTCCGATTATGGACGCTTGCCGGCCGGCGGCGGAGGGGCGGGGTCCCGGCCGGGGCCCGGCGTCGGCGGGGCCGTCGCCCCGGCCGGGGTGGTGCCGACCGCCCGCAGCGTGACCCAGTAGGGCTGGTCGTCGAGCACCCCCTCGCTGACCTGACCCTCGGCCGGTCGCACCTCCAGTCCGGTCCGCTGGATGTCGCGGGCATAGACCTGGCGCGCGATCTCGGGGTGGGCCGCCTCGACCGCCGCCGCCAGGAGGTCGCCGGCGGCGTACGTGACGTCGATCGGCTCGCGCGGCTGGAGCTTGGCCATCCGGCGCAGATCCTGCACCCGGCGGGCGATGGTGCGGACCCAGCCCTCGGCGCGGAGCTCGTCGGTCAGGACGAGGTCGAGCACCACCGTCGGCCGCCCGTCCTCGGGGAGGGGGGCATGCTCGATGGCACGGACGTTCAGCTCGTCGGCGAGGATCGCCTCCAGCTCCGGTGGCAGGGGGTCGCCGGCGACCGTGGCCGACGCCAGCGGCTGGCGGATCGCGATCTTGGCGGTCTGCCGCTGGGGCCGCGCCGACTCGACCAGCCGGCGCAGCTGGGCCATGCCGGCCAGCAGGGCGGGGTCCTCGACGGACGGGTCGGGGGCGGGGAAGTCGGCGAGGTGGACCGACCGCGGCAGCTGCGGGTGTCCCTGGGTGAGGTTGCGCCAGATGGTCTCGGTCATGAAGGGCACGAAGGGCGCCAGCATCTGCACCAGCTGGAGCAGCGCCCGGTAGAGGGTGGCGCAGGCGACCCGGGCCGCCGTCGGGTTCTGGTCGTCGCGGAAGCGGGTCCGCGAGCGCCGGACGTACCAGGTGCTGACATCGTCGAGGAGCGCGGCCAGCTGCCGGCAGGCGCCGTTGGCGTCGTAGGCGTCCATCCGCCGGCGCACGGTGGCGGCCGCCTCCGCCACCCGGGCCAGCAGCCAGCGGTCCATGATGGTGCGCGCTCCCGGCCCCGGGTCGGCCCGGCTGGGGTCGAAGCCGCACATCCCCGAATAGGTGACGAGGAAGACGTGCAGGTTCCAGAGGATGAGCAGGAACCGGCTCACCACCTCGTGGACCCGGTCGGGGGAGATGCGGTACTCCTGGCCCACCGAGACCGTGGTGTAGAACCACCAGCGCAGGGCGTCGGCGCCGGAGCGGTCGAGGATCGCGACCGGGTCGACGACGTTGCCCCAGGACTTGGACATCTTGCGACCGGTGCGGTCGACCACGTGGCTGGGGCTGATCACGTTGCGGTAGGCGGGCTCGTCGAAGAGCATCACCGACTCGGCGAGCAGGGTGTAGAACCATCCCCGTGTCTGGTCGACCCCCTCGCAGATGAAATCGGCGGGATGGGACCGGGCGAACTCCTCCTCGTTCTCGAAGGGGTGGTGCCACTGCGCATACGGCATCGCCCCGCTGTCGTACCAGCCGTCGATCACCTCCGCCACCCGGCGCATGGTGCCGCCGCAGGCGCAGTCCAGGGTGACCGTGTCGATGAAGGGCTTGTGGAGGTCCTGCCCCTCGGGCAGACCGAGCTCGGCCCGGCTGCCGACGCAGCGCTGGGCGGCGCAGGCCTGGCAGACCCAGATCGGCAGGGGGGTGCCCCAGTAGCGGGTGCGGGAGAGGTTCCAGTCCTGCAGCGACTCCAGCCAGTTGCCCATCCGCCCATCGCGAAGGTGGCTGGGGACCCACGCCACGGTGGCGTTGTGGGCGACCAGCCGCTCCCGCAGCTGGGTGGTGCGGATGAACCAGGAGGTGAGCGCGTAGTAGAGCAGCGGGGTCTCGCACCGCCAGCAGAACGGGTAGGTGTGGCGGATCGTCTCCGCCCGGTAGCAGAGCCCCCGCTCGCTGAGGTCGGCGATGATCTTGGGGTCGGCGTCCTTCACGAACAGGCCGGCGAAGGGGTGCACCTCGGCCAGGAAGCGACCGTCGAGCCCGACGGTGTGGCGCACCGGGATCCCCTCCCGCTGGCACAGCACGAGGTCGTCCTCGCCATAGGCGCCGGCGGTGTGCACGATCCCGGTGCCCTCGCCGGTGGTGACGAAGCTCGCCGCCACCACCCGGAAGGCATCGCCCTCGGGGGCCACCTCCGGATAGAGCGGCTGGTAGCGCAGGCCGACCAGCTCCGCGGCGGCCACCTCGGCGACGACCTGGTACGGGCCGGTCAGCGTCTCCAGTCGGTCCCGCGCGAGGATCAGCTCCTCTGCCCCCTCGCGCACCCGCACATAGTCGATCGTCGGACCCACCGCCAGCGCGACGTTGCCGGGCAGGGTCCAGGGGGTGGTGGTCCAGGCCAGAAGGCTCACCCCCGGCTGGTCCCGGAGCCGGAACCGGACGGTGACCGCGGGATCGCTGACGTTCTCCTGATAGCCCTGGTTCAGCTCATGGGTCGACAGCGACGTCTGACAGCGGGGGCAGTAGGGGGTGACCCGGTAGCCCTGGGTCAGCCAGCCCCGGTCGAAGATCTGCCGGAGGCTCCACCAGACCGACTCGATGTAGGCGGGCGCGTCGGTCCGGTAGGGGCGGCTGAGGTCGAGCCAGAAGCCGATCCGGCGGGTGAGCTCCTCCCACTCCGCGATGTAGCCGGTCACCGACTCCCGGCAGAGCTGGTTGAAGCGCTCCACCCCGTAGGCCTCGATGTCGGACTTGCGGGTGAAGCCGAGTTGGCGCTCCACCTCCAGCTCCACCGGCAGGCCGTGACAGTCCCAGCCCGCCCGCCGGTCGACCCGGTGCCCCCGCATCTGCTGGTAGCGGAGCACGCAGTCCTTGAAGGCGCGGGCGAGCACGTGGTGGACCCCGGGCAGGCCGTTGGCGGTGGGCGGCCCCTCGTAGAAGGTGAACGGCACCGCCGCCGCGCGCATCCGCTGCCCCGCCTCGAAGATCGCCTCGTCCCGCCAGAAGGCGAGCACCTCGGCCTCCAGGCTGGGGATGTCGAACAGCGGGGTGACGGGGGCGAAGACGCTCATCAACTCCTGACTCGGTCCCAGGGTCCGGCGCGCGCCACGGTCGCATCCGCACGGCCGGCGCTCGGGACCACACCGCACCGGCCGCTGTCGGCGGGCGTCCGCTGCGATGCGGACCGGCCCTCCCCCAGCGGCGACGGGTCGGGGCGCGACCTGCGACCCGTCCCGGCGAGCGTAGCATGACCGACCCCGAATCCATCCCCGGCGGCGGCGTCCGTGGCTGGGGAGAGGTCGGCGCCGGCGGCGGTCAGCGCCGTTCGCGCAGGAAGGCCGGGATGTCGAGCTCGTCGAAGGGGCTCGCCTCGTCCGGGGCGGAATCGCGGCGGCCGCCGCCGGGGGGCTCGATCAGCTCCTGCGGCCGGGTCTGGCGGAACCGCTCGGCGTGGGCGGTGCCGGCGCCACCGGTGAAGCCGGTGGCGACCACCGTGATCTTGACGTCGCCACCCATGTGGTCGTCGATGACCGTGCCCCAGATGATGTTGGCGTTGACATCGGCGCTGGAGCGCACCAGCTCGCAGGCCTCGTTCACCTCGTGCAGGGTGAGGTCGGTGCCGGCGGTGATGTTGACCAGGATCCCCTGGGCCCCGGCGATGGTGGTCTCCAAGAGGGTGGAGGCGACCGCGTCGCGGGCGGCGTCGACGGCGCGGTTGTCGCCGCTGCCGTAGCCGATCCCCATCAGCGCCGCGCCCTGCCCCTGCATGATCGCCTTGACGTCGGCGAAGTCGAGGTTGATCAGCCCCGGGAAGACGATCAGGTCGCTGATCCCCTGCACCCCCTGGCGGAGGACGTCGTCGGCCTTGCGGAAGGCATCCACCATGGTGGTCTTGCGGTCGGTGACGGCGATCAGCCGCTCGTTGGGGATGGTGATGAGGGTGTCGACCCGCCCCGCCATCGCGTCCAGGCCGCGGTCGGCCGCCGCCATCCGCTTGCGCCCCTCGAAGGGGAACGGCTTGGTGACCACCCCGATGGTGAGGGCGCCGCTGGAGCGGGCGATCTCGGCGATCACCGGGGCCGCCCCGGTGCCGGTGCCGCCGCCCATCCCGGCCGTGACGAAGACCATGTCGGTGTCGTGCACCAGCCGGGCGAGGTCGTCGCGCGACTCCTCGGCGGCGGCCTCGCCGACGTCGGGGTCACCGCCGCAGCCGAGGCCGCGTGTGACCTTGCGTCCGATGTGCACCTTGGTGGTCGCCTCGGCAGCGTCGAGGGCCTGCTTGTCGGTGTTGACGGCGATGAAGTCCACCCCCCGCAGCTTGGCCTTGATCATGCGGTTGACGGCGTTGCTGCCCCCGCCACCCACGCCGACGACCTTGATCCGGGCGTTGCCGGCGATGGTGCGATCGAGCTCGTCCTGCGGCATCAACGTCTCCTCGGCGGGAAGGTGGGCACGGTCGAGCGGGCGGTCGGCCGACGGTCAGAACAGGTCATGGAGCCAGCGGTTGAGCCGCCCGGCGCTGCCGGTGCTCCGGCGGTTCTGGCGCTCGCGGCGCTGGTCCTGGCGCGATCCCCAGTGCAGCAGCCCGGCCAGGGCCGCGTGGCCGGGATGGCCCAGCTGCGCCTCCAGCCCGGCGAGCCCCTCGGGGACGGCCACCCGGACCGGGGCCTCGAGCAGCCGGTGGACGACCATGGGGAGCCCGCTCAGGCAGGAACCGCCGCCGCTCAGGACCAGACGGGCCACCGCGCCCGACGCCGACCGCTCCAGCTCGGCGCCGACCAGGCGAGCGATCTCGCGCACCCTCGGCTCGATGATCTCGCTCAGCTGCCGCCGCGGCACCTCGTGGGGACCGAGCACGCCCGGTCCGGTGAGGGTGACCAGCTCGTTCCCCGCGGCCGCCAGGGTGTCCGCGGTGCCGTGACGGCACTTGAGCGACTCGGCCTGGTCCCGGTCGCACCGGAGTCCGACCGCGAGGTCCTGGGAGACGTGCTGGCCGCCCACCGGCAGCACCGCGAGGTGCACGACGGCGCCGCCGGCGAGGACCACCACGGTGGTGGTGGCCGCCCCACAGTCCACCACCGCGACGCCCCGCTCCAGCTCGACGTCGCGGAGCACGCCCTCGGCCGCCGCCAGGCCGCCCGCCACCACGTCCTCCACCGCCAACCCCGCCGCGTGGACCGCATCCACCAGCGCGGTGGTGGCGGGGACGGCGGCGGTCACCAGGGTGGCGGCGAGGTCCAGCCGCTCGCCGGCCTGGCCCACCGGATCCGGGAGCGGTGCGCCGCCGTCGAGGGTGTAGGCGTGGGGGATCAGATGGAGCGACTCGCGGCCGTCGCCGGCGGCGCCGGTGCGCGCCTGGTCGAGGGCCCGGCGAACGTCACCGGGGCCGACCCGGCCGTCCCGGGCGAGGACCCGGACGGTGGCCCGGCGGGCCTCGCTCCGGAGGTGGGCACCGCCCAGCCCCACCACCACCTGGTCGATCTCCACCCCGGAGACGCGCTCGGCGGCCGCCACCGCGGCGGCGATCGCCTCGCTGGCGGAGGCGGGGTCGACCACCATCCCCCGGGCCACGCCGGCGGACGGCGCCTCCCCCACCCCGAGCACGCGGATCCGGCCGGGAGCGGCCTCGGCGACGGCGCAGCGGACGGTCTGGGAACCCAGGTCGAGCCCGACCACGTGGCGGGGACTCATGGCGCCGGGGACCCCGCCGCCGCACCGGGTGAGACCAGGCCGTGGCGGATGGGCTCGCGGTCGATCAGGGGGGCATCCTCTGGAGGACGGTGGGGACGACGTGAGACTGCGGCACGGCCAGGACGGGATGGCAGCGGGCGCGCAGAACCCCCTCGCGCCCGGGCCGTCGGGAGCGGATCGGCCCCTCCCGGCGACCGCGGCCAGTGTACCCCGTCGTCACCCGTCCCACAAGCCCGCGGACCGGTCCGGCCACAGGATGTTGTGGGCATCCGGCTGCCGCAGCCCCTCCCCTTGGGGTCGGCCGGGGGGAGCGTCCCCCCGGGGGCGGCGCGACCACGGTCATCCGGCCGCGGGCGGGCTCGCCTGGAGGACCGGCGGCCCGCCCGCGGGCAGCGGGGCCGGCCGGCCGTCGGTGACGTCCACCTGGGTGGGGTCCTGGAGATCGATGGCGGCGATCCCGGGCCGGGCCAGGTCGACCCGGGTGGCGAGGGTGCGCAGCGCCTCCAGCCGGGGCCCGAGCCCGCGCAGCTCGCTCGGGGTCAGCACCGGGCCGCAGTCGGCGACCCAGCCGGCGCTGGAGTAGATCAGCAGGCTGCCGGCCGGGGTCAGCGCGAACTCGCGGACGGTGACGCCGAAGGCGCGGGGGAAGACCTGGACCAGGGCCGCGAGCGCCTGGGTGTAGCGGGCGCCGAGGACGGTCTCGCCGGCTCGGATCGGGGTGGCCCGGCCGAGCTCGACGACCCGGGGCAGCGTGGCGGCCGGCGGCGCCAGGGCCGGGGCCGGACGGCCAGCGCTGAGGGCCTCCCCGTTGGGCGCCACCGGCGCGGCGAGGCCGGCGCGGACGTCGACCAGCACCGGCACCCACCGCACCAGCGTGATCGATGCGCGGTTCGGCCACCCGATCCGCACCTGGGCCGTGCGCACCCCGGGGAGCCGGAGGAGGCGACGCTCCGCCGCCCCCGCCCGGACGAACACCATGCTCTCGCCGCGGGTGAGGCCGCTGGCATCCAGCACGGCAGTCCGGGTGATGGGGCCAGCGCCGGTCACGCTCACCCGCTGGAGGTGGAACGCGGGGAGCGCCAGGACCACTCCCGCCACCACCAGGGCGCCGAGCGCCAGGGCGGCGGCGCGGCGCGCGAGCACCGCCTGCTCCTCCCACCACAGCAGGATCCCCACCGGGCGCGGGGCGGACGCCCGCATCCGTCCCAGCCCGCGACCCGAGCCGCGGCGAGCCTGGCGGCGGCCCGCGCGCCGACGCTCCAGCTCGGCAGCCGCGTCGGCGCCCAGCCGCTCCCACCAGGGAGGCGCGGTCAGGCGCCGGCGCCGGGGAGCGCCCAGCCGCGCCCGGGCGCCGCGGGCGCGGCCGCCCAGGGGGCGGCGGGCCCGCGTCCCTCGGGTGCGGGGGCCGGGCTCGTCGGGCACGAACGCCCAGAGACGGCTGGAGCGGAGCAGGTCCGGGCGCGGCCGACCGTCGCCCCGGCGCGTGCGGGAGGGGGGACGACGCCGTGAGCCCCTGTCGGTCATTGGTGGTCCTCGGCGGGAGCGTGGAGAGGATGAGGAGCGCCGGAGGCCCGGACGGCGCGCGGCCGCAACCCGACACCCGTACGGTGGCGCATCGGAGGCCGTGATGCAAGCGCCGCGTAGGTCCCGAGGGAGGGACGGTGCGCCAGCAGGCTGGCCTCGTCCATCCACATCATCCCCATGAGGCCCAATCGCCGCACCTGGCTGACGGCGACCCGCATCCCGGCGGCCCCGGCGCCGGCGGCATTCTCGCCGGCGACCGGGATCCCGCGGGGCCGGGCCAGCCGGCTGAGGTAGGCGGCGGGGCTGATGGTGTCGGGGGCGCTCCCGGCGCCGGGCCGGTCGAGCCAGGTGGTGTAGGCGATCACGCGCGGGACGCCGATGGCGGCCAGCTGCCGCTGCCAGTCGAGGCCCATGGCGAGGGTCCCCCAGAGGGCGGCGCGGGTCGACCCGTCCAGGTCGGTCGCCACCGCCCGGCGGATGTCGCCCGGGCGCAGTCCCCACGAAGGGAGGAGGAGTTCGAGCCACCCCCGGAAGGCGCGGCGGTAGAGCCGGAGCTGCCAGCGCTCGTATCCGACCAGGGCGCCGAGGTAGGCGGAGAGGAACACCCGCGCCTTCGCCGGGCCCGGATCCCCCGGCCGCCAGCCGGGGGCCGGGGACCGTGCCAGGGCCATCCGACCGAAGGCCCAGTAGCAGTTGGCATGGCCGAATCCGTGGGCGGGCGGATAGCGAAGCTCGTTGTCGAGCAGGCCACCGACCCGGACCGCGAAGATCGACGACCCCAACTGGGACGCCACTTCGTCGACATAGGCGGCCTGGGCGCGGCGCACGGCCGGGTCGTGGACGGCGTCAGGGACGTCGGAGCCGAGCCGGGCGGACCGCCAGACGTCGCCGTACTGGTCCACGAACCGGGTGCCCCGGTTGAGGTGGAACACCCACGCCGGTGGGTACTGCAGGCCGAGGTCGAGCGCGACCTGCATCCCCTGCGCGCGCATCGCGCGCAGGCGGACGCGGGCGGCAGCGAGATACCGGAGGTCGAACCGATGCGGCCGCGGCTCGGCGGCGGCCCACGCCAGCTCGAGGTCGGTGACGGTGAGGCCGGCGCGGCGCTCGGCCTGGAAGTGGCGGCCGTTCGGCTCCAGCACACCGAACCACGGGCGGCCGGCAGGGCGGCCGCCCGAAGGGACGACCATGGCCGGCAGGGCTGCGCCCACGGCCACCAGCACGAGGGCCGTCCGACGCATCCGTCGCCTCGACCACGGCCTCGCTTCGCTCCCGGCCTCGCGCCCAACCCCCTTCGGGCGGTGCCCGGCGAGCCCCGGCTCGGCGACGAGGGTGTTCCCTCGGCCGGTCAGCGCCGCTCGCCCGCCCGTGGCCGCCACCCCGGTCCCCGGCCGCGCGCGACACCCCAGGCGACCGCCGCGGCCTCGCCCGCCTTCAGCGCCACCAGCCCGACCGCCAGCCCAGGATGGGACGCCGCCACCCGCCAGGGGCGACGCAGGTAGGGCCGATCGATCGCCTCGGCCAGAGCCCGCCACCCGTGCTTGCGCACGAACGGCTCGACACCGAGGGCGTAGCCGGACCGTTTGCGCACGTCGTCGAGGAAGCGCAGCCGCCCCTCGTCGTGGTCGATCAGGCTCTGGGTGCGCACGAAGGCGGTGACCCGACCGGCTCGCAGGGTGAGGTCGCGGTCCTCGCCGATGCTGAGGTCCTCATCCCAACCGCCCACCGCGTCCAGCACCTCGCGACGGAAGAATCGGGCTGCCTCCACGCCCCGGTGGCCGACGCAGGCGGACCGCTCGAGGGCGCGCACCCGCGCCCAGTACCCCTCCCCCACCGAGCGCTCCGGGATGATCGCGGCGCCGGCGCCACCCGCCATCGCGATCCCCACTTCCTCGATCATCGTCGGCGGCACCACCATGTCGGAGTCGATGAAGCCGACGATCGTCGTCGGCAGGGCGGCGGCGCCCAGGTTCCGCTGGCGGGAGCGCTCGGGCCCGGCGACGACCAGGCGGTCGGCCAGCCTGCGCGCGATCGCCTGGGTCTCGTCGCCGGAGTAGTTGTCGACCACCACCACCGGGCAGGGTCGGGTCTGGCCGCGCAGCGAGGCGAGGCAGCGGGCCAGGGTTCGCGCCGAGTTGCGGGTGGGCACCACCACCCCGATCGAGCCGCTGAGCGGGGTCACCGGGCCCATGTCTGCCTCCCCTGCCATGGCTGGCTGGCGGCGAGAGCGAGCCCGGGCGTGCCGGCTGCCGGGGCCCGGGTCGCGCGGGCCTGCGGCCACTTGGTGAACACGTCCTGACCGAAGCGGTGCACCAGGGTCTGGCGCGCATCGCCGAGCAGGGGGAGGTGGAACAGCTCCTCCACCGTGCGCAGGATGGCGTAGTGGTTGTAGGGGACGGCGCTCCTGGTCCCGGGAGCGATGTAGGGGGAGAGGAGGACCGCCCCCACCCGACCGCCGCCCGGGCCCAGGTATCCCGGTCGCTTCACGTTGGGGTGAGAGGGGGAGCCCAGCTGCGGACTGACGGTCTCGCCGCAGCACGCTCCATAGGCGCCATCGGCCTCGTCGAAGGTGATGATGATGAGTCCACCCTGGCGGTAGGCCGGGGACGCCTGGATGCGCGGCACCCACGCGCTCAGGAACCGGTTGGCCTGCCCGAGGCCACCCGCGCCGCCGTTGGCACAGCGAGGATAGTCGTGACCATCGGCGCAGCTGTTGGGGGAGATGAAGACGTAGTTCGGGGTGGTCGCGACCGACCGCAGGTCCTGGCCCAGCGGCCGCAGGGAGACGACGTCGTGGGCGCACAGCCCGGGGTTGCCGATCACGGAGTCGAAGAACACGAAGGGGTCGTGAAGGAGATCGTAGCTGTCACCCCGCTCCGGCCGGTTGGCGAGGATCGGGCCACCGACCCGGGGGTGGCCGCACGCGGGTCCGCTGCTGGTGGAGGTGGTGCCGTCGCGGCGAGGATCATTGCCCATGTCCTGCTGGTAGGCACGCCAGCTGAGATGGCGGGCGGCAAGCTGGCCGCCCACCGTCTCGATCCGGGGAGGGAAGACGCACCCGCTGCCGCGGAGCTGGCCGTCGCCGGTGAGGGGGGCGCGTGCGAATCGAGCCGGCACCACGAACGGTCGGAAGGTGCCGCAGCTGCCGGTGGTGGCGGGGTTGGGGGCCTGGCCGCTGACCGCCGCGATGTAGGCGAGCGGGCCACCGTGACCGATGGAGTAGAACTGGGTCAGGAGGGCCCCCTGAGATGGGAGAGCCCGACCAAGATAGCTGTCGGTCGGAGCTGGGCTGCCGAAGGCCGGGCCGAAGCCGGCGTCCTCCAGCATGATCACGAAGACGTGCCGGATCGGGGGCAGCCCCGCCGGGCCCGCGGCGGCACCACGGTGCGCACCCCCCGACCCTCCGGGCAGGTGAGGGGCAGCAGCGCTGGCGATGGGTCCGGCCCCCAGCGCCGCGATCGCCGCGGCCGCGGCGATCACAGCGCTGGGGCGGGGCCGTCCCCGCCGGCTCCCCGGCGGCCGCCAGCGGGGGCGCCCACCCGAGCTGGTCATCGGGCCATCCTCGCACCGCTCAGCTGTGGCCACGCCAGTTCGTGTAGACATCGCGGCCGAAGGCCCTCACCCCCGGAGCCGCGGCGTCGCCGAGGTATCGCAGCCCGAAGACCTGCTCGATGCTGCGCAGCAGCGAATAGTGGTTGTAGGGGACCGGGCTCCGGGTGCCGCCGCGGATGAAGGGCGAGAGGAGGACCGCGCCGACCCGCCCTCCGCCCGGCCCGCTGATGCCAGGCTTGGCCATGTCGGGATGGGTGGGGTCGGCGACCCGGGCGGCGGTCCGCTCTCCGCAGCAGGCCTGGGTCTGCTGGGAGGCGGCCTCGTCGAAGGTGATCGCGATCAGGCCGCCCTGGCGGTAGGCCGGTGACGCCATGATCGTGGGCACCCAGTGGGAGAGGAAGGCATCGATCTGGCTGAGGCCGCCCGGCTGCCCATTGGCGCAGGGGTTGTCGTGGCCGTCGTGGCAGGTGTTCGGGGTGATGAACGAGTAGGCGGGGGTGGTGCGGGCGGAGCGCAGATCGCGGCCGAGCGGCGCCAGCGACACCACGTGGGCGGCGCAGTACGCGCGGCTGGCGATCACCGCCTGGAAATAGACGAAGGGATCATGGCGGGTCGCGTAGCCGTCGGTGGCGTCGGGCGTGGTGGTGGCGTCGGCATCGCCCAGGCTGTGGGGATGGCCGCAGGCAGGCCCCTGGGGGCCGCGGACGATCCCGTCCCGCCTCGGCATCCGGCCCATGTCCTCTTCGTAGGCCTTCCATCCGAGATGGGCTTTGGTCAGCTGGTTTCCGATGGTATCGACGAACTTCGGGTAGACGCACCCGCTGCCGAGCACCTGTCCGTCCCGGGTGATCGTGGGTCGGCGCGCATGGGCGGGCGCGAGGTCGAACCCGGTGTAGGTCCCGCAGTCAGCGCTGGTGGCGGGGTTGGGCGCCTGGCCGCTGACCTCGGCAATGTAGTTGTCCAGGCTGTAATGGCCGGTGGCGTAGTACTGCGTCAGCAGGGCGCCCCGCGCGGGCAGGGTTGTGGCCAGGTACGGATCGCTCGCGGGGTCGCCGAAGCTGGATGCGAACGAGGTGTTCTCCAAGGTGATCACGAAGATGTGGCGGATCGGCGGTCCGAGCCCCCGCGCGGGGCCGGCGGCACGGCTGCCGGAGGCCGCCAGCAGGCAGATCGCCGCCGCGGGCAGGTACCAGGCCATCCCTCGCCACCGCCGGGGCGAACTCGGACCGCTCACGGCCCCGCCACGCTGGCCGCGAGGGTCACCGCCAGCCGTCGGCCCTCGTTGCTGGCCCAGGCCAGCTCCTGCTGGTCGAAGCTGCGACGCCGTCGCAATCGTGAGAAGGTCATCACACCGACCGGGGGGCCCTCACCCAACGCCACCGGCACGCACATCCCGCTGTGGATCGGCTCGCCGTCCGGATGGGGGCTGGCCGGACCGCTCACGATCGCGGGGCGCCCGTCAGCGAGGGTTCGCCCCGCCCATCCCCCCCGCGACACGACCCGGGAGCCGCGTGCCGCTGGCGGCAGCTCCGCGCCGACCGAGAGGGCCAACCGCAGGTGGCGGCCGCCCCGGTCGGGGATGAGGACGCTGGCGCGATCGGCCAGCATCCCCTGACGGACCTGGTCGAGCAGACGGTCCGGCCGCGCGCCGCGGCTGAGTTGGCGGCCGAGCAGCGCATCGTGATAGACACGGTTGTAGGCGAACGCCGACTCGTGCCAGGTGAAGGCGGCGGCGCCCTGCTGGGCACGCTCGCTGAGGCCTGACCAGGTGCGCGGATCATCCCGCAGGTAGCAGATCGCCTGCACCAGCGAGAGCGGGTCGCGGGGTCGGCAGAGCAGACCGCGATCGCCCACCACGTCGCTGACTCCGGGCAGTGATGACGCCACCGGGACGGCGCCGAGGCGCATCCCCTCCACCAGAACGATGCCGAAGGCCTCGGCCCGGGTGGTGCTGGGCAGCGCGATCACATGGGCACGTCGGAGCATCGCCTCCCGCTCGTGGTTGCTCACAGCCCCCATCCAGCGAACGTTTCGGAGCCGGAGCCGGTGCGCTTGCGCGCGCAGGCCGCGCTCGGAGGGACCGGCGCCGGCGATCTCGAACACCACGTCGGGCAGGAGATTGGCCGCCTCCAGCAGCACGTGCACTCCCTTGTACGGTCGCAGCTGGCCGACGAACGCCACCGTGAACCGCTCGGCCCGGTCACGTGGCTCCGGCGCCGCCAGGGCCGCCCCGCCGAAGGGGATCACCGAGATCGGGGCGACGCCGCCTCGGCTCATGATCGCGCGATAGGACTCGGTCGAAACCACCACATGGTCGGCTCCCCGGATCAGCGAGCGGTGAGCGCCATTGTAGACCGCACACAGCGGGCGCGCCCGGCCCAGATCGATCGGACAATGGTGGGTGTAGACCAGGGCCGGGCGCGCCGCCCTCGGCAGGCTCCGCCAGATCGCGAGCACGACCTCGGAAAAGGTGGGCGCCGGCCCGTGCAGGTGGAGGAGCTCGTAGTCCGCCAGCCGGCGGCGGAGCCCGCGCCACTGCCGGACGGCTCCGGTGAGGCGGACCTCGCCGAACTGCACCCGGCCCGCGTCGCCCACGGTGTAGAGGTCGACGGTGTGGCCCAGCTGGGGCAGGCGGTCGCGCAGCTGCGACGCCACCTCCGCCACTCCGCTGCGCAGCGGCGGAGCCTCTGTGACCGCGGTCAGGATGCGCATCGTCCCTCTTCTCCCTGCTCCGGTGCCCTTTGAGTTCGGCCGCCCGTCCGCTCCCGGGCACGCCGCTCCGCGGCGAGTCGAATGCTCGCCGCGCCTCCCTGGCCCGGGTGCATGCACCACCGCAGCCGGCAGTGCGCCGAC
>Ga0307373_10008388_pt1 | contig 15741 bp, 13 predicted proteins | sample OX2MG_FD_202534 | JGI IMG/M metagenome (GOLD analysis project Ga0307373, IMG submission 202534) | Soil microbial communities from Risofladan, Vaasa, Finland - OX-2 | ecosystem: Environmental > Terrestrial > Soil > Coastal area > Acid sulfate soil | place: Finland: Risofladan, Vaasa | collected... | reverse complement strand
GCCGATGCCGACGAGCAGGAGCCAGAGCGCGCTCCAGATGTAGGAGGTGTGCGCCTGCAGCGTCGTCATTCCGGCAAGGCCCGCCGCGGAGACGAGCATGCCGAGCGCGGCGAGGCCGCGTGACCCGTGGCGGTCGGCGGCGATGCCGGCGAGCGGCGAGGCGATGAGCATGCCGACCGCCAGCGGCGCGAGCTCGAGGCCGGCGACGATCGGGGACTTCCCCTGCGGGCCCTGGAAGTAGAAGACGAACAGGAACATGAGCGCGAAGCGGGACAGACCGTTGATGAACGCTGCGCCGGACGCTGCTGCGAAAAGCTTGTTCCGGAAGAGCGAGAGGTCGAGCATCGGCGCGCGCCCGTGTCGCTCGATGAGCACGAAGATCGGCAGGAACACGATCGCGGCGACGAAGCCGGCGATGACGAGCGAGTTGTTCCAGCCCGACAGTCCGCCCTTCGACAGGGCAAGGACGAGGCCGGTCAGTCCGACGACGAACGTCGACGTCCCGACCAGGTCGATCCCGCGTTCCTCGTCGCGGCCGGAGATCTCGTGCAGCACGAGATATGCCCAGGCAGAGCCGGCGAGGCCGATCGGAACGTTGAACCAGAAGACCCACGGCCAGTTGATCGCGACGAGCGCGCCGCCGAGCACGGGGCCGATGACGAGCCCGACCGCAGCCACCATCGTGTTCGTGCCCATGGCGAGGCCGAGCTCCTCCTTCGGGAACGCGTCCGTGACGAGTGCGGCCGCGTTCGCAAAGAGGAACGCGCCGCCGACGCCCTGGAGGACGCGCCACAGGATGAGCTGCGTCCCGCTACCGGAGAAGCCGGCGCCGAGCGACGCGGCCGAGAAGACGAGGAAGCCGAGCACGTAGGCGTGCTTGCGCCCGAACAGGTCGGACAACCGACCCGCCGTCAGGACGAGCACGGTGGAGACGATCATGTAGACGAGAATGACCCAGACGAGCTGGAGCAACGTCGTGTGCAGGCTGCGCTCGAGGTCCGGGAGCGCGATGATGAGGGTGCCCGAGTTGACGGTGGCCAGGAGCATCCCCAGGCTGGTGCAGGAGAGTACCCACCACTTGAACTGACGACTATGTCTGCGACTCCGAAGAAACTTCATTCTTACGTCAACGTCAGTTTAGCAGCTCGACGAGAGCTGAGCCCGGCCGGCTTCCGCCGGGTCGCCTGGTGGGCTGTGGGCTGCCTCATCGTCATCGTCGGCACCGGCGCGACCGTACGCCTCACCGGCTCCGGCCTCGGGTGCCCGCACTGGCCGACGTGCAACGCAACGCACGCGCTGCCGAAGGGCTACCACTCCGACATCGAGTTCTCGAACCGCGTCGTGTCGGCGCTGACGGTCTTCTCGACGCTCGGGCTCGCCCTCGCGGCGTGGCGCACACCCGCGCTCGGTCGCCGCGGGCGCTGGCTCGCGACCGCGGTGTTCGTCGGAACGCTCGCGCAGGCGCCCCTCGGCGCGATCACCGTCTACTACGACCTCAACCCGTACCTCGTCATCTCGCATCTGCTGTTGTCGCTGACGGTGCTCGGACTCGGTGTTCTCACGCTGCTCTCTGCGTATCCGGGCGGCCCGCCTCTTCCGGCGATCGCACGTGCCGGCGGCGCGGCCCTTCTCGTCGCAATCAGCGTGCTCGTCGTCACCGGGACGCTCTCGACGGGTGCCGGCCGTTTCCCGGGGAGCAACGGGGCGAAGGTTGTGGAGCGGATCGGGAACTTTCACGACGCCGTGTGGCTGCACGTGCGCGCGGTGGCGGCGTTCGGGATCGTCTTTCTCGTGCTCGGCGCGTGGGCGTGGACCCGCCGCGCGCAATGGCCGTGGCTTCTCCGAGGTTGCGCTGCGCTACTCGTCATCCTGCTTGTTCAGATGGGAATCGGGGAATGGCAGTACCGCACGTACGGCACCGTGCCGTGGTGGGTGGTGGTCGCGCACGTCGTCGCGGCGGCGGTTCTCTTTGCCTGGACGGTCGGCCTGGTCGCGAGGCTGTGGCGTCCAGTGCGTCACTAAACTCCGTGAATGCCCGAGCTGAACGTCTCGTTCACGCCGAGCCTGAAGCGGCCCGTGCTGATCGCCGCGTTCCGCGGCTGGAACGATGGAGGCCAGGGGGCATCGCTCGGCGCCGCCTATCTCGCCAAGCAGTGGAACGCAGCGCGCTTCGCGGAGATCGAGCCGGAGTCGTTCTTCGACTTCCAGTCGGTGCGGCCGCACGTGTCGCTCGTCGACGGTGAAACGCGAAAGGTCGACTGGCCCGACAACGCCTTCTTCCACGCGTCCATCCCGGGAGCGGGTCGGGACGCGGTGCTCCTCCTCGGCATCGAGCCGAACCTGCGCTGGCGCACGTTCTCGGGCCTCGTGCTCGAGCTCGCGCAGGATCTCGACGTGGAGATGGTGGTCACGTTCGGGTCGCTCCTGGCCGACGTGCCGCACACGCGGCCGGCGCCGGTGACGGCGGCGGCGACCGATTCCGAGCTCGTCGCGGAGCTCGGCCTCGAGGCGTCCCGCTACGAGGGCCCAACCGGAATCGTGGGGATCCTGCACGACCAGTGCCGCGAAGCCGGAATCGCATCGGTGAGCCTGTGGGCTGCGGTGCCGCACTACGTGTCGCTCGCACCGAGCCCGCGCGCGGCGCTCGCGCTCGTGCGGCGCTTCGGCGAGTTGATGCACGTCGACGTCGACCTCGACGAGCTCGAGCACGCAGCGGAGGAGTACGCCGAGCAGGTCAGCGAGGCCGTCTCGACCGACGCGGAGACGCAGGCGTATGTCGAAGAGCTCGAGCAGCGCGTCGATGCGCTCGCGTCGGAGGGAGAGCTGCCGTCGGGCGAGTCGCTCGCGGCCGAGCTGTCCCGCTTCCTCCGCGAGCGCGAAGAGCAGGACGAAGGCCCGGAAGGGCCTGCCGTCTAGGAGTGCTCGTCCTTCGCGCCGTTGCGGGCGCCGCCGGCCTCGTGCTCATCCTGGCCGGAGTGGTGTTCTTCTTTCAAGGCATCGGTGTGATCGGCGGGTCCTTCATGACCGGCAGCGCGAAGTGGGCCGTCATCGGAGCCGTGCTCGTTGCCGCCGGCGGCGGCCTGCTCGCCGCCGCCCGCTTCCGCGGCGGCCGCTGACGGCTTGCGGCGACGTCGCCGCCGCTTCGGCGCACCAGACGGGGCTTGTTGCTGGTCTCCCTGCTCCGTCGTCGCGGTCGCAGCCGTCGCTTCAGGGCCGGTGCCGGGCTTCTTGCGGCGCCGCCTGCGGCGGCGCGAGCTCGACGGCTGCTTCGGCGCGGGCAGGTTCTCGGAGAGCGCGAGCGCGACCTCGGTGACCGAGCCGAGCTTCTCGCGCGCGTCGTCGAGCAGCTTCGTCGCGCGCGGGGTGTAGCCCTCCGCGGACGCAAGGAGCGCAGCGCCCACCTGGACCGGCTGCTCGAGCGCGGTCTGGACGAGCTTCGCAGCGTTCTCCTCGTGGCGATGGCCGCGCGAGTTCGCGAGTGCGCCGAGGAGGCGCTTCGCCTCCGGATACTCGGTCGATGCGCGCCGGTCCTGCACCTTGCGCGTCGCGCGCGCGAGCCGCCACGTCCAGCGCTCGAGGATCTGATCGGGTGCGTCGGGCTTGCCGTCGGCGATCGCCCGCAGGAGCACGCGGATTCCGGCCAGGCGCTCCTTCTCCCACGTCGGCGCCTGCGTCACGAGCGTGACGAGATCGTCGAAATCTGCACGCTCGACACGCATCGAGACTCGGTCCTGCAACGCCATGAGCCGCAGGCGCCGGTTCGGGTTCTCAGCCGCGGCGGTGGAGAGGAACTGCTCCATTGCGCCCTTGCTCGCCCGGCCCTCCGTGAGCTTCTGCACGAACGACGAGCGCTCGTCGAAACGGATCTGCCGGCCCGCGATCGTCGCCCAGTAGCGCTGCTCGTCCTCGTCGAGGTAGCGCGGGTCGACGCGCTGCCACTCCCGCAGGATGACTGCGATGCGGCGGCGGACGTCCGGTGTCACCGGCACGAGCCACGGCGCCGGCGTCAGGCGGCGGCGTGCCCTGCGTTGCGCGCGGCGGCGCGGCGCGGGGGTGACGCGCGCGCCTTCACGGTAGAAGTCGGCGTCGAGCAGCGAGTGGAGCGAGACGACACGTTCGTTGTGCGTCGCCCCCTTCGGGACGAAGTCGACGACGATGCCTGCTTCCTTGCGCGGGTGCATGCGCATGATTCGCCCGATGCGCTGCTGGTAGACGCGCTTCGACGCCGTCGGTGCGAGGTGCATGCACACCGTGGCGCGCGGCGAGTTCCAGCCCTCCGCGAGCAGCTGCGCATTGATCAGGACGTTGATCTCGCCGCGCTCGTATGCGGCGAGCGTCTCCGCGAGTTTCACCGGCGGCGTCCGTCCGGACACCGCTTCGGCCTTGATTCCGGCGGCGCGGAACTCCTGCGCGAGGTTGTACGCGTGGTCGACGCCGGCGGCGTAGACGATGCCCGGTGTGTTGTCGAAGCGGTCGCGGTACAGGCTCGCCGCCGCCTGGTTCAGGGCCTGGTGGTCGAGTGTCTTGGCGAGGATCTCCTGGTCGAAGTCGCCGCCGACGATCGGCACCGAGTTGATCGCGGCCACCGGTGGGACGCGCAGGCAGCGGAGCGGGGCGATCAGGCCGCGGCGTGCGGCGTCCTGCAACGGAAGGTCGTCGACCGATGCCGGGAAGACGTCGGAGACCTGCTTCGCGATCAGCTGCTCGGTCGCCGTCATGCCGATGTAGATGGGCTCCGGGAACGAGCGGATCGCGGCTGAAGTCTTCTCGCCCAGCGCGGTGTGCGCCTCGTCGCAAATGACGAGCTGATATGCGTTGCGGCTGAGCGTGTCCACGTGCCGCGCGAACCACGCGTACGTCTGGATGGTGAGCGGGTTCGTGTGGGCCGGCTCCTTGCCGCTCTCGATCGCCTCCGTGAAGCGGTCGCCGTAGCCCTCGTCGGTCAGGTCGCGCGTGAACTGCGAGACGAGCAGGCGGCGGTGGGTGAGGATGAGGACGCCGAGCGTGCGCGCCGCATCGACGAAGCCCGCTGCGGCGATCGTCTTGCCGGAGGCGGTGGGATGGCGGAAGCGATAGCGCCGGATCGCGCCCGGGTCCTGCTCGGGCGTCAGTTGCTCGGGCTCGTCTTCGTCTTCGTCGTCGACGACGATCACGTCGTCTTCGTCGTCCTCCTCGTCCACCTCGGCGACCGCGTGGCCGTTCCCGTTGCCGTTCTCCTTCTCCTCCGCGCGCTGCGCGGCGGAGATCAGCTCGGTGAGCATTCCGGCCAGCGCGTCCACCTGATGGCGCCGGAGCGCCGTGCCGCTCTTCGTGCGCGGCTCGGGCTCGGCGAGAATGCGCTCGAGGCCGAGCATGAGGCCGAACCGGACCTTCCAATGCGTGCTCGGCGCATGATTGCCGGCCTCGATCTCCGCGACCGCCTCGTCCAGCGCCCGGCGCCTGGCGGTGCCGGGAGCGAGGGCCTGCGCCGGATCCTCGCCGTCACGCAGGAACGGCTCACCGGCCCACGTCTCTGCGCGGTATGCCGCGGCGGCGAGCGGATCGTTCGCCTCCGCAAAGGTCGTGTGCTGAATGGCTTCTTGCATATGCGCAGCACGAGCGGTGCTGCAGGCCTTCCAAAGGTGGCGCCGCTCGATGAGTCCCCTGGACCGAGCCGCGCTCTACGAAGCATACCCGGCGTTCCCGGAGCGTCAACCTGTCCGGGCTAGCTCCCCAGGCCTCCGAAGACGGCGAACGGGTTCTGTGGAGTTGCCTCCCAGACCACCTCGCCGCCCGGCTCGACCTGCCCGTGCAGGCGGGCGGCCAGCGCGTCGGCGTCCTCCTTCGACGCGGTGCCGACGATGAGGTAGTGGAAGTGGCGCACCGGGTTGTACCCCTCGCCTTCGAGGGTCTCCGCGAGGGACTTCGCCTCGTCCCGCGAGGCGCACTGGACGCGCACCTCCCACGGCGCGTAGCCGCGGTCGAGTTCCTCCTCTTCCCACGTCTCGCCGGCCGGCTCGTCGTCCCAGCGCTCTTCGTCCTCGAGCCAGTGCTCGACCTTGCTTGCCCGCGCCTCGCCGCCGAGGCTGTGCAACTGGGCGTCGATCACGCCGTGGGCGCGCTCGGCCTCGGCGCGCGATGAGGCATAGACGAAGATCTCATCGCCGTCGCGCGAGACGGCGAGCCGCCTTTGCTCGAGGGCCTGCGCGAGCTCGCGCGCCTCCTCGCCGAGATCCGCGCCGAGCCGGTCGAGCAGACCGCCGGCGTGCGTCTCCTCGACCTCGATGCGAATGCGCCAGTCGTCGGCCACGGGCGGCGAGCTTACCGTTCGGCGCTAGTGCAGGGAGATCCGGTCCGGCGGCCAGTAGGTGAGGAGCACCGGGCCGATGAGGCTCCTCCGCGGCACCGAGCCCCAGACGCGCGAGTCGCACGAGTGGACGCGATCGTCGCCGAGGAAGAAGTAGCGGCCGGCGGGAACGTGCCAGGTGCCCGATTCGTGGTCGCGGAGCGCCGGGTCGACGTACGGCTCGGCCAGCGGCTTTCCGTTGATGGAGATGAAGCCGTTCCGTTCGGAGACGGTGTCGCCCGGAAGCCCGATCAGGCGCTTGACGAAGGTGGAGCCGCTGTCGCCGGGACCGCATTTCGCCGTCGTCGGCGGTGCGGTGAAGACGACGATCTGCCCGCGCTTGGGGCTCTCCAGGTCGTACGCGAGCCGGTTGACGAGAATGCGGTCGTTGGAGGCGGCGAGACACCAGGCGCCCGGCCGTGCGCAGTGCAGCGTCGGCTCCATCGAGGAGGACGGAATCCGATAGGGCTTGGCGACCTCGGTCTCGAAGACGAGCACGAACCCGACCGCGAGCGCGATGCTCACGATCCAGTCGGCGAGCCGGCGCCACGGCTGCGGGATCCTCACGCTCCTACGATAGAGCGGCTGCGCGGGTGACGACGCCGCCGAGAAAGAGCGGCCAGCCGGCGCCGAGGATCAGGCAGGCGTCCACGTCCGCCGGGTCGCCGACCACGCCCTCGGCGAGCAGATGCTGCACTTCGTCTGCGACTGCTGCCAGCGCCTCCTCGCGGATCTCCTCGAGTGTTCGCCGCTCGCCGCCGGAGGGCGCCGTGAGCGGGAAACGATCCGGCCAGGAGGCGTGCATCGTCTCGAGCACGTGCTGGGCGACCGCCGGGCCGACCATCTCCCGCAGCACCGACGGCGCCATCGGCATGCCGAGAGAGAGGATGGCCTCGTCCGCCTCTTCGACGGTGTTGCCGTTCGCGAGCGCCTCCATCAAGACGGTGGTCATGCGCGTGAGGAGCCGGTTGACGACGAAGCCGGGCGCGTCGCCGACGAGCACGCCGCGCTTGCGCAGCTTCTTGACGATGTCCCACGCGGTCGCGAGCTGCTCGTCCGTCGTCGCCGGCGTGCGGGCGATCTCGACGAGCGGCATCACCGCCACCGGGTTGAAGAAGTGGAGGCCGACGTCCGCCCCCATCGCCTCGACTGACAGCGACGAGGTGTTCGTGGCGAGGATCGCGCTGGGCGCGATCCTCCGCACCTGGCCGAGCACCTCGCGCTTCACGTCCAACTCCTCGAACACCGCTTCGAGGACGAGATCGCAGCCTTCGAATTGCTCCCACCCGGTTCCGCCGTCAACGATCGTCCCGAGGAAGGGCTTCACGTCGCTGCGAATCGATACGAGCGCGTCGTCCACGCGGGACTGCTCGAGGTCGCGCAGCACGACGGGCACTTCGAGGCGGCGCAGGAAGAGCGTTGCCAGCTGCGTCGCCATGAGCCCTGCGCCGACGATGCCGACCTTCTGCACCGCGCGCGGCTTCGCCTCCGGGAGGTTCGGCGGGCGCTTCGAGCGGCGCTCCACGACGGTGAACGCATACGCCGAGGCCCGCGCCTCCGGGCTGGGCAGCAGCTCGGCCATCGCCTGCTCCTCGGCCGCATAGCCCTCCTCGACCGTCCAGTCGCGCGCGCCGGCGATGAGGTCGAGCGCGGCGTACGGCGCGAGCGTGGCGCCGTGCACGGCATCGTCGACACGCGCGCGCGTCTTGCGCAGGACGGTCTCCAGCTCCGACCAGTCCGGCTCCCCCCGCGCAAGTAACAACTTGTTACTTGCGAGCTCGCGTGCGAACGCGAGCGACTCGTCGACAAACTCGACTGGTTCGATCAGGCGGTCGGCGATGCCGAGCTCGACCGCCTCCGTCGCCGTCAGCAGCCTGTTCTGGCGGAGCGGGTTGAGGACGATCACCCGCGCGGCGGTCTCCGGGCCGACGAGCCGCGGGAGCAGCTGCGTCCCGCCCCAGCCGGGGATGATCGACAGTGCGACCTCGGGGAAGCCGACATGGCGGACGTTCGACGCGATCGTCCGTGCGTCACAGTGGAGCGCGAGCTCGAGGCCGCCGCCGAGGCATGCGCCGTTGATCGCCGCCACCGTCGGGAACGGCAGTGCGCCGATGCGCGCGAACAGGCTGTGACCGGCGCGGATGCCTTCGCGCGGATCATCGATGTGCCCGAACTCGTCGATGTCGGCGCCGACGCAGAAGATGAACGGCTTGCCCGTGAACACGGCTGCGCTCCAGTCGCCGCGCTCGAGCTCGTCGATGACCTCGACGGCCGACTCGAACGCGGAGCGCCCCAGTGTCGTCGGCACGCGGTAGTCCTCGCCGTTGTCGATCGTGACGAGCGCGATCGAGCCCGCGCGGTTCAGTTTGAAGACAGTGTCCGCCACTACTGCACGTTCTCCCACAAGATGGCCGCGCCCATGCCCATGCCGATGCAGAGCGCCGTCAGCCCGTAGCGGCCGCCGCGCTCGCGCAGGCCATAGGCGAGTTGCGCGACGAGGCGCACACCAGTGGCGGCGAGCGGATGGCCGCACGCGATGGCGCCGCCGTAGGGGTTGAGGCGCGGATCGTCAGAGGAGATGCCGAGCTCGTCGCACCACGTCAGCACCTGCACGGCGAACGGCTCGTTCAGCTCGAAGAGATCGACGTCGTCGAGCGAGATGCCTGCTTGCTCGAGCACGCGCTTCGTCGCGGGCACCGGCCCGATGCCCATCAGGTGCGGCTCCACGCCCGCGTACGCGTAGCCGACGAGGCGCAGCTTCGGCGCGAGACCGAGCTCGCCGACGGTCTCCTCGGCTGCGAGGAACGCAGCCGTTGCGCCGTCCGTCAATCCGGCGGAGTTGCCGGCAGTGACGCGGCCGCCCGCGCGGAACGCGGGCTTCAGCGCAGCGAGCCCGTCGAGGCTCGTGTCGTCGCGCAGGAACTCGTCGCGCTCGGCGACCTTCCACCCGTCGTCGGTGAAGACGGCCAGCGGTACGACCGTCTCGCGCATGACGCCGTTCGCCCACGCCGCGGCGGCCCGCTGCTGCGACGTGAGCGCAAACGCGTCCGCGCGCTCGCGCGTGATCGCCGGAAAGAGGTCGTGCAGGTTCTCCGCGGTTCGTCCCATCACCGCGGCCGACTCGTCGATCAGGCGCTCGGAGGCGAAGCGCGGGTTGAAGTCGACGTCCTCGCCCATGGGATGGTGGCCCATGTGCTCGACGCCGCCCGCGAGCGCGACGTCGGCCGCGCCGAGTGCGATCTCTCCTGCAGCGGCGGTCACCGCGGTGAGCGCGCCGGCGCACATCCGGTCGACCGCGAAGCCGGGAACAGTGTGGGGAATGCCGGCGAGGAGCGCGACGTCGCGGCCAAGGGTCAGCCCCTGGTCTCCGACCTGCGCCGTGGCGGCGAGGACGACGTCGCCGATTCGCTCGGGCGGGATCGCGGGGTTCCGGCGCAGGAGCTCGCGCACCGCCTTGACGGCCATGTCGTCTGCCCGGGTGCGCCAGAACTGGCCCTTCGGGCCGGCCTTGCCGAACGGCGTGCGCACCCCGTCGACGAAGAAGACCTCCCGTAGCTCCCGCATGACTGAATAGTCAATCAGACGTTCGTAGACTCCCGGCATGACGTGGAACGAGCAGGCGGCTGCAGCGGTCACGCGCTACGAGAGTGGCGAGGGGCGAGACCTCGACCAGCGGCAGTTGACCCAGCTCGGGAACGCCGCCTGGGCGGCCGGCCTGTGCCTGCTGATGGACGGGCGCCGGGAGGAGTCGGCGGCGTGGTTACGGCGCGCGGCCGAGCGCTATCGCGAGAGCTGGAACGGTGCGCCACCGGACTCGTGGGGGAGACCGATCGCGGCGATGAAGGCGCTCCTCCTTGCGGGCGACGACGCCTCCGAGGCCGCTCGGTGGGCGCTCGACGCCGGCGCCGCCCAGGCCGAGTCGCCGATCGGCCGGTACGCGGCGACGCTCGCATTGCTCGTCCTCCATCGCGACGTGGAAGCCCGCGTGCTCGCCGAGACGCTCGTCGGCCGCAACGACTTCCCCCGCGACATCGCCGACGCCGTGTGGATGATCGCCGGTCTCGATCGGATGGAATACGCCGTCGCGCTCGAGAACATCCTCGGGGACTTCGAGCAACGCAAAGACTTCCTCGAGGATGTGCCCGTCGCCGACACCGTGCTCGTGCTCCAGGTCCTCGCCGCGGCGCGCGGCATGGCGGTCGACCTGCCGCCGTCGAGGATGCTCCCCTAGAGCTGTGCCGCAGCGGCGGGATCCAGCACCGCGGTCGTCGTCCCGCTGACCGCGCGGACGAGGCTTCCGGGCGTCGCGCGCGAGGGCTCGCTCGCAAACGCGCGCGCGGACGCCTCCGCCTTGTCGGCGCCCGCGACGAGGAAGACGATCGCACGTGCAGCGCGGAGCATCGGCAGCGTCAGCGTGATGCGGTCGACGTAAGGCTCGAGCTTCGCCTCCGCTCCGAGCACGCGCCGCTCGCTCTCGTCCAGCGTCGGCTGGTCGGGATAGAGCGACGCCACGTGCCCGTCGGGCCCGAGGCCGAGCAGCACGAGGTCGAAGCGCGCCAGGTCGCCGAGCTCCCGGTCGTAGTCCTCTGCGCCGGCGTCCCGGCCGAGCTCGCCGCGCATACGGTGCACCGCCGACGGCTGCACGTCGAGGTTGTCGAGCAGCGTGCGCTTCGCCATCCCGTAGTTCGAGCGCTCGTCCTCCGGAGGGACGCAGCGCTCGTCGCCCCACCACAGCTCGGTCCGGCTCCAGTCGCGCTGGCGCTGGGCGGCGATCTCGTACGCGTCGGCGGGAGTCGAGCCGCCGGTGAGGACGACGTGGCCGCCCTCGCGCGCGGCAGCCGCGAGCAGGTCGGCGACGACAGCCGCCGGATCGTCGTCGACGACGATCTCGACCAGGCTGCTCATTCGTGCGCGCTCGCGAGCTCGCCGGCGCGCGTCATCGCCGCCTGCACCGCGTTGAGCAGGGCGGCGCGAACGCCCGCTTGTTCGAGCTCGCGGATGGCGGCGATGGTCGTGCCTCCGGGCGAGGTCACCGACTCGCGCAACTCGACCGGGTGCATGCCGAGATCGCGCAGCTGCTTCGCGGTGCCGAGCATCGTCTGCACGACGAGCGTCGTCGAGATCTCGCGCGAGACGCCGAGGAGGATCCCCGCCTCGATCATCGCCTCGGCGAGCAATGCGAAGTACGCCGGCCCTGAGCCGGACAACGCGGTCACAGCGTCCATCGCGGACTCCGGAACACGCACCACTCGGCCGAGATGCGCGAGGGCGTCCTCCGCGAGCGCGAGATTCGCCTCTCCCGCATGTGCGCCGGCGCAGATGCCGGCCATGCCCTCGTGCACGACGGACGGCGCGTTCGGCATCGCGCGCACGACCGGAACGCCGGGCGCGATGCGCGCCTCGATCTGCGCGGTCGGGATGGCGGCGGCGATGGACAGCACGGTCTGCTGATTCGTGAGGAGCTGTCCGACCTCCGCGAGCAGGACGTCGATGTCCTGCGGTTTCACCGCGACGACGACGAGCTCTGCTTTCGCGACGGCGCCGGCGTTGTCGGTCGTCGCCTCGACCCCGTGCCGGTCGCGGAGCTCCGTCGCGCGGACTTCGGTGCGGCTCGTGACGACGATGTCGGTCCAGCCGGCGCCGAGCAGGCCACCGAGCAGCGCTTCGCCGATGCGTCCGCATCCGAGGATCGCGATCATGGGGCTCAGTCTGCCTAGGCCGCTTCGGCGGCGTCGAACGACAGCAGGCCGCGTCCGAAGCCGGCGAGGAGATACACGCTCGCGATCCCGGCCCACTCTCGATACGGCTCGAGCAGCTCCGCCGTCTCCCACCCCTCGACCTCGCGGCCGCGCATCGCACGCACGAGCTTGATGAGGCCGAGGTCGCCGACGAGCCCGTGGTCGTAGCGGCCGAGCCCCTCGAGGCAGACGACGCCGACCGACCAGGGTCCGAGGCCGCGCTCGCGGCCGAGCCGGCGAACGATCGCCTCCGTCGGCTGGTCGTGGAGCCGCTCGAGATCGAGCGAGCGACAGATCCGGACGAGTGCGGCGCCGCGGCGCGCGTGCAGCCCCAGCTTCCGCAGCTGCGACGGTGCGAGCGCGCCCAGGTCCTCCTCGGTCGGGGAGGTGCGCAGCCCCTCCGGCCCCTCGGCGCACAGGGTGCGCACGATGGTTCGCTCCAGCTGCCGTGCGCGCTTCGCCTCGATCAGCTGCCCGCAGAACGCGCGCAGCAGCGCGTGCGCGACGGTAGGCACGCGCACGGGACGCAGTCCGCGCAGCTCGCGCGACGCGCGCCCGAGGAGCGGGTCGTCGCGCACTGCAGCGAGGAAGCCGGAGTGGTCGTCGTCGAGCGCGAGGAGCCAGCGCAGCCGCTCGGCCGACGCGGCCGAATCGGCGCGGATCGTGACGGAGCCGCCGGGCGACTGCCATGCACGCGCGGTCTCGACGCGGCCCTCGACTGCGAGCGCCTGCGTGAGCAGTCCGTCCCGGAACGTGCGCGTCGCGTCGCTCGCAGTCCGCGTCGAAAGCGCGAGCGAGTACGGGCCTCGGGGCGTGACCGCGAGCTCGAAGCTCACCGCTCGGCGCGCGCGTGCTGCGGCGTTGCGCGCAGTCCGAGCTCGGCGGCGCGATCGAGCACGTCGAGCGCGTCCGCCTCCCGTCCGCTTTGGCGGAGCATCTGACTCCAAGCGCGGCACGTGTTCGCTGCGGGACGCCAGCGGCCGTGGTCCTCGAGAATCTGCACACTCTCGCGGTACGCCTCTTCCGCCGCTTTCCGCTCTTCAGCGAGAGCCAGCCCGTCGGCGAGCGCGGAGAGCGCCTCTCCTCTGTCGGCGGGATGCGACTCGATCGCGAGCGCGTCGCGCGCAAGGACGACGGCCCCGTCGGCGTCGGCCTGTAGCAACGCGATCCGCGACCGCTGGACCTTCACTTCGATGAGGTCCTGCGCTGCCGGCGCCATGCCGAGGAGGCGCTCCGCCTGGTCGAGGTGTTCGATCGCCGCCTCGGCGTTCTCGCGGGCAAGGAGGATCCGACCGGCGAGGATGTGTGCGCGCGCGAGATTGACTGCGTCTTCGGTCGATTCGAGCAGCGCTATCGCTTTGCGCACGTTGCTGAGTGCGACGAATCCGCGGCCTTCCGCCTCGGCGAGGCGCGCCACCGACCAGTAGAGCCGGACACGCATGTATGGGTCCTCGGTGTCGCGCATGCGCTCGAGCGCGGTGCGCACGACCTCCTCGGCGCGGGCGATCTCCCCCAGATCGGTCAAGGCGTAGCTCAGGAGTGCGGCGTACCGCGCTTCGGCGGATGGAGCGTCGCTCGAGCCTGCGAGGCATCTCTCCAGGAGCTGAACGGCGTCCGCGGGGCGACCGGCAGCGCCATATGTGCGCGCCAGATGGGCGTAGACCTCCGGACGCTCGGCAGGCTGGAACGGCTCGTCCGCGATGGCGGCCTCGATCAGCTGGATCGCTCCGAGCTGGTCGTCGCGGGCTTCGAGGACCGCTGCGAGCGCAATGCGCGCTCGGAAGGCGCTCGGGCCGTCGGCCGCGGCGATCGACTCGGCGACAAGCATGCGGAGGGTTTCTTCGCTTCCGTTCGGGTCGCCGAGCCGCACGGCGAGCTCGAGATCGGAAAGCCGCAGCTCGCGCGCCGCGGCCGGATCGAGCTCTGAGCCCGTTTCCAGATAGTCAGCCGACACAGCGAGCTTTCCGGCGAGCTTCCGGAGAGCCTTAACCGAGGGCTGTCGCGTTCCGGCCTCGATGCGCGAGATATAGGCGTACGAGACGCCGGGAGCGGCAAGCTCGCGCTGGGACAGCCCTCGTTCCAACCGCAGTCGCTTGAGCCGTTGCCCGATCGTCTCGCCCGTGGGCGACTGGGATCCAGGCGGCACCCCCCGATTCTCACTGCTCGGAGGCCGGTCGTCAACGGGCCGCTCCGTCTTGCCACCGGATCATGCTTTCCGTTGTCCCCTGTCAGATGAGAGGAGGGAACATGCTGCGCACGACATTCGCGCTCAGGCTCGCCCTGATCCTTGCGGTCCTCGCTGCGCTGGCGATCATCGCCGGCGGGGCTCCTTGGGGCCCGGGCTAGGCCGACCGGTTGTACCGTTGCCGCCGTGACGGCCCTCGAGCTCGTGGTCTACGCGCTGCTCCTGGCCGTCGCGGCGGCAGCCGTCTGGCGGCGGCCGGTCGCGGCGCTCTATCTCTTCGTCGTCGGCCTCGCGCTCCACAACGCCGTCATGGCCGCGCTCTACGCGTCGGGCATCCACGGGTCGACGCTCACGGCGATCGCCGCCTGGAAGGAGATCCTTCTGGCAGTCGCTCTCGCGCGTGTCATCCGAGATGCGCGGCAGGAACGGGCGCTTCCGTTCCGCCCGATGCTCGTCGACTGGCTCGCGCTCGCCTACGGCGCGCTCGTCGTTCTGTATGCGGTCATTCCCCAGTCCGCGCTCGACGGCGTCGCGGGGAAGCACGCGGTCGCGCTCGCCCTGAAGCACGACATCGTCCCCGTCGGCGCCTTCTTCCTCGGCCGTTCGCTCCAGCTCGGCCGCGACCAGCTCCGCCGCCTCGCATGGACGCTGCTCGGGACGGCCGGCTTCGTCGCTCTGCTCGGGCTCATCGACGTGTACGCGGTGCCGATCGGGTGGTGGCGGACGAACGGCGTCGTCGACTACTTCCGCAAGCAACTCGGCTACCACTACAACGGGACCGGGCACCTTCCCGAGAACTTCATCTACAACACCGGCTCCGAGCAGCACTTCCTGCGGCGCCTCGTCTCGACCTTCCTCAGTCCGCTCGCGGCCGGTTACCTCATGGTCGTCGCGATGCTGCTCCTGCCGCGCCGCCGCATCGCGATCCCGCTCGCCGCGCTCGCGTTCGCCGGCCTGCTCTTCACCTTCTCCCGCTCGTCCCTCCTCGCGCTCGCGGGTGGGCTCGTCGTGCTCGCGCTCGCGTCGCGCGACTGGCGCCCCGTCGTCCTCGCCGCGGCCGTCGCCGCCGTCACCGTCGGGTGGGCGCACGTCTTCCCCAAGATCGGGCCGACCGGAACGTGGACGAAGGCCGACCTCGTCTACCAGCAGAAGCAGGCCCACGCGGCGACGGGTCCCACGAGCGGCAACGCGCTCTCCGAGAACGAGCCGTCGCTGCACGAGCACTTGACGGAGCTGAAGGACGGCATCCACACCGTCATCCATCACCTGCAAGGCTTCGGCCTCGGCAACGTCGGCCAGACGGCATCGCGCACCGGCACGCCGATCAAGGCGGGGGAGTCGAACTACACGGAGATGGGCGCCGAGCTCGGCATCCTCGGCTCGCTCCTCTGGACCGCGTGGGGGCTTGCCGTGCTCGTCGGGCTGTGGCGTGCGGGCGCCATGCGCATGACGGCGGCGTTCGCTGCGATTCTCGCGCTCGCGATCCAGACGGA